>Ga0075163_10006887_pt1 | contig 15056 bp, 17 predicted proteins | sample JI1023141ADNA_FD_71478 | JGI IMG/M metagenome (GOLD analysis project Ga0075163, IMG submission 71478) | Wastewater effluent complex algal communities from Wisconsin, to seasonally profile nutrient transformation and Carbon sequestration -... | ecosystem: Engineered > WWTP > Effluent > Algae... | reverse complement strand
AGTTTTTAGTGCTAAATTTATGTAAAGCTTAAATCATTAAAACTAAAATCATGAAAACAACATTAGTAATCGTGTTTTTTTTGCTGATAGGCAAAATTACACTGGCTTCGACGGAGAGTCAACTCGACAGTTTAAGAAAAATCGTATTGCAGCCTAAACTGCAAAATTTTACTCTTAAAATTAGTAATTACGTTTCTTCAATTAAATCCGAAACAGACAAGAAAAAAATTAAACAATTGGCTGAAGAAATTATTGAAGCAAGTGATGAATTAATGTACGATGTTCGTTGCTTGTATGGGTATAAGCAGGTGTCAACTATAAATCCTGTTTATGTTGGTGCAAATGTGCAAACAACATTGTATCCTAATGTAGGTGGTTTTATTTTTCCAACTACTTATAGTACTGTTGGGTCTTTACCACATTTGTATGACCACTTAGCCTATATTAAGGATTATGCTTGGAGAATACGATTAAAGACAAGTAGTGCTTTAATAACAAGAAACCTTGCACGTATCGAAAGAAGAAACTCAAGTTTGGTGAATGGATAAAATTTACACACACATGCCACAAAGTTTCTTAGTAATAAGAAACTTTGTGGTCTTAAATTCTATTTCGGATTAACTTGCTCGGCTAATTTAAGCGGGGCAACTTCGCAATAAGCTGTAGTAATTGCATCGATAAATAATTCTTTAGTTACTTTTTTCATTTCAATTAATGTCCAACCTTGTTTGCCCCATTTGTTAGCTACTGGGAAAATAATTGTATTGTCAGCCAAAGAAAAAAGATCTTGGTCTATTTCAGATAATTTAATGCAAGCTCTTTTTGTTTTATCATCATAAGTAGCAAATATTTTCTTCTTTACTCTAAACGAAGTTTTTTCGAAATGTGGTTCTTCACTTGTTTCGGGAAAAGATAAAGCGATTTTACGTAAGGTGGCTAGAGTTACCATTTAATCCATCTTCGTTTTAAGTGTTTTCAAACTCTTTAAGTACTCATCCAACTCAGCATTGTAAGTGGCAATTACTGTTTTCTTTTTTTTGCCTTGCTCTAAAATAAAAAGCACTGAAGTTTTTACACGTTCCTTCAAAATATTTTTTTTGTTGCTTATGTGTGCGTTTATTTGACTGTTTATCTCAAACCACACGTCGTTGTCTATTTCTTTCTTCCAAGGCTCGCCGCCATCAAACATACCAGATGAACTTTCGGCTTTGGTAATGGGAATGTATGAAATTGTTGTTGCTGTAATTTCTAACTTACAATTGTTTCTATCTATGTAGGTAATTTTTGTGTATTCTTTTGGTGCTGCGTTCATAAATACTAAAACTATTAAAAGTGTTGCGAATGGAAGGATTAATTTTTTCATTGGGGTTATTTATCGTTTAGTGAATTTATATTTTGTTCTTTAAGTTTAGCTAATGCGGCTTTCATTGCATTCACTTGCTCAATGGGATGTCCTTGCCAAGTAATAAGTTCTCCAATTACTTTAAAAGGGTGTATGGAGCGATAAGATTTTGTAGGATTGCCAGGAAATTTTTTATCGGTTAAATCAGGGTCATCTTCAATCGGACCTGTTGGTTCTACAATGTAAATTCGTTTGTGACCTTCGCCAATTGCCAGCTCGGCTCCCCAAATGGCTGCATCCATTGTCGCAGATAAGAATATGTATTTTGCATTTTTTCTTTCGCCAAAGTTGGATTGATTTCCAACTTGAATTAATTCGCCAAGTTTAAGTTCGGCTTTTGTACCATGAAAATAGCTTTGTGCAAAGGGTGTTGGGTTAGCTTGCATTTTTTACTCTATTATTTTAATTATCACATTACCTGTTTTTTGCCCCGTTTCAACATATTTATATGCTTCCACAATTTGATCTAATGTAAAATGCCTATCAATTAATGGTTTAAACTCACCTGTTTCAACACGTTCTTTTAAAAATACCATGTCCTCTTTAGAAATGGTTGGAATTGGAAATAAAAGTTTTTTACCTCCAAAGAGTGGCGTAAACAATGCATAAAAAATATTCTCTGCGTTTTTACCAAGTTCGGTAGAAATATAAATTCCTTTATCCTTAAGTAGTGGCTTACATTTTCCATACGAGCTTTTGCCAACAGCATCAAATATAAAATCATAGCGCTCCTTTGTGTTTGTAAAATCGGTTGTTTGATAATCAATAACAATATCAGCGCCAATTGATTTTACTAGTTCTACATTTTTTGTATTGCACACTGCTGTTACTATTGCACCAACATGTTTTAATAATTGCACAGCAGCCGAACCAATTGCGCCAGTTGCTCCGTTAACCAATACTTTTTGACCAGGCTTAACTTTTGCAGCTCTAATATCCACTAAGGCATAATGAGCTCCTTCCGATATTGCTGCTGCTACATCAAAGCTAATGCTTTCTGGCATCTTGGTAATTGCATCTGTTTCCGCAATGGTTAAATATTCTCCATGCCCACCGCATGTTTTATCATTGAATCCAAAAACTTTATCACCTTTTTTAAATTGCGTTACTTGTTCTCCAATCTCTTCAATTACACCCGCAAATTCGCAACCTAGTATTTGATGTTTGGGTTTAAAAAGACCAGTCCAGAAACGAGAAATAAAATACTCTGCACTACGAAACCCAGCATCCGTGCGATTAACAGTTGAGGCGTAAACTTTAACAAGCACTTCATTGTTTTTTGCTACGGGCTTCGGAACATCCATTAATATAGCAACTTCTGGTGGACCATATTTTGTATATACACTAGCTCTCATTTTATAGATGTTGTTTTACGTTTTTATTGTGTGCTGAAATTGATGTTGATTTACCGAAATCTATCACAATATTATTCGTCTAATTTACACATTTATGGTTTTTGCTAAAAAAATGTTTATTATTTATTTTAGAAATTTGTTGCCTTTATTTATGTTTGTGATATTTCAGTAAGTTAATTATAATTTGTCTTACTTCTTTGTTAGTATTATCTATGTTAGCAGCTTTCTTGTATTAACTAATTATTGTAACTAGATTCAACTTTTTTGGGATTGATTTGCAACTCATTTTTTTCGATAAAATATCTTAAGCCAATTGTATCAAGTTTGTTTTTGTAAAGTTTTAAAGCGAATCTATTTTCGGTGTAGGTCTTTAATTCCTCTATAATTCCGAATGTGTATTTTGCATCTTCCTCTTTGCCTTTTTCTATGTTTTCAAAGTAAATGGTGTCATTTATAACTTTGTAGGAGCCTGTTACTTCTGTTATTCCAAAGCATACGTTTTTCTCTTTAAAGGTAAAGTCGTTTTTTAGTTTAAATGTTGTTTTGCAATTAGCCGCACCTTCTCTTTGTGCTTCAAGTACAGTTTTCGCTTCAAATTTATTAAATTCAATAAGTCCAAAAGGTTTGTAATAGATTAAGGATAAAATTACCGTTAAGAATATTACTAAAAAAAGCCGCTGTTTGTTAGCTAGTTTTTCTTGTATTAAGAAATAGCATTGTATGCCAAGTATAACTAAAAATATTAAAAAAGTAGTAAATAAGAAAAAGAATGCTGGAAATGCAAGAATACCAAGCTTACCTTCCCAATAATAAGTAGTATTTATTATACTAAAGTAAATAATAGTAATGATAATTATTGTCTTGTTCTTCAAATGCTTCGTAAGATTAATCGGGTGCTTTTAGTACCCATTAGTTTTTTTTATTAAGTTAGTTTGCAAATTTTCACTCTCCTGTTTATATTCGGACCATAGTGGATCCCCAATATCAGTGGTCATAGGGATTTTGTCACTCATTGCTTGCATTCTTTTGTCATGGTTTATCAAGATAGAAATAACCTCATTTGGATTATCATTCACTTTGCCTCCTATGCTGTCGGCAAGATATTTAAGTGTAATGCCAATGTTAAGGCGATTTTGGGTTAGAGAAAGGTCTGAGTTTGGTCCACCCGTAATATCATCCGCGTTTTTATCATCTTGATTATCGTCCTCCCAGTTACAAATAGCACAGATTTCATAAGCACCTCGTTTGTTGAGTGTAGGGAAACCACAACCAGGACAGGTAAAAAGTTTTAATTTGTTGACTTTAATAAAGTTGTCGAACAAATTTCGTCTTGCTATAAAGTTCTCTAATATTATAGTATCGTCGGCACTAAGTTTGGTTCTATCAAATTTTTCAGGATACATTTTATTACTGCTATTGCTTAGTGTTTTATCTTCGTTGGTTTTGGTAGTGTTATTGCGACTATGTTCTTTTTCATTGCCATCAGTACAACGAATGCAATACATAAGTACAAAAGCTATAAAAATCCAAATCGTTTTTCTCATTTCTTTTTGATTTTGGCTTTATATTTTATAATGAATTTTTATCCATTTAATTTTTACTACCCCAGATTATGTTTTTCATTTCTGGAGCATTTCTATAAATACTGTCTACTATTTCTGGATGATTTCTTAAACTATCAAATGGAATAAATTTGTCAACAGCCCTAAAATCTAATCCTATTTTTTCAAGCGCCGGAGAATCCTTTAGTTTCAAGATTTGAGTTTTAAATACGATTGAATCTCCTGAGCTAATTTTACTAATCATTGTCCAAGTTGCATTGCAATTTATTTGGGGCATTACCTTGTATGTGTTCGGTTCCAAGGTAAGATAGTAATCTAAGCCATTACAACTTTCACATAAATAATTAATCTCATTGTTTGTTTTGTTCTTAACAGTGCATGTTACATCAATCATAAAGTTTTCGCCATAGGGATTCGTTTTCCCTAACTCACATGAAAATTCTATTCCTTTATTACTACTTATATTTATTTGTTTAGGATCATCCTTGGTTTCTGATTTAGAATTATTCTCATTGATTTTTGATGAAGTGCAACCTAAGAAGAATAACAGCGATAAAATTATTATATAGTAAGTGTTGTTTAGATGTTTTTTCATTTTTTTCTTTATAGCTCTATTGTTGTGAGTATGAACTGTGATATTATCTGCGCCTTAATTTTAATACTCAAAATGCTTAATCGAAGATAAGAATTCTTATTGAAATTTGCTGCCTTGGGAAATAGTGGAATTATTTTGTTGCAATTTATTCCTTTTAACAAATCAACATTAATCTTGGCTTTCCTTCTTTTTCCTCTGGTGCGCGGTGAACGCAAGGCAGGCATTTACTTTCGGGATGGTCAACGGATAGCCTCCATAAATGACCAATACCTAAATTGATAGGCTCTGCATTAGCTTTGGCTTGATAATGTAAATCAAAAAAATTCTCTGCTAAAAAAGATTCAAATCCTTCTTCATCGCCTTCATAAATTTTCTTTAGTTCATCGCGTATTTCGGGAACAAGGATTTTTTGTTGGGCTTGTGAATTTGGCAGTATATCACTTGCTGCGCCATAGTATGTGCATAAAAAAGTACTAGTTGGTATAGGAGAACGATCTACATGATAGGAATATACATCTGTTGGAAAAAACGGAAAGGAATCATCCCGTTCATAATACTTTATTAAGTTAAGCACTGGAGCCGCACCATGCTCGGTTAAGAGTTGTAAATCACTTAAAATTATTTCTCTTGCAATTTGCCCCGCTTCACTTAAGTTTAATTGTATTAAGTCTTCTTCGCTAATTACAATGATGTTTTCATCGCCTTTTATATTATTTACTATCTCTGAAAAATCTCCCTGCAAATTCCGTTGCCAACATAATGCGTTTAATTCCCCATTAAAAGGTATTGAAACAAGGTCATGGAAACTGGTGACGTTGTGGATTTGGTTTTTGGCAGGAAATGGATTTAGCATAATAGTGAGTAACGTTTTGCAGTTACAATACCAAATATATCATTTAATTTTTAAGTGGAATTCTGTGTTATAACAAATTAAATAATCCTAAATTTGAGCAAAAAACAATTTATGACGAAATCAATCATACTGTTTACTGCAGCAATGGGCTTAATTAGCTTATCTAAGGCGCAAACAGTTAAACCAGATGTTGTTAATTGTGCGGGGCAGACATTTAGTGTAACATCCAATTCTTTATCCTTTAATGTAGGAGAAAGTTTTATTGGCAAAATTACCAATGGCACCAATCAAATAACACAAGGTTTTTTGCAGCCTAAAGTAAATACAACTGCAATAAAGGAAAACAACAACAACAATTCTTACACTGTTTATCCTAATCCTACTATTAACGAAATTAATGTTTCGGCAGCAATGAAGGATGAGTTTAGCATTAAAGTATTAGATAATTTGGGTAGAGAAATGCCTGTAGAAAAAATAGGTGATACCTATTCGCTAAGTAAACTGCGAACTGGCATATATCAATTACTTATTATTGATAAAAGTGGGAAAGCAATAGAGAATAAAATAATTTCAAAAATAGATTAATATAAAAGCAATGAAAAAAATTTTAAGTTTAGTTATAGCAGTAGTTGTTAGTATTTCGGTAAATGCGCAAACTCCTCAGGGTATTAATTACCAAGGTGTAGCGCGTAATGCAGCAGGTGTAGAATTAGTAAATCAGGCAATAGGAATCGAAATTTCGGTTGTGGATGCTTCGCCAAGTGGCACTATACTATACACCGAAACACATAGTTTAACTACAGATAATTTTGGTTTGTTTACTTTAGTTATTGGTAATGGTACACCAACATTAAACACATTTGCAGGTATTAACTGGGCAACAGGCGGAAGCAAGTGGTTAAAGGTGAGCATGGATGCAACAGGCGCCACAAGTTATCAGTTAATGGGAACATCGCAAATGATGTCGGTGCCTTATGCTTTGCACGCTGGTAATGTTACTAATAATGGTGGTAAACAAACCATTGTATTAAGTGATGATGTTACCAACACAGAAGCTGCTAACATTATCGCAAATGAGGTTGGTCCTAATACACAAGAAATTAAAATCGTGGGAACATCTGCATTAACAAATGTGGATTTAAGCATGATTACAACAGCAATTTATATTGAAGTTACTAATAACGATGTTTTAGCAAACTTGAATTTAAGTGGCTTAACAAGATGTGATGGGCCTTTTGTTGTTCAGGATTGCCCTTTACTAAGTAGTTTAGCTATCAGTAATTTGGCTAAAATTACAACAGGTGAGTTTACAATAGATAACACGGCATTAAGCGCTTTAAGTTTACCTAATTTTGTTAAGTGTAATGGTAATGTTACTATCAGAGATAATGAAAGTTTAGTTTCTTTTTCTTTATCAAATTTGGTAAAAGCGCAAAGTATAGAAATTTTAAATAATAATGTATTAACTTCTTATACTTTTGGTTCTCTTACTACCTTAAACAGTTTAACAATTAATAACAATGATGTTTTAACAGCTATTACTTTCCCAGGTTTACAAAATGTAAATTATCTTTCTATTGGAGCAAATGGGCCAGCTGCCACAGCTACTTTTTCTAATTTGCTTACCGCTGGTATGGTACAATCTTCAAACTCTCTTGGTTTAACAACCCTTGATTTTCCAGTATTGACTTCTGCTTCAATATCTTTAATAAGCCCGAGTGCCTTGGTTAATTTTAATGTTCCAGCACTTGCTACTATAGGAAGTTTTAATATTAACAATTCTGGATTAGTGAATTTTTCTTTACCTTCATTGTCTTCCTTATCAGCATATTTGTTTAGTGCAGGTGGTAATAAATTTTCAGTAGCAACTATAAATGGTCTTTTGGCAAAATTAGTTAGTATTTCACCTTCGCTTACTGGCAAACAAATTGATTTACAGGGGCAGTCGCCAATGGCAGCTCCAAGTGGTCAAGGTATTACTGATAAAAACACGCTTATTACTAATGGTAATTCTGTAAATACAGATTAATTTATTTTCAAAACTAATAGTATAAAAGGGCTTCTTTAATTTAAAGAAGCCCTTTTGTTTTAAACGAATTAGGAAATTTTATTTGCTTAGTTGTAAAAAATCACCATCAATAATCAGCAGCTTAACTCCATCTATTGTTTCTGAGCGGTGCGAGCTTAATTCATCGGATACAATATAAGTTTCCCCTGCATTCAATATTGTTTTTTCGCCAGTACTTAGTTCGGTTGTAAATGAACCTTCGAGGCAATGTACTATGTGTCCTTTTTGGCACCAGTGGTCAGCAAGGTATCCTTTGCTGTATTCAACTACGCGCACACGTATACCTGGGTATTTTTTGGTTTGCCAAAATGCAGTTCCAGCATCGCCTTTGTGTTCTTCTTTTGCAATTGCGTTCCAATTAATTGTTTGAAAAGGTATGTTACTCATTGGTGTTTTTTTTAATTTTTGCCACAACAATTAAGTAGATGTTAGCTGATAATAAATATAGAAATATTTATTTCTCAAATGTATATTTTCCATCAAAAAAATTTTAAAACCTTCTTTCTTATTGAGCCTAATTTGGTTGGGCTTTGATCGATGTTTGTTTTTCTAGTGAAAGAAAAATTTCACTATTGTAAATACCTTTAAGTGTTGTAAATTGGAATTTCATTAAAATCGATGGCTTGTTTTTCTTCTAATAAGAAATCCTTTACTGCCATAATCATTGCCTTATGTGAAGTAAATAAACTTCTATTAAAACTGATAGCAGTTGTTACCTCTGAACTTTCTAGTTTAATGCTTTCTTCATTTGCATAAAAGTTATCTAGCATTTTACTATAGTTAATTTCTGTTTCATTAAATATTCGCTCAAGTTCAAGGTACTTGTCATTGTCTTCAGTATTCAGTAAGTTAAATAGTGAAACGTATAAATTTTCTGTTTGTGTTTTTAAATCATTATAAAACTCAAATACCATGTTTTTTGATGAAGCCTTTAGTTGGTTAATATTTGTTTTTATATCGTTTATGTTTTTTGTTGCATGCATTGCACTCCTGGCTGATGATGTAAGTTGGGTTAATTCTGTTTCTTGTTCATCTTCTAGCCGAGTGCGCAGTTTTAGGTAAAACAATTGTAAATCACCTTGCAATTGTTTTATAAACTCATACTTTTCTTCACTTGTTTTAAAGGATATTTTTTTACGTTCATTAGCTTTCAAGAATTCAGGATTTTGGTTCTTGAAATTGTTTTCAATTGTTAATAGCTCTAAATTTAATAACATGCAATTGAATATGAAATAAGCTGTTTCTTGCTTAAACAAATCTAAGGCAGTGTGCGGTTCATCAATACTTGCATTGCTAATAAATGCTGTAGCGGTATCATCGCTGTGTTTAAAAAACCTTTCTAAAAATCTCACAAATAAATTAAGAAAGGGAAGAAAAATTAAGATACTAAATAAATTAACTAAAGTGGAAAAGCTTACTAATCCAATAAGCGGATTACTAATGCCAAAAGTGGTATTAATGAGAAATAAAATTGGTTTTAAAAAGATGAAGGCAATTATTGTTAGCACAACATTAAATAACAAGTTGCCCAGCACCACCCTTTTTTTTGTTGCCGAGCCACCAATACCACTAATCAAAATTTTAATTGTTGTGCCAGTTTCAGAACCCAATACTATTGCAGCAGCCGAATGAAAATCAATTGCGCCAACATGCAATGCAGAAAGTGTTAGCGCCATGGTTACCGAACTTGATTGTACTAGCAGTGTAATTGAAAAACCAATCAGTAAAAAAACGATGGAAGGCATATTTGCATATTGGGCAAAGTCAAAGTTCTTTACTTGATTTTCCATCGCAGTTTTTAGGAAGGCGATTCCAATAAATAATAAACCAAACCCTAATAAAAAGTAAGCAATGTGTTTAATGACTTTTCGCTTTCCAAACAAAATGATTAATAGTCCTCCAATAAAAACTACTGGGTAAGCAATGATTTCGATGTTTGTTTTAAAGCCAAGGGTAGCAACCATCCAGTTATCTATAGTAGTACCTAAATTTGCCCCAAGTATAATTGCTAATGCATTTTTGAGTGTAAATACGCCAGCTCCTACAAAAGCAATAACCATTAATGATACCATGGAGCTACTTTGAAGTATTGCTGTAACTATTGCCCCGCCGCTAATTGCGCCAATACTGTTTTTTGTAATGCGTTGAAGAAATAGTTTTAAATTTCGCCCAGAAAGATTTTTAAGTGCTTCTTCGATAAGAAACATTGCGAAAAGGAATAATCCTATTCCTGCTAACAACTTCATGATGTCAATAAAAAGAACCATAAGTGTAAAAGGAATTTTAAATTCTTTAGTAATTAAGTGTTTAGCATTTTAGAATAATACTTATTTACTAGTAAATGCAACATGGTAAAGGTAGTCCTTTTTTAATTGCTTATGTTGCAGAATTATTGGATATAAAATTGGTTACTTAGCTTACTCAACAACAGTTCTATCCTTATTGGTACTCGGTTGCGAAATAACCAAAAATTCAAGTTCTTCATTTGTTTCGTTAGCAATAAAATGTTTTTGATTGGGAAGTATTTGTACTGATTGCTTTTGGTTTGCAATTAATTTTTCTTCTTCGATATAAAAAGTTGCACTGCCTTTTAAAATATAAAACAATTGCTGCGCTTTTGCATGAAAATGTAATTGTTCTTTTGCCCCGCTTGGCATTTTTTCTTGCTTAACAGATAAACCTTCGGTATTTGCTAATACCCAGCTGTCGCAATTGTTTCCCCAAGTGTAATGCTCAGCATTTTGTTTGTCAATTATATTGCTCATGATTTGCTTAAATTACTTTTACACTAACCTCATGTTTTACTTTAAAGTTAACCGAGTTGGCAATAAAACATTTTTTGTTTGCTGTTTCGTGCAACTCAATAGCTTTCTCTTTCATACTTGCATCTTTTACGGTGATGATAGGGTGGAGGGTAACTTCTGTAAATCTTCCACCTTCGGGCAACTCAGCTAAAATGCCTGAAACATTATCTATGTAATCAACTACAACAACACCCGCATCTGCACACAAGTGCAAATACCAAAGCATGTGGCAAGATGAAAGCGAGGCAATAAAAAAATCTTCTGGATTATGTTTTGTACCATCACCTCTAAACGCAGGGTCGGATGAACAAAAAATATCTGTTTTGTTTTCTGTAATTACAGTGTGATGTCTTTCATACTCGCGGTAATCAGATGTTCCAGTTCCTTTGTTACCTGTCCATTTTACTTGTAATGTAAAGTTGTGTTGTTTGCTCATTTTATCTCTTATTGATATTAAGTAAATGTAAAATAAAATTGATAAACCTATAATATAGAAAATAAAAAACTCCTCACTATTTTTATAATGAGGAGTTTAATTATGTGATAAATAACTACTAGTAGCTGCCTTTAGCTTTTACACCAAACTCAATTTTCTTAAGAGCTGTGATGTATGCGCCAATACGCATAGTTGATTTGTATTCGTGTGCGCTAACCCAAACTGCATCAAAAGCAATTTCCATGTTAGCATCATGTTTCTCATTCACTTCTTTCTCACTCCAGTAGTAACCCATTTTATTTTGAACCCACTCAAAATATGAAACAGTTACACCACCCGAGTTAGCCAAAATATCTGGAACAACTAAAATGTTTTTTTCTGCTAAAATAGCATCTGCCTCAGGTGTTGTTGGTCCGTTTGCACCTTCAACAATTAAAGAAGCTTGAATACCAGCAGCAATTTCTTCAGTAATTACATTTTGTAAAGCTGCAGGAACTAATACATCACATTTTGCTGTTAATAATTCTGCACTTGTAATTTCAACTGCTCCTTTAAATCCTTTTAATGTATTACCATTACCTTTTGCATAAGTTAAAGCTGCATTAACATCAATTCCATTTTCATTATAGAAAGAACCTGTGTGGTCACCAATAGCAACAATTTTAATTCCTTGTTCAGAAAGTAAACGTGCTGCATGAGAACCAACATTACCAAAACCTTGAACAGATGCTGTTGAAGACTTAGGATCTTTGCCCATTTTCTTTAATGCACATAAAGTATTTACCATAACACCACGACCTGTTGCAGCATCACGTCCTAATGAACCACCAATACCAACTGGTTTACCTGTAGTAACTCCTGGGCTATCTTCTCCTGTAATTTTGTTGAACTCATCAACTAACCAAGCCATCTCACGACCACTTGTTCCCATATCTGGAGCAGGAATATCTTTGTTAACACCAAACACATCTTTCATCGAACGAGTGTATGCACGCGTTAAGCGCTCTAATTCACCTAAGCTTAATCTTTTTGGGTCAACTTTAATTCCACCTTTACCACCACCATAAGGTAAGTTAGCAACTGCACATTTAAAACTCATCCAAGCTGATAAAGCCATTACTTCATCTTGGCAAACATCTAATGCGTAACGGATACCACCTTTTGATGGCCCTAATGTTGTAGAGTGGATGCAACGGAAACCTTCGAATACTTCTATTTTACCGTTATCCATCATCACTGGCAAGCTTACTTGCACAAGGCGCTGTGGACTTCTTAATATTTTACCAACGTTCTCGTCTAAATTCATTGTTTTAGCAGCTACATCAAGTCGAGCCAATACAGAGTCGAACATGCTATCGTGCTGTGATGTGGAGTTTGCTGTTTGAGCACTCATAATTTACGTATTTAGTTTGTATTTAGTTAGTTACAAAAATGAGGCACAAAGGTAACAATTTATTAAAACAAGTGAAATTTTATAGATGAATCGCTTGAAAATAAAGGTAAATTGATGATTTAACTACTTTAAAATCAGGTATAAAAAAACGAAGGGGGCAACCATGATTAAACTATCAAAACGGTCTAATATTCCACCATGTCCTGGCATAATGTTTCCTGAGTCTTTTACACCTACACTACGCTTAAGCATCGACTCTACTAAATCGCCCAAAGTACCAAATACAGCAACAATTGCAGAGATGATAATCCAATCGTGTAACTCTAAGATTCCAAACCATTTGTAAATTAAGAATGAAGATGCAACCGTAAGTATTGCCCCGCCTATTGTTCCTTCCCAAGTTTTACCCGGAGAAATACGCTCGTACATTTTGTTTTTACCTATAAAGCTCCCTACTAAATATGCGAAAGTATCGTTGCTCCATATTAGGAGGAAGATGGAGATGACTAATAAGGGTTTGTATTCAACTCCCATAAAGAGACCATGATATACATTTGCAGAAGATGAAAAATTTAAAAGTGCAAATGGTAATACAGCATAGGCTATTCCAAAAAATGTAACAGCAAGGTTTTCAAAAGGCTTTTCCTTGTTTCGAAAGAGTTCAATAACAGGTGATAAAAGGCAAATTATAACTCCTAGTAGAAATAGTATAATTGGGAGATTAATAATTGATTGGGAGGGGCGAATCCCATTTTTGTATAATGAAGTAAAAAGGATTATATAAAAAGTAACAAAATATCCAAGAATAGCAATAGCAAACCCTACAACTCTATTTGGCTTATTCCCATTCACCTCCATCAGTTTATAAAACTCATGCAAGCCCCAAAGAGAAACAATAAAAAACAATGCGGAGAAGGAATAATAATTCCAAAGGATACAACCAAGTAATACAATTACAAATACTGCCGCACTTCCTGTTCTAACTAAAAATTTCTTACTGTCGAAAGCCATTATTACGCTCTTTTCTTTTTAAAGAAAGGAATCTTATCTATCAACATCCCAAAGAAATCAAGAATTTTCTTCATTACATCAAAGTACAAAGTAACCATCAATGTAATCGACATAAACCAAATAACTCCAATGTTGAACCAGAAGGTAGAAATCATTGTACCAAACAATTTTTTGTTAGGAGCAAGGAAATGTGCACGTCCCCATTCGTTAGTAGGATTTAAATAAACAGGGTCGATACGTTGTATTAATTCTCCATCTTTTTCTAAGCACTTTGGTCCCAAATCATTTGCATTCAACATCATTTGCGTTAATGCTTCGTTTTCGCTATTGCTTCTTAATTCAGTGAATTGTTTTTTCTTTTCTTCCGAAAGCTTTAAATAAATTTGATCTTTTTCTGAACGTGCTTTTTTATCGCGGGCAATGTAATATTCAGAGAAAGTTCCATTTAAATAATTTTTAATCTCATTACTTATTGCCTTGTCAAATTTTTCAGGATTAATTTTATCAATGTTTTTGAATTTAAGTTTAGCATGAAGTTTACCTTCTTTAATCAATTCATTTTTTACTAATAAAATATCCTCTTTCAATTTATCTTTTTTACTTGCATCTCCCATCTCGTGGTCGATGCTAACTAATTTCTTTTCAATTTCATCTTTCCAATAGTTCTTTTTATACTGTGCTTCGGAAATGGCTTTTTCATATTTGTAATAAGGTTTAAAGTATGCATTTCCCTTAAATTGATTTACAGCCAAGGCTTCATATGCCCAACGAGATGTCATCATTTCACCAACTAAAGGCACACCGCCTTGTTTAGCTAGTGTAGGATTTAGCTTGTCGAATTTTACAATTACACCACTTAATAATAATTGAGGTATAATTAAAAACGGAATTAAAATATAAATGGTAATTGCACTATTAAAGCTAGATGAAATATTTAATCCAAGCATATTAGCAAAGCAGGATGTGGTAAATAAAATCAACCAGTAATCTAACCACATACCTTGCACACCCATTACAAAATTACCAACCAATACATACAATACTGTTTGTATGGCAGATAAGGTAAACATGATTCCTATTTTCGAAATTAAATACGAACTTCTACTTAGGTTTAAGAAAGATTCACGTTTTAAAATTCTTCTGTCTTTAATAATCTCTTCAGCCGAAACCGTAAGACCAATAAACAATGCTACTACCACACTCATAAACATGTAAGCAGGCATGTTTTCATTTTCACGAAACACATATCCTTTGTTATCTTCAGCATCTGTATTAAAATAACGAATCAAATATCCTAATACGAATGCTAATACAGGCGCTTCTAATAAACCAATTGCCATGTATTGTGTGTTAGTCAATTTCGATTTCACATCACGTGTCATGAAAATCAAAAACTGCTTAATCTTATTTGGGATTTTAAAAGTGCTTTCAGGAATAGTAGTATGCTCTTCTATCTTCTCTAATTTACTTTCAATTAATTCGGTGTAATGTCCGTTCCACTCGCTTGGTGTAAACTTACGTGTAGGAGTTTGGTTTCCGTATTCATCCACCACCTTTGTTTCGATGATGTTAAAGAT
>Ga0075163_10006886_pt1 | contig 15056 bp, 8 predicted proteins | sample JI1023141ADNA_FD_71478 | JGI IMG/M metagenome (GOLD analysis project Ga0075163, IMG submission 71478) | Wastewater effluent complex algal communities from Wisconsin, to seasonally profile nutrient transformation and Carbon sequestration -... | ecosystem: Engineered > WWTP > Effluent > Algae... | reverse complement strand
TCTCGTCGTTCATCCTCTGGTTCTTGTTCTCGCCCTGCTTCAGTAAACTCTGGGGGCGCTGTGTCTCACGGCATGTTGGCAGTTAGGGCGACGCTCCCGCGGATGCCACGGTAGGCGCTCGCGCAGAGCACCGCCGCACGGTCCGCTGTGGAAGCAGAAGGCAGGGCCGGTGCTGTCCCGTCGCTGTCGCCCGCCGCTCCGCCGCCGCCGCTCATCTTCTATATTGGACTGTGGAGGCGGCGCGGTCACTCGCAGACGAACATCGTTCCGTCGTACAGCGGGGGGCGTGCAAGCGGCCTTCGACGAGCAGCCGCAGACGCCCTCTTGGCAGCGCTTCTCGACCGTCACGCCGCCCTCGTAGCCGATCTGGGCCGCGCGTGTGCGCGTCGGCAGGGCCAGCAGAGCGCGGACGACCTCCTCCGCGGCGAGCGCGGCGAGATGCTGCAGGTCGACTGACGACTCCGCCTGGTACATGCTTGGCCTGGCCGCGCGGCCGAGACGATCGACCGCGCGAGCTCGGCGAGTTCGAGGGCGTCGTGATGTGCGACGCGTATGGCGCGTTCAGCCGCTGCGGCACTGGTTCTCGGGAACCTCCCGTCGCCTCAAGGCCTACGCTGCTGCCACGATGGTCCGCGACGCGTGGTACTGCCGCGGTGGACATGCCGGGGGAACTGGGGCAGCGTCGAGCGTACCAAGGATGCCGACCGACCTCACCCGCTGGACCGAGACTCACTTTAACCAACTGTGCGCCGAGATCCTGCAGGCGCTCGGTATGCCGAATGCCAGACCCTTTCCCAGCATCGGCTTGGCGCGCCGGGCTTGTTTTCGCGCCATCGTGCCCCGCGCCTCGTCGGATGGCATGTTCCGAAGCGAGGAGCGCTGGCTATGTGTGTTCATTCGGGTATGCGGGCGGGCCGAGACCGCGACGCTCGACGCTGTGGCCCAGGCCGCGATCGCGGCCGACGTCACACATCTGTTCGCTGTCCTCTTCTCGGACCTCGCGGCGGACGACGTCGATTATATGCACGCCGTCCTCCGTGACACCGGCATCGTGCCGGTGATCCTCCCGAGCCCCCTCGCCGACGCGCTCGCCGCAGACTGCCAGCGTCCCGAATTTCCAGAGATCTCCCGCCCCAACGCGCTCTCGTTCACGCACCTCCGCCAGTACGGTCGCGAGCACGTCGAGGCCGCCCCGTGGCGGTCCCAGTTCGTTTCACCAATCGTCATCCCGGCCCGTGTCACGCCGCTTCACGCCGCCGACGTCGCCCTCGCCGAGGCAGACCTCCATCGCGCTGTGCGCGGCGGCTCCTGCCTCCTGCTCGGTGAGCCGGGTGCCGGCAAGTCGACCGCCCTGCGTGCCTTCGCGGCCACTTTGGCAGCGGCCGGTGGTCGCACGCCGGTGTATGTCCCGCTGGGCGCCTATCGCGGCGACTTCTGGTCGCTGCTCGGTGAGTCGCTCGCACCGGAGCGCGCCGAGCCGATCGACGCCACGACGACGCAGGCGTTGCTCCGCACCGGCGCGTTGGTCGTAATGCTTGATGGCTTTAACGAGGTGCAGGACCGCGAGTTGCAGCGTCGACTGGCGGACACGATCACCGAACTCACCGCCGAAGGCGCCGCGGAGGCTCGCTGTCGCTGGGTGGTAACCGGCCGGGTCCACGACTATCAGCAGAGCCACCACGCGCTACCCACGCTTGAGGTACGACGCTTCGAGTTGCAACCGCTGACCGAGGACGCGATCTATCAGTTCTTGCAGGCCGCGGCTGGGCGGGCCGAGGGCGCGACGGTCTATCAGCAACTCAGCCGCAGCGTCCGCGAGATCTGTCGCAATCCGCTCTTGCTGACGATGGTCGCCGCCGTGTATCGCAACTCGGGCGAGGTCGCTCGCGGCCGCGCCGCCCTTTACGACGGCTTCGTCGATCTGCTTCTGCGCCGGGACGACGACGGCAGTCTGGGCGCCGAGGAGCGACAGAAGCTCGAGTCGGCGCTCGGCGAACCTGTCGATCCGACCGCCTACCGTGCGCACGCTGCTGCGGCCCTGCGGCGCCTAGCCGACGCGATGACCTCGACATGTCTGCCGTTCGCCGACGCTGAGCGCGCTGTGGCCCAGACTCTGAACGCCGCCGGGCCTCAGGCGGCCCGCCTTCTGCTCAAGAGCCTGATTCGCCGCGGCCTGCTCCGAAGTGACGGGAACTACCGTGTGAGCTTCTTTCATCATACGGTGCAGGAGTACTTCCAAGCGTTCAACCTAGCGGCTTCACCCGCAGCCCTACTCCCTTACACTGGCATCCCGGCGGCGCGTCACGAGGCCGTGTCATTCGCGATCGGAATGCAAGCCGATCCCGCCCCGTATATTACGCGCGCGCTGACTATGGACCTCGTCTTGGCCTTCGAGCTTACCTGTGAATGCTCGGAACGGGTTCCACCGCAGGTCTTGAAAGCTGTGGCCCGGTCGCTATGGGGGCGAACGCTGCGTGGCGGAAGCCCAAAAGGATATGAGCGGCGATGGGCTATTCGGTTTAACTATCTTACGTCTATTATGGGAGAAACGGTCGAAACTTTAGTGGATGCCTTATTCCCCAGAATGACGCCTCTCCAGAGAGCGAAGCAATTGTCCAGGTTTTTCGGCGAACTCGGCGATCGAAAGCGCCGGCGGGCTGCGATCGAACGAGTCATCCCCCCCTCCTCTCGCATACCGGACGAGCTCATTCTTGAGGCGGCAGCAATGGCGAGCAGTGAAAATCGCCACCGTAGGGCTATCGATCTGTATACATTATATTTGTCTAATGCCGCGTCCAAAGATCCGGCGACGGCCCGAGCCAACCGCGCTGTGTCGCACGCACGCCTCGGAAATTTCGAGGCGGCCATCCAGGACTATGAAGAATCCCTCCGCCTTCAACCCGCCAGCGCGGCCACGCATGCCAATTTGGGCCATACGCTCTACGTTCACTACAAGGACCTCGATCGCGCCGTTCATCATCTGGAGGAAGCGCTCCGACATTCACCATCCTTCGCCCCGGCGCACGCCATTCTCGGGGATATCTTGCAGACGCATGAGCCGGAAGCCGCGCTTGCGCATCGCATGTCCGCGGTAGAGAACGCCCCCAACGACCAACTCTTGACCCATTACCTGACCGCGCTGGCGGCACTACAGGAGCGCCTCGGACGCCACACCGGGGCCATGCAGTCGCTCCGTCACCTCATCGAGCTCGACCCCACATCGGCGCGAGTCCCCGACTGGCGGCAACGCATCGCCAGGGCTCGCCAAGCGCTCGACGAGCAGGACCGCAAGCGGACGATACGCGATCGTCTACTCACCCAGCAGGAACCGCCGCTGGCGACCCTCGTCATCGAGTGGTTGAAGGCCGCCGGCCTCGGTCACACGGGTCTCGGCGCAACCTGGGGGCTCGCTACCGGCAGTGGGTATGGCGGCGATGTCGCCGTCGGCCTCGTGCTCGATCCGGTGGTGACGGCAGGCGCGATCGACGTCACAATGCAGGCGCAGCCGCGCGAGGCGCGTCACGCGCGTAGGATCCTGCTCGTGGCCGGGACCGAGAGCCTCGCGTTCGAGGCGCACGCGCGGCTGACCGCGTTGCAGGAGGATCGCGAGGTCGCCCTCGTTACCGCTTTGCAGATCCGCGAGGCATATCTGCTCGGAGATCGTGATTGCGGGATCCTGTTCGCCCACGCCTTCCAACGCGCCGCGCTGACTCCGGACCCGTTTGCGTACAAGAGTGTTGTCACTGAGCGCACCGAGTTCTTCGGTCGCTCGACGGAACTTGCAGCGCTCGTCGACCTCGTCGGCCGCGGCCAGTCCGTGGGCCTCTACGGTATTCACAAGGTCGGCAAGTCGAGCCTCCTGTGTGCGCTGAATCGCCACCTCCAGGCCCGCCACCCTAACATCAGCATGCTGTCGATCGTGATGTCGCCAGAGATCAAGGAAGCGAGCGACTTCTATGCGGAGGTGTTGGACAAACTTCCCGGCCTAGCGGATCCGCCAAGCCGCAAGGACATCACCTGGGACAGGTTTCGCGCCACCCTCACCGCCTATCATGAGCGCCGCCGCCTGGAGCGACCCGCGCACCGTATAGTGCTCGTGATGGACGAGTACGCCTATCTTCTCCCTGACCGCACTGGGAAGGGCGGCGTCCGTGGCTACGTCGAACTGCTCGGTCTGCTCCGCGCGCTTGGCAACGAGGGCTGGCTCAGCTTCCTCCCCTGCGGCCGGACCGCTGCGCTCAGCCGCTTGGCGAACCTCGGCAACTCCGAGAACCCGTTCCTCGACCTCCTACACCAGAACTTCCTCGCTCCGCTCTCGCGAACCGACACCGACGAGTTGATGCAGGCGCTGGCCAACCGCGTCGGCCTGCGGTTCACCACGGACGGACTCGACACCGTATACGAGGCAGCCGGTGGTCACCCCGGCATGAGTCGCACGCTCGGCAGCCGGCTCGTGCGGCTCGGCAAGGAGCCGGTCGACCGCGCGCGCGTGCAGGCGGCCGCCGCTGCGGTCCTCGCTGATCACGGCGACATTGCCGTGCTCCGCGGGATCTACGAGGACCGCATGGATGTCGACGAGCAAGCGATCGCCCGTCGGCTCGCGCTCGACGGTCCGCAGCCGCGCAAGGCGCTTTTTCCGGGCGACGCCGATGATGCCAGGCGCCGGCGGATCCGTGACGCTCTGCAGAACCTCATCGACACCGCCGTGCTCGTCGTCGACGGCGACCGGATCGCACACCGCTTCGGCCTGCTGCAGGCGACCATTCGCCGCCAGGCGGAGGAGCTCGGGTATTAACATGAACATTCCACATTTTTGCCCCGCACGGCCCGTCTCAGCCGAATTGTTCGTAGGTCGGGACGCCCTGGTGACGACGCTGGCCGACGCAGTGTGGCACGGTCCCGGGACCAGCTTCACCGGCGGCCCCGGCATGGGCAAGACGAGCCTCTTGCACGCGATCGAACGCCGGCTCTTGCAGATCGACGGAGACACGCGCCCGACCCCCGTCTACTTCGACTGCTCACGCCACGCTGCCGCCGATGGCGCCGCGCTCGCCCGCGAACTGCTCGCTGCGACAGCGGCGGCGCTCGAGCGTCACCACGGTGTCGTGCTCCCACGCAGCGACCTCGAAGCCATCCTCGCTGCTAACTATCGCGTCGGGCTCGAGCGCCTCTTGGCGTGCACCGTTTCACATGCCCCCCGGCGCTACCGTCCGGCGCTCCTGCTCGACAATCTTCACCGCGTTCAGGCCGTCGCCCCTGAGCTGCTTGCGATCCTCGCGCCCGCTGTCGAGCGGCTTCACGTCACGATCTTGCTGTCCAGCAAGCGGCCTCTACCTGATGAACTGCGCGATGACGTATCGAACCTGCGTCACCTCATCGTCGATCACAAAACGCTGGGGCCGCTCAAGCGCGACGACCTCAAGGAACTGCTGCGTCGTGCTTGGGAGCGAGGGAGCCCCGTCGACCTCCGATGCGTCCGCACTCTTTTCGACCTCACCGGCGGGCATCCTTTTCGGGTTCACCATTACCTCGCCGCAGCGGCCCGCACGTTCAACCACGTCACAGTGGCGAGTCTGAGAAGGATCCGCGACGACCCAGACACAGAGCGCTACCTCGAGATCATTCTCCATGCTGGCGACGCGGCGAACGCGGCCGCCGGGCCCACACTGCAGGACTGCTACCAAGAACTCCGAGACGCCTTCGACCGTCCCGGCCTGATGCGCATCGTTCGTTTCGGTCTCGACCAGAGGCTCGACGACATTGTAGGCGATCGAGGGCTCGAGGACGTGACCTTCGCGCTGGTCGACTGGGCCGACCGCCGTCGCCTCCTCGGCCGACTGCTAGACGCGGCGGCGAGGGACCGTCCGCTTCGTGCCACGCTGCGCCAACTCGCGGACGCGTACGCGCTGGCCATGACCCCGCGGTGACGCACGTGCTTGAGCGAGCGGCGGGCCACGAGATGGCGTTGAGACGGGACGCCATCGACCTTGAGTGGGTGCGCTAGCTAGGGATGAACAAGATGGGCGTCACGCTGCAGCTCGTCTGGGTCGAGTATCGGCTGCCTCAGCCGCTGGCTCACCAGGCTAACTTGGCGACCATCTCAAAGACCAGTCGAGCGTGATAAATCTCATGTTTTAAATCAGGAAGGGGCAGGGCATTGTTAGGGGTGGAGCGGTAGACGTTTTGTCTAACGCTGCGTCATGAAAAAGGCCGATCTACAGAGGATGACCGATGAGCAGCTTTTCGAGCTGCATAGAGCGGGGGAAGCTGTCGTGGGGGAGGTGCTGCTCACTCGCCAGCGCCCGGGCATTTACCGGTTCTTCGCCAGAAAAGTGCCCGAGGCGGATGCCGACGAACTGACACAGAAGGTGCTTGAGGTGCTGATGCGGGCGCTTGGGCGCGCGGAACCGCCGCGCTGCACCTTTCGGAGCTTCGCCTTCGGGGTCGCGCGCATGACCCTGCGCCACTATTGCAGCAACAAAGCGAATGGCCGCACTTTCGACCCGGAGTCTGACTCGCTGCTGGCGCTCGATCCATCGCTCAGTAGGCAACTGTCGGAGCGGAATCGTATGACCTGGTTGATCGGTGCGATAGAGACGTTGCCGGTCGAGGCGCAGATCCTACTCGACCTGCGCTACGGCCAAGATCTCGGGTATCGCGAGATCGCGGCGATTTACGAGGAGCCCGAGCCGACGATCCGCCGGCGCATGCAGGCGATCAAGGCGCGTTTGCAGGCGATGCGCCAGCGCTTCGAGGCGCCGTGCCAAGGTTCATAGCGCGACCGGGCAGGACAACTCGCCGCCACCTCGGGTGGCCGGCAGGCGCCATGGGGGGATGCGCAGTCGGGACTCCACGCATCGCTTAAAGGCGATCTCGCGGGTCAGGTCGAGCCGGGCGTCGCGAGATTCAAGAGTCGGCAGATGCGACTTCGCACCGAAGCGGAACCACAGCTTGATCTCGAGCGGTGCCTTCTCGTAGCGGCCGGATTTCTTGAGGGCCAGTTTGTCAGTGCACGCGAGGACACCATTTTTTGAGGAACAGAACGCCTTGAGTGTCTTGGCGAGCTCGGCCTCTTTCTCAGGGAAAGTCGGCAGGGGCGGCCTTGGCTTGACGGCGGGGTCCTTGCTGTCCGGCGGTGAGGTGTTAACGGGGGGCGGAGTGATGGTTGCGAGAGAGGCTTCCCGGGTATCGTCGGAAATCGCAGTCGATTCGGGGGCGGCATCACGGGGCTCGGGCAGAGGAGTGGGGGCGTCGGCGACGAGCAATTGGGTCTTGGGCTCGGTGGAGACCGGCGGTTCGGTTTGGCGGCCGCTCAACTTGAGGTACAGTGCGCCGAGGACGGCTACTGCGGCGACGGCGAGCACGACGGTCGAGAGGATTAGCTTGCTCACACCGCGCCTGGAAGTCTTTGGGACGGTGGGAGCGCCGAACGAGGGGAGGACAGCACGCAGCGCCGCTTGCATCGCCTTCGCCGAGGGGTAACGGTCCTTCGGTGCGCGCGCCATCGCGGTCGAGAGGATCGGCAGCAAAACGTCCGGGATGCCGCTTTCGCGCAGCTCCTTGGGGCGCGGGGCCAGCGGCGGGGGGCGACCGACCAGAAGCTTGAACAGCATGGCCCCGACGCCGTAAATGTCGACGCGGTGGTCAGCTTTGCCCTCACGAAGCCAGATCTCCGGCGCGACGTAGCCAGGTGTACCGACAGCGGTCCAGGCGCTGTTTGCCCCACTCGCATCCTGCGTCAAGAGCACTGGCTGAAATTCGCGGGCGACTCCGAAGTCGGACACGACAACGGTCTCCCGACCGCTCTCAACGCGTAGGAGGCAATTGTGCGGTTTGATGTCGCGGTGCACCAAACCCTCATCGTGAGCGGCGGCGAGGGCCTCGCAAGTCTGGGCGCAGAACTCGATCGCCTGAGCCGGCTGTAGGGTACCACCGCGATGGACCGTATACTTCTCGAGATCCTCGCCGATGTAGTCCATGACCATGTAGACGAGCCCGGTCGCCGCATCGGTACCGAAGTCGAAGATCTGCACCACGTGCGGGCTGCGGACCTTCGACGCCCGCTTGGCCTCTTGCAGGAAATGGACGGTGTCACCCGTGGGACGGCCGGGCAGAAGCGTTTTTATTGCGTAGCGGATGTGCTCGACGTTCGTGTTGCGAGCCTCATACACGACACCCATTCCGCCCTGTCCGAGCTTACCGATGATCTCGTAGCGCTCGCCGAGTCGGGCGCCGACTGGGAGGGCGAGCGCTGAGGGTTCCCCTGGGAGGTGGGCCTTATAACCTTCGGCAAGCGCGGCGTCAGAGCCGGACAATGGCGGGATCCCGGTCGCACCAATCGGATGCACCGTCGTGGCGATCTCGGTCGGGACATGGCTCGGGTCGCGATCCATGGCTCAGAATCGCAGCACCCAGGATGCCCCGGCAAATCGTGGGCCCACGACCGGCGCGACGAGCGAGGTCCGTTGTTTACGGAGGCCGAGGCCGAGCAGGACGGCTCCGGTGACCGTAGCGACGGCGCCCGAGGCGAGCAGGGCCGGCGCGAGCACCTCGTGGAGCTGGCCGCGGGCCACCAACTTCGCGGATGTATCGGCGTCGCCGCAGGTGACCGCGCAGAGCTCGTTGAGTTCGCGCTGGGCGGTCACCGTGCGCGCGACGCTGACGAATCCGGCCGTGACGGCGCCGAGCCCGAGCGCGAGCACGCTCGCCCCGCTTATCGTCAGCGCTCTTCCATGCCGCTTTGAAGAAGTGGCAAAGTCGGGGGGCAAATCCGGTATCGGGCCCTCAGCGGCGGGAGCGCCAGGTGATGGCGAGGGCTTGGGGTTCTCCGACTGGACCGGCCGGGGCGGTTCAAAGGCGGGCGCGGGGATCTTCGCCGAGAATCGATGATAGGCATCGACGAGCTCAGCGGCAGCGGCGGGATGGCGCCCTCTAAAATCTTCATACCAGCGGTGTACGTCCGCGCCGCGGAGCTCGGTTAGCTCGACGCCGTCGGCAACCTGAACGAAGACATTTTCGAAGCCGACCTGTATCGCGGCAATCTGCTCGGCGTTCGCGTCTCTGCAGCGAAGGGCCTGCGGCAGGAGTTCGAGCCAGACCGCAAGGGCGCCGGCCGGGTCGTCGGCAGTCCAGCGGGCGGTAGCGAGGCCCCGATATGTGTCGACCTTCGCCCAGCATTCCTTCGAATCGTCGCCGTCCACGGCTGCTGTCGCGGGACTACCCACGAACGCTGCGACGAAAATTACTAAAACGTTGAGTCCACGACGCACGGCGCGGTCTTTGAAGGAGGATCCCACTGGACGATGGTCTGTCAGGAACGTGGGTTGCGCAAGGCAGGACTGCGTATGGGTGCGGCTGAACGACCCTTAGCTTCCTCATCTGCAGAGGCGGTGCGAAGCCGCCGGCGTGCGCAAGTGGCGCAGAACTGATTGATGCGCTGAGTAAGGCAAGGTAGGTCCTACATCTACCCAAGGGTTGACACGCTCCCTACACAGGCCCGACACTGTGTCGACGGAGGAACATCGTTGGCTCGCGTCATGCTCGATGGTTGTGTTTGGGGGAAGCTCGCCTCCGTTGTGCTGCTAGCGGGGTGTTTCTCAAGTGAGGTATTGACCGGCTCGCCATGCGACGGCGAGCGGCCGTGCGGCAAGGAGCTTGCATGTATCGACTCTTTCTGCAAGCCGGTCGAATGCGCCGATGATCCCGATTGCACGCCGTTCAAGCGCACGTGCGGCGCGGATGAGGACATTGACTGTGCGGCCGTCGGGGCACGCGGATGTTTCTTCGCCGACGACGAGCCTTTATCCGGCTATTGCGCATTGTCGTGCGAGCAGGCCGAGCAGTGTCCGGGGGACGGAGATGCGAAGCCGGATTGCATCGAGAGCCCCGCGGGTGATACCGAGGCGCGGGTATGTGTGCTGGATTGCGGCGGGGGGTCCTGTCCGTCCTATATGCATTGCGCCGATGTGACGCTCACTGGCGGTTCACGGTCGTTGTGCCTGTCTGGCCCGCCGACGGCTGACTAGGAGCCAGAGCAGGCCTCCGAGGGCCAGGGAGCCGCCGCCGGAGCCCGAGCCGCGACAGGCACAGCCGCCGAGCAGGTCGTCCGGGTCGAAATTGACACCTCCAGAACTCGAGTGGCTAGACTGGGAGCCGTCGGAGTCGCCTCCCCCGGAGCCGGTGGTGATCGGTGGTTCTCCGGTAGGGCCCGAGGTCTGGACGCCGGTGGGGTCGGGCCCGTCGCTCGTGGGGTCGGCGCTGTCGCCTGTGGTGCCGGGATCCGTCATCGTGCATATCTCGACTACGCAGCCGTCGCCGTCGGAGCACGGGGCGCCCTCGGCGAACTGGCAGGTGCCCGGGGAGGCCGGCTGGTCACATTGCCAGCACTCGGCGTCGCCGCACTGGGCGTCGTCGCAGCAGACGCCATCGGCGCAGACGCCATCGGCGCAATCGCTGTCGTCGCCACAGGTCTCACCGAGTGAGGATTTGAGCTGGAGCACCGTGACCTGGGGGGCGCCGCAACTGGCGACCGCGAGGCGGTAGCCCGCGAGCGCGAGGGCACAGCCGAATTGCTCGTCGGTCTGCTGGCCATGGACGACGCCCGGGGCCGGCACCCAGCCTTGGCCGTCGACCTTCGTGAAGGTGTAAACCGCCCCGGCCGCGGGGGCGACGTCGCTATTGGCGGTCGCCGCGACGACGGCGATCCCGTCGCCGAGCGCCAGCGCATCGCCGAACTGTTCGCCGGTTTTCGGCTCTGCGGGCGCGAGCCGGCCGGTACAGCCGAACGCACTATCTTTGCGTTCGAGGAGGAATACAGCACCCCCGTCGGTGGCTCCTGGCGCGCCGATCAGCAACGTGTCCTCGTGCAACGCGACGCTGCGGCCGAGGGTACCGAGGTCGAAACCCGCGCCCCCGCACTCGGGCGCGATCAGGTCGTCGCCAATAATGCTCTGGGCCTCGGCCAACTGACCGCCATCGACCGAATAGATGACGACGCGGGGTCCTGACGGCGTCGTCGGGGCGACCGCGACGAGGATTTCGCCCGACATTGCCACGACGCTGCCGAGGGCAGCGTCCTCTGCGATCGCGACGTCGCCGACGACCGGGGAGGAAACCGTCGCGGTCGAGAATTCGTACAGAGAGAGCCGACCGGCATTGATCTCGAGGCTGTCGTTGCCAGGCGCACCGACAGAAAGACGGCCGCCGTGGGCGGCGAGCGCCAAGCCGAAGTTGTCGCTCGCCGTCGGGGTCTTCAGCGCCAGGCGTGGGGTCTCGTGCAGGCCCCAACTCTTGCTGTTGACGTCGAACACGAACGCGTAGGCGGCTCCACCGTTAGGTATGCCGGCGATGACTTCGCCGGGGGCTCCGGCGACAAACGCCCCGTCGATGCACGCGAGCGCGGCGCCGAACTTGGCCGGCCACGACGGGTCCAGCGGCTCGCCAGGAATGGGCTTGATCAGATCGTACTGGGCCATCTCATTGTCTTCATGGAAGACATAGACCGTCCCGTGCTTGTCGATCGCCGAGATATTTGGCGCGCCGACGACGAGGAAACCGGTCGACCAGCACACGGACTGGCCGAACAGCGAACCGTCGTCGACCGGGTTTGGCACGACTATCGGGGCGGCCGGTTGGAGGAGAAACGGCAAGAACAGCAGCGAGATGACCAGCATTGAGAGCCTCCTGGACTAAACTGCGGCGAGCGACAGGGGCGCCGCCGAACTGTCGGCGCCCCTGTCGCGTCGGGATCAGTGGGGCGAACCGAACGCGGTGGTCAGGACGTTGCCCTGGCCGGTCTGGGTGTGGAACAGCTCGCACAGGCGCCGCTTGGGCTCGTTGAACTGGACCAGATTCTCGTTCTTGTCGAAGATCGTGCTCAGGGTCAGCGGGGTCTTCGACAGGAAGTCGGACACCTGCACGTCGGCGCCCTTCGCGGGCAAGCGGATGTGCATGTTGGTGACGTTTTCGGTCTCCTTGTAGTGGCAGCCGTTGCAGGTGCCGATTGCGAACAAGCGCCGCGTGTCCGGGGCGTTGAGCTTGTCATCCAGCAGATCGTTCATCAGGAGGTCGAACGCCCAGATGAACGGCGAGGGGGCGAACAGCGGCTGCGACAGCGATTCGCCGCCAATGAACGGCGCGCCATCGAAGTCCTCGGGGACGGTATGCGTGCCGGTGCGGATCTTCACCGCATTGGCGTTGAGGAACGGTAGCAGCCGTACTTGGTCGTTTTGGAGGCTGTTGAGTGGGGTCTGGTCGACAATCTGGGGCAGCAAACTCTTGCCGTCGACCGGGCAGATGCCAGAGCAGGCGAGCTTGAACGCACGCAGCGACCACTGCGACGAGAGTGCCGGTTTGGTGTCAAACGCTCGCTCGTTGGTGCGGACGGCGTTGATCGCGCTCCCGAAGTTCGGGCGGCCGGGGAACGCGCCCTTCTTGGTGAACTTGTCAGTGATCTGCTGCAGGCGGGCGACGTAGGCGGCGTCGAAGGCGGCGAAGTTGTTGAGCGACAGCCAGTCGTTTGCCCACGTGACGCGGTTCTGCAGCTTGGTCGGCAGGGCGTACTCGAGGATGATCCCGCCCTCGAACGGAGTGCCGATCTGGTTAGTGAACTGGAACACGAAGCGGCCTTCGCCAGCGGTGTCCTTGGAATCGGGCGGCGGGATGTAGCCGCCCTGGTTCAGGTTTACGGTGTCGGGCCGCAGGTCGATGCGGTTGACGACCGCCGTCAAGGCGAATGGCGCCCGCTTCGGGTCGAGTTCGCACTTGTCATCGACCCACTTCTTACCAGCCAAGCAGCCGCTCGCCGTCCGCCATGGATCGATCACGAGCGCGCGGACCTTGCTGCGCGCCTGCAGCGGGACGTCGTTGACGAGCGGCGTCCCCTCCATGCTCTCGAGCATCGTCATGATGAAGCCTGAGGTGTTGTTGGTGCCCGCCATCTGGCTCATCAGGTGCCAGAAGGTCCAGACACCCTGCGAACTGAGCGGGCACTTGTTCAGCAGCCAGACGTTGGGATCCAGCGAGGTGCGGCACGGGTCGCGGATCACTGCGTTGTTGGTGATCACCTCGACCTTGCGGAACAGCGCCATCATCGCATCAGGGTTCTGCGGAATTTTGGCGGCGTATTGGTCACAGGGGTAGACCTCTCGGAATTCGACACCGTCATCGATGTGATCCCACGCCGCGTCGTCGTCGTCGAGGGGGTCGCATGCGGCGACGAGGAGCGCGGGGATCAGGGTTTTCAGCACTGCGGACGGATGCAATTTCGGCCTCCTTGAAGATTCGGACGTGCCGCAGACAGGACGACTGCGGCAACCGAGCACTTCTAGAGTGCTGCCCTCAGTCCTGTTTGATCAACACACGTAAAAAAAACTTTTCTGGCTGAGGCCGTCGGTGGGAGTGTGTCCTACACAGGCAGCGTGGCGACCGGGTCGCGGTCTCACTGACCTTGGTGGCTGGAGCGGGGCGCCCGGGTCCTGCCGGCGACGTGACCTTCATGAACGCCATCGCGGAATCCCCAGCGCTCATGCATCCAAGAGTGCCTTGAACGCCGCCTGCATGGGGTCGGAAAAGAACTCGACCCGGAGCTTGTCGAGCAGCTCGCTCGGGATACTGCCGAGGTCGGCGGCGTTGGTGGTCGGGATCATGACGCGGTGGGCGCCGGAGTCCATGGCGATGCGGAGGCGGTCGGCGAGGTTGTCGATGCGGCTGAGGACGCCGTGGATCGACATCTGGCCGAGCACGACCAGGCCGGCGCCGATGTTGCGGCCGACCATCGCGGACAGGATGGCGATGAAGAACGCGACGCCGAGGTCGGGGGTGTCGCGGCCGTGCATCGGGCTCATGACCTGGATGTTGAGGTCGTAGCCTCCGAAGTCGCGCTCGAGGCCGACGCGCTTGCCGTTCGCGCGCAGGTAGTCGAAGGCCATCTTGGCGCTCTCACGGATGTCCTTGGACGTGACGCCGACGAGGTTGAAGCGCCCGGTCCCGGGCACCGAGGCGGCCTGGATCCGAAACAGCGCCACGCGGTCGCTGTTGGGATCGACGCCGATGCTGAAGATGTCGCCGGGGGGCAGCGGACCCTCCGGGATCAGGCGGATCGCGCCGAGCTCGGCGCACTCGGCGAAGCGCTCCTCCCCGGTCTCCTTGTCCGTGAACGAGAGGTTGACCCGCGAGAACTCGATCGGGTTGATCCGCTTGAGCTGCTCCTTGACGCGGCGCCGCAGCTCCAGGCCGAAGCTGGACGTGCCCCCGCCCCCGCCGCAGGCAGAGAGAGCGCTTGTCAGCGTCAAGGCCAGTGGGGCGCGCATGGGAGACCGTAGCCTAGCGAAAACGCCCGCGGATGTCACGTGTCAGCCAACTCGGCGCCAAACGCGGTGGCAATGATGTCCGACCCTCCGGCATGCCCATGTCCCACACGACGCCGTCGCTGGTCGAAGTGGGACTCGTTGACGACGCCGACGAGGTCAATGTCACGTTCGCCCCGGCTTCCTGCGAGTCCGCCCCATCGATGGCCGCAACGTGCGTTTGCACGGCTCAGCCTGCCGCTCGTGGCCCATGATGGCTCCCTCAAAACTCCACCGCTTCGCACGCTCACCCTCGTCCAGGATCTTGGCGATCGGGTTGTACGGGACCTCCGCGGGGACATTGATGGCCAATATTGTGCTGTCGACCTCCGAGTCGCAGCCGAGGGCGTCCAACTGTGCGCGGAGGTGGGCCAGCTCGTCAGCGTTCTGGAGCCGAACTCTGATGACGCTGTTCCCGGAGCGCTTTACCCGCTCATTGAAGAATAAATCACCGTCGACCTCCCGGGCCGTAACGACGTCTCCGACGGCTACATCGTAGGGCTGGAAGGGGATGCTCTCGATCTCGAAGGTGCCGTCTTCTCGCCGCAGCGCCCAGATCTCCTCGACCTCTGCAGCCTGGTGCAGTCGGAACTTGAGTAGGGTTCGGCGTGGGTCCAGCAGCGTCTCACTCAACGTGCGCAGCCTCGATTCGAGCATCGCGGCGTACTCTGCCGTGGGTGGAGTGTTGACCGGAATGAGGTCGTCCACCGG
>Ga0075163_10006885_pt1 | contig 15058 bp, 10 predicted proteins | sample JI1023141ADNA_FD_71478 | JGI IMG/M metagenome (GOLD analysis project Ga0075163, IMG submission 71478) | Wastewater effluent complex algal communities from Wisconsin, to seasonally profile nutrient transformation and Carbon sequestration -... | ecosystem: Engineered > WWTP > Effluent > Algae... | reverse complement strand
TAATAAAAGTGTCGTAGTAACAGATGAAGAGGAAGATGGCGAAGGAAATTCTTCAGGCGGATATTTAGCGATTGTTCCAACTCTAGAAAACCAATTCCAACCGCTTGATGCCGAGATCACTTTTACAATTGAAAATGCAACATTTAGTATTGAATCCAATAAAAAAGTAGAGATTTTTAGAAATGGAACTCAACTTATTGCTGCGGGCATCGTCGATGAAAACAAGATAAAATTTACTAATATTCTGGAGAATGGGCGAAATGAGATCTTAGTTTCTGCCTATGATTCCTTAGGAAAAATAATATCAGGTTCGGCGACAATTTGGGCCGGCAATAATTCCCTTTCGATTGTTCCGAACGCTTCATCTGGAGTTACCCTTACTCCGCCCTACAATACAAAAGTTTTTCTCGCTAACGAAATCGATGTTACTACTTCTTTTGATGCATTAAATCCGGGGAATCTACCTAAGGAAACCCTAATTGTTGTCGTGGAGGACGCGTTTAAAAATATTGGTACTATCATCGTGCCAGAAAATAAAATAAATTCGAACATCGCAATCACACTCTTTCCACCTACTGAATCCATTGCATTAGGAAACAATAACTTCAGCTCTGGATTAGAGGGATGGAAAGTGATGGGAGGAACTCCTTCGATTGTTCCGCACGTTGAATCGACTGAAGCCGATCCGGAAAATTTAGATCTTTATGTAAATAGTTTGAACCCAATGCGAATTTCGAGAATTATTCGGGAAACCAATGACCAGCGTTCTGCTTGGGTAAAGTACAAATACCAAAGTAAAGGTGCGAATGACAACGTGGTGACCGTATTCCGAGGTTTAAATAGTGGAAAAATCTTCTTAAATGTAAGTAAACCCAATCTGATCATTCCAATATCAGAGACTCAAACCGAAAACAGCACCGGATGGACGCAGGCGAATGCAATGAATTTCCAAGAAGGTGAACCCGTTGAAGTAATCCTTAATACCTTTCCTGAAGGAAAATCCGCATCGACCGTAAAACGAAGTCGGCAATTTAAAAAATCAAGAGACATGATTTACTCGCAGTTCATCGAGGAAGCCTATGCCGCCGGTACACCGGCCTCTATTCTGATCGACAAAATTGTTACTGGCCACAAATGCGTTATTTCGCACAAATTTATCGACTATTCGCCCCCGCCCGCCTTCTTTCAGGCCCAGGACCCTACTCATCCAATTCCAGAGTCAAAATTGCTTCTATATGGACTAAGCGTAGGTCAATTCGATGTAAACCAGCTTGGTGGGAAAAATAAAATTGCGGCAAGAGTGAAGGTTTGCGGGGAATCAAGTTTTTACAACTGGCGAATTGAAGCCTATTTGAAAAACGAGGAACTAGTTTTAGGAAAGACCGTGGGTATGGCTCCTCCGATTCTTCATGATGTGAATGATGAATATGATATTATATTTACTTTGGATGAAGCCGCGTTAAAGAAAATTAGCGAAAACATTCCGGAAAGCCAGGAAGTGGAAATTTATTTGTCAGCCTATAGTGACGGCGCCCAATCTGAGAAATTTAGAATCTACTCTAAAACATATCCGATTCTAACTAGAAAAGAATGGCCTCAAAAGTTTCGCTATTCTCCTGACCGAGGGAACTCCGTTGGGGGCGACGACTGGATGCCGCCATGGATGAATGAGCTTATGACTGCTGTTACGAATGAATTTGAAAATAGTCCTGAAGGAAATATTACCTTTAACGATGCAGCTAATATGAATGGCGGTTATTTTAAAAAACCTCATGGCGGTCACCGAGACGGATTTAACATTGATATTGCGATTAGGAAAAATACTACAGTAGGAGACTGGTCCGAAAGCCAAGACGCGATGGATGCACTCTTCAAGGTTTTTAAAAAATATGGTAATAGAATTGATTTAGTCTTGGTGACGCACAAGAGACCCTTCTTAAGTGCAGCAAACGATGGAGATCCTAATACTAACCAAGTAGAAAATATTCCAGAAGAAGAAAATAATAAATACTTTAAAGATGAAGAAATCTCGTTTAACCGACTACGTCATGAATGTATAGATAACAGACTCATGCGCAGGGTGGTCACTTCTTGGGAAGATCACGAAACACATTATCATTATAAGATGAGTAAGGAAACGATTCCAAGTCCAGAGAGTCCAGGGGAAATTGAATTGAAGATGAATCAATCCGAAGGTGGGGTTTTAAATTTTAAACCAGAAATTTTCAAATGGGAAAACAATGAACGATATGAAGTTTACTATGAAAAAGAGATCTCTCCAGGCTACTCGGAGTTTGTCCCACTCCAGCCCGAGGTTAATCCACTGGGGGAAAATTACGGTCAAATTAAACTAAAAGTGCTAAGAATTAAGAAAACTGGGAATGCCTATTCTTGCTCAACTAAGTTTCAAACTACGTTTCCTGAATTCGTTAGAAACGAAGACGTAGAATACGTCGTTGTAAACCTAAATCCCGACGGTGTATGTGATGGTGAGTTTCTTAAACCTATCAGAGGAGTATTCGCAGACTACCCAACGTCAATGGAAGTAGGATGGGTATCTCCAGACGCGACTTTGAACAGGGGAAACATAGGCGCTAATGCTTATCTTTGCTCAGGCTCTTCTCTAAGCAACTATTCTGAGCTCTTTGCGGGAAGTAGCGGCATCCTAGAGGTTAAAAACTCACACATCTCAGCTGGAACTTACATTTATGGTAACGTTCGTATCGATAATTCAAATATCGATCATGCCGATATTTTTGGACCTTATATTGATGGCCCTTGGTCGCCTCTTTCAAGGTTCTCGGTAATTAGATATTCAGATGTTAAAGATTTATTAAAAGAACCTGTAGAAATAGGATACGTCGGTCCAAACCAGCTATACGGCATGGTAAATTTAATTGGATCGGCTTCAGCAAGAGTAAACATTGATCGTGCTTCACTGCCGATTACTGCTCCGGACAGTCCACCTGGAATCCAAGGAACCCAGATACTAAGTGCTTTGCAGGAAATTAATATTTTAGGCGGTGCGAAGATTTCAAACTCTTTTATTTCAGGTCGGTATGATGTAGATGTTGAAAATAAACCTTTAATTATAGGTGGAAACACTGAAATTTCATCTTCAAGCTTAGTAGGATACCTGTCTATTTCTGGTACTACAAAAATATCTTCATCAGGTATTTACGGCGCTGTAGGCGCGGGAGGTCCACCTGACCCACCTACCCCTTCGGTCCTCGGTACATTAGCAAAATTATCACGCTCAATCGCTGGAGCTGAACCAGAAAAAGAAATCGAAATCTCTGATGCAACAATCTTATCGTCGACGGTTAGAATTAAAGGAAAAGTTTATGGGCCAGAAACTCTTATTGAAAACAGCAATGTTGTCGGAAAAAGCCAAATAATCGGCGGCACCATCATAAAGGACTCTGACATTGCTGAGGTTCAACTTGATGGGACTAAAATTCTATCCTGCGAAACTGGAGGTATCTTATCATCTAGAAATTCGATAATCGAACACTCGAATTTTTTAAATGCAGTTATAAATGATTCTAAAGTATCACATACCAGCCCAGTTATGGACTCCAGCATTATTAATAACTCTGAGGTCAATAGTTCTGCAGTTTATGGAAGCACAGTCGATAGTTCAAAGATTTTCAACTCTAGCCAGGTCACTGACTCAAGTTTATCTTTAAATTCAATCGTCGATGGATCTTCAGTTTCGGGCATATCGTTTTCCAACTCTCAGGTAGTGAACTCCAATAATCTTACTGGCGGCACATTCGTAGACTCGTATGTTGACTCATTACTTCCAATTAGTAATTCCGATCTATTTAAGTCTACTATAGTTCAATCAATGGTGATTGCTTCGGTGATCAAAGAGTCAGAAGTAAGAGATTCCGACATCCGAAATAGTCAATTGGTGCTTTCTACCTTTAGCAATCGGGCATATGCAGAGGAGTCTACCGCGACAGGAAGTGAGGTATCGGATGCTCAGCTTCGCCCACTTTCGAATATCCAAAATTCGAAAGTAGTTAACAAAAGTACAATTACTGATTCCTTAATTACTAACGGAAGTAAGGTAGACTACTCCGATGTAGATTCCAAATCCGAAGTAAATAATTCACTGGTTACTGGTATGCAAGGGACTTATCGATCCGGAATTAGAAATTCGAAGGTAAAAAACTACTCAGAAATAAACTATTCGTACGTTGAAAACAGTAATCTAAATATCACTAGAGCTATATCGAGCACGCTCAATGATAGTGCTATTAACAATTCGACCGTCGTCGAAGTTAATTTTTACGGAAAAAATATTACAAACAGCTACTGCTATAAAACTCTCGATCCAATTGGTATGCAAGTTTACGAGTGCGTAGCAGGAAGTGGACCAACAGTTCCGGGGGGACCAATATTACCATGAAAAAAGTAACTAGATTAACAACACTTATATGTATGTTTCCATTAATACTGTACGCGGAGAGCAAACCTTGCCATGGTGCCAAAGGGAGCCCCCATTCTAACGGTGGTGGTTTCGTAGCCAATTCGGCATCAGTCTCCCCTAGTGCTTTTATAAGTAAAAATTCCCAAGTTTGTGGCCAAGCAGTAGTGGAAGGAAATGCAAAAGTTCAGGTAAATGCTATTGTGGAAGACAAAGCTAGGATATCAGGAAACTCAGTAATAAGTGGCCTAGCGCAAGTTTCCGGAGAAGCTAAAGTCGAAGATTATTCAGTTGTCGATGGCCACGCAAAAGTGTTCGGTAATGCGACAATATCAGGTTCAGCAAGAGTACGCGGAAATGCGAAAGTAGGACAAAATGGCAAAGTTATTGACAGCGCTATAGTTAGCGGAAATGCAGAAATATTAGGAAACACAGTTGTAAGTGGAAAAAAACGCATTTTCGAAAATCTAACTTTCCATGGAGAATAAAGTAGATATTTTTAATATTTAAACTAAAATTAGTAAATCAGGTATCGGTTTCTTCGAGTGGAGTCACTATGAAAATCATGCTTCTATTTTTTTTAATGTTAGTCTCATTTCGCTCCTTCTCCTACGAAGAAGCACCTAACGAAACCAAAAACTATTTAGATTTTAAGAACCTTACAAACAATAAAGCGCCGAATCCACCGATGCTGAAAGTTTACGACAACATCAAATTCACAGGTAAACCAATTATAGCTCTAGAAAAAGAAGGCCTGTTTATAAAAGGCAAACTCATTTGCAAATGGTTTCAGGGTTACGGGGAAGATAAACAGAGTCGACTTCTTTCGGAAGTTACGGACGGATCACCTTGCACTCATCCCCCTATATTTATTAATTATATTGAAAACAGTCCTTATATGTTGTGGCTTGAATTAGAGGATTTGGAAAACAAAGAATACTACCAAACTTCGTTTGAAGGCAAACCAGTATACATCGAAAAGAAAACGAATCTAGATTTTTCATTTGAGTTATCGAGAATTAGGCAAGCAGAGTTAAATCGACCTATTGAACAAGCTGAATATGAAAAAGTCCTTCAAGAACATGGAGATTTAAAAGAGTACATAGCGAAGCTACATACTTGTTTCAAAAATGAAGATGAAAGCTGTATTACAACGGCTGATTCCAATATTGCGGCCTCCTACAAGTGGTACATGGAAAAAATTTGTGAAAATGACAATCCGCTAGTTAAAAAAACTCAAATTAAGCTCGGAAAATATTGTGGTGACTTAGGAGATCCTGAGGAATTAAAAAAACCGTTCAATAAGAAGGCGAGGGAAAAAGATAAAATAGCGCGGATGACATTCCAGAAAGAATTTTGGAATAACTTTAGAAGCTGTTTTCATAATGATGATCCATTCAAACTATCCGGTCGAATCTATATACCTGTTAGCGCAAATCCCATAAATATTGAGGTTTTTCCAAAAGATAAAAATTACACAAGGTGCACTATTTTCGGAGAAGGCAAAAAAGGCGAAATACTATCCTGGAGATTAAATATCAGGTAAAAAACTAAGAGCAACTTTGCAGCTAGAGCTTTCAAATAAATTAAAGTCTATCCGTTCAAATCAAACCAAACGAGAAACAGATGGATGTAAAATCTTCGTCTACCACAGGTCAAAAAGTCGAATTGAAATTTTCGAAAGCCGGTTAATAAATTTGTAGCTAACCAGCTAGAGCATGATTATAAAAAGGAGTCTCTTTATCATCCAAAAGGGCAAATAGTTCTTTCTGGTTTTTACCTTCAGGTTTAAGCCAACAGTCAATATTAGACTCTTTTAGGAAAATTGGGCATCTATCGTGTCCGGTTTCTAGCACTTCTGGAGGCGGTTCATCGGTAATGAGTGCAAAAGTGTATAGCTCAGTTTTACCATCGGTCCATAAATCCCAAATTATAGGGACAACCATATATTCCATTTCTTTTGGTTCAAATTTAAGAACTAGGTTTTCTTTAGCTTCACCTTTTTTTAATTTTCGTTTTTCAAAATCATGTTTTGCCACGTTTTCAAAAAACGCTTCTAATATTATTACCCCATGTTTAGATCCAAATTCTTTTTTCCAGAATCCGGTTAGGCTATCTCTTCTAGCATTATAACATCCAGGATACTTTCTATCGAAATCAGGCTTCATTCCAGGCGGTCGCAAATGATAGCGCATGGGAACTAAAGTTCTGTTGCCATCTTTCATAATCATTACGGGTGCATAATCAAAAGCATAAATTCGGGCGTCACTTTCTCTAAGTTTAGTGTCTTTGATTTTATCTAGACGCTTTTTAATACGCTCTATTTGCCGTTCAGAGACTTCTAAATCATTTTGTGCCTTTTTGGTTGTCTTTTCTTTTAAGGCAGCCTTGGCATTGTTATTCCTATTTTTCTGTTTGAATAAATCAGCCTCAAGTTCAGCTATTTTTTCAGTTCGATATTGTTCAATGAGTTTTGCTATTCTTTTCTCGGTAGGTGTTTTAGGGGTCTTAAAGTTTTGTTCAAACGCTTTAGGAATTTTAACGTCTTCACCCTTAGAGCGACGAACGAATAAATCAAACGTAAGTTGCTCATCCATCCTGACTTTAAATTCTAGGCCTAAATCTTTAGCTTCTTGTTTTACTAACGCAGAATAACACATTTAGAAAGCATAACCTTTATGCACCTGCAAAGAAAGCCCGGCCTGTCTAGAGGTCTAATTTAACGACAAGAATCGTCAAATCACAAAAACGACCTTGAATACTATTTACATATAATTTACATATCTAGATATAGGGGGTAATTATGGACCTTAAATCATCATTTCTAACTGAACGACCACAACTCAATAACTGTCTAAAACGAATCGGCTTTACACTTGATAGCGTTATTTCAATTGAATCTACTCCTGTAGATGAGTCTTTGATTCGTTATACATTTAAAGGTATTGGATTTAGGTTTTCAGTCGAAACCATTCCTGAAAAATCATTTAACTCAAACCAACTTCAATTTAATGAGGCTGGCTAGGTAGTAATGTCTAAACGTAGAGATGCTGATGTAAAGCCCTATTTGTCGATATGGCGTAAGGAAACTAGAGATGTTTATTACACCACTAAAAACGAATTAAGTCGCACAATAGAGGCTACAAAGCTTTCTGAATCCGATTTAAAAAACAGAATGGGACTAGGCTACGAATTGCTTCTTAGAGCATTAGATGGTCAAAAAATGACTGACTATGATGTTCGGTTTATCGAAGGTGCTTTAGGGCAGATTAAAATTAGTAATCCTATTGGAAACACACTTTCTTTAGGTGAAAGATTAACTTCAAAATATCCAGGTAAGGATTATGGATAGCAATGTTGAAACCTATAAACGTAAAAAGCATGAATTAGCTACCATAGTCGATAGATGGTGGACACATGAAGACATTTTTATGGATTTTAGAGAGTTACTGAAAGAACTAAAGGCTCTAGCTTCGCAATGCCCTGATGCTTTTTCGGACAAGTTTGAACTGGAAGTTCAGGAAATAGAACAGTACCTTAGAAATGAGTGCTTGATTGATTAGTTTTACTTTTCAATTTTGAATCTTTTTCTTATCCCAATTATGAGGAAAAACCAAAGAAAACCAAAAATTAGATTTGATAACACTTCAACAATAACACTATTGAAAGTTAACTTGGTGGAAGATAGGTATTTAAACGGACCTAGAACAGTTAGAATGGTTTGGTCAAATGAATTACAAGCGTCTTCAGAGAAAATCAACCTTAGTAAATAAATAGGAATAAAAGAGAGTAATATTATTTTCAATGGTCTATATGGTTTTAAACCAAAATCATTTATTGCTTTGTAAATCCAACTAAAAAGGAATTCGTATCCATTGTTTTTGAAAGTAAGCCTTTCATGATTGCATTTTAGTTCAAGTGATCCAAATAAGTTTGATGTATTATCATTTCTATGTTCTGAGAACGTTTTCTTTAGTTGCCTATAAATTGGTTCATAAGACGACTTTGTCTTTAGAAACTCACACCCAATGAAACTGATATCATTACTGAAGTTAAAATTTGGCATGGTTTCCATTTGATTGAAGACACAATTTGAAAAATGAAAATCGTTAATTGCGTAACCTTCCCTAACTTTTTCTACCTCTAATGAGATATTACACTTTTCAAAGAAAGAGACTTTTGCATAACATCTTCCCTCTCTATCTCTGCTAAATTTAAGTTTTTCAATTTCTACATTTTCAAAATATGAATTGCAGGTTCCCGATAAATAAACTTCCGTTATCTTTTTACCAATAAACTGTATTTTTCTTTTTTTAGCTTCAGTTTGGGCCTCACCATCAATGATACTGCAACTAGTAATATCACATTGGTCAAACTTGATCTTACCTTGCGGTTTGAGTAAGTTCATAGTCTGTATAGTACAATTTTCAAAAGCTAAATTAGTAAAGTAATTATCTAGGTTAATAGTAAAGTTATTAAATTTTGAATTCTTGATTGTGACGATTAGATTAGGAAGATCATTTGTATGAACATCGCTTAAGACATTCTTTACATCATTGATCAATAGAGAAATGTCCGAAAAGTTTTCTTTGTTTGAGAATTTTTCTTCAATTGATCTGATTTGTTCTGCTTTAGTTTGTTCCACTTTGATATCAAATCAATTTTAGGTGAATTGGTCAATTGTAAGTATACCATTCGTTAATTTTATTAAATTATTTTGATTGAGCTAAGTTAGTTTAGTGTCGATAAAGTCGCTTACATATACAAAGGGGTATGTATGGGAAAAAACGAAAAGACATCTAAGTCCGTTGCATCGATTGCTTCTAAATTACTTAAAGATCCAGGAAGTGCTACTAACAAGGAAATCAAAAAAGTAGCAGCATCGGCATTAACTCAAAAGTCTGACAAGAAGAAAAAATAAGGGGAAGGATGAAACTCGAAAGATATAACAATGAGAATATTCTCCTAGGTCCTTCATATTCCGGCCTTAGACATTTTCGTACACATTCAGGAAAGCCCAATTAATACTTCGAAATAAACCTATTTACTTTACTCGTTAGTCCATTTTCTCAAAATGTAACAATTTGAACTTTCTCTAGAGTACTCCGCTCAACTTATAATTTTGCCTAAACTTTAACAGCCTATCACCGATTAATAGAAAGGAGACTTATTGAACACAAATACGAATGTCGATATAGGCAGTCTAATCAAATTTATAGAAAACGAAAACAATGCTGAGTATGATTTCTATACTTCTGAAGTGAATTCGCCATTATCGAAACTATGTGAAAATCATAGTGTGTTAGGTCCCATATTGGTAAAAAGTCAGCTCACGCCAAATAGGATAATATTTCAAGGCAAGCATTTTTATTCCAAATATAGACCAGGTGACAGAGTCGAAATAAGAGCTCAAAAATCAAACTCTGATCTCTCGTCAAATGTTTCTTACAATTGGATGGTTGAAGATATTTTTTATCCATCACCGGGAATTATTGAAATAATGATTTCGTCTGAACATCCAATAGAACTCGATTTAAAAAAAGAATATTTTCTTTTTAATAGTTTAAACATTAACTTTAATAAACTTATGATTAGGAGATTGGCCAATATAACTTCAAAAAAGCCTGTTTTGGGATCTGGACTTTACAATTTAGATATAAAAAACCCGACTTTTAAAAAACTGTTCGATGAGCTAAATTGGTCTCAAAAGCGCGCTATAGAGTATCTCTATGATCACAATCTAAGCGGGGCTATTCAAGGGCCTCCAGGGACTGGCAAAACTCAGTTATTGAAAGCGGTATTGCGACTTGCATTAAATGCAAATATGACAGTGGGAATAGCATCGTTTACAAATGCCGCTGTCGACAACTTACTCGGGCGGTGGGTGCATTCTGAAAATAGCGAAAACTGGCTTCGAGTTTCAAGGCCTGAAAAAGTTAAAAAAGATTTGTATCCGGTTCAAACAGATTTCAATTCTAGTATAGCCAATACTTTTCCGTCTGAAGAAACAGACGTCTCAGTCATAGGCACCACGTTACACAAGTTAGCTTTAAACTCTAGAGCTCCGAGATTTGATCTCCTTTTAATTGATGAAGCCGGTCAAGTTCCTGTTTATTTTTGGCCTTTTATCCAAAGGCTGGCCAATCGAGTTATTATGGTTGGAGATCAATTCCAACTACCACCAATCTCTAAAAACTCAGAATATAATCTACCTTTCGAAAGCGCGTTTTCTTTAGTGTATGATAGTAATACGCCAATGCTCGAAACACAGTATCGAATGAGAAAAGAAATTCAGACCTGGTCTTCTGAAAAATTCTATCAAGGAAGGCTTCAAGCCCACCCAAGTGTTGAACAAAGGGACTTTTTTCAAAGCTGCAAAGCGTTCGCCAGTGATAATATAGTAAACTCGATATCGTTTGCATCACAGATCGCTGGGAAATCATCAAAATACGAGGCTGAATTTGTTTCATCAAAAATCTACCAAGTAATTAAAAGTGGTATTGATAGCAATCATATTGGTGTGATTTGTCCCTATAGAGTCCAGGCCGGCGCTGTAATAGCCTCACTTCAAAGCACTCTGGGCGTCGATTTAGCATCTAGAATTATGGTCGACACTGTTGAACGCTTTCAAGGACAGGAAAAAGAAGCGATATTTCTATCCTTAGGGGCTTCTGGAAAAGATTTTAGTGAACTTGAATTCCTCTCTGACATAAGACGGCTGAACGTTTCTGTAACCCGGGCAAGATCTCGTTTCTTCTGCGTTTATGAAAAAGACCTTTTAGAAAACGCCGATAAACGGAACTTCTATGATCTAAAAGAATTTCTATGTTGGATAAGTGATGGCGCTACGCCTATCCGAAGAGCTGCTTAAATTTACTTTGCGAAACTAAGAATTCGTGTCAAGACTATGTCTAAACTATAAATAATTATTAAATTAACCAAAGTAGGTTCTTGGGAATTCAAAAAAAACTATTCCTCTAGAGCTCACCTTGAACTTAACTCACCGCTATTCTTTTCGTGCCACATCCGGCAAATCTTTTAGTTTTGTTCCGTTGAAAGTAAAGTAAGCCGCACCTTGATATGCTCCACTTGGTGTAAGCTCGCCCCTTTGTTCGTAAATCTTATAAGTCAAGGGCGACAATTTCCACACTTGGCCACCATATTCAACCTCACGATCTCCAACCACCTTGGCGACGACTTCTTTATCATCAATAAAAGAAATCACATCGCCATTTTTTAAGCCTTTTCGATAGAAACTAAATAGTGCATTACGAGTTCTCGCATCTGAAACTTTGTTAAACTCTGCTTCACGTTTACTTTCTTTAGGATAAACAATCTTTCCTTCAAAAGATAAAAGGAGCTGTTTTACTAAGTCATAGTCAAGAGCAAACAATTCACTATCACCAATTTGTTGTTTGTTAAAAATTTCATGAAGCAACGTCTCTTTTTCTCCATAATCTTCTAACTCGATAGCAAAAAATCGCTTTAACCCTGAAACATTATAATATCCATTGGATTCTAAGAAGCGCATTCTCTCAGAGTAACTTTCAGTTCCGGCTTTGCCAATTTTTATTAGGCCTGAGACTGCCGTTGTCATGATATAAACTATCCCTTTTTCAGTCATATCTTACCTCACACTTCTTTAATTTGTCTGTCCATTTTTTTCCATTCCGAGCACTCAAAGATGATAAGGACGATCGCAGAAAATTCTATTTTAAAACAGAAAGAAAAACTTTGTTCGTCTGTAAAAAATCTTTAATCTTTTCCCCCTCAATAAGCTCAACAAAGTCTCCACAAATCGAATGCGAATGCGCATTCGGCGAAAAAACCGAATTCGTAACGGCAACCAGGCCAAACTCACAATTATATTTTAATTCGTAAGTGGATTTTGCGCCACGAATTTCATTTATGGCGGCAGTGCCCTGAGCTAACCGTATTTCCGTAAATTTGACCTGGATTATCTTATTTCCCTTGCTGGACTTAGCTACAATGTCGCAACCAGCGTCCCCCGCACCACCAACTATTTCGACGCTGTAACCATCTAATCTATATATATACGCTACGAGTCGCTCGAATCTGTAAGGCCCCAAAGTAGCTATCCCTTCGGGCGTTAAAATCGTGTCTTCTGTTGCATAGGTAAAATTGGAGAACTGTTTTTCTCCGTACGCTAAATCGCCTTCAGAAACCGTAAAATCATCAATTACTTCTCTTTTTTCACGAAGTATATTTGCTAGATGCTCCTCAGCCGAAATCTTGCCACGTTCAATCAACGAACTTGTTGGGTAATAAACGTGAACCGGCTTTTTTTGACCAAGCCGATGAGCTCTATCGGTAGCTTGCCTTTCAACTGCTGGATTCCACTCTCTTGTATAATGAATCACATGGTTTGCCTCGACAAGATTGAGACCTGCACCACCGGAGCGAGGGGAAATTACAATCGCCTTGAACCCTTTTGCACTTCGAAATCTAGAAAGCATTGCCGTTCGTTGATCAAGAGAAAAATCTCCATTAAAAAATTCACAGTCAACGGCTTTAGAAAAGTCCATGAAATACCATTGATGCACTAAATCCGCTAATTCTTTCTGTAGTTCGATTATGTTTGCGAATATAATTACTTTTTCATCTCTAACTGCTATCTCGGCAAGAATATCAAAAGTTATTTTCAACTTTGGAGATAGACTTTTCATCTTACTAAAATTTGAAATATCAGAATTAAGACCAATTGCCCACCACGGAGCATAACATGCCTCTAACATATTACGGATCGCTGACAACTTTTGTCCTGATTTCCCTTCATTAAAATATCCAACCTGAGTTTCGAAAATTCTGTATTGGTCGTCGCTCATGTTTACAAGGTGTGCGTTAGTTACCTTTCCATTAGCATCCATAATGCTGTCGTGATGGGTGATCGGAGGAATTTCCCCATTTTTTAATATCTCTTTCTTCGTTCTCCTTAACCAAATTGGACTCAGCTCTCTCTCCAGTTCTTCCGCAATTAATTTCCTTTGCTCAGTACCCGGCTCAGCGCTCGAAATACGTTTTAAATACTTTTCCTTAAACCTATTTAGAGAACCTAGATGATCTTTGACCACAAAATCACAAATGCTCCAAAGATCAGTAATGCTGTTTTCGATTGGGGTTCCCGTCATAGCAACTTTCATATCAGCTTTAAGTGCTTTTGTTGCTCTGCTTTGCCCAGTATAAGCATTTTTAATTTTTTGAGCTTCATCTAGGACTACTAAAGAGAAGTCAATCGAGGCTAATTCGAAAATTCTGCTTCTCATTGTTTCGTAGGAACAGAGAACTATTGAGTTTCCAATTCTTTGTCTAAATGAATCTAAATAGTAGTTTATTTCACCGCTCAATTGAGAACTCTTAAAATCAAATTCGTCCGATGATGATTTGGCATTTTCAATTGCAAGTATTTCATTTAATATAAGTTCTTTAGGTACAATTCTCTCAACATCTTTTAAATGCAGAACTGGATTCTTAGCCAGAAATTCGTCGGTAAAAAAGGCCTGGATTCCATCGAGTTCCCAAGAAGTCTTGAGTAAGCTTACCGGGCCGATTACTAAGATAGGTTTTTTAGCTTTTAGTTCGTCTTCCCGAAAAGCAGCAATTAACCTTATGACTTGTATTGTTTTGCCCAAGCCCATGTCGTCAGCCAACAAAGCGCCTCTAGAGCTACAGACGCTAAGGACTTCCGGATTTGTGGCAAGTGCATGTAGCCATGCGTAGCCTTTAACTTGGTGTGGTCTCAATCTAACTTTCTCTTTAAAGGCGCTAGTAGCGGCCAAGGTTTCGGCCGCCCCATTCATGTACCAATCGTCTGCAAAACCCTTATTTACTTCTGAAGCTGCCTCTTTTGAATCGACAATTTGAACATTTAATGATCGGTTAGATACTTTCGGCGATGTGTCTCTTAGAGATAACTCTAGGGACCTAACGGGAATGTTGATCTCATCCCCTTTAAGATTTGACCAAACTGCTGTGAAACTGCCGGAAGCTTTTGCTTCGGTCAAAATGCTCTCCGCGAATTCGATTTCCGATTCCAGAATTTCTGGTTTATTTGATTTCTCTACACGGTCGAGCAGAGTTTCAAGTTCAGCGATGGTAAATTCGTCTTTTAGGCCATCAATGTATACATTAATTGGTTCCAGATTGGGCGTCGTATAGACTGCGCCTGTAGCTTTCTTAGCAGCGTCTTCTCTTTGTTTTTCCTGTACACGAATCCTTTCTACCTGACTTTTTATTTCACTATATAATTCAGGCGCTGGATTAATTGATATTGAAAATGCTGACCCCGACACAGAATGCAAAATATTCGACACATCGTCAAAACCTTCATTCCAACTTTCTCCCGCCTTACTATCTCTTTGAATTTTTTCAGGGGTTTCTAGAATGAAACCAGCGATGCGATCACTAAAAATGTCGCCGATAACTCTAGACGGCGGGAATTGAGCAAGAAATTTTCCAGTCATCAACTCTTTCGTTCTCTTCACGCTATCAAGTTTTTTAATTTCGGTGAACGCTTTCCACTTTTTTTCTGCTATCGGAGAGAAAATGACCTTGTACGCTTTTCTATTCTTTATATCTTTTAAATCAATGTTATCACTATAAGAC
>Ga0075163_10006883_pt1 | contig 15060 bp, 16 predicted proteins | sample JI1023141ADNA_FD_71478 | JGI IMG/M metagenome (GOLD analysis project Ga0075163, IMG submission 71478) | Wastewater effluent complex algal communities from Wisconsin, to seasonally profile nutrient transformation and Carbon sequestration -... | ecosystem: Engineered > WWTP > Effluent > Algae... | reverse complement strand
AACTGTGTAAACGCCATTGCTGAGGCTGTAAAAGGGCGGAATAGTTGACTGCTCGCGCATACGATTGATGTTCCAATTGTTCGCCGCGAGTCTCCGCTCACTTTTGACTGCTTTTACCCAGAGCATACCATTTGCGATAAGAACAATGATGGCAAATAGAAGAGCGAAAATGTGACGAGCCTTCGCGTTGCCCTCAGCACTTAATGCATACCAAGCTGCTGCAATGAGCAGTACGAGACTAGGGACCATCCAAAGGATATTATCAATTCTCATGATTCAATAAGGGGTTGAAAAAGAGCGGAATTGCTCAAAACTGTGATTAGTTATATATTAAAATATATGACCAGTCAAGGTAAGAAAGTCTATGTAGGCATGTCAGGCGGAGTAGATAGCTCCGTCTCTGCTGCCTTGCTTAAAAAAGCAGGTTACAACGTCGTAGGGGTCTTTATAAAGGTTTGGCAACCTGACTGGATTACCTGTACCTGGAAGGAGGATCGACTTGATGCCATGCGAGTAGCTGCTAAACTTGATATACCTTTTGTAACGTTAGATCTTGAGAAAGAATACAAAGAGGGCGTTGTGGACTATATGATCCGAGAATACAAAGCTGGCAGAACTCCAAATCCAGATGTGATGTGCAATCGTTATGTGAAGTTTGGCGGGTTTTTCGACTGGGCTATGAAGCAAGGTGCAGACTTTGTTGCAACAGGTCACTATGCTCAAATAAAAGACGGTATGCTCATTGCTGGAGATGATAAAAATAAGGATCAGTCATATTTTCTCTGGACACTGACGAAGCAGCAATTATCAAAAACGCTTTTCCCTGTGGGAAATATTGAGAAACCTGAGGTGCGAAAGCTTGCAAAAAAGTTTAAACTGCCAAATTCCGATAAAAAGGATAGTCAGGGGCTTTGTTTCATCGGGAAAATTGATATTAAAGATTTTCTTTCTCACTATATTGAATCAAAGTTGGGTGATGTTTTAAACGAAAAACGCGAAATAATTGGCACTCATGAGGGCGCTTTCTTTTTTACAATCGGAGAGCGACACGGATTTACAATTGTGAAAAAGTCTCCGCACGATGATGCTTATTATGTTATTGCAAAAGATATCAGCAAAAATACTATTACAGTTGCAAATAAATCAAAAGAAGGTAACTTGCCGAATGGAAAAACTTCGGTCGAATTAACTGATATAAACTGGAATCAAAGTAATGTTCCTATAGGTAGGAAGTTGCTAGCTCGCTCAAGGTATCGTGAAGAGTTGCAGGAAATCGTTTTCAGTGACACGTGCCACGCTGACTTTACCAAGCCACAGAATACACTTTCACCGGGACAATCACTAGTTGTATATGATGGAGCTGTTTGTCTGGGGGGAGGAATTCTCTCGTAGAGCCCATTTTTTAAATGCGAATCGTTCTCATTTAAAAAGGACAAAAAAACTTGATAGAGTGGTCTACCAAGGTTTGGAACTAAAAAGCCGTATCTATGATTTTTGTTTGGCTACCAGGCTTGTTTTCAGTGGCGGCATCTGCTGTTCTGGTGCCACTTTGCTGAGCCGCTCGAGCAGCCTCGACTCCAAACTAGCAAGATCACTCACTTTTATATATCAATTTGGTTAAAAGTCAATTTATGCTAATATTATCGGCATGAATCACCTGATTACTATCACCAAAGCAGACGGAACGCGAGAATTATTTGAAGAAAGCAAGTTGATTGATTCACTCAAGAATGCCGGAGGAAGCGATCAAATTGTCGAAGAAGTTATTGACCACGTCAGCAAAGAAATGTATGACGGGATGCCAACAAGCGAGATTTACTCTCGAGCGTTTACACTTCTTCGAAAGCATTCAATGCCGCTTGCGGTCAAATATTCTCTCCGACGAGCACTTTCTGAACTCGGACCAGACGGCTTTCCTTTTGAAAAATATATATCTAAGATATTCCAAGCCCGAGGATACGAAACTCTCACCGATCAGACAGTTCTCGGAGTGTGTGTACCGCACGAGGTGGATGTCGTCGCATGGAACAAAAAAGAACTCATTATGGTCGAAGCAAAATTCCACAATGAGCTCGGAATGAAATCCGATCTCAAAGTTGCGCTTTATATAAAAGCTCGCTTCGATGATCTCAGAGGCAACACTTTCAATTATGGCGGCGAGGAACGCAAACTTACTGAAGGCTGGCTTGTAACAAATACAAAATTTACCGATCAAGCCATCAAGTATGGCGAATGTCAGGGACTCAAAATGCTTGGATGGAACTACCCACACAAAGGAAATCTTCAGGATATTATTGAGGAACTCCATCTACACCCATTCACATGTCTTGCATCCCTCTCCAACACTCATAAAAAAGCCCTGCTTTCTAAAGGTGTCGTTCTTTGTACAGATATCTCAGATCAACCAAATGTTCTCAGTGAAATCGGCATGAAGCAAACTGAAGCTGACGAAGTGATAGCAGAAATCCATGAAGTCGTCGGAACTCAAAAAAATTAATACAGAGGTTCTCGAGCTTAAAAGTTCACCTTTATATAATTACAGAGTAAAAAATAACTATTTCCCTGTAATTGGAGAGGGTAGTGAAAATGCAGTAATAATGCTTATCGGTGAGGCACCTGGACGGAACGAAGCAAAAACAGGTAAACCTTTTTGTGGAGCCGCAGGAAAGATACTTGATGAATTACTCGCAAGTATCACCCTGAGCCGTGAGGATATTTACATTACAAACATAGTCAAAGACCGTCCACCAGAAAATCGAGACCCTTCGCCTGAAGAAATTTTCGCATATGGACGCTTTCTTGATCGGCAGATCGATATCATCCAACCCAAAATTATTGCAACACTAGGCCGGTATTCAATGAAATATATTTTGAAGAAGTTTAATCTAGATTCAAAAATTGAACCCGTAGGCAAAGCTCATGGAAAAACATATACGGTAGAGGCATTCTATGGTCCGATTAAAGTAGTTGCTTTGTATCATCCGTGTGTGGCACTATACAATCGTAAGCAAATGGACACTCTTAAAAAGGACTTCAAAACGCTCAAAAAATATGCATAATAAAAAAGATATCTATAAACCCTCACAAAAAATCCTCGAAAAGTACGCTCAGGTACTCGTTAATTTTGCACTCAGAGATGGGCGCGGGATAAAGAAGGGTGATGTTGTAAATATCATTGCTGAAGAATATTCAAAACCACTTTTTCTTGAGCTTCGCAAAGCAGTCTGGAAATCCGGCGGACACGTCATCAGCACTTACTATCCTAGCAACGATGAAGAATACAATGTCGATAAGGATTTTTTCAATAACGCTCAGGAAGAACAGCTTTCGTTTTTTCCATCAAAGCATCTCAAGGGTCTTATAGATGAAATAGACCACTCTATTTTTGTTATCAGCGAAACAAATAAGCACTCGCTCAAAGGCATTGATCCGAAAAAACTAATGATGCGCGGTAAGACAATGAAGCCATACATGGAATGGAGGAATACAAAAGAAAATGCCGGAAAATTTACCTGGACACTCGGGCTTTATGGAACTCCTGCAATGGCACGAGAAGCAGGAATGTCACTTGAGGAATATTGGGATCAAATCATCAAGGCATGCTATCTTGATAAAAAAGACCCGATTTCTACATGGAGAAACTTGTACAAAAAGCTTGAAATATACAGACAAAAGCTTAATGCATTCAAAGTGGACAGATTTCATATTGAAGGTCCGGATACTAATCTTTGGATCAAGTATGGCGATAAAAGACGCTGGATGGGCGGTTCAGGACGTAATATCCCGAGCTTCGAACTCTTCACATCGCCAGACTGTCGGGGAACCGAGGGCTGGATAAAATTCAATCAACCGCTCTATCGATACGGAAATCTTATTGATGGCATAAGACTTGAATTTAAAAATGGGAAAGTCGTCAAAAGCGCAGCAACAAAAAACGAAAAGGTGCTCAAAGAAATGATTGCGACCGAAGGTGCAGACATGGTCGGTGAATTTTCTTTGACTGATAAGAGATTTTCTCGTATCACAAAATTCATGGCTGAAACTCTTTTTGATGAAAATATTGGTGGCGAGAATGGCAATACGCATATTGCTCTCGGAAATTCATACCATGATTGCTATGAGGGCGACCCGAGCAAGCTCTCAAAAGAAGATTGGGCGAGACTTGGGTATAATGATTCATCGGTTCATACAGATATAATCTCGACAGCGCCACGTACAGTTACTGCACACATGAAAGACGGTACGACTAAAGTAATCTATAAAAATGGCTGCTATGTCCTCTAAGGAACTTTTACAAAAGCTTAATACTGACTATTCACGACTTCATAAATCATTTGAAGAAGCTTTTTGGAATTTAAGAATGGGAATTGAAACGGATAGTCAAAAAATGAATCGTACGGAGGCAAAGAGAAATGCCTTCAGATCAAACAAGAAACTCAAAGCTGGGGTTGAGGCAGCGATCAAGAAAGCAAAAGGCGTCGAAAAGAAAAGACTTGAGATTTGGAATAGGTTCTTCGGACTCTATCAAGTTCCAGACCATGCTGTTCCGATAAAAGAAAAGGTTGCTGAACTTGAAGAAAAGGCACTCAAGGTCCACAGCACACGAAAAGAAGGCTATATAGACCCTAAAGCAGGTACTTTTGTAGATGCGTCACGCAACAAGATGCGAGCTATGATGCGTACAAACCCGGACGAAGAGGTTCGCAAGGCTTGTTTTGAAGCTCTTGAAAAATTGCCCTTGGATACGCTTGATGACTTTGTTCAAATCATTAATCTTAGAAATGAATACGCTCGTGCTCTTGGATATGAAGATTTCTACGACTACAAAATCCATCTCGATGAGGGGATGACCAAAAGCGAACTTTTCAAAATATTTGATCAAATATATGAAAAGACAAAATATGCTTTCGAGAATATTCGCACTTTAGAAAAGGAGAAGCCGGGCTTGAGAAAGCCATGGAACTTCGGCTACATGATGACGGGTGATTTTACGAAGGAAGAAGATCCGTATTTCCGTTTCGAGGATACACTCATCCGATGGGGAAGATCTTTCTCTGCGCTCGGCATTGATTTTCGTGCAGGGGAGCTCAAGATGGACCTTCTCGACAGGAAGGGCAAGTGGGACAATGGCTTCTGTCATTATCCAACACTTGTTCAGTACGATAAAAAAGGAAACATACTACCGGGTTCAGCGAATTTTACTTCAAACACTGTTCTTGGTCAGCTTGGTTCAGGTATGCAGGAAATTCACACAGTTTTTCATGAAGCAGGACATGCAGCTGATCGGCTCAATTCTATCCAGAAAGACGTTTGCCTTAACACTGAGTACCCACCTTCGACAGTTTCTTGGTCCGAGACACATAGCATGTTCATGGATTCGATCTCAAGCAGTATTGAGTGGAAGATGCGCTATGCAAAAAATGAGTCTGGCGATCCATACCCATTTGATCTTTTTGAAAGAAAGATTCGAGCTGTGCATCCGCTTTTACCTCTCGATATGATGAGTATTATGTTTGTGATGAATTTCGAGCGAGCAGTTTATGAATGTAAAAATTTAACGCGAGATTTTATTCTTGAGACAGCAAAAGAGGTTTACAGAAAGTATTCTGATAAATCCGAGGATTCTATCTCGATCCTGAATGTGCCACATATCTATTCTTGGGAAAGCTCAGCTTATTACCATGGTTACGGTCTAGCAGAGCTTGGAGTCTCTCAGTGGCGTGAGTATTTCTTGAAAAAATACGGTTATATCGTCGACAATCCGAATGTTGGAAAGGAAATGACGAAGGTTTGGAGGCATGGATCACTGTATACCTCTGGAAAATTCATAAAGATGGCGACAGGGAAGCCGAGAAGTGCAGAAACCTACATAAAACAGGTTACTCGATCAGTTGATGAAATTCTTTCTGGTGCACGAAAGAAAATCACTCGGCTTAATAAAGTACCTCTATATATAAAGCCTGTAAAATTGAATGCAAAGATAACTCTCGTGCATGGGAAGCAAAAAATTGCGGATAACAAAAAAAGCTTTGAGGAGATGGAGGCGAAGTATAGGGAGTGGCTTACAGGTTTGTAATAAAGAGTAATTGCGCTTGTGTACAACGCTAGTATACAGTACTAGTTATTTTCGCAGATTATTCTAAATGAGGATCATTTGTATTTAAAATAATAGACCGAAATAGCAATAATGCGCCCGCCGATAATGACACAGAGAGAAGATTAAAAAGCGGAACTAGAGTCAATATCAACTTTATGCTAAACTCACTTCCATGAATCCCCAGATGACTTCAGCTGAGATCCGCTCAAAATTCCTCGCTTTCTTTGAGAAAAGAGGGCATGTCGTGCTTCCTTCAGCCTCGCTTGTAACTCCAGATGAGAAAGGTGTTACGAATGCGACACTTTTTAATACTGCCGGCATGCAGCCTCTTGTTCCGTACTTGCTCGGAAAGCCACATCCACAAGGAACGAGACTCGTGGACTCACAGAAATGCCTCCGAACAGTCGATATTGATGATATTGGAGACAAGACTCATGCAACATTCTTCGAAATGCTTGGGAACTGGTCTCTTGGAGATTATTTCAAAAAAGAAGCTATAGCATGGAGCTATGAATTCTTAACTGACAAAAAAGAAGGTCTTGGACTCAATCCTTCACAGCTTTATATTACTGTTTTTGAAGGCGATGCAAATGCACCAAAGGACGATGAAGCTGCAGATATCTGGAGAGAGATTTTTAAGAAAAATAATATCGACGGAAACAGGATTTTCTTTATGCCTGCTTCTATGAACTGGTGGGAGGCTGGAGAAAATGGCCCTTGCGGTCCAGACACAGAAATGTATTACGATATTTCAAATAAATTTGGTGGAAAAGGACTGACGCATGATGAATTCGTTCAAGCTGACAGCATTCGCGATGTCGTGGAAGTTTGGAATGACGTCTTCATGCAATACGAAAAGAAAGACGGAAAAATAATTGGTACCTTGCCAAAACCTTCTGTGGATACTGGCGCAGGACTTGAAAGACTCACTATGACGCTTCAGGGTGTTGATAATATTTATGATACGGATCTTTTCAAGCCAGTGATGAACCTCATGAAAAACCCAGATCAGACGCTTCGAAACAAAAGAATCATTGCTGATCATCTCCGAGCAAGTACATTCCTCATCGCTGATAGCGTGATTCCTTCGAACACAGATCGCGGATACATTCTCCGACGACTTATTCGCCGAGCAATCATCAGCACGACTGATAAACTTCTTGATGAAAAAAGAATTTCTGTTTTTGTAGACACTATTACGAATGTTTATGCTCAATCATATCAAGAACTTACAGCAAAAAAAGACCATATTAAAAAAGTCCTCGTCGAGGAAGCGAATAAATTTGCGACAGCCCTCGCTCATGGAATAAAAGAATTTGAGCGCCTTGCAAAATCTGGTTCAATTTCTGGTGCTGACGCCTTTATGCTTTTCTCATCTTATGGACTTCCGATTGATGTAACAAAAGAACTTGCAAAGGAAAAGAATCTAACAATAGATATTGCTGGATATGAGGCTGAATTTAAAAAGCATCAAGACCTCTCTCGTTCTGGCGCTGAACAAAAGTTTAAGGGCGGACTCGCAGATGCAAACGATCCTCAAGTAATTAAATACCATACTGCAACACACTTACTCCACCAGGCGCTTCATGAAGTGCTCGGAGAAAATGAGGGCGGTCAAAAAGGCTCAAATATTACTCCAGAACGACTTCGTTTCGACTTTTCGTATGGTCAAAAGATGACTGACGAGCAAAAAAAGAAGGTAGAAGATATAGTAAACGAAAAGATAAAAGCAGCTTTACCTGTTCAAAACGTAATTATGTCAAAAGCTGAAGCCGAGAAGACCGGCGCTCGACATTTCTTTGGAGAAAAATATGGGGAAGAAATTTCTATTTACTTCATCGGCAACTCTCTCGAAACAGCATTTTCAAAAGAATTCTGCGGAGGTCCGCACGTAAAGAATACTTCAGAGCTTGGAATATTCAAGATTCAAAAAGAAGAAGCTTCATCTCAAGGAGTTAGAAGGATAAAGGCGGTACTTGTCTAGTTGGCTTTTCTTTTACTCAAATCTCCATGCTATACTATTCCCATCATGTTCTCGTTTTTTTCTCATACTAAAGAAGGGAAGAAAAGTATCATCCTCGACATACAGAGCGGGCTTGTCCGCGGTGCACTTGTCATAGAAAACGAAAACGGTCCTGACATCATCAAATCAGTAGTCACAAAATCTATTCCCAATCAAACTCGAATTCTTAACGGTGTTCATCTTACAAAGAGAATTTTGAAGCTTACTTCGGACGTTGTGAGTCTCCTTTCAAAGGATTCGGCAGGAAAGCATATTTCAAAGGTTCACTATATACTTTCTTCACCCTGGATCGCTTCACAGCTTAAAACCATCAAAGCAGACTACAAAAAAGAAACAGAAATTAATTCTCACACGCTTGCAGAACTCATAAAGACAGAACTCAAGCACCAAACAACAGAAGACATGGTACCTATTGAGCAGAAAATATTTGAGGTTAAGCTGAATGGTTACCCGACAACAACATTTGAAGCAAAAAGGGCACACATGCTCGAGCTATCTCTCGCTACTTCATTTAGTCCAGGACAGTTTTTGGACAAATTACATTCTGCGGTTAATGGCGTACTTGCTTCTCATGAGGCGACGCACAATTCAGCATTGCTCATGCAATATGCTGCCCTTAGAGAAATACTCGCAGATAAGCATGAGTATATGTATATCCATATACATAGTGAATTGACTGATATTGTAATTGTTAAAGGTGGACTTTGCAGACATATCGCTTCGTTTCCATTCGGTATTTCGACTTTCCTCAGAAAAATAACAAATTCAACTAAACAAAGCATGGAATCGAGTGATTCACTACTGTCTCTTTTTCAAGGCAACAAACTTAGTGAGCAGGAAAAGGCTTCGACTCAGCAGATTATTGAGCCTTTGCTCCATGAGTGGAATGAAGCTTGTCTCAAATCTTTCTCGTCATCTTTTGATTCCTCAATTATTCCACGAACTGTGTATCTAGCGGCTCATAGTCACTTTGACCTTTTCAAAGAAGCCATCACACTTCACAACGATCTCAATCTCAGCGTCGTTCCTTATGAAAATATCACGATAGATGATGGAGTTACATTTGAAAAAAGTTCTGCACAGAGCACTATGATGAAAATGTATACACTTGCATTAAGGACTGTGTTATAATTTTGACAATATTATGCCCTCAAAAAAAGTCGTACAAGACATAGTTCCATCAGGAAGACGTTCAATCAGGAATATTCCGATTGAGCATGAAGAAGTACCTATTGTACGTGCACCTCGTCGCAAAAAAATTGTCAGAGAGGATCCAGAACCTGAAATTGAAGAGAAAATTGTCGAGCCTGTTTTTATCAATAAAAAGCCTGCAAAAAAGAAGAAAAATACTGGTAAATATCTACTGACTTTTTTGATTGTATTCGTTAGTATCGCCGTTATTGGGATTGCTTTGTCACTTTCATATTCAAAAGCAATCGTAACTATAACTCCAAAGGTTGCCAATTTTGATGTTAATGGAACATTCACAGCAAAGAAGACTCCGACGGGATCAGAGCTTGGTTATGAAGTGGTAAGTGTAAACGACGAAGTCAGTGATACGATTTCAGCAACAAGCGGTCCTACAGTCCAGACAAAAGCAAAGGGGACTGTAGTGCTCTACAATAATTACAGTGCAGCACCTCAGACACTAGTTGCTGGTACTCGAATTTCAAATACTGATGGACTTATATATAGAACCACAGCTACAGTTAGCATCCCTGGCAAGAAAACAACCCCAGGAAGCATTTCAGCTACTGTTGTTGCAGATCAAGCGGGAGCAAATTACAACGCTGCTGTAGCTGATTTAAAGGGCGACTACAAAATTGTCGGGTATAAGGGTACTCCAAAGTATGATGGATTCTATGCTCGCTTAAAAACTGACATTACTGGAGGATTTTCTGGAGCAAAAATGGTCATCTCTCCCGAAAGCCAGAAAGCAGCTGTGACTGCACTTCAAGCACAGCTCAAGGATAAGCTTATTGCAAAGCTCAAGACTGCCGTTCCTCAAGGATTTATATTTTATGATAATGCGTACACTATTGAATACATAAATCAAGAGCCTACAATGAAGGATGCTACCACTGCAGAGATAACGATAAAAGGAACAGCTTACGCAGCATTATTTAAGTCAGATGGACTCGTAAAATTCATTGCTGGAAAGGAGATTCAAAAATTCCCATCAGATACTTATACAATTAAAGGTGACGACAAGCTTGAATTCAAAGTTTCAAACGCAAAGGACTTTTCAATAAAGAAAGGTACGCCAATGATCTTCACCCTCAAGGGTCCAGTATCGATAACAGGTACATTTTCTGAAGAAAAGTTGAAGGACGAACTCAAAGGAATAGAACTCAAAGCAAGCAATGCCGTGTTCGGAAAGTATACAGCCATCAGCAACGCTTACGCTCTCATAACCCCATTCTGGATGAGGTCCTTCCCAAATTCAACAGAAAAGATTATACTTGAATACAAGGAAGAATAAAGGCGAAATATGGAAACATACGATACTGGGTATTGACTTTTACCCAGTACTTCTGATAGTATGGCTAAACGCGAAAATTTGATGGATTCCAACATACAAAATACTCAAAAACCGAAGGCACCATCTTCTACTTACGGAGTAGTAACGGAAGCATTGCCCAATACACTGTTTAGAGTAAAGATTGATGGAAAGGATGAAATCGTGCTGGCGTATTTGGCAGGAAAGATGAGAATGCACCATATTAGGATACTTATCGGCGATAAGGTAGAGCTTACGCTCGATCCTTACGGCGGAAGAGCGAGAATCACTAAGAGACTTTAACAATAATTTTTAATATAGAATGAAGGTCAAAGCATCAGTCAAAAAAATCTGCCCAAAATGCAAAGTAGTCCGACGAAAAGGCTACGTTTACGTCATTTGCCAAGCCAACCCTCGCCATAAGCAGCGACAAGGATAATTAATTCATACCAACCACCATGCGAATACTAGGTATCACAATTCCAGAAACGAAAAGACTTGAGATTTCACTCACAGCACTCTATGGAGTAGGACGATCTCGAGCGCTTTCAATTTTGAAGAAAGCAAAGATTGATCCAGCACTTTCTGCAAAGGATCTCACAGTCGACCAGGAAAATGAAGTTCGAAAGATTATTGAGTCATTCCGCATCGAAGGTGACCTCAAACGAGAAGTCGCATCAAACATCAAGCGACACAAGGACATCAAAACATATAGAGGTACACGACACGCTCGACACCTCCCAGTACGAGGACAGCGAACAAAGACAAACTCTCGAACAGTTCGAGGAAACACACGAAAGACCATGGGTTCAGGACGAAAGAAGGAAGAAAAGAAATAATAATTAATACAACATGGGAAAAAAGAGAATTGTTACAACCGAAGGAGAAGCCAAGAAAGACGGTGCCGCAAAGCAGCCGGCAGCTTCAAGCAAGAAAAGATTGGATTCTGGTATTTTGTATGTTCAATCAACATACAACAACACCAAGGTTCTTCTTACTGACAATGATGGTAATGCCATTATGTGGTCTTCGAGCGGAAGTCTAGGATTCAAAGGTGCAAAGAAGGGAACTCCGTTCGCAGCTGCAAAGGTGGGTGAGACTCTTGCCGCAAAAGCAGCGCTTCTCGGACTCAAAGAAATAAAAGTTGTAGTGAAAGGCGTCGGATCAGGACGAGAGTCAGCGATCCGAGGCTTTATTTCTAAAGGAGTGGTCATCTCAACTATCAAGGACGAGACACCGGTTCCATTCAACGGACCTCAGCCAAAGAAGCCACGACGAGTATAATGCAGGCTTAAATTAATTTTTTAATAAATAACATGATTATCGGACCAAAATACAAAATAGCGCGACGACTCGGAGCAAACGTCTTTGAAAAAACACAGACGCAGAAATTTGCTATGCGCGCTGAGCAGAAAGCAGGAGGAAAGTCTATGGGCAGAAAGCCTCGTGCAAAAAGCGACTTCGGTCTCGGAATGATTGAAAAGCAAAAAGCTCGATTCAGCTATGGGATCACAAGCAAGCAATTCACAAACTACGTGCAGAAAGCTACAGAGAAGAAGGGAAACACAGCGGACATCCTTACAGGTCTTCTTGAATCTCGACTCGATAGTGTTGCTCTCCGAGCAGGTTATGCCACAACTCGACAGGCAGCACGACAGATGACTTCTCACGGCCACCTTACAGTAAACGGTAAAATCGTCACAATTCCTTCATATCAGGTTAAAGTTGGTGATGTTATCGGTATCCGAGAAGGTAGCAAAAAGAAGGCTCTTTTTTCAACTCTTGACGAAAGACTCAAGACCATCAAGATTCCAGCCTGGCTCAAGCTCAATTTTGACAAAAAAGAAGTAACCATTGACGGTACTCCGAATATCCTTCACTCAGAATTGATGTTCAATGTAGGAGCGGTTTTGGAATTTTATAGCCGATAAAAAAGTTTAATTATTTTAATAAAAAAAATATGTCAAATCATTCAATTATCGTTCCATCAAAGCCAAAGATCATCCGTGAGGAGGGTTTTAGCGGTATCTATGAAATTGACGGCCTTTATCCTGGCTACGGACATACCCTTGGAAACTCTCTCCGACGAATCATTCTTTCATCACTACCAGGAGCAGCGGTTACAAAAGTAAAGATCAAGGGTGTAGAACACGAATTTTCATCTATTGATGGCGTAAAGGAGGACGTTATCGCACTTCTTTTGAGCTTCAAGAAGCTCCGAATCAAGCTTATTGGTGACGATGCACAGACTATTACTTTGAAGGCAAAGGGAGTAAAGACTATTACAGCAAAGGATATTGAGTGTCCAGGACAGGTTGAAATCCTCAATCCAGACCTCCACATCGCAACTCTTACTGACAAGAATTCTGATCTCGATATCGAAATCACTATCGAAAAAGGTCTCGGATACGTCGCAAAGGAAATCATCACAAAGGACCGAGTTGATATCGGAACAATTTCTCTTGACGCAACATTTACACCTATAAAGAAAGCAAACTACGAAGTTGAAAACATGCGAGTTGGCGACCGAACAGACTTCAATCGATTGAGACTTTCTATCGAAACAGATGGGACACTTACACCAAAGGAAGCTCTTGAGAACTCAATTTCTCTCATGATTATGCAACTTAAGTCTATCGTTGGATTTAAAGAAGAAGAGGTTGTCGTTGAGGAAAAAACAGAGGAATCTGCTTCTGGATCAGCTGACAGCGAAGCAAAGCAGGAGTTTGATGTAGAGTTCTTGAAGACACGAATCGATGCCATCAACCTTTCTGCACGAACAACAAAGGCTCTTACGAGCGCAAACATCCGAACAGTCGGTGGACTTGCACGAAAGAAGGAAGTTGATATCCTCGACATTGAAGGACTCGGAAGCAAGGGAATCCAAGAAATCAAGAAAGTATTGTCACAGTATGGCATTACGCTTAAGTAATTTATTTAATACACGAACATGAGACACCATTCAAACAAAAGAAAATTCGGGCGAGAAAAGGACCAAAGAAATGCTTTGATGCGTTCTCTTGCTCGAAACCTCATCAACGAAAACCGAATCACTACAACTTTGCCAAAGGCAAAGGAACTTCGACCTTATGTTGAGAAGCTCGTTACAAAAGCAAAGACAGGATCACTCGCATCACGACGAGTTATCATCTCAAAGGTAGGTGGCGTAAAGGAGACAAAGGCTCTCTTCGATGTCATCGCTCCTAAGTACAAGGATCGAAAAGGAGGATACCTTCGAATTATTAAGATTTCACGCCGGGAGCTTGACGCTGCGCCAATGGCTATGATTGAATTTGTATAACCAACATGACACACACTATAGACGCACAAAATAAGAAGCTTGGACGAGTTGCTAGCGAAGCAGCAACATTGCTTATGGGTAAGCGAACAACAGCTTTTGTTCGAAATCAGGTCTCAGGAGTCCAGGTTAAGATCATAAACACAAGCAAAGCAACTTTTGATGTAAAAAAGCTTGATGGCAAGACATACGTAACCTTCACAGGATTCCGAGGAGGTCTTTATACTGAAAAGCTTTCAGAACTCATCGCTCGAAAGGGTACAAAGGAAGTTTTTGAACGAGCAGTATACCGAATGCTTCCTTCAAATAGCCTTCGAAAGCAGATGATGAAGAATTTAACCATTACTGAATAACACCATGTCTACTATCAAATCAGAAAAATACATAGAAGCAATCGGACGCCGAAAGACGGCTTCTGCCCGAGTTCGAATTACTCCGGCTCCAAAGCAGACATATGAGATCAATGGCAAAAACCTTGAAACATATTTTCCAACAAAAGAACTCCAAATGTCAGCTGTAGAATCTTTCACAGAATCAAAGCTTTCTGAAACGAAATTCAAAGTGACAGTGGTTGTAACCGGTGGGGGAATCAGCGGACAAGCAGATGCAGTACGACATGGTACAGCACGAGCACTCATCGAGTGGGACAAGGAACTCCGAGGTAAGCTCAAGAAAGCTGGACTTCTCAAGCGAGACCCACGAGCAAAGGAACGACGAAAGTTCGGTCTCAAGAAAGCTCGAAAGTCACCTCAGTGGAGCAAGCGATAATCAAAACTTACAACACAAAAGAAATACTCCCGCAAGGGGGTTTTCTTTTTCTGCTGGAGGTATAATTAATATCCAGTTAGTTCTAGTGTTAGTAAATTCAGTCAACCCAGAGAGGAAAACCATGAAAATACTCAAATCCTTTTGGTGTTGGTTCACAAATCGCTACATTCCGCAGGGCTACCAAGATGGAGATGGATTCCATTACGGAGAACCCTGAGAATGATCGCGAAAAAGAAAAGAGGGCCGATTCCGATCGACCCTTTTCTTTTGCCTAAATCGGTGGTATAAATTCGTCAGCAGCAAACCACAACCAGAAACTACCATGAATCCGATTCTATTTATTCTGTTGTTACTCGTACTCATTCCTGTCATCA
>Ga0075163_10006882_pt1 | contig 15060 bp, 7 predicted proteins | sample JI1023141ADNA_FD_71478 | JGI IMG/M metagenome (GOLD analysis project Ga0075163, IMG submission 71478) | Wastewater effluent complex algal communities from Wisconsin, to seasonally profile nutrient transformation and Carbon sequestration -... | ecosystem: Engineered > WWTP > Effluent > Algae... | reverse complement strand
TTTTTGTGTCTTTTACCCTATTTTTGCCGACCAAAAACCGCTTAACTATATTATGGAAAATTTGATTTACGTCGTTCCGGCAATGGGCATTCTTGGCCTCTTGTACACGTTTGTAAAGTTCATGTGGGTATCAAAGCAGGATGCTGGTACTCCAAGAATGAAAGAAATCAGCACTTATATTGCTGAAGGTGCCATGGCTTTTCTGAAAGCTGAATGGAAAATTCTGGGCTATTTTGTAGTGATCGTTGGCATCCTGCTGGCGGTGATGGCAAATGCCAATCCTCATTCTCACTGGAGCATTGCTGTTGCTTTTGTAATTGGTGCTGTATTAAGCGCTACTGCAGGTTATATCGGTATGAAAGCTGCTACCAAAGCCAACGTTCGTACTGCACAGGCTGCAAGAACCAGTTTGAGTAAAGCACTCAATGTTTCATTTACAGGCGGTGCCGTAATGGGTGTGGGTGTAGCCGGTCTGGCCGTTCTTGGTCTGGGTGGTTTATATATTATCCTGAAACATTTTTTTGCTGCAGATGCAGGCATCAACTCAGAAGAAATGGTTCGTACCATTGAAGTACTGACTGGTTTTTCACTGGGTGCTGAATCAATTGCACTTTTCGCCCGTGTGGGTGGTGGTATATATACAAAAGCTGCCGACGTAGGTGCTGATCTCGTAGGTAAAGTAGAAGCAGGCATTCCTGAGGATGATCCACGCAACCCGGCTACCATTGCCGATAACGTGGGTGATAACGTTGGTGACGTGGCTGGTATGGGCGCCGATCTTTTCGGTTCATATGTGGCTACTGTACTTGCCACCATCGTATTGGGTCAGCAAACCGAAATCGTTGGAACTGATGCGCTCAATGGTTTCTCTCCGATCGTATTACCAATGCTCATCGCTGGTGTGGGAATTATCTTCTCCATCATCGGAACTTTGTTTGTAAGAATCAGCGAAACAGCAGGTATCAATACCAATACTGTACAGAAAGCCCTGAACATGGGTAACTGGGGATCGATGATCCTTACGGCGATTGCTTCTGCCGGACTGGTTCAATGGCTCCTGCCCGAAACCATGATCCTGCGTGGACATGAATTTACAAAAACCGGCGTAATGGGCGCTATCGGCGTAGGTTTGCTGGTAGGTGCTTTAATGAGTATCATTACTGAATATTATACAGCGATGGGTAAACGCCCGGTGCTGAGTATCATTAAACAATCTTCTACCGGACATGCTACGAATGTAATCGGCGGTTTGGCCGTTGGAATGGAATCAACCTTCCTGCCGATTATTGTACTGGCTGGTGGTATCTGGGGTTCATATGAATGTGCCGGATTGTACGGTGTGGCCATTGCCGCCGCTGGTATGATGGCAACTACAGCTATGCAATTGGCCATTGATGCATTCGGACCGATTGCTGATAATGCAGGTGGTATCGCTGAAATGAGCGAATTACCTCCGGATGTAAGGGAAAAAACAGACGTACTCGATGCAGTAGGTAATACAACTGCAGCTTCCGGTAAAGGTTTTGCGATTGCTTCTGCAGCTTTAACTGCACTGGCATTGTTCGCAGCTTTCGTAGGTGTTGCCGGCATTACCGGTATTGATATCTATAAAGCAAATGTACTGGCCTGCCTGTTTGTAGGCGGTATGGTTCCGTTTATATTCAGCTCACTGGCCATCAGGGCTGTTGGTGAAGCCGCCATGGCAATGGTGGAAGAAGTTCGCCGCCAGTTCCGTACCATTCCGGGAATTATGGAAGGAACCGGGAAACCAGAGTACGATAAATGTGTAGCTATTTCCACACAGGCTTCCATTAAAAAAATGATGTTGCCAGGCGCAATTGCCATCGTTTCTCCCCTGATTATCGGATTTATGCCGGGTTTGGGTGCTGAAGCTTTGGGCGGATTCCTTGCCGGTGCAACCGTAAGTGGTGTACTGATGGGAATGTTCCAGAACAATGCCGGTGGAGCCTGGGACAATGCTAAAAAATCTTTCGAAAAAGGCGTTGAAATCAACGGACAGGTTTATTATAAAAAATCAGAACCGCACAAGGCTTCTGTAACCGGAGATACTGTGGGTGATCCATTCAAAGATACTTCTGGCCCGTCGATGAATATCCTCATTAAATTGATGAGTATTGTGTCATTGGTAATTGCTCCTACCCTGGCTGAAATGCACAACGGTACTGCTTCAACACAAAACAACAAAACCAAAACGAGCATCGAGAAAAAAGCCGTTTTCACTTCTGTTGATGAATCAGCCAAGGACAATGACAAAGTTGTTTCTGCTGCCGGAGAAAACCTCGTTAATCAACTTGCATCTGATCATTTGCTTGCAAAAAACGACTATGCAGTTTCATTGAAAAACGGAGTGTTAACTATTAACGGTAACGCACAACCGAAAGAAATTTTTGAAAAGTATCAGTCATTGATAAACGCAGTTAATTCATCTGAATTCACAATGCAGGTTAAACAACAATAACTGTAACCAATACCCGAAATATTCACAGAAAGCCGGCTGATAGCCGGTTTTTTTGTGTTACGTAGTTTTACGTTTTTAATAAGTAAACTCAACATTTGGCCTTAATGCTTTGTTAATTGGAATACTTTTTGTAATATTTGTAATTGCTTTACCAATCCACGGAACCACAGTTCCAGCTTTGAACTCCTATTCCTATTAAGAATCAGGACAATTAATTCCCGTATCTATCTATTAAAGATCGTAGTACCTATTAAGATTTTTATATATAAATCCGCATCAGATTAAACTGATACTTACCATATTATGCTCAATCGGCATATGTATTTCAGCAGGAGCTCAAACAACTGACTTTGCATATTCCTCACAGAACAGCCAGTTTTGTGCACCTGCAGTAATACAGTTCATTCAGTATTCTTCAGGTACGCCTAAGGGTTATCTCTGGTCATTCGGCAATGGCAATTACAGCAACGTGGCCAACCCTGAAATTGTGTTTGATCAACCGGGCACATATACCATCAGGTTGATAGCAGTATATGATAACTCCACTGCAGAAAAAACCAAAACCATTACCATCAGGCCTTCTGTTGCTGCCGGCTTTTCAACCGACAGAGATTTTATCTGTACTCCTTCCAGGATTTCTTTTACAGGTTCAGGATCAGGAAGTATTGTTAATTACCAATGGAATTTCGGCGACTCCTCTCCTGTTGAAAACAATACAGTACCAACAACCAATCATACCTATGATAATTATGGCAACTTTACTGCAACACTTAAATGTACCAATACATTTGGCTGCAATGCCACATATAGTAAACTCATTAAAGTTGAACGCCCGGTAATCAGTGCATCCATTACCAATACAGACGGATGCGTTCCGGTAACAACCGCATTCTCAACCAACATTACATTGCCCCCAGGCAGTACCGTTAGTAATTATGTCTGGAATTTCGGTGATGCTATAATATCCAATACAACCGCTGGTTCTATCAACCATACTTACAATAATCCAGGAAGCTATCAACCCTCTTTAACCATTCATACTTCTGATGGCTGTTCCAATACATATAATTTTGATTCCGTAAAAACCGGAACTCCCCCAACTAACCTTGTCGCCTATCCGCTGATCCCGGTTTTCTGTGGTTCAGAAGCAGGCCAGTTTATTGCCAAGGCTACCAATGCCGACAGTTATGAATGGAATTTCGGGGGCAATAGTTCTGTTACGGTAAGAGATACATTTGTAGAACATAAATTTTCTTCTCTTGGAATTAAAACGGTAACGGTTACGCCTAAGTACAATTATTGTCCGGGACCAACCATCAGCATGCAGGTGGAAGTAATTGGTGTTATTGCAAATTTTAATTACCAGAATACCTGTAGCGATAAAAAAACTTTCAGCTTCAATAATACCAGCGATGGAAATCTTTCTTCGATCATCTGGCGTTTTGGAGATCAAACGCCCAGTGTAACGATTCCCGATCCTGTTCATCGTTTTCCGCAATCGGGAGCATTCAGAACCAAATTACTGGTGGAAGACAATATTACCGGTTGTATAGATTCAGCCTTTGCCAGGATATATACTGCCAATCCCGTTTTGAATAATCCGGATACTTCTATTTGTATCAACAGGAATACCCGTTTCAGACTTAGCAGCAATTATACCAATCCGGCTGCATTATACACCTGGGAGGTCATCGGTTCGCAGGTTGGTCCAACTACTGATCCACTGCTCACTTTAACAGCTGATAGTCTTGGTAATTTCAATAATAATTTTGTAGTCATAGATAACGGTAACGCATACTGTAAAGACACGATCCGATTGGATCACAATCTGACTGTACGTGGTCCCATGCTGGATTTCGATATGCCGGCAAGCATCTGTCTGAATACGCCATTGACCGTTAGAAACCTCAGTCAACCTTTCCAACCCACCGATACCATTAAAACCTGGTACTGGAATTTCGGCAGATTCCCATTACTTAATGACAGCAGCTTTGAACCACAGCCTTATCAATATAGTTCGCACAAAACATACAATGTTAAACTTACCGCCATTGATAAATTCGGTTGCAGAGACAGCCTCATCAAACCCGTTGCAGTTCGACCCATGCCTTTCCTGTGGATCATTCCGAGGGTAGATACGCTTTGCCTCGGTCAACGGGATTCAATCATTGCATATACCAGTGATAATGTATTATGGACGCCATCTGTTCAGGGACCTGCTTTTTGCAATACCTGCGACTCAACAATGGTTAATCCTACGCAAACGACCAGTTACCTGGTAACTTCAACCAATAGCTATAATTGCAGCGTTTCAGATAGTGCCCTTGTAAAAGTGTACCAGCCATTTACCGCTACACTAAATCCGACTTCCGTTTCTTTATGTGAAGGAGAAAGAATTCAACTTTCAGCAGCACCTGCAGATAAAAAAATAACCTGGAGTCCACCAGCCGGTTTAAGCAATACGAATGTATTCAATCCGATGGCCGCTCCAACCAACACCACAATCTACCGGGCCAGTCTGGAAGATTCGGCAGGCTGTTTCAGCAGCTATCAGGACATTCGTTTGGTGGTGAATCCTAAACCCCAGGTGAACGCCGGTCCCAATAAAATACTTCCTTACTTTACACAATTTAATTTTACACCGGATTATAGTTCAAACGCCCGTTTATTCCAGTGGAGTCCACCTGATTCACTCAGTTGCAGCAATTGCCCGAATCCCACTGCGATTGCCACCAGAATGAAAACTTATACACTAACCGTAACCTCCGATAGTGGTTGTATTGCCACCGACCAGATAACGATTGCAGTGCAGTGTAACAATGCCTACATCCTCATGCCTTCTGCCTTCACCCCCGATAATGATGGCAGAAATGATAACTATTACCCGATCACCCGGGGAATTAAATTCATTAAACGCTTCTCATTATATAACCGAAGCGGGCAGCTGGTTTATAACCAGGAAAACTTTACGCCCAATAAAAGCAATTTAGGCTGGAATGGTAAGTTGCGCAGCATTCCACAGCCTGCAGCTACCTATGTTTACATCATTGAAGCTTTTTGTGAAACAGGCGAACTGATCGATAAAAAAGGCAGTTTCATCCTTATCCGGTAATCCGCGGACTCTCCTAATTATTAAAAAATCTTTAAAAAAGTTATAGGCGGCTGATTCATTTACGAATTATTTCTTACATTGCGTACGAAACAAGTCGTAATATGATTAAGTCAAAAGCAGTGAAGCCGACAGAAAGTGAGCTGGAGATACTTTCAATCCTGTGGGAAAAGCAGTCGGCTACCGTTAGAACCGTACATGAAGAATTACTGAAATACAAGGATGCAGGTTATACCACTACCCTGAAACTCATGCAGATCATGTTTGAAAAAAACCTGGTGACCAGGGATGATAGCAGCAAAACACATATTTATGCGCCGGCTGTAACCAAGGAAAAAACACAGGAACAATTTCTGAACCGGATGATCGATAGTTTATTCGCCGGATCATCAACAGAACTGGTGATGCAGGCATTGGGACATCACAATACCAGTGATGCCGAACTGGAAAAAATCCAACAACTCATTGATGAACTGAAACATAAAAAATAATTTTCAACAGGGATGATGCAGTTTTCTTACAGTTTCTGTTTAACGCTTGTACACAGCATATGGCAATCGGCATTGCTGCTACTGTTGTATACCGTACTCAACAGAATTTTAAGCAAACAACCACCCGTTTACCGGAGAAACCTGCTATTTCTTTTATTGCTGGTTCAGTTATTTACTTCAGTTCTCACTTTTATATTCCATTATACAAAGGAAGAAAGCGATTTCACCGCTTCACTTGTTTCGGGTATCAATTCGATTGCAGGTAATCAGTCTTTTCTGCAGCATACAGCACCCTATCTCTTTTTCGTTTATTCATTGGTGGTAGTTATAAAAACTACTGCACTGCTTCAACACTGGGTTTCATTCAGAAGAAATTTCAGAAAAAACATCGCAAAACCATCTGCTGAATTAAAAGTATTTACAGGATTAAGAGCAATAGAATTGGGTATCAGCAGAAAGGTCACTCTCTGGTACAGTAATTTGGTGAGTACACCGGTAACATTTGGATTTTTTAAACCAGTGATTTTATTACCGGTATCCCTGGTAAACAACTTAAGTATCAAAGAAACAGAAACGCTCATCATTCATGAGCTGACTCATATCAGGCAACACGACTACCTGTTGAACTGGTTACTGATTCTTTTCAGCAATGTTTACTTTTTCAATCCTTTCATCGGCATTCTTGCCCGCAAAATAAAAACGGAGAGAGAAATCAATTGCGATGTACAGGTACTGAATTACAATTACCCAGGCATTCTTTATGCCGAAACACTATTAAAAACAGCCCGATCCAGTAAGGGTTTGGCCCGTCCGTTTCAGCTTGCTGCAGTTTTAAAAAACAACGAACTGCTGAAGCGGATTGTTTATTTCACTTCAGAAAAGAATTTACAGTACAATAATAAAAGATATCCGGTTTTTACAGGATTCAGTATGCTGTTTGCACTTTCACTCACGGTGATGGCTACACTCTACCTGATCAATGCCAGAAAAAATAACATAGAAAATAAAGGAACAGTAACTGCGTTTAAAATCAGCTCTCCCTTAACTAATAAGGAAATCAATAGAAACCTGGGATCCTTTCCTGCCGGCGTAATTATACAATTGGAAGAGCCGGCTGCATTGATTCCCGAACCTGAAAAACCGGAACCTAAATCCAGCAGTGTAGCAGTAAATGAATCTGCACTTCCTCTTTTAGATACAGAATTGGCAACAACCAGCAGTTTTGAAGAGAATTATGTATCCCCTGTTGCAGCCATTGAAAGCAATAATAAAGAAGTAATTATTAAGGAAGAAAATTCTGAAACAGGAGAAACTGTTACCAAAGCATACCGGATGCATTATAAAGACGGAGAATGGATGCCGGAATTATTGTGGATGTTAACAGAAACAAGACCTGATATAACTGTAACGGATAGTTGCAATTCTGTTGAATCTCCTTCAACCTTTTATCAGATCCCTCAGGCTCAGTAAGCAATTGATTTTACCATACATTTCTCGGACAGGTATCTCCATACTTATTACCGATAATGAAACCGATCATGATTTCGTGTGTATTGCCGGTATAATTTTTCAACCTGCTTGTAGTGGCAACTTCATATGAATAACTGATATTAAAAGCATTGTACAAATTCAATCCAGCCATGGCAGAATAACCCGAAACAAAATCTGAGAACCGGTAGCTTCCACCAAACCAGATCAGATCGAGGTACTGCACTTTAAGATTGGCATGTACACCCAGTAACTGTGGTTGCCAGTATTGAAGCATCACAGATGGAATTACATTCACATCATTGTTGAGGTTCATCCTGTAACCAAATGTGGCAAAGAAATTCGGATTGTAATAGGTACCGTACTGGTTGCTCTTGACGAATTTGTATTTTCCCGGAATAATATTTAAAACAGATAATCCCGCAAAATACCGGTTTGAATACAACCACAATCCTGCCCCGATTTCCGGTTTGATTTTTTTCAGTTCACTATTAGCATACCCGATAGCAGGGTCATTGGGATCAAGATTGGCAAAGTCAATCTTCGAACGATCGAGACTTACACTGGAAACTCCCAGGTTAATACCGGCTGATAAAGTGGTTTTCTTTCCCAGCGGCTTATGATAGGCATAAGAGCCATAAACCGACCACCTGTTGATATATCCTGCTTTATCATTGAGCACCACCATACCGATTCCATGATGCGGTTCCGATGCAGCATATTGTTCCCAATAATCTTTTCCTCTCGGGTTATCCCCTGCTACCGACAATGAAGTGGCTGATGTTTTTAAATCTGATTTACCAATGGGGCCATGTATACTGAAATAACCGGTAACCGGTGCTCCGTTGATACCGGTCCACTGATTGCGGTAACTGAACTTTGCATCAATATAGTTCTCGATCCCGGTTACTCCCGGGTTGAGTATATAGTTGTTCAGTACATATTGTGTATATGATGGTTTCGACTGTCCGGTAACGCTAGTGACTATTACCGCAGAAAAAAATATCAATAAAAAACGACACTTCATAGATTACAGTTTCACAACCTTTCCAGGCAAACGACAAACAAAAGCAATGCATCATTGCATTACCTGATAATGGTTACAAAGCCCGTTACCGGCGCTCTTCCGCTTTCTGGTTCAATTATATAATAATAGGTATCCATTGGCAATGGTTTACCATTCTTGGTTCCATTCCAGGGTTCCCTGTATCCCCTCGATTCAAATACCAGCTGCCCTGTACGGGTAAACACCTGAACCCTGGCTGTTGGATAAGTTTTCAGGTATTGTATATCCCAGAGGTCATTGATACCATCATTATTCGGAGAGAATGTATTGGGTATTCTCGGCGTTTTCAGAACAACCACTTTAACCTGGTCGGCAACCGGGCAACCACCTCTACCCGTAACCGTTAATGTATATGTTATATCATTCACCGGCGTACAGGTTGGCCTGAGTATACTGCTGTTATTAAGATATGTTGATTCAGTCCATACATACACCATATCATCTCCTGTGGCAGTAGCCTGAAGAATCGTATTCTCACCTTCGAGAACCAGTTGATCAGGACCGGCGCTAACTACCGGATATGGATAAACGCTGAATGATTCGGTTATGGTATCACTGTTGCAACCAAAGCTGTTCACCATATACAGCTGTATGGGGTAAGTTCCGATATCTGCATAAGTATGGAACGGACTCTGGTTGGTGGCATTGCCATTGTCGCCAAAATCCCAGTACCATTCAGTTGCTGATCCGTCTTTAGGATCACTCTGATCAATGAACTGAACATTATCGCCCAGACAAACACTTGGTTTACTGAAACGCATGTCAGCTTTTGGCTGAGGATGTATCGTATTCAACTGAATCAATGTATCATCTACACAACCTGCTCCACTGGTTACCCTGAGTTTTACAGCATAAGGCCCAACGGCTGTATAAATATGGGTTGGGTTCAATGCAGTTGAGGCATTATTCAATCCGCTTCCCGGATCTCCGAAATCCCACAGGTAACGGAAAGTATTTTCTGTTCCATCAGCAATGGAAGAAGTATTGTTAAATGCGATCTGTGCATTGGGTAAACAAGCTGTATCGGTAAAAGTGAAAGAAGCGAGTGGCTGTGGATTTACCAGCACATCTTTTATTTTCACAATACTATTACATCCGTCATCGGTGGTTACAATCAGTTTAACCGGATAGGTTCCTGCGTTGGCAAATACATGAGTAAACGGTGTATTGGTATTGCGTACCACTAACGGTGTACCATCCGCGAAATCCCATGTCCAGGTAGTAATCGTTCCTACCGGTGCACTGCAGGAATCTGTAAACCGCACATTTTTGGTTTCACAGGTTGGAATACTGAAACCAAAATTTGCTACCGGAGGTGCCAGTATCCTGATCTGCCTTTGTGCAGAATCCATACAACCCATATTGGAAGTATAGACATACTTAATGGTATAAGTTCCGGGGCCAACCAGGGAAGGATCAAATATACCGGTTGATGAAACACCAGGACCTGTGAAAACAAATGAACCGGGTACACCACCTATTTCACTCGCCTGAACAATCTGGAATGGAGCAATATTCAAGCAAGTATCAGGTATAGCCGTGAACCGGACTCTCGGTGCGGCATTTATGGTTATCGTGTATAATTTATCGTGAATACAGGTTGCACCCGAATATGCCCTGAACCTAATTTCATAAGTTTTAGTCAATGGTGATTGGAAGTTCGGATACAGGTGACTGTATACTTTTCCGGGAACAGGGAAATCATCTGTTTCAAAAGTGCCAGGTGCACCCTGGTTATCCCAGTATATTTCTACTTTTACCACACTACCCACATTCACCGTAGATGTATTCTGAATAGATACTGAATCATTCGCACATAAAGCATTTTCATTAAATACAGTAAAATTAGCTACCGGAATATCACCATTCACAAAGAAGGATTGTGTAGTTGTATCGGTACAACCACTGTTGCTGGTTACTATCAATGTTACATTCTTTGTTCCGATGGTGCTATAACTATGTTGAGGATTTTGCAATGCAGATGTATTCAAAGCTCCACTTATCGGATCATCGAAATTCCAGAGCCATGCAGTAATGCTTCCTCCTTCAACACTGCTGGTGTCGGTAAATTGAGCATAGGTATCCGACAAACAAACTTCCGGATTGATATAACCAGCAACCGGTTTAGAATTGATTGTTTTGTCTATAATAACCGTATCCACACAACCTTTTGTAGTTGTAACGATCAATGATACTGAATAAGTACCAGCAGCAGAAAAAGTATGTTGTGGATTATTGATACTGGCTGTATTCAATGCTCCACTGGTTGGGTCATCAAAATTCCATAACCAGGTTTGCAGTGTGCCTGCATTGGGAGTTGATAAATCTGTAAAACTAATGGTCTTGTTTTCACAAGCCGGTGCTGTACTGCTGAAATTCACAGTAGGTAATGGATTGATGGTAATGGTTTGTGGCAAAGTATCACTGTAACAACCCGTTGAAGTTTTAACCCAATGTTTAATAGTATAAGTTCCGGGTGCAGCATAAGTATGGGTGGTATTTACACCTGAACCAATTGCTGTACCATCACCAAAATCCCAGTACCAGTTTGTAATTGGTTGTCCGCTGCCACTACTCTGACTACTGAATGAGGTTGCTATATTGAAACAGTTCTCCGGAGCTACCGTAAATGCAGCTACCGGTTGCGGGTAGACGGTGCTCAGCACTTTGGTAGTATCATGAACACAACCCTGTGCTGAAGTTACTTCAAGACTTATACTGAATGGACCTCCGCTGGTATAATAATGTTCAGGATTTTTAATGGTTGAGGTATTGTTTACACCGCTGCCAGGATCTCCGAAATTCCAGAGATAGGTTAACCCTGCTGTATTCCCATCTGCAACCGTACTGCTGTTCACAAAATTAGCAGTATCTGATGGCAGACACAACCCACCCGGCAAAACAAAATTGGCCACCGGTACTGGCGCTACATATAACGGCAGAGAATCTAAAAGACTCTGGCAACCACTGTTTGTTTCTACCCTTAGCTTAGGAGTTCGGTTACCCCAGGCCGTATAAGTATGTGTTGTATTGCTACTAGCCGGCAACGTTATCGTTTGCGTATTGCCATCTCCAAAATCCCAATACCATTTCTGCAGGTTACCCGGCGGTGCCGCAGATGAAGTACTGGTAAAACTTATAGATGATCCCATACAAATGGGTGAAGAAGTATTAAAGTCTGCTACAGGTACACGGGTTACCGTAATTGTTTTTACAGCGGTATCACTGAAGCAACCTACATTGCTGATCATGGCAAATTTCACCGTATAGGTTCCGGGGTTTGCATAAAGATGAACAGGGTAACGCACACTGTCTTTAACTCCATCTCCAAAATCCCAGTACCATTTATACGAATAAGTTCCGGCAAGATAAGTGGTGGTATCCCTGAAACGAACAGAGTCTGTTACACAACCATTGTTGAACCAATCCATTTTTGCAATCGGCGGATCATATACTGCCAGGTCAAAATCTCTTTCAAAAGTATTACCACAACCATCGGAACTGGTTGTTCCGGCTACTACATTCACCGGGTAACCAGGTGAACTGTTGGCCGGTGTGTAAGTAAATGTGTGTGGAATTTTATATCGCCATACCTGCTTCGCTCCTATAAAATAAGTACTCTCAAAAATTCCGTCTACAGCAGCCTGGTTTGGATATGATTCTGCAGGCTGAAATCCTCCGAAATTAAAATTGAGTGAGGTTGGTATAAATGGAAATGTAATCGTGAGGAAAAATGGTGTTCCGGTACAGGCTACAGGATCAGGTGAAATACTGAATGGGTTGATCGGAGCAATAAAATTATAGAGATCCTTGATATTGGTTCCTGCATTGTAACCATAGGATTCGGCTGTTCCGAAACCATAGGCAATGGCATTAAAGCCCGAATCAGATTCAATCGTATGAACGCCTGATGCAGTCAGTCGCCTGCTCAGGTAAGAAAATCCCGGATCCTGGGGATGCACAGTAAATAATGCCGGACTCACAGGTGCTCCATCAAGTCTGAATGAACTGATGGCAGTGCCTGTATTCGGGATCACAACATTATAGTAATGCTCGATGATATTAAAATTCGGTGTTGCATTCCACAATACTTTGGCGATATTCTGTTCAACCGGACTCAGGTATATTACTTCCGGATCACCGGGATTGGTATTCTGTGGAGGGTTTCCGCATCCACCCTGGGATGCTATATACTGTGAAACTATAATCGGAAGATCTGCTTCTATTTTTTGTGGAAGCGTTGTTTGTGGTAATTCGTAATAAAAATTATTAATCAAGGGAACAGCAATGGGAGCACCATTAACAAGCACCTGAGTTGCGGGATCTGATACACCGATCCTGAAAACGTTGTTGTTTAAACTACTGGTAGGAACAGTCAGGTATTTTTTACCCCAGGCATCTTTCGGGAATGCCTGTACCATATAGTTATCTGATGAAGATGAGTTATTGCCACAGGTGATACTGATTCTTCCGCTGCCGGAATAAACCGCAATGCGCTTACAGCCTCCTGTTGCAGATGGAATACTTTTAATTTTTGAACCGGTAAGATCACTTCCAGTAAACGGATTTGAACTGCTCGTCAATTCACCCATCACATTATAAATCTGTCCCTGGTTTAGATTTACAGTAAAAGGAACATTGGCAGGATGCCCGATTGCATCTGCACTGGGTGTTATCTCAACTGTGGTCGTTCCCGGATCAGTGGCTACTACATAAAACCAGCAATTGGAATTATCAGCATTAGATGTATTCTTGTAGTTAATTGAATAATATTCTTTTCCCAGAGTATTTGTTGGAAAAAGGATAGATGCGCCTGATACATTCTGGTTATATATATGTGCATAAGCCACCATCGGCTTATCGGAAGTGATATGAATACCTTTATCTTCCGGCGCAGTTGATGCAGTTAACAGCCTTGCATCCTGTGCCCCGATTTTTGGAATCGGGTTTGAGGTTAAAACAGTTGGTGTTGCACCACTCACCAGGTTTTGGGTATAGCCGATACCAGGTATGCTGATAGTGATATTGGTAACCTGGTCTGTAGCAAAATACAAAACCATTTGCTGACCGTTGCCATTATTCATAACCTGGTGATAACCATAACCTACCCAGAAATCTTTTCCTTTATTTGAAAAGCTCTGGGCATACGAATTGATAGCTGCAACAACAGTTATAAGCAGGAGTATAGATTTCCTCATTTCGGAAAGTGTGAATTAGTAATGATATACGTATAACGAACTTTAGGGTGACGCGATGGATGATGGATTTGCTGCCTAAATTTAAAGACAAAATTCCACATATTCCCAACATTGAGGTATAATTTGACAATTGGCGTACAAAAAGAAAAAAAGCCGCATAGACATGCAGCTCTTTGTTAAGAATCTTGCGATTCTGTAACCCCCAAAGAAAACTTCGTGAGCCGGTTTCCCGGTATAATTATGTTGTTAGCCGTTTTATAAATCAGGCTGAAAATTCTATCATTTATTTTTTGCTTTCCCTGCCTGGATGGCTTTTTATAGCAGCATCCAGCCTTACGGGTATCAATGCCCAGTAGGAAGGTGCCGGCTGAAATGGCTTGCCTTTCCAGCTCATATTCAACATTGACGGTACTTTTACCAGAAAAAATTCGCCTGGCATTCTGCTTAGTGTAATGAATATGTTTTGCATAATGGGTGTTTTTATCACTCGTGAAAAAGTAAGGAGCAGCTACCGGTTTATTGGAACCGGTAGCTACCGGCAACCAGATCCGGCCTAAGCCCGAACATGGTTTGTCCATTCAACTGCATACAGTTTTTTACCAAATCCTGCTGTAGTGCAGTCTGTGCATCCTATACTTATTGTTGAGTGTGTGGATAACCTGAGTTGTTGCTGAACCGAACCCGCATTGCACATATCTGATTCCCAGCTGCGCCTGCGTTTTCTGGTTACCGGTTCATTTTTTACCATCAGCCATTGGCTGTAACTGATCCGCCCGTTTTTATCAATTCCCTTCAAACGATAGTAGCATTTAGTACTTGCTAATTGTTCTTTAAACTGGTAATTTTTACCTGAAGAACTGTTTGAAAACCCGTCGAGAACCAGTCCGGCTACTTTTACAGTAAGCTGATCTTCAGACCTTTCTATTTCAAAATGATTCAATCCGTTCTCATTCGTAGTTGCCCATTTGAGCAATACCGTTTCGCCATTTACACTGAATCCGAAAGAACTTAATTCGAATGATGTTACTGTGTGTTGTATGTGTTGGGAAGTCTGATCTTCAATGCTTAATCCTCCTGAATATCTACCTGCAAAGGCAGTTGATTCAGTGGTTGATAATGCAACCAAAAAGCTTAAAGAATAAAAAATATATTTTCCAGACATTTCCTGATGGTTAGAGTTACAAAGCTGGCTTGCCGTAGGAGTGACAGTTAGAGGTGTCGATTGGAGT
>Ga0075163_10006881_pt1 | contig 15062 bp, 10 predicted proteins | sample JI1023141ADNA_FD_71478 | JGI IMG/M metagenome (GOLD analysis project Ga0075163, IMG submission 71478) | Wastewater effluent complex algal communities from Wisconsin, to seasonally profile nutrient transformation and Carbon sequestration -... | ecosystem: Engineered > WWTP > Effluent > Algae... | reverse complement strand
GTGTGCAGCACCTGCCTCGACGCCCGGCGCGATCACAGCAAGCTGTGCGTCGTCGAGACGCCGGCCGACCAGTCGGCCGTGGAGCGTACGGCCGCCTTTCGCGGTCTGTACTTTGTCCTCATGGGCAAACTCAGCCCGTTGGACGGGATCGGCCCCAAAGAAATCGGTCTGCAGAAGCTGTTTGATCGGGCCACCGACGGCACGGTGCGCGAGGTGATCCTGGCGACCAACTTCACGGCCGAAGGCGAGGCCACCGCGCATGTGATCGGTGAGGGACTGCGCCTGCGCGGCCTGCAGGTGACACGCCTGGCGCGCGGCGTTCCCGCTGGCAGTGAACTGGAATACGTGGATCTGGGCACCATTGCCCATGCCATGGTGGACCGGCGCTGAAAGGCTCCGGGCGCGGCAACCTGATTGCTCGTGTTTTTGTAGCGGATTGTGACCATTTGACGCTGGGAAAAGCGGGAAAGGATCATTGAAATGAACAACAGCCTGATGGCGGCCCGCTTTACCGTGGCCTACGGATGTGTCTTGATCGCTGCGCTGTTGCCGATTGTTTGCGCGGCGATCGCCAAATGGGGCCAGTTCAACAAGCCGCGCCGCGAGGGCGGCTATGACAATGGCGATCCGCGCGCCTGGCTGGCGCGCCAGACCGATTGGCGCGCCCGCGCCAACGCTGCCCAGGCGAACAGCTTCGAGGCCCTGCCTTTCTTCATTGGCGCGGTGATCATCGCGCACCTGCTCGGTGCCAACCAGGCGCGCCTGGATGTGCTGGCGCTGTTGTTCATCGTGCTGCGCGTGCTCTACATCATGATGTACGTGGCCGGTATTCCGACAGTCCGTTCCGCGGTCTGGACGCTGGCCCTGCTGGTGAACATCGGCATCCTGTTCATCGGCTACCGTTGAAAGGCCCCTGCGGCCTGGTGGCTGCAAGCGCGGGCTTAAGTGAAAACCCGCTCGGGATGTTCCCGATGCCTGCGCGGGCCGCTTTGGATACGCTTGTCATCACAACAACAATGACAGGCGAGGGCCCATCGTGCCGCTTCCCGATCCGATTCGACGACGTTCGCTGGCGGCGGCTGCCGCGCTGCTGGCATCCGGTGCTGCGGTGCGCGGCAGCTTGGCGCAGATCCGTCCGGAAGAGGGGCGGGTTGCGATTGCAGTCGGCGCACGAAGCACCGTTTCCTACCTGCCGTTGACGATCGCCGCGCAGCTGGGTTATTTCAGGGCAGAAGGGCTTGATGTCAGGCTGATCGATCTTCCCGACGAAGCCGGTGCGCTGCAGGCGCTGGGCGCTGGCGCGGCCGATGTGGCCAGCTGCACCTACGAGCACACCATCCGGCTGCAGGCCCGCGGTCCCGCCCTGCAGTCCTTCGTGCTGCAGGGCCGCACGCCCCAGATTGCCGTCGGCATCTCCACTCGCACGATGTCAGGCTACCGCGGCGTGGCGGACCTGCGGGGCCGCCGGATCGGGGTCTCCGCATCGGAGTCGGCGACCCAGAGCGTGCTGGGCATTCTGCTGCGCCGCGGTGGACTGACACCGGCCGACGTGAGCCTTGTCAGTGTGGGCATGGGCGCTGGCGCGTTGAATGCGCTGCGTTCCGGCCAGATCGACGCGATCAGCAACGTGGAGCCGGTCATGACCATGCTGGAGCATCGGGGGGACGTGCGGATCCTTGCCGATACGCGCTCGCTCGCTGGCGCACAGGATATCCTGGGTGGCCCAATGCCCGCGGGCTGCCTCTGTGCATCGACCGAGTACGTCCAGAAGCATCCCGCCACCTGCCAGGCCCTGGCCCATGCGATCGTCCGGGCGTTGAAATGGCTGCGCACCGCCGGCCCCGGCGACATCGTTCGGACCGTGCCCGAGGAATACTTGCTGGGCGACCGCGGCCTGTACCTCCTGTCACTGGCCAAGGTGATCGAGGCGTTCTCGCTGGACGGCCTGATGCCGCAGGACGGGGCCCGCACCGCGTTGCGCGTGCTGCAGGACGGGGACGTTTCGGTTCGAGCCGACCGGGTCAATCTCGGGCAGACCTACACCAACACCTTCGCCCGCGTGGCCAAGGATCGTTTCAAGGCCTGAACGCCGCGGTGCGCCGGTCAGGCGCTGGCACCCGTGCCCAACGCCGTCAGCGCTTCGCCTTCGCGGCGGGTTTGGCAGCCGCTTTGGTGGACGGGCTGCTGGTGCGCGGCGCGCCTTTGGTCGTACTGGGGCGCGCCGGCGCGCGCGCGCCAGCAGCCGGTGCCGGTGTGCGGGCCTGCGCGCGGGGTGCGGCTGAACGCGAGGGCAGGAACAGCACGACCGACTGTCCCTTTCGCAGGCCGCCCGCCGCAAGCCCCGGGTTCCACTCCGCCAGGTTGGTAGCGCTGACGCCATAGCGCTGGGACAGGCTGGCCGACGTGTCGCCCTTGCGGGCCTGGACCACGCTGCGCTTGAGCACCACGTCGGGGGCCAGGGACATCTGGCCATGATCGGCCACACTGGGGGCGACGTCGGCGTCCAGAAGGGTCGAGCGCGTGACGAGCAGCGACGAACCGGCCTTGATCAGCATATTGGGCGGAATGCTGTTGATGCTGCGAAAGTCGGATTCGACCATTCCCACGCGCCGGGCCGCATCGCTGGGTTTCATCGTCGAAGGCGCCACCCAGGCCGTCCAGCTGGCCAGGCGTGCGCCGTTGTAGGCGTCCAGATTGCGCTGAAAGGTGGCGGCGTTGTCCCACGGCAGCAGGATCTGGGGCGTGCCCGCAGCCATGATGACGGGGCGGTTCATCGACGGGTTCAGGGCCTTGAAGTCGTCCAGCGGGACTTCCGCCAGTTGCGCGGCCAGCGCGACGTCGATGTCACGGGTGATGGTGACGGTATCAAAGTAAGGATGGTTGCCGATGTCGGGCAATTTGGCGCGGAAACCATCAGGCGAGGCGATGATGTTCTTCACCGCCTGCAACTTGGGCACGTAGTACCGCGTCTCGGCCGGCATGTTGAGCTCGCTATAGCTCAGGCCCAGGCCGGCGGCCTTGTTTCGCGCCAGGGCGCGGCTGACGCTGCCTTCGCCCCAGTTGTAGGCCGCCAGCGCGAGCTCCCAGTCGCCGAACATGCCGTACAGCTTCTGCAGGTAGTCCAGCGCAGCCCGGGTGGATTCGAGCACATCGCGCCGGTCATCGCGGAACGCGTTCTGCTTGAGTTCGAAGTATTTTCCGGTGGCGGGCATGAACTGCCACATGCCGGCCGCCTTGGCGCTGGATACGGCCTGGGGATTGAAGGCGCTTTCGATGAACGGCAGCAGTGCAATCTCGGTGGGCATGTTGCGCCGCTCCAGCTCCTCCACGATGTAGAACAGGTATTTGCGGGAGCGCTCGGTCATGCGCAGCATGTAGTCGGGCCGGGTGGCGTACCACTGTTCGCGGTCGCGAACCAGTTCGGTGTCCAGATTCGGCATGGCAAAGCCGCGCCGGATGCGTTCCCACAGGTCGTTCGGCGGGCGCAGCATGGCCACGGCTTGCGAACTGGCTTCGGCCGCCGCCAGAGGTTGCATGATGTCGGGCGCCTGCGTCGCAGGCTTCGGGGCGGCCGTTTGCGCGCTGCTTCCCGCGTCCGGTTTGGACGCCGAATCGCTGCCGCCGGTGGTCGTGGCGCAACCGGACAGCACGAGGGCTGCGGCCATGCACAAGGCCTTCAGGCATCGCACGGGATTCATCGGAATTCGTTCTTCCACTGCCGAAGCGAGGCAAACACGGCGGCGGCATCGTCCGCGGTGCTCCGCCATGCCTGCACCGCGCCCTTGACCGAGGCTTCGCGGCTGCGCAGGAAGGGGTTGATCTGCAACTCTGTCGCAAGGGTGGAGGGCAGGGTCGGTTGTTCGCGCTGGCGAAGGGCCATGCAATCCTGCTCGTACTGCTGCAGGGCCGCGTTGCCCGGCTCCACCGCTCGGGCAAAACGCAGGTTCGACAAGGTGTACTCATGGGTGCAGCAGACCCGGGTGTTGCCCGGCAGGGCGGCCAGCCGGTCGAGAGAGGCCAGCATCTGGGCCGGCGTGCCCTCGAAGAGCCGGCCGCAGCCGCCCGAGAACAAGGTGTCGCCGCAGAACAGCAGGGGTGCGCCATCGATGTCGCTGGCCCAGAAAGCGATATGGCCTGCCGTATGTCCGGGGACATCGAGCACGGACCATGCAACGCCCAGTGCGGTCACGGTGTCGCCATCGTGCAGCGGGATGAAGGGCTCGGGGATGGCCTCGCGCGCCGGGCCCCAGACGGTGGCCCCCGTGGCTTCACGCAGTTCGGACACGCCTGCGGTGTGGTCCGGATGGTGGTGCGTGACTAGAATGGCCTCCAGATCAAGTCCCGTGGAATGCAACGCCTTCAAGACGGGCTGCGCGTCGCCGGGATCGACCACCAGCGCGCGGCGCCCGTCGTGCAGCAGCCAGATGTAGTTGTCGGAAAAGGCCGGCAGCGCAATGATGTTCATGGAACCCGAGATTATAGGAAGCACCGCCGGTTTGCACGAATGGTTCCAGACGCCGCCGGGTCGGTACCTCCTGGAGTGGGAGCGCGCCCAGTTCGACCGTGCGGTTGCGGACATCTTCGGCTATCACGCGTTGCAGCTCGGCATGCCCGACCTCGACGCGCTGGGCAGCAACCGCATGCCCCACCGGTGGCTTGCTCTCGATGCGGCAGGTTTTGCGGCTTCGAGTGGCACCGCGGCTGTGGAGCCCACCGGTTCACGGGGTGAGGTCGGCGACACGGCAGCGGCCAGCCGGCTCGCCCTGCGCGCGGATTACGCGGCACTGCCGTTTCCCGAACGCAGCCTGGACCTGGTGGTTCTGCCGCACACGCTGGAACTCAACGTCGACCCCCATGCCACCTTGCGCGAGGTCGACCGCGTGCTGGTTCCCGAGGGGCGGGTGGTGATCTGTGGCCTTAATCCCGCCAGTCTGTGGGGCTTGAGGCAGCGTCGCGCCAACCTGACGCGACGCCTGGGGATCGGCGAGCCCTACCTGCCCGACACCGGGGAATTCATCGGCTACTGGCGCATGCGCGACTGGCTGCGTCTGCTCGGTTTCGAGGTGGAGTCCAGCCGTTTCGGTTGTTACCGCCCGGCGGTTCGGTCCGCCCGCTGGCTGGCCCGCTTCGAGTGGATGGACCGCCTGGGCGAGCGGTGGTGGCCCATTTTCGGTGCCGCCTATTTCATCATCGGCGTCAAGCGGGTCCATGGCATGCGCCTGATGAGCCCGGCATGGAAGTCCACGATGGCGCTCGCGAAAAATCCTGTTTCCATAGCAAACTATCACCAGCCGGAGCTGGGATCAACGGAAAAAAGCATTGAATCACATTGAAATCCACACCGATGGCGCCTGCAAGGGCAATCCGGGCCCCGGCGGCTGGGGCGTCTTGCTGCGATCAGGGCACACCGAGAAGGAACTGTTCGGCGGCGAACTGGCCACCACCAACAATCGCATGGAGCTGACCGCCGTGATCGAGGCGCTGGCGGCGCTCAAGCGCCCCTGCAAGGTGTCCTTGTATCTGGACAGCGAGTACGTTCGCAAAGGCATCACGGAATGGATCCACGGCTGGAAGGCCCGGGGCTGGCGCACCGCTTCGAAGCAGCCGGTCAAGAATGTAGAGCTGTGGCAGCGACTGGACGAACTGGTTGCCACGGCCGGGCACCACATCGAGTGGCACTGGGTCCGCGGCCACACCGGAGATCCGGGCAACGAGCGCGCCGACGCGCTCGCCAATCGGGGCGTCGATCAGGTGCTTGGGCGTCGCTGACAGTCGGCGGGCCGATGTAAAGGTCAGGTAAATCGTCCGGGCTGCGCTACGGGTTTGTACTGATCCTGCGACCCTGCCGTTCGCTGGCCTGTCCCGCGGGTGCTACATTGCAGCGACTTGCGCTCCAGGCCGCTTGCGCCTTGGTTCCTGACCATTCCAACTGTTCATTTCATGGCATCCAAAGTTCTTTACACCGTGGTCGCGGTCGTCGGCATCGCCGCGGCTTCGGGTGCGGCCTGGTGGTACCAGAACAAACCCTCGACCGGCGGTGCAGGCCCGAGTTCGGCGGGCGGATCGCCTGGCGCCGCAGCTCCCCAGACCGGTGCCAGTGCGGCCGGGCCGGCACGACCGGCTGCGGTGGAGGTGGCGCGTGTCGAGGTCATGCGACTGATCGACGATACGCAGGCGGTGGGCAGCCTGCGTTCGCGCCAGGGTGTTGTGTTGCGCCCAGAGGTCAGCGGACGCATCACGCAGCTCAACTTTCGCGACGGCGAGCGGGTGAGCAAGGGCCAGTTGCTGGTCCAGTTCGACGATCAGTTGCCCGCCGCCCAGCTCAAGCAGAGCCTGGCCGAGCAGTCCATCGCTGCGGCCAATCACAAGCGTAACCAGGACCTGCTCGCACAGAAGTTCGTCAGCCAGCGGTCGGTCGAGGAGAGCGCGGCCAACCTGGAGGTGGCCCAGGCGAAAGTGGCGCTGGCGCAGGCCACGCTGGAACGCCTGAAGGTGAAGGCGCCCTTCGACGGCATTGCCGGCATCCGCCTGGTCAACCAGGGCGACTACCTCAAGGATGGCGCCGACATTGTCAATATCGAGGATATCGATGCCGTCTTCGTCGATTTCCGCTTGCCCGAGCGTTTCCAGTCCAAGGTCAGGAAAGGCCAGCGCGCCCAGGTCGATCTGGACGCGCTGCCGGGACGCAAATTCACGGCCGTCATCCAGGCGGTGGATCCCTTGCTCGATACCAACGGCCGCTCGGTCGGGGTGCGTGCCTGCATTGACAACCGCCAGCTGCAGCTGCGTCCCGGCATGTTTGCGCGGGTCACGCCCGTCTTCGGCGAGCGTGAGAACGCAATCGTCGTCCCCGAAGAGGCCGTGGTGCCCCAGGGACAGAAGGCGTATGTGATCAAGGTGGTCGATGGCGCTGAAAAGGACAGCAAGGTGTCGCAACGCGTGGAGGTGAGGGTCGGCATCCGGCGTCCGGGCAAGGTGGAGATCGTCGAAGGGCTGAGGGAGGGCGACACGGTGGTCATCGCCGGCCAGCAGCGGATCCAGAAGGACGGCTCGGCACTGCGTGTTCTGGACATCAATCGCCCCCGCGGGGAGGGTGCGCCTGCGGTTGCGGCCAGTGCGGCGGGCGCGGGACAGCCGCCTGCGATGGGTGCCCCGGCTGCAACGGCTCCCGCATCGGCGCCGGCGGCGACCGGATCTGCGCCGCCACTGCCTGCGCGGCTGGCCGCAGCGGCCAAGGCGCCGCAGGGGCCGAATCCCTGTCTCGTGGAAGTCGGCGGCGGTGCGCCCCGGGGTGAAGGTGGTTCGGGGCGCTCGGGCGATGGATTAGGACGCAAAGGTGAGATGCGTGCTGCGCCGGCCCGGTCCTGAACGGGCCATCTCTTAGGTGATGCCATGAAGCTCTCTGAAGTTTCCATTCGCCGCCCCGTCTTTGCGACGGTGCTGTCGCTGCTGGTCTTGCTGATCGGGATGGTGAGCTTTACCAAGCTGTCGATCCGCGAGTACCCGAAGATCGACGAACCGGTCGTCACCGTCAGCGTGAAGTACGCGGGCGCATCGGCCGAGGTCATGGAGTCGCAGGTCACCAAGCCGCTGGAAGACTCCATCGCCGGCATCGATGCGGTGGACGTGATCACCTCCATCAGCCGTGCGGAACAGGCGCAGATCACGGTGCGCTTCCGCCTGGAGAAGGACGCCGATTCGGCGGCGGCCGAGGTGCGCGACCGGACCTCCCGCGTGCGCAACCGGCTGCCGCAAGCCATTGACGAGCCGGTCATCGCCAAGGTCGAAGCCGATGCGTTCCCGGTGATCTGGCTGTCCTTCACCAGTGACACCTTGAGCGGCTTGCAGATCAACGACCTGGTCAGCCGCATTGTCAAGCCGCGCCTGCAGACGGTGACCGGTGCAGCCGATGTGCGCATCTTCGGCGAGCGCAAGTACGCCATGCGCGTCTGGCTCGACCCCGACAAGCTGGCCGCCTACAAGCTGACCACCCAAGACGCCGAGGATGCCATCCGGCGCAGCAACCTGGAGGTGCCGGCGGGACGCATCGAGTCCACCCAGCGCGAGTTCAGCGTGACCTCACAGACCGACCTGACGCGGCCGTCCCAGTTTTCCGACATCATCATCAAGAATGCCAACGGCTTCCCGGTCCGCATCCGCGACGTGGGACGCGTGCAGGAAGCAGCCGCTGACGAGCGCAGCGGCTCACGCCTCAACGGCAAGGTGGCCATCACGGTCGGGGTGATTCGTCAGGCCACGGCCAACCCATTGGAGCTGAGCCGCGGCGTGCGCGCCATGATCCCCAAGCTCAAGGCCGACCTGCCGCCCGGCATTTCGATCGATGTCGCCAACGACAACTCGGTGTTCATCGAAAAGTCGATCCAGAGTGTGTTCCAGACCATTGTCGAGGCGATCGTGCTGGTGGCCTTGGTGATCTTTGTCTTCCTGCGCACCGTTCGCGCCTCCATCATCCCGATCATCACCATCCCGGTGTGTCTGATCGGCACCTTTGCGCTCATGGCGCTGGCCGGTTTCACCATCAACACGCTGACCCTGTTGGCACTGGTGCTGGCGATCGGCCTGGTGGTCGACGATGCGATCGTGGTGCTTGAGAACATTTACCGGCACATCGAGGAAGGCATGGATCCGTTCTCGGCCTCGATCAAGGGGGTGCGGGAGGTTGGCTTCGCAGTCGTGGCCATGACGCTGACGCTGGTGGCGGTGTATGCGCCGCTGGCGTTCACGCCGGGGCGCACCGGTCGCCTGTTCATCGAGTTTGCCCTCGCGCTGGCCGGGGCGGTGGCCGTGTCGGGCTTCATTGCCCTGACGCTGTCGCCGATGATGTGTTCGCTGCTGCTGAAGCACAACCCGAATCCGAGCTGGTTCGACAGCCACATGGAGCGCTGGCTCAATGCCCTGACCGCGGGTTACCAGCGGGTGCTGACCTGGCTGGTGACCACACGCTACGACCGCAGCCGGTCTCAGGTGGGTGCTGGTCATTCGTTGCGCAGGATGATGATGGATGCACGCTGGATCGTGATCGCGGTGATGGTGCTCTCGGGCATCGGTATCGCGATCGTGCTGCCCGGCATGAAACGCGAACTGTCGCCGCTGGAGGACCGGGGGCAGGTGCTGGCGGTGGTCACCGCACCAGATGGCGCCACGCTGGACTACACCAATCGCTATGTCGGTGCCATCGAACGCATGGGCCAGCCCTACAAGGAGTTTGACCGGATCTTCGTCTCCTCCGGCAACCCCACGGTGTCCCAGGCCAATGTGTTCTTCCGCGCCATCGACTGGGACCAGCGCAGCCGCTCCGTGCTCGACGTCGCGCGCGAGCTGCAACCCAAGATGGCCGGACTGGCCGGGGTGACGGCTTTCCCGATCACGCCGCCTTCGCTGGGGCAGGGGTTTCGGGAGCGGCCCGTCAATTTCGTGCTGATCACCACCGACAGTTACCAGAATCTGGCAGCCGTGACGCGCCAGTTCATGGACGAGATTGCCAAGAACCCTGGCATCGTCAGCGCCGATATCGACCTGCGCCTGAACAAGCCCGAGCTCAAGATCGATGTCAACCGGGAAAAAGCGGCGGACCTGGGTGTCAGCGTCGACGTCGTGGCCCGGGCGATCGAGACCATGCTGGGCGGCCGGCAGGTGACCCGCTACAAACGCGAGGGCGACCAGTTCGACGTGATCGTGCAGACGCAGGCCTCGGGCCGCGATACGCCCGACGACGTGGAGAAGATCTTCGTGCGCGGGCGCAACGACACGATGATTCCGCTGGCATCACTCGTCACCGTGCGCGAATCGGTGGCACCCCGCGAACTGAACCATTTCAGCCAGCGCCGTTCCGTGTCGATCACGGCCAACCTTGCGCCGGATTATTCGCTGGGCCAGGCGCTGGACTTCCTGGACGCCACAGCGGCCAAGCTGCTCAAGCCCGGCTACACCACCGACCTCAACGGAACGTCGCGCGAGTTCCGCAATTCGCAGGGTGCGCTGGGCATCGTGTTTGTGCTGGCGCTGCTGTTCATCTTCCTGGTGCTGGCGGCGCAGTTCGAGAGCTTTGTCGATCCGCTGGTGATCATGCTGTCGGTGCCGCTGTCGATGATCGGCGCGTTGCTGGCCCTGAAATGGTCCGGGGGCTCGCTGAACGTCTATTCACAGATCGGCCTGATCACCCTGGTGGGGTTGATTACCAAACACGGGATCCTGATCGTCGAATTCACCAACCAGCTGCGCGAGCACGGAATGGACATGACGGCGGCCGTGGTCAAGGGCGCGTCACAGCGCTTGCGGCCGATTCTCATGACCACCGGCGCGATGGTGCTGGGCGCGATTCCGCTGGCGCTGGCGCATGGCGCCGGGTCCGAGAGCCGGCAGCAGATCGGCTGGGTGATCGTGGGGGGCATGTCGCTGGGCACCTTGCTGACCATCTTCGTCGTCCCGACGATCTACACCCTGCTGGCGCGCAAAGCGGTGCCCGGGCCGATCACGGCCGAAGCCAAGGATGGTCAGCTGGCCGAGCCTGGAACGGACGGCGCGGGGACGACCCGCCTCGGTCATCCCGGTGGCGCCGGCACTCAGTCGGCGTAACGCTGCAGCACGTATTCGCCGGGCGCTTCGCCCAGCACCGCGTGTGCCGGAGTTGCCCGCGCTGCCTGTTTACGGGATGACTGTTTTGCGAGCCACTGGTGCCAGGCCGGCCACCAGGAGCCTTCATGCGGAATGGCTTGGGCCGCCCATTCTTCAGGTTCGACCCAGGGCCCGTGCGCCGGGCGCGCGGCGATCCGGTAGCTGCGGTGGGCATGGCCCGGCTCGGAAATGATGCCGGCGTTGTGGCCGCCGCTGGTCAGCACGAAGGTCATCTCGGCGTCGCACAGGTGGTGCAGCTTGTAGACCGAACGCCACGGCGAGATGTGGTCGCGCTCGGTGCCGACCATGAACACCGGCAGGCGCAGGTCGGCCAGCGAGACGGCGCGTCCGTCCACGCGGTAGCTGCTGGTGGCCAGCGCGTTGTTCAGGTACAGCGAGGTCAGGTACTCGTGGTGCATGCGCGCCGGCATGCGGGTGGCGTCGGCGTTCCAGGCCATCAGGTCGTTCGGCTGCTCGCGCTCGCCCATCAGGTATTCGCGCATGCGCCGGGTCCACACCAGGTCGCGCGAATGCAGGAACTGGAACGAACCGGCCATCTGCTTGCCGCTCAGGTAGCCCTGGCCGAGCGTGATGTTGTCCAGGAATCCGATCTGGCTTTCGTCGATGAACAGGCCCAGTTCTCCGGGTTCCGAGAAGTCCGTCTGCGCGGCCAGCAAGGTGAGCGTCTTGAGCGGAGGAAGTCCGGCATAGCCCATGACACCGTGCCGGCCGGCCTTCGCGAGGGCTGCCGCCGCGATGGCAAGCAATGTGCCGCCCAGGCAATAGCCCATGGCATGCACCGGTGCGGGCTTGTCCTGCAGGTGGCCGATGGCCTGCAACACATCGAGCACGCCGAGCTTCAGGTAGTCGTCCATGGTCAGGTCGTGGTCGGACGCATCCGGATTGCGCCACGACAGCATGTAGACGGTGTGCCCCTGGCTCACGAGGTAGCGCACCATCGAGTTTTCCGGCGACAGGTCCAGGATGTAGAACTTCATGATCCACGACGGGATGATGAGGATCGGCTCGGGATGCACGGTGGCCGTCTGGGCGTCGTAGCGGATCAGTTCGACCAGGCGGTTGCGGTGCACGACCTTGCCCGGCGTCACCGCCACATCGCGCCCGACCTTGAAGCGGTCCTGCTGCGCCAGGTCATCCGGTGTGGGCACGCCGCTGACGTCGGCCATCCAGTTGTGCAGGCCCTTGAGCAGGTGAGCGCCATTGGACTGGGCCACGTCCTGCAGCACCACGGGGTTCGTGGCCAGCCAGTTGGCGGGAGCCATCACGCCCAGCCATTGCCGGGCAAAGAAACGGGCGAGGTCGGCATGATGCGCGGTCATTCCGGGAACCCGGGTGGCTTCGCGCCAGAACGCCTCCGTGTTGCGGAAGCCGGCGCGCATCTGGCTGAAGGGCCAATGGCCCCAGGCCTCGTGGCGAAAACGCGGATCATCATCAGCGGCTGCGTCGGCCTCGTCACGGGCTTGGGTGTTCAGCGCGTCGCGGGTCAGCTGAGTGGCGAGCGCGGCCAGTTCCATCTGCCGTCCGGGCGATACGCCGAGATGCCAGGCCCAATCGGCCATCGCCAAAGCCAGCGAAATCGGAGAAAGTGATCCGCTCACAGGGGCGGCAGCCGCGTGGACCAGACGGTCCAGGCGCTGGGTGGGCGTCTCTTCGACGCGGGGCGGGGAGACATGGGGTGCGACTTGGGTGTTGGAGCGTGTCATGGCATGGGGCCGCGCGGATGTGATGTGTACACCCACCGGGTGTCTCTGGCGCGTGCCTGAGCCGATTTTGAAATCCTTGGCGCCCTGTGCTGTTGATGCGGGTCAAGACCCGATCGATTGTCGGCCAAGCAAAGCGGCGGTCCTGTCCCGCCGGGGATCGCGCGACGTTGATCCAGCGCAAGGTCGGTGTTTCCCGCCGTCCTAGCATGAGCCCATGGCCCCCGTGTTCGATCCTTATCGGCTGGCTTCGGTGTCGCTGGATGTGCTGGCGGCGGGCCGGGCTGGGCCGGGTGCCCTTGCAGCGCGACAGCGCGCCCGCCTGGCACGCTTGCGTGAGACCATCGTCCGTGCGTCCCGCTTTTACCGCGAGCATCTGGCGGGCATCGGGCCGGAGGTCCCGCTGGCGGAACTGCCACCGGTGACCCGCCAGGCGCTGATGGCGCGGTTCGATGACTGGGTCACGGACCCGCAGCTCCGGTTGGCCGACCTGAAGGCCTTTACCGCTGATCCCGATGCGATCGGCCAGGCCTACCTGGGTCGCTACGTCGTCTGGGAGAGCTCGGGCACCAGCCATCAGCCGGGCGTCTTCGTGCAGGATGCGGCAACGATGGCCGTGTACGACGCCCTGGAGGCGCTGCGCCGCAGCGCGCCGCTCTCGACGCAGCGCTGGAGCGATCCGCTGTACCTGAGCGAGCGTCTGGCCTTCGTGGGGGTCCTGGGCGGCCACTTTGCCAGCCATGTGTCGATCGAGCGCCTGCGCCAGCTCAATCCGTGGATGCGCCGCAGTTTCCGCAGTTTCTCCATCCTGCAGCCGGTTGCCGAACTGGTCGAAGCGCTCAACAGCTATGCGCCCACGGTGATCGCCACCTATCCGACAGTGGCGGTGTTGCTGGCTGACGAGGCCCGGCGCGGCGCCCTCAGGTTCAGGCCACGCGAACTCTGGACCGGTGGCGAGACGCTGGGGCCGGCGGTGCGCCGGCGGATCGAACAGGCACTGGGCGGCACGGTGCGCAACAGCTATGGCGCCTCCGAGTTCCTCACGATGGGCTGGGAATGTGGCCACGGCCACATGCATCTGAATGCCGATTGGCTCATCCTCGAGCCAGTCGACGAGCACGGATGCGCGGTCCCTCCGGGGCAGCCCTCATGTTCGACCCTGCTGACCCACCTCGCGAATACCGTGCAGCCGCTGATCCGCTACGACCTTGGTGACCAGGTCACTGTCGTCGATGCCCCCTGCGCCTGTGGCTCCTCCATGCCGGTGATCGAGGTGCAGGGACGACGCGACGACCCCGTGGTGATGGCCGGACCCGATGGCCGGTCCGTGACCCTCCTGCCGATGGCGCTGACCACCGTGATCGAGGAGCAGGCGGGCGTGTATGACTTTCAGCTGCGCCAGGTCGATGCCCGCACGCTTGCCCTGCGCCTGCCCGGCGACGACGAGGCAGCGGCCGCCGCGATGGCCCGCTGCCGGGCCGCGCTGCTCGCCTTCGCCGCCACGCAGGGTGTGAAAGGCCTGCGGCTGCTGGAAGAAACAGGGAAGCCCGTGCGGCGTGGGCGCAGCGGCAAGGCCTGTCGCGTGATTGCCGGCGGCCACTGAACCTTGGGACGCATCAGAGCCAGCCGAAACGCCGGCCGTACCATGTCTTCATGACCTGGGTGAGTGCCGCATAACCACAAAGCAGCACCACCAGCCAGACGAAGTAAAGCGGCGGCAAAGCCTGCAGCTTGAAATAGGGCGCCAGCGGGCCCATGGGCAGAAACACGCCAGCCGCCGCGATCACCAGCGTCATCACCAGCAGCGGCGGGGCAGCGCGGCTTTGGACGAAGGGCATGCGCGGCGTGCGCAGCAGGTGCACCACCAGCGTCTGGGTCAGCACGCCGAACACGAACCAGCCGGACTGGAACAGGGTCTGTTGCGCGATGCTGCTGGCGCCGAAGCCGAACCACATCAGCGCGAACAGCGCCAGGTCGAACACCGAACTGACCGGACCGAAGAACAACATGAAGCGCCCGATGGCGGCGGGTTGCCAGTGCAGCGGCCGGGTCACCAACTCTTCATCCACGTTGTCGAACGGGATGGCCGCCTGCGACACGTCATAAAGCAGGTTCTGCACCAGCAGGTGCATCGGCAGCATCGGCAGGAAGGGGATGAAGGCGCTGGCCAGCAGCACCGACAGCACGTTGCCGAAATTGGAGCTGGCCGTCATGCGGATGTACTTGAGCATGTTGACGAAGGTGCGCCGGCCCTCCAGCACGCCCTGGTCCAGCACCATGAGGTTCTTCTCCAGCAGGATGATGTCGGCGGCCTCCTTGGCAATGTCCACGGCCGTGTCCACCGAGATGCCGATGTCCGCGACATGCAGCGCCGCAGCGTCGTTGATGCCGTCGCCGAGGTACCCGACCACATGGCCGTTGCCCTTGAGCAGGCGCACGATGCGCTCCTTGTGCGCGGGCGTCAGCTTGGCGAACACCGTGGTGGTCTCGGCGACGGCGGCGAGCCGCGCATCGTCCAGTGCCTCGATGTCCGAACCCAGCAGCACCTTGCCCGGTGCCAGGCCCACGTCGTGGCAGATCTTGGCGGTGACGGCTTCGTTGTCGCCGGTGAGAATCTTCACGGTGATGCCATGGCTGGCCAGCGCGGCCAGTGCCGGGGCCGTGGTTTCCTTGGGCGGATCGAGGAAGGCCACGTAGCCGACCAGC
>Ga0075163_10006880_pt1 | contig 15063 bp, 9 predicted proteins | sample JI1023141ADNA_FD_71478 | JGI IMG/M metagenome (GOLD analysis project Ga0075163, IMG submission 71478) | Wastewater effluent complex algal communities from Wisconsin, to seasonally profile nutrient transformation and Carbon sequestration -... | ecosystem: Engineered > WWTP > Effluent > Algae... | reverse complement strand
CTCGAAGGTAGACACGAAGAGGGTGAGCCGAAGGCGACTTCGGACTCACCCTCGATCATTTTGGGGATCGTGTTGGATCAGGCTGGATCAGGCTGGATCAGGCTGGATCATGTTCGCGAGCCGCGGCCATTTCGAATGATCACGCCAGCGCAGCCGATCCAGCCAGGCAGCTCGCCGGGCGCCGGCACGACCTCGTGGCCGATCAGCGTGGCTCGGTGTCCGATCGGCAACATCTGCACGAGGGTCGCTAGCGCCGCGGTGCCGCTGGGTCGCTGGCTCGGCTCGGCGTCCATGCAGCGGCGGACCAGCTGCTCGGTTCGACCCGCGAGCAAGGGCTCGATCAGCTCGAGGTCGCGGGCTTCGACTTGCTCGCGCGTCGGGAGCTCGGCGTGGCCGAAGGCGGGGCCGCGATGGGCCAACTCGGCGGCCGTCCACCACAGCACGCGACCGGCCGCCGTGTCTTCGCCCAGCAGCAGCTCGAGCGCGCCGAGCAGCTCGTCGGCCTGCTCGCGGCCCTCGTGGCGGGTGAGCATGGTCTGGCCGCAGACGATCGGGATCACCGGCGGACAGCGATCGCCCCAGAGCGCGCGCAAGAGCAGGGTCGTCCACTCGATCGCGTCGGCGCTGCGCTGGCGGATCTGCTCGCGCAGCAGCCAGGGCACGCGTCGCTCGAGCTCGTCGATCAGCGGCAGGTGGCAGCGCAGCGGCCCGAGCAGGGTCTGCTGATCCTTGTCGGTCGCGGCGAAGGGCAGCAAGCCGGGCGCGTGATCGGTGGCGAGGATCACGATGACCTTCCAGGTCTCGGGCTCGGGCAGCGCGCTGAGGAGCGGACGCAGCAGCGAGGCGACCTGCGGCGGCGGCTGGTGAGGCACGATCACGGCGATCGGCGGCTCGCCGTAGCTCGACGTCGACTCGCTCGCCGCGAGCACGCCGGCCTGGCTCGGGCGAGGGCCCGCGGGCAAGGCCGGCGCCAACCAGGCCGCGAGCGGAGCCGGCTCGGCCGGGTAGAGCAGGCCCGCGCGGCGAGGCTCGCGACGCTCGGACGCTTCGAATTCTTGGTGGATCGCCGCCCAGCGAGCCCGAAAGGTGTCGTCGTCGAGCAGACCTTGGTCGGCGAGCTCGTCGACGAACTCGGCCAGGTCTTCGGCGTCGAGGTCCGCGAGCCCGCGCATCAGCAGGGACTGGCGGATCTGGGCCAGCGTTCGGGTTCCATCGAGCGTGTCGAGCAGCGCGGCGTAGCGAGCGTCGATCGCAAAGGGCTCGACGAGGTCGAGCGGATCGCGGACGACCACGAGCGACTCGCCTTCGCGCGACAGCGGGTAGCGCTCGACACGGCGGAGCTTGGGTCGGTCCACGTCGGGGGATCGTAGTACGATTTGCCGGTGCGGATCCTGGCTCTGCTCATGGTTTTGGCCCAAGCGCCGCCGGATCCCGGCGAGGCGGGCGAGCCTGAGCGCCCACGTGGGGCGATCGCCGTGCACTGGCGCATGGGCGACCCCGAAGATCCGCCGGACGTCCCCGATGACTCGCTGCGCGCCAGCTTGCGCGAGCAACTCGCGGCGCTCGACGGTCGACCGAGCGCGAGCGTCTCGGATCGCGCCTTGGCTCGCGCTCGCGTGGCGGTGAGCCGCGAGCGACCGGCCGCCATCCTGGTCGCGTATGGGGAGCTTCGTGCGCGACTCGAGGGCGCCGACGCTGCGTTTCGCGAGGGGCGCTTCGACGAGGCCGAGCAGGAGGCGACGAGCGTGCTCACGGGGTTGGCCGAACACCCCGAGCTCCCGGGCGCGGCCGCGATGGCTCGCGAGGCGCGGCTCTTGGTCGCCGCGATCGCTTGGGCCGAGGGCGATCGTGAGGGGGCCGAGGCGGCCTTGCGCGCGGCCTTGGTGCTGGACCCCGAGGCCTTGCTCTCGACCCGAAGGGCTCCGCCGGAGTTGGTCGCCCGCTATCGCGCGCTCGCGAGCGAGCTGCTCGACGCGCGCGAGACCACCTGGATCGAGACCGATCGGATCGAGCCTGCGCTCGCGGCCGAGCCGGGCGTCGAGATCGAGATCGATGGTGTGCCGGCGCCGGATCGGGTCCCGCCGGGCGAGCACTTCGTGGTCGTGTACCGCGAGGGCCACGAGCCGGTCGCGTCGTTCGGGTCGCTCGATCGCGCGTCGGCGCTCGAGCTCGGGCGTGAGCGGATCTCGATGGCCGATCCCGACGTGCAGGCTCGAGCCGAGGCCCTGTGCGGGGCGCTCGAGCTCGAGCTGCTGGTCTTGGCCGAGCGGCGCGGGGCCCAGGTCGGATTGCAGGCGCATCGCTGTGGCGCGGGCTTTGGGCCGCGCTGGATCGGCGAGCGCGAGCAGCTCGCGGCTGGCGTGGCGGCGATCGTCGCGGGGCCCTTCGAGGGCGAACGAAGCACGCTGCCGGGCGCGTGGCCGACCCGCCTCGTGATCGAAGCGCCGATCGAGACCTCGCCGATCGAGCCGCGACCGCGACCTTGGTATCGCAAGGGCTGGATCTGGGGCACGAGCGCGGGCGTGGTGGGGATCGTGGGTGGCGCCATCGCGACGGGCGTGGTGCTCGGGACGCGGCGATCGGGGGCTGGGTTGGTCGTCGATGCCAACGACTTCATTGGTTTCTAGGCGGATCCTTCGCGGACGCTGACTCGGTGGGGCCAGGGGCTCGACTCGCCTCGGAGCGACCCTCTTTCCCCCCGCGCGCCTTTGACTTCGACGGTCCTCGCCGTCGCCAAGAGACAGCGCGAGAGCTTGGAGCATCGGCGCGAGCTCGGGGGTGAGAAGGGCAGAGACTCGGGACGTCGCTGTGGCCTCACTCGTCGGGGTCGGCGGCGGTGATCTTGGTGCTGCGGCCGGCTCGAATCTGGATCGACTTGCGGGTCAGGACGCGCTCGGCTTCGCAGACCTCGGCGGTGCAGCGGACCTCGAGCTTGTGCCGACCTTCGACGACGGACTGCTCGGTCAGCGGGGTGCTGCCGAGCTTCTCGCCGTCGAGCCAGACCTCGGCCCAGGCGACGTTGGGCGCGAGCACGGTCAGCTGGCCCTCGCCGAGCGGGTCGAGGTCGAAGTGGAGCTGTTTGGATCCGCGGGGATCGAGCTCGACGCTGCGCGTGCGATGTCCCGCCGCTCGCAGCTCGGCCGTGCGTGGGCGGGCGAGCGCGAGTTCGAACGCTGGACCCTCGAGTCGGACGCCGTCGAGCCAGAGCTCGGCGTGTTCGGGCGCGAGGGTGATCTCGAGCGTCTGCGTCGCATCGCCGGACGAGCTGGGTGTGGGCTCGGCCGATTGTGAAGGCATGGGCGCTGGCGTCGGCTCGGCGGGTGTCGGCGGATTGGCGACGCTGGGCTGCGGTAGCGGGCGGTCGCGGTCGAGGAGCGGGAGCCCGAGCAAGGCGACGAAGAGCGCCGCTGCAGCGCCGAGACCGACCCAGATCAGCGGGTGGAGGCGCCGGGCTTCACGGGCCGGCGCGGCTTCATGCGCTGGCGCGGCTTCGATCGCGATCGCTCGGCCCGACACATCGGAGTCCGTGGCCTCGTCCCCCTCGCTCGAGTCCGGGTCGATGTCGAGCTCGTGATCGACGGCGGTGATCCGAGTCGCGAACGCGACGGTCTGGTGGACCGGCGTCACGTGGGTCGAAGGCGTCGCGCCAGCTCGTTCGCGCGGGTCGGCTCCGGTCCAGTCGCCACTCGCGAATTGCTGGCGCAGCGCGGCCGCGAGGTCGGGGGTGGCGAAGCTCGGGGCCAGCTCGGCTTGCAGCGGGGCGAGCTGACGCAGGAATTCGCGCGCGTCGGCGAAGCGGGCGGCGGGATCGAGCGCGAGCGCCCGCTCGAGCAGGCCGCGGAGCTCGACCGGTACGAGGGCGAGGTCGGGGGCCATCCACACGCCTTCGCGCGGGAAGGCCTGCTCGAGGGTCAGCAGCTCGTAGAACACACAGCCGACGCTGAACACGTCGGCGCGAGGATCGACCGGCTCGCCGCGGGCTTGCTCGGGGGCCATGTAGCCGATCGAGCCCATCACCCCGCGAACCTCGGCGGCGTCGACCGGCTTGGCGATGCCGAAGTCGACGATCTGCACGCGGCCGCTGCGATCGACCAGCACGTTGCGCGGCGTGATGTCGCGGTGGACGACCGGGAGCCGGCCGTGGTCGTGGCTGTGCGCGTGGGCGAGGCCATCGAGCAGCTCGCGGAGGATCAGCAACACGGCCCCGAGTTCGAAGCGACGATGCTCGTGGCGGACACGCTCGATCCAGCGCGCGAGCGAGGGTCCGTCGACCCAGCCCATCGCCGTGTAGAGGCTGCCGTCTTCGGCCCGGCCGAGCTCGTAGATCGGCGTGATGTTGGGGTGCGAGAGGCCGACGGCGGTCTTGGCCTCGCTGGCGAAGAGCTCGACGAAGCGGGGATCGGCGGCCAGCTCGGCGCGGATGGTCTTGACGACCAGGAGCTTCTCGAACCCCAGCTCGCCCGAGAGCTTGGCCAGGTGCACGTCGCCCATGCCGCCGTGGGCGAGCTTTCGAACCAACAGGTACTTGCCCAGCCGCGTCGGCGGATCGGGCTCGGCCAACGAGGCGATGAGGGGCGATCCAGGCAAGCAGGGCCATGATAACATGCAGCCCCCAGCGCGCGGCTCGTGAGCATGATCCAAGCAGTTCGCTCTCCGGGAGCTCGCGGCGCGACCCAGGGCCGGCGGACTGGAGCCATCATGCTCTGCTGCGTGGTCGGGCTCGCCCTCGCGGGCTGCGAGTCGAGCGAGCCGATTCGCGTGGTCCCCATCGCCGGTTGCGGGCTCGACCAGACCTTCAGCGGCCTGCGGATTCGGGTGCTCGGCGACTTCGCACCGAGCAGCACGACCGAGCTCCTGCTCGGCGCGGGCGAGACGGGCGAGCTCGGGTCGCTGCCCGAGGGCGCCAAGGGGGTCGCGGCCGAGGGGGTGTTTGGGGTGACGATCACGGCGATCGGTCGCAGCTATGGGATCGATCCCGAGCTCGCCCGAGGCCGGATCGCGGGCCGCTCGGGCCCGCTCCTGGCGATATGGTTCGCCGCGCCCGACTCGATGTGCGCGGTCGAGGCCACGATCGCGCCGCGCGAGGGCTTCGCTTGGGCCGAGCTCGCGAGCGGCGACGTGTTGATCGTCGGAGGTCGCGACGCGAGCGGCCTGCGTGAGGACCTGATCCACTACGACGTGCTCGCCAACCAGGCCCGATCGCGCTCGGTCGACCCAGGCTCCGGCAGCGCTCGGGTCGGCCACAGCGTGCACGCGCTCGACGAAGGCCGGATCGTCGCGCTCGGCGGCGCGCGGGCCAACGAGGTGCTCGCGGACGCGCTGGTGATCACTGGATTCGTGGCCACGCAAGCCGCCCCCGAGCTCGACACGCGCGAACTCGAGGGCCCGCTGGCGCATCACGCCGCGGCCGAGTCGGGCGCGGGCCGGGTGTTGGTCGCGGGCGGCTGCGCCGAGGTCGACGCGCTCGGGCAGTGCAGCGGGCAGGTCCACGCTCGCGCGGCCTGGCTCGATCTCGACGCGCTCGCGCAGGGCGAGCTCGAGCGCGAGCCGCTGCCGGATCTCGAGATCGCCCGCGCCGACGCGCTCGCGTTCGTGGCCCGCGATGGGGTCGCGTTCGTGGCGGGTGGCTACGACGAGGCCGGGGTCGGGCTCACCAGCGTCGAGCGCATCGGCCCGGGCGCGACCAGCTGGGAGACGATCACCGAGTTCGACGCCGACGCCCTGGTCGGCATGACGGTGCTCGAGGGCGAGCTGGTGATCGTCGCGGATCTCGACGGCGAGCTGCACTGGTGGTCGCGAGGTGGGAGCGGCACGCTCGAGACCAGCTTTCGAGCGCCGGCGCTGGTGCCCGCGATCGGTCCGCGGCCCCTGCTGAGCCTGCCGGGCGAGCGCATCTTGGTCGACACCTGGTTGTTCGCGCCCGGCTCCGCGGCGGTCGACCCGAGCGCCGAGATCGTCGACCTCGTCGGCAAGGTCAGCGGCGAGACCACGCCAGCTCGCAGCGCGGGATTGCAGCTCGAGCTGCGCGACGGCAGCGTCCTGCTCGGAGGTGGCAGCGCGCTCGGACCCGGCGAGCTGCCCTTCTTGGCCCGCGTCCGTCCGCTGCTCGACGGCCCCGACGAGCAAGTCCCCGAGCTCGCCTCGCCGCGCAGCGACGCCTTCGTCAGCAACACGCCGGGCGCCGCGACCGTCCTGGTCGGCGGGCTTCGGCTCAGCGGCGCCGGTGGATCGCCGGACGAGCCGCCGCCCGTGCACGTGCACGTGCGAGGGTTTCGCAGCCGCAGCTTTCGACTCGAATTCGAACTCGGCGCGGAGTCGGGCAACGGCGCCTCGCTGCTGCTCGGCCAGGGGGTCGCGCGTTCTTTGATGATCGCGCTCTCGCCCAGCCTCGCTCGGGTGCGCTTGCGCGAGTCGAGCGGCGCGCTGACCGAGCTCGATTGTGGGCTCGGACCCTTCGAGGCCGAGCTGCCCGCGGTGCTCGAGGTCGGCGAGTTCGGCGAGCGCGTGCGGGTGCTGCAGGCCGATCGCGTGGTCGTCGACTGCTCGCTTTCGGGCCTCGATCCCTGGCCCGACGAGGGCGGGTTGTACGTCGGCTTCGGGGTCTCCGGGCCCGGGGATCGGACCTTTCGTTCGCTGCGCTTGGCTCGGCAGTGAGCGGGACGTACAACCTGCGCCCGTGTTCGCGCCGGACGACTACGACTACGAGCTGCCGCTCGAGCAGATCGCCCAGCAGCCGCCGGCCGAGCGGCGCGCGGCTCGAATGCTGGTCCTGCTCGAGGGCCTCGTGCACGCCGGCATCGCCGACTTGCCGAGCCAGCTCGCTGCGCTCGAGCGCCGCCCCTTGGTCGTGCTCAACGACTCGAAGGTCGTGCCCGCGCGCGTGCACGCCCGCCGCGACGAGGGCCGCACCTTCGAACTGTTGATCTGCGATCCTGCGCCGCTCGAGCCCGGCGCGATCGTCCGCGCTTGGGTGCGCGGGGCCAAGAAGCTGCATCTCGATGATCGTCTGTGCTTTGGTCAGGTCGAGCTGGCCTATCGCGGCCGCGACGAGGTCGACACCCGCGCTTGCCAATTCGAGCTGCTGCGCGGCGATCTGCTCGAGGCGCTCGACGCGGGTGGCGAGCTGCCGCTGCCGCCCTATGTCGCCCGGCCGAGCGGGCCCACGGCCAGCGACCGCGAGCGCTACCAAACCGTCTTCGCGCGCGACCGCGGCTCGGTCGCGGCCCCGACCGCCGGCTTGCACATCGACGCCGCGCTGCTGGCCAGCCTCGATCACGCGTTCGTGACCCTGCACGTCGGACCCGGCACCTTCTTGCCGATGGACGTCGAGGACGTCCGCGAGCATCGGGTCGGGCCCGAGCGCTTCGCGATCTCCGAGGCGAGCGCGAGCGCGATCGCAGCCGCGCGCGCCGAGGGTCGACCGATCCTCGCGGTCGGGACCACGGTCACGCGCACGCTCGAGTCGGTCGCGGCGGCCCACGGCGGCACGATCGTCCCGGGCGTCGGATCGACCGAGCTGGTGATCGGGCCCGAGCATCGCTTTGCCTGCGTCGACATGTTGTTGACCAATTTTCACCTGCCGCGCTCGAGCCTGTTGATGCTCGTGTGCAGCTTGGCCGGGCGCGAGCGCGTGCTGGCTGGCTACCGCGAGGCCGTGCGCGCGGGCTACCGCTTTTACAGCTTCGGCGACTGCATGCTGGTCGATCGTCGCGACCCCACTCGATCGTCATGACCGCCACGCCAACGATGGAAGATGAGCTGCGCCCGGATCCGGCCGCGGGCCTGAGCCTGCTCGGCAGCCTGCCCGAGCACGCGCCCCCGCCCGGGACCTTCGAAGTGATCGCCCGCGACCCCGAAGGCGACGCGCGATCGGGCCGGCTGTGGACGAAGCACGGCGTGGTCGAGACGCCCTGCTTCATGCCGGTCGGCACCTACGGGGCGGTCAAGGGCCTGCTGCCCGACGAGCTGCGCGCGATCGGTTCGCAGGTGATCTTGGCCAACGCCTATCACCTCACGCATCGGCCCGGACCCCAACGGATCCGCGACGTCGGCGGGATCCATCGCTTCATGCACTGGGACGGTCCGATCCTGACCGACTCGGGCGGCTACCAGGTGTTCAGCCTTCGCTCCCTGCAAAAGATCGACGACGCCGGGGTCGACTATCACACCCACTTCGACGGCGCGAAGGCTCGCATGACCCCGCGCAGCGTGCTCGAGGCCGAGGCCGCGATCGGTCCCGACATCTGCATGATCCTCGATCACTGTCCGCCCGGCGACGCCGATCGCGGGGCCATCCGCGCGGCGATGGAGCGGACGACTCGATGGGCGCGCGAGGCCGCGGCCTTGCGTCCGGAGATCCTCGCGCCCTGGCAGCTCTGCTTTGCGATCGTCCAAGGCGGCACCGACCTCGAGCTACGGCGCGAACACCTCGCGGCGCTCTGTGAGCTGCCCTTCGAGGGGTTCGCGCTGGGTGGCTTGAGCGTCGGCGAGCCGATCCCGCAGATGCACGCGACCTTCGCCGCGATCGTCCCGAGCATGCCCGCCGCCAAGCCGCGCTACGTCATGGGCATCGGAACCCCGGCCGATCTGCTGGCCGCGGTCCGCTCGGGCGTCGACATGTTCGACTGCGTGATCCCGACCCGGCACGCCCGCAACGGCCAGCTCCTGACCTTCGGCGGTCGGCTCAACCTCCGCAACTCCCGGTTTCGGACCGACGACAATCCACCCGATCCCGGCTGCGCCTGCCCGACTTGCCGCAGGTTCTCGCTGGCCTACCTGCGCCACCTTCATGTCCACGCGGACCCGCTCTACGTCCGGCTCGCCAGCATCCACAACCTGTTCTTCTTCCATCAGTGGGTCGCGGCCATGCGGCAGGCGCTTCGTCGTGGCCGCTTCGCCGTGGTCGCGGCCGAGCTGGCGGCGCTCTTGCCCAAGTCGGCGTGAGCGGGCGCTCATGGCTCGCCGCGTTGACCGGCGACCCGGGCACTGCTACCTAGGCCCTCCCTCGCGTCCTGGCGCATCTCGCGTCTGGTCCGGTGTTCCGCCTTTCGCCGGTCAGACGGCGTCGGGCTTCGCGTGATACTCCACGCCACGTTCGCCATGCTCATCTCGGCCACCTTGCTCCTCGCCGAAGGCGCCAGCAACCCGCTCACGGGTCTGCTCCCCTTCATCTTGATGATCGCGGTCTTCTATTTCCTCGTGCTCCGTCCGATGAGCAAGCAGGAGAAGGAGCGCAAGCAACGGATGTCCGAGCTCAAGCGAGGTGACCGGATCGTCCTGACCGGCGGCCTCCTGGGTCGGATCAGCCGGATCGAGCCCGACGAAGACGTCGCGATCATCGAGCTGAACGACAAGCTCAAGGTCCGCGTGCTCAAGAAGGACATCACCGATCTCGAGAGCAACGCGCTGACCAAGGCCAAGGACGACAAGAAGGACGACAAGAAGAAGCCGGACAAGGCCGCCGACGACGACGACGATGACGACGACGACAAGGCGACCGAATCGCGGAAGGCGGGCTGATCCATGCGTCGCTTCGTCAAGCTCAAGCTGCTCGGCATCTTCTTGCTGCTGACGCTGGCCACCCTGCAGGTCCTGCCCTCGCTCGCCAGCGTCGCCAAGTTCGAACTGCCCGATTGGATCGCCAGCACCTTCACGCGCAAGTTCCAGCTCGGTCTGGATCTCCAGGGCGGTCTGCACCTCGAGTATTCGGTCGCCGTCGACGAGGCGCTCGAGAACAAGCTCGACCAGATCGCTGGTGAGCTCGAGTCGGCCTTCAAAGAGAAGAAGGACCTCGACGTCGAGATCGAGCGCAAGGGCATCGACACGCTCGACATCATCTTCGCCAGCCCCGACGACGTCGCGCTCGCGACCGAAGACGTGATGGCCCACGCGGCCGACATGATCGAGGACTCCGACAGCGAGGCGCTGCGGGCCGAGGGCATCATTCGGCTGATCTACCCGGAAGAGCGGATCGCCGAGAACCGCAAGGCCGTGGTCGGTCAGGCGCTCGAGACCGTTCGCCGCCGCGTCGACGCGGCCGGCGTCGCCGAGCCCAACATCTATCCCAAGAACCGGCAGATCGTGATCGAGCTGCCCGGCGTCAGCGACACCGCATCGGAGCTGCGCGCCGCGGTCAGCCAGGTCTCGACCCAGTTCTCCGAGATCCTCAGCGCCAATTCGAATGTCCAGGTTCGGATCTCGGACGTCGGCGAGGACCCGGGCGCGATCGACATCGTGATCCCCGACAACGACGCCCGCGCGCTGATCAAGACGGCGTTCGGCGCTCAGAAGCTGATCCCGCAGGACGACGGCTCGCAGCTGCTGGTCGACGATCGGCTCGGCGCCGACGTCCTGATCCTGCCCGAGGACGCGGGCGCGCCCGACCCCGAGCACGTGCGGGTCGCGATGACCGAGCAGGCCCGCGACGCGGTGCTCGAGAGCTCGAGCGACTTTCGTCGACTCCTGCGCATGATCGAGCGGGCCGCGACCCTCGAGATGCACCTCGTCGACGACGAGACGCTCTACAAGGACACCGGCAAGCCCTACCTGCACGCGCTCTTCGACGCGGGCTACGTCTACAAGGGCCTCGGCATCGCGGTCAACGTCGAGGCCGACTACGGCCGGCCCGAGAAGGGCGGCGTGGTCGTCAAGGAGCCCTACGTCTTCTACGCCGAGAAGCGCGAGACCCTCGACCGCTTCTTCAACAGCCTGCCCGCGCAGTGGCGGCTGCCGCCGACCCACAAGATCGCCTACGGCAAGGAGACCTTCCCGCTGCGTCGCGGCGAGACGGCCGACTTCTGGCGGACCTACGTGATCCGCTCGCGCGCCGACATCACCGGCGAGAAGATCATCAACGCGACCGTCGGCTACAAGCAGGACACCGGCACGCCGCAGGTCGAGGTCAGCTTCGACAAGCAGGGCGCGCGCGCCTTCGACCAGATGAGCGGCGACAACGTCGGCCGCAAGATGGCGATCATCATGGACGAGATGGTCGTCTCGGATCCGATCTTCAACGAGCGGATCCCCAACGGCAACGTGGTCATCACGCTCGGCAACATGGCCGGCGAGTCGGTCCGCGAGCAGGCCAACGACCTGGTCAAGGTGCTCAAGAGCGGCTCGCTGCCGGCTCGGCTCAACAAGGAGTTCGAGATCCGGGTCGGCGCCGATCTCGGGCAGGAATCGGTCGAGCGCGGGTTCTTGGCCTTCGTCGCTGGCTTCGCGCTGGTCGTGCTCTTCATGGGCATCTACTACCGCAAGGCCGGCATCATCTCGGTCTTCGCGCTGCTGACCAACATGGTCCTGGTGCTCGCCTCGATGTCGCTCTTCCAGGCCACGCTGACCTTGCCCGGCATCGCCGGCATCGTGTTGACCATCGGCATGGCGGTCGACGCCAACGTCATCATCTTCGAACGCATCCGCGAGCTGATCCGCGAGGGCTACACGGCTCGTGCGGCGATCGAGGCCGGCTACGACCGGGCGTTCGCGACCATCCTCGACTCGCAGCTGACCACCGGCATCGCCGGCTTGGTCCTGTGGCAATACGGTTCGGGGCCTGTCCGCGGGTTCGCAATCACCCTGCTGATCGGCATCACGACCTCCATCTTCACCGCGGTGTTCGCCAGCCGGGTGTTCTTCGACTGGCAGGCCAACCGGCGGGGCTTCGACCGAGTGTCGATCTGAGCCGAGAGGGACCACGCGATGGCTGACGAACAAACCACGAATTCGCCCGACCAGGGCAACGAGTCCAGCACGCAGGCCGAGAGCTCGCGCCCGACACGGCGCGGCCGAGGCTCGAGTCCCAAGGGCGGCGGCGAGGGGAGCAAGCAGAAGTTCTTCACGCTGATCAAGGCCAACACCAACATCGACTTCGTCGGGACCCAGCGATGGGGTGTGTTGATCTCGGTCATCGGGATCCTGCTGACCTTCGCGATCTTGATCTTCAACCGGGTTCAGACCGGGTCGGCGCTCAACTACGGCATCGACTTTCAGGGCGGCAGCTCGGTCAGGCTCGCGCTGACCCATGACATCGACATCGAGGAGCTGCGCGCCGTCCTCGAAGACGATGGCTATGTCGGCAGCTCGGTCGTCACCGTTCCCGACGCCGAGAACGAGGTCATGATCCGGGTCAAGGAGGTCGTCTCGATCAGCGACGACGACATGGCCGGCTGTCAGGCGGCGCTCGAGGCCGGCCTCCCGCCCACGATCAAGCTGCTCGAGGGTGGCTTCGTCCACCCGGCCGAGAGCAGCAAGATCTTCATGAAGTTCTCGGGCCAGCCGATCTACGGCGACGTCGAGCAGCTGCTCGGCGACGCCGGATGTTCGGGCAGCGCGTCGGCGGGCGTCGGCAAGGCCGACGAGTTCCCGCTCGAGTACGCGCTGATCGGCGTCGGCAACGAGATCATGCAGGTGATCGACAAGCGCTTCGGCGAGGGCACCGTGGCGGAGATCGTCGCGAGCGAGACCGTCGGGGCCAAGGTCGGCAACCAGCTCAAGCTCGACGGGGTCAAGGCCACGCTGATCGCGATCGGCTTCATCTTCCTCTACGTGCTGCTGCGCTTCGACCTTCGCTACGCGCCCGGTGGCATCCTCGCGCTCGCCCACGACGCGACCATCATGATCGGCGCCTACGCGATCACCGGTCGCGAGTTCAACCTCCAGGCGATCGCGGCGATCCTGACCATCGTCGGCTACTCGATCAACGACACCATCGTGGTCTTCGACCGCATCCGCGAGCGGGTCGCCCTCTTCCGCGACGACCCGATCCGCCAGACCGTCAACATGTCGCTCAACGAGACGTTGAGCCGGACGATCCTGACCTCGGGGACCACGCTCATCGTCGTGCTCTGCACCCTGGTCATCGGCAGCGGCCCGATCAAGGACTTCGCCTTCGCGCTGACGGTCGGGCTCGTCGCCGGCACCTACTCCTCGCTCTACATCGCCAGCCCGGTGTTCTTGTGGCTGAACGACAAGATCTACAAGGGCAAGGGCCACCTCGCCGACGCCGAGCGCGAGGGCACCGGCACCTTGCTCGGTGAGGAGGGCCAGCCGCCCCAGGGCGAGGACGAGCCCGAGGCCGAGGCGCTGGTGATCGACGCCGAAGCCAAGCCGAGCGGCGAGGACGAGGGCGACGAAGGTGGTGACGAGCCTGGCGAGCCTGGCGAGCCGAGGAAGTCTCGTCGCCGACGTCGCCGGCCGGGCTCCTGATCCGCGCCATGGCGCGCGAACCAGCGACGCCCGAGAGCGGCCAAGTCGAGCGCGGTCAAGTCGAGAGCGGCCAGCTCGAGACCGGCGCCCTCGACTTGCCAGACGCCGACGAGGCCCAGAGCTTCTCGCTCGGCGAGCAGCCGCGGGCCCACTTGCGCGAGCCGCTGCGCCGTTGGTCGGCCGCCGAGCTGCGCGAGCGAGCCCGCGAGCTCGAGCGCCACGTCGTGGTCGTCGAGCTCATGGTCGCGCGGGGGATCGAGACCCTCGAGGATCAGCTGCGCTTCCTCGAGCCGCGCCTGCGCGACCTTCGCGGCCCGTCGACCATGGCCGGCTTCGAGGCGTCGATCGAGCTGCTGCTGCTGGCCCGGGCCAAGCGCTGGCGGGTCGGGATGTTCGGCGACTACGACGTCGACGGGGTCACGACCACGACCATCCTGACCACCTTCCTCGAGTGCCTCGGCATCGAGGTCGTCGCCAAGGTCGCGACCCGCGAGGGCGGCTACGGCTTTCGACCCCAGCCTGCGCGCGACCTGGTCGACGCCGGCGCGCAGCTGGTCCTGACCGGCGACTGCGGGACCTCGGACCACGAGGCGCTCGGCTGGCTGCGCGACCAGGGCGTGCCCACGGTCGTCATCGATCATCACCAAGTGCCCGAGACGATGCCGCCCGCGAGCGCGCTGCTCAACCCGCATCAGGCGGGCTGCGAGTTCCCCTTCAAGGGCCTGTGCAGCGCTGGCGTCGGGTTCTATCTGGCCAGCGGCCTCCGCTCGGCGATCGCCAAGCGCGAGCCGGTCACCCGCGCCGGCCTGCCCGATCCTCGCGCTTGGCTCGACTTGGTCGCGCTCGGGACCGTCTGCGACATGATGCCCTTGGTCGACGAGAACCGGATCTTGGTCCGGCATGGGCTCGAGCTCATCAACCAACGCAAGCGTCCCGGCGTCCGCGAGCTGCTCGAGCGGGCCGGGGTTGGCCGCGATCGTGAGCTCGACGAGGGCACGCTCGGCTTTCAGCTCGGCCCGCGGATCAACGCGCCAGGTCGGATCGCCAGCGCCGAGCCTTCGCTCGCGCTGCTTCGCGCTCACTCGCACGCCGAGGCCGAGCCGCTCGCGGCCAAGGTCGACATGTACAACAGCCAGCGCCGCGCGCTGCAAGATCGGATCGTCGACGAGGCGCTCGAGCTGCTCGCCAACGACCCGCGCACGCCCACCCGCAGCGGCCTGGTCGTGGCCAAGGACAACTGGGCGCCCGGCATCGTCGGGATCGCGGCCGCCGGGATCGTCGAGCGTTACCAGCGACCCACCTTGGTGATTGGCGTCGACCCGGCCAGCGGAGAGGCCCGCGGATCGGCGCGCAGCTTCGGCCATGTCGACGTCCGCGCCGCGCTGGCCTGCTGCTCGCCGTTGCTGCGCCGCTACGGTGGGCACAAGGCCGCGGCCGGCGTCAGCCTCGATCCCGCCAACCTCGACGCGCTGACCGAGGCCTTCGATCGGGCCTGCGCCGAGCAGCTGGGCGAAGAGGCGGGTCGCCCTCCGATCGACGAGCACGACGGCGAGCGGAGCCTCGGCGATCTCGATCTCGACCTGGTCGCCGCGATCGAGTCGCTGGGCCCCTATGGGATCGGTTTTCCAGCGCCTCGCTACCTTTGTGTCGCCGCCGAGGTCGTCTCGGTTCGGGTGATCAAGCAGCGCCACCTCGCGCTGATGCTTCGGCAAGGACGCGTGCACGTCGAGGCGATCGCGTGGCGCCAAGGCGACGCGGCCGTCGAGCGAGGGGACACCATCGGTTCGTTGTTCTCGCCGACCCGCCGTCACTTCAATGGCCGCGATCGTGTGCAGATGGTGATCGAGCGGCTCTGGCAGA
>Ga0075163_10006879_pt1 | contig 15065 bp, 14 predicted proteins | sample JI1023141ADNA_FD_71478 | JGI IMG/M metagenome (GOLD analysis project Ga0075163, IMG submission 71478) | Wastewater effluent complex algal communities from Wisconsin, to seasonally profile nutrient transformation and Carbon sequestration -... | ecosystem: Engineered > WWTP > Effluent > Algae... | reverse complement strand
ATGTCGCTCAGTGGCCACCTCACGGCCGAATGGCTGCTGGTGCTGACCTTCAGCAACGGCATCGGCCTGGCTATGCGCTGGCCGGTATTTGCGGCCATCGTGCCGCAGATCGTGCCGCGGGCGGAACTGCCGGCGGCGCTGGCGCTCAACGGCATCGCAATGAACCTGTCGCGTGTCATTGGCCCGGTGCTGGCCGGTGGCCTGCTGGCGGCCTTCAGCCCGGCTGCGGTGTTTGTGCTGAACACCTTCCTGGCGGCCACGGCCACCTGGCTCATCCTGCGCTGGAAGCACACGCCGCGCACCAGCGCCTTGCCTGGCGAACGATTCCTGGGTGCCATGCGCGTGGGTCTGAACTACGCCATGCAGTCGCCCCGGTTGAAGGTGATCCTGCTGCGCATCTTCCTGTTCTTCCTGCAGAGCACGGCCTTGGTGGCGCTGCTGCCGCTGGTGGCGCGCAGCCTGCATGGTGGTGGCGCTGGCACCTTCACGGTGATGCTGTCCTGCGTGGGCGGCGGGGCCATCGTGGCAGCGCTGTACTTCCCGCGCTGGCGCCAGCGCTTCAACCGCGACCAGTTCGTGCTGGCCGGCACCGTCATCCACGCGGCTTTGAGCTGCCTGATCGTCACGGTGCCGGAGATATGGGTGGCGCTGCCGGCCATGGTGGTGGTCGGCATGGCGTGGATCTCGGTGGCCAACTCGCTGACCGTGGCCGCGCAGGTGGCCATGCCGGACTGGGTGCGCGCGCGCGGCATGTCGATCTACCAGATGGCCCTGATGGGCGGCTCGGCCGCGGGCTCGCTGCTGTGGGGGCAGGTGGCGGGCTTGGTGGGCGTGAAGGGCGCCATCCTGGCGGCGGCCGCGTTTGGCGTGCTGGTGTTGCTGGCCACGCGCAGGCTCACGGTGGAGGGTGGTGCGGACATCGACTTTTCCCCCGTCAGCACGCGCCTGGCCCCCGAGCCTTCGACGCAGATCGACCCCGAGGCCGGGCCCGTGATGGTGACGCTGGAGTACCAGATCGACCCCGCCCGGGCCGACGACTTTGCCGAAGTGATGCAGCGCACCCGCCGCGCGCGGCTTCGTCAGGGCGCGCTCAGCTGGGGCCTGTTCCGTGACGTGGCCAGGCCCGGCCACTACGTGGAGTACTTCGTGGACGAAAACTGGGTGGAGCACCAGCGCCGCCTGGAGCGCTTCACGGCTTTCGACGCCGAGTTGCGTGAACAGCGCATGGCCTTCCACGTGGGCAGCGAGCCGCCGCTGCTGCGCCGCTACGTGGCCGACAGCCACGTGCCGCCGCCGGACCTGTAGCCCGGCCCAGGCGCAGCGGTGCGGCTGCAGTGTCCCGCTGCAAGCTTGGCAGCGCACCTGCGGCCACAATCGCTGCAACACCCGCAACGGTCGCAGCCCATGACACAAGCCCAAGCCCACCCCTTCGACTGGACCACCGGCTATGCCAGCCAGCGCAGCCCCGTCTTTGCCCGCAACGTCGTCAGCACCTCGCACCCGCTGGCCGCGCAAGCGGGCCTGCGCATGCTGCAGGCCGGCGGCAACGCGGTGGACGCCGCCATTGCCACCGCGGCGGTGATGACCATCGTGGAGCCCTGCAGCAACGGCCTGGGTTCGGACGCGTTCTGCATCCTGTGGGATGGCCAGCAACTGCACGGCCTGAACGCCAGCGGCACGTCGCCCCAGGCCTGGACGCCGGAATACTTCGCGGCCAAGTACGGTGCCGACGCGCAGACCCCGCCCAAGCGCGGCTGGGACAGCGTCACCGTGCCCGGCGCCGTGGCGGCCTGGACGGCGCTGTCTTCGCGCTTCGGCAAGCTGCCCTTCGCGGACCTGATGGCGCCGGCCATCGAAGTGGCTGAACGGGGTTTCGCCGTACCGGTCATCGTGCAGCAGAAGTGGGCCAATGCCGGCGCGCTGACGGAGATCACCGAACAGGCCGGCTTCGCCCAGGCGTTCCTGCGCGGCAGCGGGCCGAACGGCGTGCCGCGTGTGGGCGAGCTGTTCCAGTTCAAGGAAGCGGCGCGCACGCTGCGCCTCATTGCCGACACCCAGGGCGAGGCCTTCTACCGCGGTGAAGTGGCTGCGGCCATTGAAGCCCATGCCCGCGCCAACGGCGGCGCCATGACGGCCGCCGACATGGCCGCCTACCAGCCGATGTGGGTGACCCCCATCGCGCAGGACTACCGCGGCTACACGCTGCACGAGATCCCGCCCAACGGGCAGGGCATCGCGGCGCTCATCGCCTTGGGCATCCTGAAGAACTTCGACGTGGCCGCGCTGAAGGTGGACGGCGCCGCCAGCCAGCACCTGCAGATCGAATGCATGAAGCTGGCCTTTGCCGATGTCTACCGCTATGTGGCCGACCCGCGCGCCATGACGCTGACGCCGGCGCAGATGCTGGACCCGGCCTACCTGGCCGGCCGCGCCAAGCTGATCGACCCCAACCGCGCCCAGGACTACGGTCCCGGCCACGCGCCCAAGGGCGGCACCATCTACCTCACGGCGGCGGACGCCAGCGGCATGATGGTCAGCTTCATCCAGAGCAACTACATGGGCTTCGGCTCGGGCGTGGTGGTGCCGGGCTACGGCGTGAGCCTGCAGAACCGCGGCCACGGCTTCACGCTGGACAAGACCCGGGAAAACGTCGTGGCCCCGGGCAAGCGGCCCTTCCAGACCATCATCCCGGCCTTCCTGACGAAGAACGGCCGCCCGGTGATGAGCTACGGCGTCATGGGCGGCGACATGCAACCGCAAGGCCACATGCAGACCTTGGTTCGCATGCTGGACTACAAGCAGCACCCACAGGCCGCCTGCGACGCGCCGCGCTGGCGCTTCAATGCCGGCTCCGTCAACCTGGAGCCCGGCTTCAACCCGGCGGCTGCGCAGACGCTCAAGGACATGGGCCACCGCGTGCTGGGCTTTGACGACAGCTACCAGGACTACGGCGCCGGCCAGTTCATCTGGCGCCTGGACGAGGGCCTGGGTGACGTGTCGGTGCGCGGTTATGCCGCCGCCAGCGACCCGCGCCGCGACGGCCAGGCTGCCGGATATTGAGGCCCGCCGGTCTGGGCTCGGGCCTGGCCCTGGCCGCGGCCGGGTCCATTGCCTTCAGTGCCAAGGCCATCATCGTCAAGCTGGCCTACCGGCACGGCGTGGACGCGGTCACGCTCATCATGTACCGCATGCTGTTCTCGCTGCCGCTGTTCCTGGCGCTGGCCTGGTGGGCGGGGCGCGGCAAGGCGCCGTTGACGCGGCATGACCATGCGGTGATCGCCGGCCTGGGCTTCAGCGGCTACTACCTGGCCAGCTTTCTGGACTTTGCCGGGCTGCAGTACATCAGCGCCAGCCTGGAGCGGCTGATCCTGTACCTGAACCCCACGCTGGTGCTGGGCTTGAGCGTGCTGCTGTTCAAGCAGCGTGTGTCCTGGCGGCAACTGGCGGCACTGGGGCTCAGCTACGCGGGCGTGCTGGCGGTGTTCGGCCACGAGGCGGCCATGACCGGCGTGCACTCGGCGCTGGGTGCGGCGCTGGTCTTTGGCAGCGCCGTGTTCTACGCGGTGTACCTGGTCTACAGCCAGGCGCACGTGAAGCGGCTGGGCGCCCTGCGGCTCACGGGCTGGGCCACATCGGTGGCCTGCGTGCTGTGCATCGTGCAGTTCCTGCTGGTCAAGCCACTGGATGCGGCCCAGGTGGCGCCCGCCGTGCTGTGGCTGTCTTTGCTGAACGCCACGCTGTGCACGTTTGCGCCTGTGGTCATGGTCATGATGGCCATCGAACGGGTCGGCGCCACCGTCACGGCGCAGACCGGCATGATCGGCCCCCTTTCCACCATCGCCATGGGCGTGCTGATCCTGGGGGAGCCGCTCAATGCGTGGATTGGCCTGGGCACGCTGCTGGTGCTGTCGGGTGTGTGGTTGCTGGCCAAGGCCCGCTGAACAACTTCTAGGAGAAGGCAAACATGGATCTGGGCATCCAAGGCAAGTGGGCGCTGGTCTGCGCCGCCAGCAAGGGCCTGGGCAAGGGCTGCGCGCAGGCGCTGGTGCGTGAGGGCGTGAACGTGGTCATCACGGCGCGCGGCGTGGAGGCGCTGGAAGCGACCGCCGCGGAACTGCGTGCGATGAACCCGGCCGTGCAGGTGCGTGCGGTGGCGGGCGACATCACCACGCCCGAGGGCCGGGCCGCGGCGCTGGCGGCTCCGCCCCAGGTGGACATCCTCATCAACAACGCCGGCGGCCCGCCGCCCGGCGACTTCCGCGACTGGGACCGTGCAGCCTGGATCAAGGCGCTGGACGCCAACATGCTGACGCCCATCGAACTGATCAAGGCCGTGGTGGACGGCATGGCAGAACGCGGCTTCGGTCGCGTGGTGAACATCACCTCGGCCGCGGTGAAGGCGCCCATCGACATCCTGGGCCTGAGCAACGGCGCGCGCAGCGGCCTGACCGGCTTCGTGGCCGGCCTGGCACGGCAGCCCAAGCTGGCATCGCGCAACGTCACGCTCAACGCCTTGCTGCCCGGCCCCTTCGACACCGACCGCCTGCGCGGCACCATGGCTGGCGCGGCAGCCAAGACGGGCCGGCCCATCGAGCAACTGCTGGAAGAGCGCAAGGCGCTCAACCCCACCAAGCGTTTCGGCAACGCCGAAGAGTTCGGCGCGCTGTGCGCCTTCCTGTGCAGCGTGCATGCCGGCTACATCACCGGCCAGAACCTGCTGCTGGACGGCGGCGCCTACCCCGGCACCTTCTGAACGGCGCCCCGCTGCAGGCTCACCGCAATGCCGCCCACGATGAGCCCGAAGGCGGCCGCGTGGTAGGGCTGCGGTGAGTCCCCCAGCACCAGCGTGGACAGCACCGCGGCGAACAGCGGCGTGAGGTTGTTGAAGAAGGCCGCCAGCGTCGGCCCACCCTCGGCCACGCCAAGGCCCCAGCAGCGGTAGGCCAGCACGCTGGGCCCGACGGCCACGTACAGCAGGGCGGCCGCCACACCCCAGCTCCATTGGATGGGGGCGGCGCCGGCCCATTGCTCGCCCGCCGTGAAGACGCTGGCCGCGGCCACGCCAAAGAGCGATTGCACGAGCAGGAAGCCCGCCCAGTTCCAGTCCGGGCGCTCCCGGCCTTGCATGTGCGCGGGTGGCCGCGCCAGCAGCCAGCTGTAGAAGGCCCAGCCGATGATCGCGACCAGGATGTACAGGTCGCCCGGCACAAAGTGCACTGCCAAGAGCGCCTGCAGCGAGCCCCGCCCGATGACCGTGAGCACGCCCGCCAGGCCCAGCGCGGCGCCCGCCAACTGCCGCCCCGTAGGCTTGGCGCCGAAGCACAGCGCACCGACGGCCAGCATCCAGACCGGCATGCTGGCGGCCACCAGGGTGACGTTGATGGGCGAGGACGTGACCAGCGCCAGGTACTGCAGCGAATTGAAGGCGCCCACGCCCAGCACGCCGATCAGCAGCAGGTGGGGCCAGCGCGCGGTGATGCGCGACAGCGGCAGCAGCGCCGGCCAGGCCAGGGGCAGCAGGATCAGCGCGGCCAGCACCCAGCGGATGAGGTTCAGGGTGAGCGGCGGCACCTGGCCCGCCATCAGGCGCCCGACCACGGCATTGCCGGCCCACAGCAATGGCGGCGTGGTCATCAACAGGGCAAGGCGTGGTGTCAGTGTCATTTAGGCGTTATGAGCGTGTCGCAGAACTTCAGGGGGTGGGCATGGCTTGGCCGCAGTTCCAGCAGGTTTCGAAAGGCCCTTCGACGATCTCCCGGCAGCCCGGGCAGGCCCAGTGGCGGTGCGGCAAGTGTTGCCATTCGGCCAGCAGTTGTCTCGCGGTGTCGAGCTGCGAGTCGTCCTGCAGCCAGATCTCGGGCAGGGTCTGGTCCGGCGGCAGTTCGCCCACGATGCTGCTGGCCCAGGCGCGCTGCACGGTGGCGGCCACGCCTGCGCCGCTGAGCATGTCGGCCCACAGCGTGGCCAGGGCGAGGTTGGGAGCTTGCTGCAGGCGCTTCATGGGGGTCTCATGGCAGTGCGCCGATGGTGCCATGCCAGCCGCATGTCCCGCGCGCGGCACGCCGCTGCGGCATGGCTTAACCTCGCGCCGAAGCCCACATCCACCGGAGGAGCCATGCCCCGTACCATCCAGATCACCGCCTACGGCGGCCCCGAACAGCTGCAACTCGTCGACCTGCCGGTGGGCGACCCCGGCCCTGGCGAGATCCGCATCCGCCACCAGGCCAGCGGCCTGAACTTCATCGACGTCTACCAGCGCACGGGCCTGTACCAGAACCCGCTGCCGCTGAAGATGGGCATGGAAGGCGCGGGCATCGTGGAAGCCGTGGGCGAGGGCGTCACGCACCTGTCGGCCGGCGACCGCGCCGCCTACGCCAGCAACCCGCCCGGCAGCTACAGCGAAGCGCGCGTGATGCCGGCCAAGAACGTGGTGAAGCTGCCGGACGGCATCGCCTTCGACACCGCGGCCGGCATGATGCTGAAAGGCCTGACCGCGCAGTACTTGCTCAAGCGCACGCTGCCGGTGCAAGGCCTGCAGCCTGGCGACCACGTGCTCTTCCATGCCGCCGCCGGTGGGGTGGGTCTGATCGCCTGCCAATGGGCCAAGGCCCTGGGCCTGCAACTCATCGGCACCGCGGGCAGCGCGGCCAAGTGTGAACTGGCCAAGGCGCACGGCGCGGCGCACGTTATCGACTACAGCAAGGAAGACTTCGTGGCGCGGGTGAAGGACATCACCGGCGGCAAGGGCGTGAAGGTGGTCTACGACAGCGTGGGCAAGGACACGTGGGAAGGCAGCCTGAACTGCCTTCGGCCCTTCGGCCTGATGGCCAGCTTCGGCAATGCCAGCGGTCCCGTCCCGCCGTTTGCGCCCGGCATCCTGGGCCCCAAGGGCGGCCTGTACGTGACGCGCCAGACCCTCTTCACCCACATCGCCACCCGCGAAGCCACCCAGGAAATGGCCGACGACTTGTTCAAAGTGGTGCTCAGCGGCGACGTGAAGATCCGCATCGACCAACGCTACGCCCTGGCCGACGTGGCCCAGGCCCACCGCGACCTGGAAGCCCGCAAGACCACCGGCTCCACGATCCTGACGATCTAGCCGACCAAAGAAAAACGCGCCGGCAAAGCCAGGCGCGTCCATCAAGCTTCCCGCCGCGGAACCGGCTCTGCCGGGCCGCTGGCGGACGGCCCCCTCGGGGGGTAGCGACCGAAGGGAGCTTGGGGGCTCCCGTTACTTTCCACCCCACTTGTAGTCGGTCTTGGCCTTGGTGCGCAGGTCTTCGCGGAACTGCTGCAGCTTGACCTGCTCCAGGCGCTGCTTGATCTGGCCTTTCACGTCCTCGAAGGCCGGGAAACTGGCTTCGCGCGTGTCTTCCAGGCGGATGATGTGGAAGCCGAACTGCGTCTTCACCGGTTCTGTTGTCATCTCGCCCTTCTTCAGCTTGGCCAGGGCGGCGCCGAACTCGGGCACATAACTTTCAGGCTTGGCGAAGTCCAGGTCGCCGCCGTTGGCGCCGGAGCCCGGGTCCTTGCTGTTCTTCTTGGCCAGTTCCTCGAAGCTCGCGCCGCCCTTGATCTGGGCGATCAGCGCCTTGGCTTCGTCTTCCTTTTCCACCAGGATGTGACGAGCGCGGTACTCGGTGCCGGTGGACTGGGCCTTGAACTTGTCGTATTCGGCCTTGGCGGCTTCGTCGGTGACCGGGCTGCGGCGGGCGTGGTCGGCAAACAGCTCGCGGATCAGCAGGGTCTGGCGGGCCAGTTCCATCTGCGCGGTGAAGTCGGCGTTGCGCGCGATGCCCCGCTTTTCGGCTTCTTGCTGGAAGATTTCGCGCAGCACCACCTCGTCGCGGGCTTGCTGCTGCAGTTCGGGCGTGACTTGCTGGCCACCCTTCTGGGCCTGGGTCAGCAGTGTGTCCAGCCGCGCCTTGGGCACGGCCTTGCCGTTGACGATGGCGATGTTCTGGGCGCTGGCCGCCAGCGGCAGCAGCAGGGCGGCCGCAGCAGCGGCCAGGGCCACGCGGGCAGGGGTCTTCAGCTTCATGGGAACTAGGGGCTTTCTTGGGAGGGCTGCCTTGCGGACAACGGTGCCGTCAAGGCGGAATGCAGGACAGCAAGCGGAAGGCGTCAACCTTCACCGGGTGCCTGGGCCACGAGGGCCAGCGCGTGGACTCCCTGGGCAGCCAGGGGGCCCAAAGCATCATACACAAGGCGGTGTCTGGCCAGCCGCGGCAGGCCGGCGAAGCGGCTGCTGCGGATGCGCACGCTGAAGTGGCGTCCCTCGCGGGCGCCGGCGTGGCCGGCGTGCAGGTGGCTGTCGTCCTGCACCTGCAGTTCGTCCGGGCTGAGCGCGGCCTGCAGGCGCTGGGTGATGTCGTCGGCGGTCATGGTGCAGCGTCGGGCTCGGCGGGCTTGAAATCGATGGCGGCGCTGTTGATGCAGAAGCGTTCGCCCGTGGGCTCGGGGCCGTCAGGGAAGACGTGGCCCAGGTGGCTGCCGCAAGCGTTGCAGCGGACTTCCACGCGCACCATGCCGTGGCTCCGGTCCACGATGCGCTCGACGACTTCGCTGTTGACCGGCTCCCAGTAGCTGGGCCATCCGCAGCCGGCGTCAAACTTGGTGCGGCTTTCGAACAAGGGGGTGCCGCAGCCCACGCACTGGTACTTGCCGTCCTGGAAATGGTCCCAGTACTTGCCGGTGAAGGCGCGCTCGGTGGCGGCGTGGCGGGCCACCTCGTACTGCATGCGGTCCAGCTGTGCGCGCCATTCGGCGTCGGTCTTGCGGACGGGGTAGCGGTGGTCGTCGTGGTCGTGTGTGCTCATGGTGGGTGTGATTGTCCAACGTTGTTGTCCCGGCCGTGACATCGCCTTCGGGGTAGTCCCTGACGGCAAGGGGCATGCACTTCCGCTACCTTCGCGCGGTTTCGCATCGCCTTTTCAGAACCTCCGGAGACAAACCATGAAATTCACGCACCGCCTGTTCGGAACCACCGTGGCCGCTTCTGCGGCGCTGGTCTCTGGCCTGGCCTTTGCCCAAGCCGGGCAGACGGTCAAGGTCGCCTTCATCGACCCGCTCTCCGGCCCCTTTGCCAACGTGGGTCAGAACCAGCTCAAGAGCTGGCAGTTCATCGCCGAACACTTCAACAAGAAAAACGCGGCCGGCGTGAAGTTCGAGTTCGTGTCCTTCGACAACAAGGGTTCGCCCCAGGAAAGCCTGAACAACCTGAAGGCCGCCATCGACCAGGGCATCCGCTACGTGGTGCAGGGCAACGGCTCCGGCGCCGCGCTGGCCATCTCTGACGCCGTCAGCAAGCACAACGAACGCAACCCCGGCAAGGAAGTCGTCTACCTGAACTACGCCGCGGTGGACCCCGACTTGACCAACGGCAAGTGCTCCTTCTGGCACTTCCGTCTGGACGCTGACACCTCCATGAAGATGGAAGCCCTGACCAGCTTCATGAAGGACCAGCCTGATGTGAAGAAGGTCTACGTCATCGGCCAGAACTACTCGCACGGCGTGCAGGTGGAGAAGTTCTTCCGCGAGACCATCGCCCGCAAGCGGCCTGACGTGCAGGTGGTGGGCTCGGACCTGCACCCCATCGGCCAGGTCAAGGACTTCGCACCCTACATCGCCAAGATCAAGGCCAGCGGTGCGGATTCGGTGGTCACCGGCAACTGGGGCCAGGACCTGACGCTGCTGATCAAGGCCGCCAAGGACGCCGGCCTCAACGCCAACTTCTACACCTACTACGCGGTGACCAGCGGTGTGCCCACCGCCATGGCTGCGGGCGTGGGCGGCAAGGTGCGCGTGGTGGCCATTGGCCACAACTCGCTGCCGGGCGTGGCCGCCAAGCTGCAGGACGACTACAAGGCCAAGTTCAACGACGACTGGTACACGCTGCAGACCTACACCGGCCTGGCGCTGTTGTCCGAAGGCATGGCCAAGGCCAAGAGCGTGGACCCGGTCAAGGTCGCCAAGGCCATGAGCGGCATCAAGTTCCAGGGCCTGACCGGTGAACTGGAGCTGCGCAAGACCGACCACCAGATGCAGCAGCCCCTGTTCATCACCGAGTGGCGCAAGGCAGACGCGAAGAACAAGTACAGCGTGGAAAACACGGGCTTCAACTTCCAGGAAGTGCGCATGCTGCCGAACTACGTGTCCAGCACCCCCACTTCTTGCCAGATGAAGGCCCCTGCCTGAACGTGGTCTGACCCTTGTGGGCAGCGCGGCTGCCGGCCTGTGCGCAAGTTCGGCCGGCTCCGCGCTGCTTTCTCATGAGCGTCCCCCAGGACCTGTCCTGCCGAACTTGTTGACCCCGCCCGGCGCGCCCCGATGGATGTTTCCTTCTACCTGATCTCGCTGCTCAACGGCCTGTCCCTGGGGCTGCTGCTGTTCATGCTGGCCAGCGGCCTGACGCTGATCTTCAGCATGATGGGCGTGCTGAACTTCGCCCACGCCAGTTTCTACATGGTGGGGGCCTACGTGGCCTACAGCATCACGCAGCTGGTGGGTTTCTGGTGGGGGCTGTTGCTGGCGCCGCCCATCGTGGGCCTGATGGGCGCGGCCTTCGAGCGCTACGCGCTGCGCCGCGTGCACAAGTTCGGCCACGTGCCTGAACTGCTGATCACCTTTGGCCTGAGCTACCTGATCCTGGAAGTGGTGCAGCTGATCTGGGGCCGCCAGGCGCTGAACTTCCAGCCGCCCGAGTCCTTGCGCGGGCCCCTGTTCACCATCGTCGACCTGCCCACGGCGCTGCAGTTCGCCTGGGGCGAGCCGCCCGAGCTGTGCAAGTCGGTGGCCGGCGCGGTGTGCACCACCTTCCCGCAGTTCCGCGCCTTTGGCATGGGTGTGGCGGTGCTGATGCTGGTGGCGGTGTGGCTGTTGCTGACGCGCACCCGCATCGGCCTGGTCATCCAGGCCGCGCTGACACACCCGGACGCGGTGGAGTCGCTGGGCCACAACGTGCCGCGGGTGTTCATGATGGTCTTTGGCGGCGGCACGGCACTGGCCGCGCTGGCCGGCGTGATCGGTGGCGCCCTGCGTGTCACCGAGCCTTCCATGGCCCTGGCCGTGGGGGCGGTGGTGTTCGCCGTCATCGTCATCGGCGGCATGGGCTCGCTGGCTGGCGCGTTTGTGGCCAGCGTCGGCCTGGGCGTGATCGACAGCTTCGCGGTCAGCAGCGACCGGTCCCTGGCCGATCTGTTCAAGGGCCTGGGCATGGCGATGACGCCCGACACCTTCGGCTACGTGGTGTGGAGCGTGAAGATGAGCCAGGTCGCTGCCATCCTGCCGTACCTGCTGCTGGTGCTGATCCTGATCTTCAGGCCCAAGGGCCTGTTTGGCACGCGGGAGGGCTGACCATGCAACACACCGGTCAGGTCTACCGTTTCAAGCCCTACAACGTCGGGCGCTGGGTCATCTGGGGCGGCTACGCGCTGCTGATGGCCGTGGCGCCGCTGCTGTGGACCAGCAGCCTGTCGCTGACCATGCTGTCGCAGATGGGCATTGCCATCATCGCCTGCCTGGCCTTCAACATGCTGCTGGGGCAGGGCGGCATGCTCAGCTTCGGCCACGCCGTGTACTCGGGCCTGGGCTCCTTCTTTGCCATGCACGCGCTGAACCTGGCCGGCAACGGCGCCATCGTGCTGCCGGTGAGCCTGGTGCCGCTGGTGTCCGGCGTGTTCGGTGCGGTGTTTGCGGTGCTGCTGGGTTACGTCACCACCAAGAAGGCCGGGACGCCGTTTGCCATGATCACCCTCGGTGTGGGTGAATTGGTGGCCGCCATGGCGCTGATGTTCCCCGGCTTCTTCGGCGGTGAAGGCGGCATCAGTGGCAACCGGGTGCAGGGCCAGCCATTCCTGGGCATCACCTTCGGGCCGCAGGTGCAGCTGTACTACCTGATCGCCCTCTACACCTTCGTGGCCACGGCGTTGATGTTCGCCTTCACGCGCACGCCGCTGGGCCGCATGTTGAATGCCGTGCGCGACAACCCCGAGCGCGTGGAGTTCGTGGGCTACAACACGCAGTACGTGCGCTACTTCGCGTTCATCGCCAGCGGCTTTTTCATGGGCATTGCAGGCGGACTGGGTGCGCTGAACTTTGAGATCGTCACCTCTGAAGTCGTGGGCGCCACGCGCTCCGGGGCCTACCTGCTGTTCACCTTCCTGGGCGGCGCCATCTTCTTCTTCGGGCCCATCATCGGCGCGGTGTTGATGGTGCTGGCGCTGGTGCTGCTGTCCGAGCTGACGCTGGCCTGGCTGCTGTACCTGGGCCTAATCTTCATCTTCATGGTGATGTACGCGCCGGGCGGCATCAGCAGCCTGATCATGATGAACCTGCGCGTGGCGGCCTTCGGCAAGCTGCGGCCCCTGCTGGCGTCGTATGCGGCGCTGGCCGGTACGGCGCTCACCGCGCTGGTGGGCATGGCCGCCATCATCGAAATGGTCTACCACCTGCAGTTGAACGAGGCCTTGGGGCCCACGCTCAAGTTCATGGGCGCCACGCTCAATGCCAAGGGTGTGGATGCCTGGTTCGGCGCCTGCTTCGTGCTGGCGGTGGGCGTGGCGATGTTCGAGTTCAGCCGCCGGCAGTTCGTGCGCGAGTGGGGCCACGCGCAGGAAGAGATCGAAAAAGAAGTCAAGAAGAGGGAAGCCGCCGCATGAGCACCGCACCGGCAGAGTTCGCCCTGGAACTGCGCGACGTGCGCAAGAACTTCGGCAAGACGGAAATTATCCGCGGCGCCAACCTCGCGGTGAAGCCCGGTGAGCGCGTCGCGGTGATCGGCCCCAACGGCGCGGGCAAGAGCACGCTGTTCAACCTGATCAGCGGCCGCTTCGGCAGCACCAGTGGTGACATCCTGCTGCATGGCCAGAAGATCGACGGCCTGACGCCTTACGAGATCAACCGCCGGGGCCTGGCGCGCAGCTTCCAGGTCAGCAACCTCTTCAACCGCCTGAGCGTGTTTGAGAACCTGCGCTGCGCGGTGCTGTGGAGCCTGGGCTACAAGTACAGCTTCTGGCGTTTTCTGGCCGACGCGAAAGACGCGAACGAGCGCGCCGAAGAGGTCATGGAAATGATCAAGCTGCACAAGCGGCGCGACGTGCTGGCCATGAACCTCACCTACGCCGAGCAGCGTGCGCTGGAGATCGGCCTGACCATCGCCGGCGGTGCGCAGGTGATCCTGCTGGACGAGCCCACCGCGGGCATGAGCCGCAGCGAAACCGCGCGCTTCGTCAACCTCATACGCGAGGTCACCGTGAGCAAGACCCTGCTCACGGTGGAGCACGACATGGGGGTGGTCTTTGGCCTGGCGGACAAGATCGCCGTGCTGGTCTATGGCGAGGTCATCGCCTTCGACACGCCCGAGAAGGTGCGCGCCAACGAGCGGGTGAAAGAGGCCTACCTGGGATCCGTTTTGGCGGAGTCGCAGGCTGCCGGGGCGGGGCACTGACATGCTGACCATCAACAGCCTGCACGCCTACTACGGCAAGAGCCACGTGCTGCACGGGGTGAACTTCGACGTGCAACCGGGCGAGATCGTTGCGCTGCTGGGCCGCAACGGCTCGGGCCGCAGCACCACGGTCAAGGCCATCATGGGCCTGGTGGACTGCACTGGCACGGTGCAATTCAAGGGGGCGGGCCTGCAAGGCCGCAAGGCCTTCGAGATCGCCCACGCCGGCATCGGCTACGTGCCCGAGAACCGGGACATCTTCCCCACGCTCACCGTGCACCAGAACCTCATGCTGGGCCAGAAGGGGCGAGGCAAGGCGTCGCGCTGGTCCTTTGACGACATGTACGGCATGTTCCCGCGCCTGAAGGAGCGACAGCACACCGAAGCCGGCGTGCTGTCCGGCGGCGAGCAGCAGATGTTGACGCTGTGCCGCACGCTGATGGGGGACCCGGAACTCATCATGATCGACGAGCCCACCGAAGGCCTGGCGCCCAAGATCGTCGAACTGGTGGGTGAGTACCTGCGCGAACTGAAGCGCCGCGGCATCAGCGTGTTGCTGGTGGAGCAGAAGCTGACCATTGCGCTGGAGGTGGCCGACCGCTGCCTGGTCATGGGCCACGGGCAGATCGTCTTCGAGGGCACGCCGGCCGACCTGCGGGCCAACGCCTACATCCGCAAGGAGTGGCTGGAAGTTTGAGGCCGGCCCACGCGCAGGCCGTGCCACGATGCAGGGCTTGCTCAAGTCCGGGCCGGTTTGGCCGACATACCCGGTGCCGTTCCCATGCACCTCCGGCCCGCAGGCGCGCACGCTCAGCCCATGACCTCCACTGCCGTTCCCGCCATGCCCGCCCTGCCACCGGCAATGCCGCCCGCCGCGGGGGGGCGACAAGCCGCTGTTGTTGATCGTGGACGACAACCCGGCGAACCTGCTGTTGCTGGGCGAGTTGCTGGAGGGTCCTTATGCGGTGCGCTTTGCCAAGTCGGGGCCGCAGGCCTTGTCCGCGGTGGCCATGGCGCCCTTGCCGTCGTTGATCCTGCTGGACGTGATGATGCCGGACATGGACGGCTACACCGTGCTGGAGAAGCTGCGCGCGGACCCGCGTGTCGCAGGGGTGCCGGTGATCTTCGTCACTGCCAAGGACTCCTTCGAAGACGAGGAGCGCGGCCTGCGCCTGGGTGCGGTGGACTACGTCACCAAGCCCATCAACCCCGTGGTGCTGATGGCACGCGTGGCCACGCACCTGGAGCTCAAGCGCAGCCGCGACCGGCTGGCGGCGCAGAACGCCGACCTGGAAGCCGAGGTGGCCCGTCGCGTGCGCCACATGCAGATCGTCCAGGAAGTCAGCGTGCGCGCCTTGGCGTCGCTGGGCGAGACGCGCGACAACGAAACCGGCCACCACATCCGCCGCACGCAGCTGTACATCCAGGTGCTGGGCGAGCATCTGCGCACCCACCCGCGGTATGCCGCCCAGCTGCAGCCACTGCGCCTGACGCTGATCGTCGGCGCCGCGCCGCTGCACGACATCGGCAAGATCGGTATCCGCGACGAAATCCTGCTCAAGCCGGGCAAGCTGACGCCGGCCGAATTCGAGGTCATGAAGACCCACGCCTCCATCGG
>Ga0075163_10006878_pt1 | contig 15066 bp, 10 predicted proteins | sample JI1023141ADNA_FD_71478 | JGI IMG/M metagenome (GOLD analysis project Ga0075163, IMG submission 71478) | Wastewater effluent complex algal communities from Wisconsin, to seasonally profile nutrient transformation and Carbon sequestration -... | ecosystem: Engineered > WWTP > Effluent > Algae... | reverse complement strand
GGTCATGGCCAGTGTGCCCAATGCTGCATTTTTATCTGTAGCTGTTACAGCAAATATTTTACTGCTGTTGTGGTAATTCACATGGGTAATGAGGAGGCGGTATGTTCCTTCGGTAAGGCCCTTTATTTCAAAACTGCCGTCATTGCCCGTCATGGTAAAACTTACCAGCGAGGAATCTTTCTTGTCCAGCACGGTTATAGTGGCGGCCGCTACCGGTTTGTTATTGGTGGTATCAAACAGTTTACCACCTACGGTTCCATTTCTTTGCGCCATGGCAGAAACGCACACAGAAATACTAATGATCAAAAAATAGAATTTTTTCATGTTGGCTAATTTTCTACGAAAATATTCTTAGCAAAAAGGGTAGCGGGTTAACAGGGCTTGGTTTATTGTTAATGAAGGTTAAAGAATGAAACCTTGTTAGTTTTTTAAGCAAAGTCCCCGGCTCTGCCTATGTGTTCATTTAAGAAATAAGCATCCGGGAGCAAAATTTTTCTGTAAATGGTGGGCAGTATTACTTCAGAGGTTAAGAAGATGGCATCAGTAGCTAAAAAGATTAACTGAGTGTCCGGCAAGATTGGCTCAGTAGTTAACAAGATGGTGCCGTTGGTTAACAAGATAGTTCCAGTTCCCGCCAAGATGGGCAAAGTGGTTAATTTAATTGTAAGAGTGCCCGGCAAGACAGGCTCAGTAGTTAACAAGATGGGTTCGTTGGTTAACAAGATAGCCCCAGTTCCCGGCAAGATGGGCAAAGTGGTTAATTGAATGTTAAGAGTTCCCGACAAGATAGGCAAAGTGGTAAGCAAGGGAGACCGGGTGGGAATTTCTCGTTGATGAGATCTCTTCAGGCCTTTTTATTGTTTCCAGATGATGTAGCTAAGAATCAAAGAAACTATTGGGCTGTTTAGTTTTGGTTAATAAGATCGGACAATGAGAGACAAAAGGTGTAAGATCACTTCAACGATCCACATTCGCAACTGCATCTTGTAGGTTTCAGCTTTTCTGCTTCCTGTATTTGCTTTTCGTTTTCTTTCAGGTCTTTACCGGTTTGGGTTTCTGTGGCTTTAATATTAATGTTTGCCGAACCAATGGCTTTGATGGAAGCATTGAATTCTTCTGTAGTTGCCGGCTGAGCTTCAATTTCGATGCGCTGCTGTTTGGATACAATAAATTCTTTTTTTGCGTACAGCAACTGTCCGTCGGCTTCGCCCATTACAATGATGTATGCTTTTGCATTTTCTGGTAATGGTATTTTGCCGTCTTTGGTATAAAAGCCATAGTCGCCCTCATTGCCGTTTAGTTTTCCGCCCTCTAAAAAAGTATTGATGACCGGTACCATCAGGTTTACACTAAGCGAAGCTTTATAAGTACCGATGAGGCGAACCCTTAATTCAGTCTCCGTTTTATTGTCGAAGGTATTCAGCAATGCATCAATATTATACCAGCCCACCACATCAATATTAAACTGGTAATATAATGAACTGGTTTCTTCAGGATCAACCTTATTATCGGGATATGCAGGAGCAGGTGCAGATGGCACGGTGCCTGTCTGCGGCGCCGATCTTACCGGTGGTACCGTGCCAGCCGGCGGACGAAAATCTTTTACCTTTTGTATGATGCTGTCTTTTTGGAGCTGCGCTTTTTTGCCCAGTAATTTATTTAACACAGCATAGTATGCTTTACAACTATCAACACTGCTGCTGTAATTATTGTTGGGATAAGGCACCTGCAAACGCCCTGTTTCATTTTGTATGTAACTATAAATAGAATCGAGCTGACTGTTTTTTAAATGGTTCATTTGCGTTGCTGCGGTTTTAAAATATTGCTGCATGCATGCCATATAATAATAGGGAGAGTTGGCCAGGTATAGCATATTCAAATCAAACCTGTCGCTGGGTTCTAAATAAGTTGAACTGTCTGTAATAAAATCAGGTGCCAGTCTTTCATCCATTTTTCCAACGGAATCCGTTGTAGCTGTATTTGCAGGAAAAGTTTTATGATGACTATACACCCATTCTCTGCTTTTCCTGGCTATAACATGCGCCAAAGCGGGGCCAACAAAATCCACATCTACTTTATGGCAGCTGCGGCAATTGGCTTTAAACAGTTGTTCGCCGGTTTCAATTTGCCGGGCAAGCGGGTTATTGCTTAAGGGAACAGGGTTGGTCCAGTTAATGCCATCAGCAGTTTGCTCCCCTTTATACAACTGCATTTTACTGTTGTAAAATTTTGTTGGTACTGCCACCCTGATGGCTTTCGTGATTTTAATTTGTTGTCCGCCGGCTGCATTAATATACAACATGCCGCCGCTGCTTAATGGTTGGCCGTTGCTTTGTGTGGTTAAGCGGGCTTTGATCATTTCTTCCAGGCTATAAGCTTCTTTAATTTCCAGTTGCACAACAGAATCGGAAGAAGACAAAGAACCTTTAGCAATATCGAGAATGGCGCCGTTCAGTGTTTTTAAAACAGTGTCTTTATTAATATTGATATTGAAAAACTGCGATGCCAGTTTATCGATACCAGTTACAGATGATTGTTGGTCGGCCCCCTGATTGCAGCTGAAGACGAGCACCAGGGATATAAAAAAGCAAAGGGTAATTGTTCTCATAAAAAAGGTTTGGGTTATTAGATGCCGAAGCCGGGCCATTGCATAAAAAGATCACACTTTAATATAGATCTTCTTTTTATCCAGCACCCATGCTAAAAACCACATCATGGCAATAAAGCAAAGTGCATATATCAGCGAGCCAATGCGTGGGTCGCTGCTGAATAGTGGCTTGCAGCAATTTTCGTAAAACCAGCCCAGGGGGCTCAGGTATTTTGGTTTGCCGGCATCGGTAAAGCCATTACTGATGCGTATGAGCCCGAGCGACCTGGGTATAAGGGCGCTCATGGCAAAAATGAAAAGCGCATTCTTACCAAACACATCAAAAAAGCGGCTCCATGCTCCTTTGGTATTTTTAAAATCGAGCAGGTAGATCATCATAGATAAAATAAGCAAGGCCAGGCCGGTGGTATAAATGGTGTAGCTGCTGGTCCATATTTTTTTGTTGAGCGGAAAGACCATATCCCAGCAAAAGCCTGCAAACACCAGTACGCAGCCTGCAACAAATAAGCCATTGAGCATTTCGGCTGTTTTACCTTTTTGCAGAATATAATTACCAACCAGGAAGCCGAGTATTACCTGCACAATGGCTGCAAAGCTGTTCATTAAACCTTCGGGATCAAAAGCCACGCCTTCGCCATGGTACATATGTTTTTCGCCCAGGATGGTTTTATCTACATTGGTGCCAAACCATCCGCTTAAACTAAACGGATCGGCCGGGTTTGCAGCTACACATAAAAACCAATAGAACAATAAAATGAACATGCCCACCACAAATGAGCCACGAACCTTAAAATAATGTACAATAATGGCTGCAAAAAAATAGCTTACGGCAATGCGCTGCAGTACGCCAAAAATGCGCAGGGTTTCAAAAGGCTTACCAACAATATTGCCTGCTTCATCATACTTAATAAAAGGAAACCAGTTTAAAAACATGCCAATACCAAAAATAAGCAGTGAACGTATGAGCACTTTTTTCCAGAAAGCGCCTTCGCCGGCAGCATCCAGTTTAGGCATTACAAAAGCCATGGCATTTCCTACAGCAAATAAGAAGAACGGAAACACCAGGTCGGTTGGTGTAACACCATGCCAGCTTGCATGCTCCAGCGGGGGAAAAATATGTCCCCAGCTGCCGGGATTGTTAACCAGTATCATAAGTGCCACGGTGGCGCCACGAAAAACATCGAGGGAATAAAAACGTTGGTTCATATAGCAGGTAGATAAATGTAGCAGTAAGTTACTCAAATTCTTTAACCCGGCATTTTGTTCAGTTTACTTTTATGCAGCTTGTTTTAAAAATTCAACGATAGTTTTTGTAAAGAACCGTCTACAAAAATATTGACGTATATTAGCTTTCTTTGTATTCCGTGAAATTCCTAAAACAGAAACGTTAATTTAATCCAAACCGGATGATACCTGAATACGACTCTGATTTTTTAAGAATATTCCACAACAATCTTGTAGGCATGGTGCTTACTGATGAGCAGCACCTGATAACGGATATCAATGATAACCTGCTTAAACTGATCGGGCTTGAGAAAGAACATGTACTTGGCAAAACAGCGCTAAATGCCGGTGTATTAAATGAGGATAGTGTAAAACTGATGTGGCAGCAACTTGCCGAAAAGGGCGAACTGATAAATGCGGAACTGGCTTTTAAGACCAAACAAAACAAGCCCTTAACCGTTCTTTTGTCAACCGAAAAAATCCAGGTAAATGGCTCGCTGCACTGGCTTACTTCTGTTGTAGATATCAGTGAAAGCAAAAAAAATGAGCGGGTACTTTCAGAATTATACGAAAGGGTTTCGGATGGTTTTATTGCTATTGACCGTAACTGGATATATACCTATGTAAATAAACGGGCGGGCGAAATACTGGGAAAAGATCCGGCCTGGCTTATTGGAAAACACATGTGGACAGAGTTTCCGCAGGAAGAAACAAATCCCTTTTATATTGCTTATCACCAGGCCATGGAAAGCCAGGAAATGATAAATTTAGAAGAGTATGTGGAGGCTTATGGAAGATGGTTTCAGAACCTGATCTATCCGGCTGCTGATGGTTTATCTGTTTTTTTTCGGGATATAACCGATAGTAAGGAAAATGAAAAAAAGATCAGGGAAAGTGAAATACGTTTCAGAACCCTGAGCAGGACAGCGCCTGTTGGTATTTTTGAAACTGATGCCAGCGGATCAACCACCTATGTCAATGAAACCTGGTTGCAGTACAGCGGTATGCATTTTGACGAAGCGATGGGAGACGGATGGCTGCGTGCTGTGCATCCCGATGACAAGGACTGGCTTCAGCAAGGCTGGCACAGCAAAACCGAAATGAAATCGGAATCTGTTTCTGAATACCGTATTGTTGACAAAGAAGGAAAGATACGCTGGGTAAACGGAAGGGCAGTTCCTGTTTTTAACAATGATGGCTCTGTAAGTGGCTATATTGGTATAACATTGGATATTACAGAGAAAAAGACAAGTGAAGAGCGCATTATTAACAGCGAAGAAAGTAAAAGGCTGATCCTGAATTCGGCATTGGATGCGATTGTTATAGTTGATACTGCATCAAAAATAATTTTCTGGAACCCGCAGGCTGAAAATATCTTTGGCTGGACAGCAGAAGAGGTTACTGGCAAAAGCCTGATGCAAACAATCATACCTGCCGAATATGAAGCTGCTCACCGGCAGGGTATGCAACGTTTCCTCCAAACCGGCGAAGGGCCTATTTTAAACCGGTTAATTGAAGTAACGGCATGCAATAAAGAGGGGTCATTATTTCCCATTGAATTATCTATACTGCCTGTTGAGCAGGAAACCGGCAAAACGTTTTGTGCATTCATCCGCAATATTACAGAACGCAGGCAGGCCGAAAGCAGCCTGAAACAAAGCAGTGAGCAATTAAGAGAACTAAGCCGCCACTTACAAAAAGTAAGGGAAGAAGAACGCTTACGTATAGCCCGTGAAATACATGATGAACTGGGGCAACAATTAACCGGCTTAAAAATGGATGTGGCCTGGCTGATGCGAAAAACCGTACAGGATGACCCGGTTATTAAAGATAAATTTGACGAGGCTTTATCGCTTGTAGATAAAGCTGTTCAATCGATCAGGCGAATTTCTACCGAGCTGCGGCCCAGTGTAATTGATGATCTTGGGTTAAATGCGGCCCTGGAGTGGCAGGTTGAAGAGATTGGCAGAAGAATGGATGTTGAAATTGAATACAAAAACAGTTTTAACGATTCCAACATTCATCCCGATATTTCCATCGGCATCTTCAGAATAATGCAGGAGTCGCTTACCAATATTGTAAAGCATGCTGCTGCATATAAAATAAACATAGATATCAGCCAGGCGGGTAACGCTATACGGCTAATAGTTGAAGATGACGGAATTGGTTTTGATACCAATGCAAAACAAGATCAGCTTACTTTCGGGCTTATCGGCATTAAAGAACGTACCAGTATGCTACAGGGCGAATGCGCTATTTATTCTGAACCAAATACGGGTACCAGGATTGAAGTGAGTATACCACTTGATAAAAGCTAAACCTTCTCACTCAACTCAAGCCAGCGCATTTCTTTTTCATCAAGCAGTTGTACAATGCTGCTGATGCGTTCGGCGGCTTTTTGCAGGGCATCGTAATCCATGCTGCCTGCATTCATTTTTGCTTCCAGTTCTGTTTTTTCTTTCTGCAATGCAGGAATTTCTTTTTCGAGTTGTTCGAATTCGAATTTTTCTTTGAAAGTAGGTTTATTGGTTTGTAGTTTGGAGTTTGTTGTTTGTGGTTGCTCAGCCTTTACTTCAGGAGCTTGTTTTACAGGTTGGGGATTTTTTTCTTCGGCCAGTTTGTGTTCACGATACAAAGTATAGTTGCCCGGAAAGTCTTTTATCACCCCATCACCTTCAAAAGCAAAAAGATGGTCTACCATGCGGTCCATAAAATAACGATCGTGGCTTACAATTAAAATACAGCCGGGGAAATCAAGCAAAAATTCTTCCAGGGTTCTTAATGTCTGCAGATCAAGATCATTGGTAGGCTCATCTAATATTAAAAAATTAGGGTTGAGAAAAAGAATGCTCAGTAAATGCAGTCTTCTTTTTTCGCCACCGCTTAATTTGCTTAATGGGGTGTATTGTTGCTCCGCAGCAAAGCCAAATTTTTCCATGAACTGGGTAGCAGATATTTTACCACCATCTGCCAAAGGAAAGAATTCGGCAAAATCCTTTACATATTCAATTGCACGCTTATCTTCTTTGTATTGTAAACCTTCCTGGTTAAAATTGCCAAACACAACGGTATCGCCATGGTTTATCTTGCCACTGTCGGGCATTTCCTGCTGCAGCGCAATTTTTAAAAAGGTTGATTTGCCAATACCATTCTTACCCACAATGCCGATACGTTCGCCTTTTTTAAAAGTGTAGTCAAAACCTTTCAGTATCACTTTGTCGCCATAGTTCTTATAAACTTTTTTCATCTCCAGCACTTTGCCGCCCAGCCGCGTCATCTTTACCTGCAGGCTCACCTCCACATCTTCTTTTTTCTGGCTTACCCTTTCTTCAATGTCGGCAAAAGCATCCTGTCGCGATTTTGATTTGGTGGTACGTGCTTTTGGCTGTTTGCGCATCCACTCCAGTTCTTTCCTGAAAATATTTTTATCCTTCTGCAGTTCGCTGGCCTGTATTTCCTGGCGCAGACTTTTCTGTTCTAAAAAATAATCATAATCTCCTTTGTATACGTAGATCTTTTCGTCATCCATTTCCAGTATCTCGTTACAAACAGCATCCAGGAAATAGCGGTCATGCGTTACGCAGAGCAGTGTAACTTTTTGAGATGATAAATAATCTTCCAGCCATTCTATCATCTGTACATCCAGGTGGTTGGTAGGTTCATCCAGTATCAACAGGCATTTTCCTTCGTGCAGTTGCGACTCAATAAGCGCCTGTGCAAGTGCCACTCTTTTGCGCTGTCCGCCACTGAGGTTTTTAACTGGTTCGTTTAAATGATGCAGGTTAAGTTTACCCAGTATCTGTTTCAACTCGCTTTCAAAATTCCAGGCGTTCAGTTCATCTACCTTGGCCATCAGGTCGGTAAGCTTTTCAATGTCTTCTTCCTCCTGCTCCAGGCACATTTCATATTCCTTTACCACCCGTACAACAGCGTTGTCCATTTTGAGCACATTATCCCAGATGCTTTTGTGCTCTTCAAAAGCAGTATCCTGCTGCAGCATGATCACTTTTATGTCTTTATGTACCCAAACGGTACCACTATCAGCAGTATCAAGTCCGGCAATAATTTTTAATAAGGTAGATTTGCCACTGCCATTGCGGGCAACCAGTGCAATTTTATCGCCTTCTTCCACATAAAAGGAAATATTCTTAAACAGGGTTCTTATACCAAACGATTTGGCCAGGTTTTCAATTGAAGCGTAATGCATGGGTGCAAATTTCACAAATTAAAAACGAATTACACGAATTATTAAATGTGGCGGCATAATTCGTGTAATCAGATCAATTCGTGTAATTTGTGATTTATGAATTTTTTGGGTATCATCAGGGCAGAATCGTATAAAAGGGGCATGGCGCTTTCTGTTGTATTCAATATTATTTCCAAGGGAATTCTTTTTCTGCTTACCATCATTATTGCACGGTATTTTGGCAGCGATATAAAAACCGATATCTATTTTTTTGTATTTGCTGCCATGATCCTTTTTTCGGGCTTTATTAACAGTATTGATACGGCTGTACTTATCCCGGAATCGATGCGGCTGCGTGAAAAAGAAGGAAACGGCAAGGCCATGGATTTTCTGAATTATTTTTTGCTGATCTATTTTATCATTGGCGTATTGTTTACGCTAATGATGTATTTCTTTGGCACTGCTTTTTTCGGGCTAATTTCAAAATTTGCAGAAGCGGATATAGTTATCTACCACAATTATTTTTTTGCGGGCTCACTGTTTTTTATTTTTCATGTGCTTACCAACTATCTCAATAACATACTTACTTCTTTAAAGTATTTCAGTCTGCCTATGATAATCAGCAGCATTAAAAGCTGCGTGGTGATTGTTTGTATTTTTTTATTGAAGGAAAGGTATGATGTGCTGAGTGTTATTATCGGGGGACTAATATCATATGCCATAAACCTGCTTATACAAATTTATATATTACATAAGGTTGCCGGCTGGAAATTTACTTTTAAAAAACCTGCGATACAAAGAACAACCTGGAGCAATGTATTTTATGCCGAGCTGGGACAGTTGACAACTGTTGCCAGCAGTATGTTCCCGCTTTATCTGCTGAGTGGCTTTGGCAGCGGCATTATCAGCCTGATGAATTACGGAAAAAATATTGCTGATATTCCCAACACACTTATCACATCACAATTTGCCAATGTAAGCGGCATTAAATTAAATGAAGAAGTTGCCCGGAAAGATCATGCGGCAATGAATGAAACTTTTTTGCATACATCCCGGCTAATGGTTTTTATACTGGTACCCATGGGCTGCTTTATGTTTGTTTTTGCAGAGCCCATTACTGCGTTTTTTTACCAACGTGGAAGTTTTACCCAACAGGCAGTAATCGATTCGGCTACATTCATGCAGTTGCTCTCTATCACTATTTTCAGTATCGGCATCAATGCCATTGTCAGCCGTATTTTTATTGCCATGCAGGCCATTAAGCAGGCGCTTTTTTACCAGGTAGTTTTAAATGTTCTTTTAATTGCTGCCATCTGGTTGTTTACAAAAAGCTATGGTGAATATGGTTATCCTTATGCTGTTATACTCATCAATATCATAAATTTTATCGGCATGTATTTTATATGCAAAAAATATTTTGCTGTCATTGAATACGGAAAGCTTTTGAAATATACTGTTACTGTTATACTGGCTAACCTGCCGGTAATGGCATTGTTGTATTACTTAGTATTGCCTGTTAACCTGCAGTCTTTTTTTAAGCTGGTAATCGGGTTTTGTATATATTTAGTTGTATTCATTTTGATGAGCAGGATAAAAGCATTTAGTGTTTATGGAAGCAATGCAAAAAAATAAACGGCGGCCTGGTTTCTTTGTTAATGCCTGGTACTTTTTACGTATCACGGCCAAATGGATCATTAGCAGGAAAGGGGAACAACGGCACTATGCTATGGAAAGGCTTGCCAATATGATTAATCCCGATTTTCATTTCACAGAAGCAGGCCAGGTTTGGAGGGATGATAAAGTGTTTGAAGATAAGTATCATAACCTGGTTGGAAATGATTTTCATTCCATTGACAGGAAATATACGGTAAGCCAGTTTCTGCAATTAATTAAAAACATACCAGGTGAAATGGCTGAATGTGGTGTTTATAAAGGAGCTACAGCCTGGTTCATCTGCACATTTATTCAGCAACATGGCTTAGGTAAAACACTTCATGTTTTTGACTCTTTTGAAGGCCTGAGCAAACCCAAAAGTGAAGACGGCACTTATTGGGTTGCAGGAAATCTTGCAACAGATGAGGCAACCTGCAGGAATAATCTTGCAACTTTTGATTTTGTAAAATATTATAAGGGCTGGATACCCGACAGGTTTACCGAAGTAGAAACAAACCGGTTTTCCTTTGTGCATATTGATGTAGATTTATACCAGCCAACCTTTGATTCACTTTCTTTTTTTTATGAAAGAATGAGTAAGGGCGGATTGATAATTTGCGATGATTACGGATTTACAACCTGCCCGGGTGCAAAGAAAGCAATGGATGATTTTTTTGTTGATAAGACCGAATCTGTGATCATGCTTACAACGGGTCAAGGATTCATCATAAAGGAATAAATTTTTAAAGACAGAAAAAACACAAACCAATCTTGAAAGCTGTACATAAAAAACCTTCAGACTGGACAGCAGCAGATATTGCTGCATTCTGGGACTGGCAGAGTAAAAACCTGCTGCGGCAACAGCAATATTTTACAGCTACCATGGCACCGGGTATTGTAAAATTTATAAAGACAAAGGGATTACTGAAAGGCGAGGTGCTGGATTATGGATGTGGCGCAGGCCATTTACTAAAGGAAATGCTCAGAAAATCTTCTGCTGATTTTTACGGAGTAGATTTTTCTGAAGACTCAATTAACGAAACAAAAAGGCAGACTGAAAACAGCCCTAACCTGAAGGGGCTGGTTGTGATTGAGGGATTACCAACTCCTTTTAAAAATGAACAGTTCGATTTCATAACACTTATTGAAACCATTGAACACCTGCAGGATGAAGCACTGGATCAAACCATGCAGGAACTGTTCAGGATACTGAAACCGCGTGGCAAAATATTTATCACCACACCTTTTAATGAAGACCTTAACCAGCACTTAAATTTTTGCCCTTTCTGCAAAAGTGAATTTCATGAAATGCAGCACATGCAATCTTTTGATGTTGCAGCATTGCAGGCGTTGGCTGCCAGGCATGGGTTTAGTACAGATGGTTGTGTGAACATGGATATAGAAAGATTAAAGCTTGGGCCTGTAAAATATTTAATTAAGCGTATGCTTGTAAAACTGGTGATAGCCGCCGGACTTAAAGAAGCGCCTCTTACCACAACGCCAAACCTGATCGTTTTTTTTGTAAAACCCTGATATATGGATACGAAAACTGAAACCAGGGTGAGGCTTTTAATAATTACGCCCTCATTGGAGTGTGGTGGCTCCGAAAAATTTGTTTCACTGGTTTGTAATTATATCGATTTAGAAAAGTTCGCAGTTTGCCTGCTTGTGGTTAATAATGCACGGCCATTTTATGAAATAAAAAATACTGCTGTAGAAATTATCGATCTTAAAAAAGACAGGGTCTTATTTTCTTTGTCTGCCATTAAAATCGTGGTTAAAAAATTTAACCCGAATATTGTTTTTTCTACTGCCAATCATTTGAATTTATACCTGGCTATTTTTAGAAATCAATTTGATGGAAAAATAAAATTTGTTGCCCGTGAAGCCAGTATTGTAAGCATTAACAGCAAACAGGCAAAAGTGCCGGTATTATATAACTGGCTCATCAAAAAATATTACAAGCGGTTTGATCATATTATCTGCCAGTCGGCTTATATGCAGGAAGACCTGGTAAGAAATTACGAGGTAACCGCCAATACAACAATGGTTATTCATAACGCTGTGGAAGCGTTTGCCGATCAAATAAATCAACCTAAAATGAGACAAGAGGAGATTAATTATAAATTTATAACTGTGGCCAGGTTGAGTGAAGAAAAGGGAATTGAACGGCTGATACATGCAGTTGGCCTGCTTAGTATTTCCTTTAAATATTATATCATTGGTGAAGGAAACAAAAGAGGTGAATTGCAAAAACTGATTGACGATCTGCAGTTACAGGATAAGGTTTTTTTAACCGGGCAAAAGAATGATCCTTTCAATGCTATGGGAGATGCAGACCTTTTCCTGATTGGCTCTTATTACGAAGGGTTTCCCAATGTGTTGCTGGAAGCAGGAGCCCATGGTATACCGGTAGTTGCCTTTAATGTACCAGGAGGTATTGCTGAAATAATTGCAGACAATGAAACAGGCTTATTGGTTAATGATGCTGACCCCATTGCTTTTGCAACCACCATCAACAAAGCAATAACAACAGGTTTTAACCGTGAGAAAATAATTGAAAGTACGAGGAAACGTTTTTCGGTAAATACTATGATACAATCTTTAGAGAACATCTTTTTGGAGCCTGCCCCAAATAAATAACAGATATTTGCACCCGGGTAAAATGAAAACGAATGAATGGTATTAAGCCAAAGCTGCTGATCTTTATAAACACCTTGCAAACCGGCGGGGCCGAGCGGGTGGTATCACTATTGCTTGAGCATCTTAAAAATGATTTTGAAATTCACCTGGCCCTGTACAGCAACTATGTAGATTATAATATTCCTCCCGAGATAAAAGTATTCAACCTGTATCAACCTTTAATGCAGAATAAGGTTATCCGGTTTTTAAAACTGCCGCAGATATCGCTGCAGGTTTACAGGTATTGCAAAAAGCATAACATTCAAAATTCGGTAGCTTTTTTATACCGCCCCTGCTATATCAATGCCATTATGAAGAGCTTCCTGGGTTATCGTGGCCGCATTATTATGTGTGAGGGTACACACCAGACTACCATGCAGGAAAGCCATTCGGCCATTTACCGCATGTTCTCCAAATTCATGGTGATGTATTCCTATAAACGTGCCGACCTCATCCTGGCAAATTCATACGCCATACAAACCGACCTGATAGAGAACTTTAAAATTAAAACGCCGGTACGGGTGGTTTATAACCCGGTTGATCTGCAGTTAATAAAATCGAATGCTGCCGAAGAACCGGAACTTGTTTTTGAGAAAGATATTTTTCATTTTATTACCGTGGGTAATTTAAGAAAAGAAAAAAACCAGTTGTTACTTATCCAGGCTTTCTTCATTTTAAAGAACCTTCCCTGTAAATTATTAATAGTTGGTGCCGGTGTTATGGAGGAAGAATTAAAGCAGAAAGTTAAGGACCTGGGTTTAATAGATAAGATCGTTTTTTGTGGTTTCGATAAGAACCCTTTTAAGTATGTGAACCGCAGCGATTGCTTTGTGCTGAGCTCTAATGTGGAAGGCTTTCCCAATGTATTAATAGAAGCGCTTGCATGTGGCAAGCCGGTTATTTCAACAGATTGCAGCAGCGGCCCCAGGGAGTTGCTGGCACCCGATACAGACTTGCACCACCGGGCCATTAATAATTACGAAATTGGCGAATATGGAATTTTAACACCGGTTAAAGATGTAATATCATTGGCCAATGCCATGAAAAAGATGATGGAAGATAAGGCATTGCGGGAGCGCTTTTTAGGAAAGGCCGCAAAAAGGGCTGAGCAGTTTGATGTAAACGAGATCAAACAGTATTTTCATGTGGCTTTTGCAGGGTTGTAATAAACCTGATCCGAAACCTATGGGGTTTGCCGGGCAGCAAAACAACGCTGCAAACCCCATAGGTTTGTTCAATATTCGTTAAGATTTTACCTGTTCTGTTATAGCAAATAATTAGTCTTATTTTTGCCCCGCTAAATGCAATTATCAATATGCATACAATCTTACTTACCGGCGGCGCAGGTTTTATCGGTTCTCATTTAACCAGGTTATTTGTAAAAAAATACCCTCAGTATACAATCGTAAATCTTGATAAACTTACCTATGCCGGTAATCTTGAAAATTTAAGGGATATAGAAAATGAACCAAACTACAGGTTTGTAAAAGGAGACATTACCGACCTGGCACTGCTGCGTACATTATTTGAAGAACATAAATTTACCGGGGTACTGCATTGCGCTGCAGAAAGCCATGTAGACAGGTCCATCACAGAACCACTGGCATTTATAACCACCAATGTATTAGGAACCGCCTCTTTATTACAGGCGGCAAAAGAAGCCTGGGCAGGTAATATGGAGGGCAAAGTATTTTATCATATCTCTACCGACGAAGTATATGGATCGCTTGGTGAAACAGGCTTCTTTACAGAAGAAACGGCTTATGATCCACGCAGTCCGTATTCTGCATCCAAAGCATCTTCCGATCATATTGTAAGGGCGTTTTACCATACTTATAAATTGCCGGTGAAGATCAGTAACTGCAGCAATAATTACGGTCCTTTTCATTTCCCTGAAAAACTGATACCACTCTGCATTCACAATATCATCAACAATAAACCACTACCTATTTATGGTAAAGGAGAAAATGTAAGGGATTGGTTGTATGTAGAGGACCATGTACGTGCCATTGATGTTATTTTTCACACAGGCAAAATTGGTGAAACCTACAATATTGGCGGACATAATGAATGGACGAATATTAACCTGGTAAAGGAATTATGCAGGCAGATGGATGAGAAACTTGGAAGAGAAAAAGGTACTTCTGAAAGACTAATAACCTATGTAACAGACCGTGCCGGCCATGATCTGCGTTATGCCATTGATGCAACTAAGTTAAAGGATGAATTAAATTGGTTGCCATCATTGCAATTTGAAGAGGGTATCAGCAAAACCATTGACTGGTATCTTGCAAACGGGGAATGGCTTAATCATGTGACCAGTGGCGATTATCAAAAATATTATAACGAGCAATACAATAAATAATAACTGCATGAAAGGAATAATACTGGCAGGCGGCTCAGGTACAAGGCTGTATCCCATTACAAAGGGCATCAGCAAACAACTGATGCCGGTGTATGATAAACCGATGATCTATTATCCGCTGAGCACTTTAATGCTGGCAGGAATAAAAGAGATATTGGTAATTACCACGCCCGAAGACCAGGACCAGTTTAAAAGATTACTTGGTGATGGAAACCAGTGGGGCTGTGTTATTGAATATGCCAAACAGGAAGTGCCTAACGGCCTTGCACAGGCATTTGTGATTGGAGAAAAATTTATTGGTAAAGACAGTGTGGCGCTGGTTTTAGGCGATAATATTTTTTATGGCAG
>Ga0075163_10006877_pt1 | contig 15068 bp, 14 predicted proteins | sample JI1023141ADNA_FD_71478 | JGI IMG/M metagenome (GOLD analysis project Ga0075163, IMG submission 71478) | Wastewater effluent complex algal communities from Wisconsin, to seasonally profile nutrient transformation and Carbon sequestration -... | ecosystem: Engineered > WWTP > Effluent > Algae... | reverse complement strand
GCGCACCGTGGCGGTGAGCTGCCGCGACACGGGGACGGGCTCATCCACCCCGCTCAGGTGCAGGCGCAGGCCCTGGGCATTGCCGCTCACGCGATGCACCTTCCGCAGGTCCACCAGGTGGCTCTTGTGGCAGCGCAGGTAGCGGTCGCCGTGCGGCCCCAAGGCTTCGGCCATGGCCTTCAGGCTGCCGCGCAGCACGGTGCGGCGGGGTTGCCCGGCGTGCAGGTGGAACACGTCCACATAATTGTCCGCCGCCCGCAGGCAGAGCAGGTCATCGGGCCCCAGGTGCAGCGGTGCGCCGCCGCCTTCTGCGGGCAGGGTGAGGGCGTGAGGTGCCGGTGCGGGTCCCGGTACCGGGTCCGCCACAGGGGCAGGTGCCGGGGGTGGGTGCAGCCCGGCAGTGATGGCCGCGCTATCGGCCGCATAGGCGCGTGCCCGGCGGGCCTCGGTCAGGAGCACGGACAGCGCGATGGGGAACAGGCCGATGGAGATCGTGAAGAGGGTGAAGCGGACCAGGGTGGCCGCGTTGAAGGGCACCAGCCCCAGGGCGGCGGAGAGCAGCGCATTGGCCAGTCCGATGGCCGCCACGTTCAGCAGGGTCCAGCCCAGTTCGCGGCCCACCGTCCAGCGCTCCTCGGTGAACCAGTTTCGCAGCACGCGGGGCAGGGCCACGTTCAGCAGCAACATGGCGGCGGTGCAGGTGGCGCCATAGGCGGCGGCCAGCAGTCCCGGCTGCGGTGCCGCGTGCAGCCCGAAGGGGCGGAACAGCAGCAGGAAGCCCGCCACAAAAGCCCCGAACAGCAACGCCGCCAGGGCATGCCGGGCGCGCGACGGCTGGAGCGGATAGGGACGGGAGAGCAGGCGGGACATCGGTGTCGAAGATCGGGTTTACCGCCCGTCGCTCGCCACCCGCACTGTCCTCCCCGTTCGTATACCCTGCTGTGGACCGATGTGGAAATTCACCTTCAAGCCTTCGCAGGTCCAACGAAGTGGACCCTGCGATCAGCGGCTACGCGCGCAAGGGTCCCTGCGCAGACCCCGTCAAGGGTTGAACACGTTGAACTTGCCCGATGCCATCATTACCGCCACCGCGATCCACTTGGGCATGCAGTGGATCACGGCGGACAAGAGCCTCGCGGAACTGAAGCCGGAGTTCGAAGTGGTGATGTACGCCAAGTAGCTGTGCCGTATCCCAACAGCGCGTAAACGCAGCCTTCGCCCAGGCTCATTCCACCACCACCCGTACCCCGGCTCTCCCGCTTCCCACTTCGCGCACGATGTACAACCCGGCGGGAAGCTCCTGAACGTCGAGCGTGGAAGTCGATCCGCTCACGCGTTCGCTGCGCAGCATGCGCCCGTGTGCATCGCAGAGCAGCACGGTATGCGCGCCATCGCTTGCGAAGGAGAGCGTGAGCTGGCCGCTGCTGGGATTGGGGTAGACCGCGAACGCGGCGTTCGTTCGTTCTTCCACCGCTGTATGGATGATCTGCACCGGCGTTGACGGCGCGCTGGTGCAACCGAGCGCATCGGTCACCACCACGGTATAGCTGCCCGTTGCACCGGCGGTGATGCACGGCCCTGTGGCGTTGGGCAATGGTATACCATCCAGGTACCACTGCATCTGCGGACGCCAGGCGGTACACAAGGTCTGTCCGCTTTGCAGCACATAGGGCACCTGCGGCGTGGTGGGGCATTGCAGTTCCGCGCGGTACACATCGCCGTAGCGCCCCACCGCGATCAGTGCGCCATCCACCAGCGTGGCATCGCCGATGATGGCGTCGAAGGGTGCGGGCACAATGGTCTCCCAATCGTCGCCACCGTTGGTGGTGCGCACCACATTGCCGCTCACGCCCACGGCATAGCCGGTGTCGGGGTCGGTGAAGAAGATGCTCGTGGTGTATTGCGGCACCCCGCCCAGGAAGGTCCACGTGTCACCGCCGTCGGTGGTACGGCGGCCGCCACCGCCGCCGATGAAGCCCAGCGTATCGTTGAGGAAGAAGATGCTGTTGATGTCCGCGCTGGTGGGGCTGGTGAGCGGCTGCCAGGTGACGCCACCATCGTACGTGCGCTGGAGTGCGCCGCCTTCGCCGCCGCAGAAACCGAGGGTATCGTTCACGAACCAGAGGTCGTAGATGTTGCCGGTTGCGGTGTAGTCCCAGGTGGCACCGGCGTTGGTGGTGCGGTAGCAGCCGCCGTTGATGTAACCACCCGCGACGATGGCGGTGTCGGCATCGAAGGCCCAGGTGCAACGGATGGCCACGCTGGGGCCGGTGTGCGTGGTGCTGGTGGCGAAGAAGTCCGTGGTGCTGCGGTTGGCACCCACGCCGCCGCCGAGCCAGCCTGTTCCGTTGGCGAGCAGGTGTACACCCAGCCATTGCGAATTGCCGGCGGTCGCATTGCTCCAGGTGCGTCCGCCGTTGGTGGTGCGCAGCACGCCGTTCTCGAAACCGCCCATGGTCTGCCAGCCCGCCGAAGCGCCGTTCTGGTCGGTGCCGAAGCTCACCTTGTTGAGCATGCTGTGGTAGGTGCCCAGCTGCACCGGTGTCCAGGTGGCGCCGAAGTCCACGGTGCGGAACACGCGCCCCTTGCCGGTGAGCAGGCCGATGCCGCTCTCATCGATCCACGCGCTGTAGAGGTCCTGGAGGTCGAGGGTTTGCGCCGTCCAACTGTCTCCGCCGTTGGTGCTGCGCAGCACGATGCCGCCGTTGCCCATGGCCAGCATCAGATCGCCCTGCACGAAGAGGCCGAGCAAGCTGTTGGTGGTGGGGCTGGTCTCCAGCGTCCAAGTGTCGCCGCCGTCGGTGGTGCGCATGATCTCGCCACCCTGGCCCACCGCGATGCCGTTGAGCACATCGAAGAAGTGGATGCCGCGCATGGTGTAGGTCATGGGCGTGGTGACCGGCGCCCAGTTGGCCCCACCGTCGGTGGTGCGCAGCAGGATGGAGCCGGTGGCCGCCGCGAAGCCGAGCTGCTCGTTCACGAAGTGCAGCGCCACGATGGCGTTGGTGGTGCCGCTGGTCTGCAGGGTCCAGGTATCGCCGCCATCGATGGTGCGCACGATCTTGCCGCTCTCGCTGCCCGCCCAGCCCAGCAGGTCGTTCACGAAGAACATGCTGGACAGGTTGCTGAAGGTGGGTTCATACACCGAGGTGATGGTGGCCCAGCCGTCGGTGGTGTGGTAGAAGCGGCCCGCCTGGGCTGCGGCGATGCCGCGTTGGTCGTCCCACATCCAGAGCACGCGCGGGTGGTCCAGGAAATTATACGGCTTGCGCTCCCAGCTGGCACCGGCATCGGTGGTCTTCAGCATGAAGCCGAGCGCGCGGTCGATCGCGAAGCCGGTGGTGGGGCCCACCATCTGCACGGAAGACAGTTCGCTCTGCCGCTTCACCGGTGTCATCAGTTCCCAGGTCTGGGCGGAGGCAGATAGGACGATCAGGACCGGCAGGAGTAGAGCGTAGCGTAGCATGTGTCTTCCCGATGGATACGGGAGAACAAAGGTCGCATACGAGGGAATGGACATGATCGACCCGGTGCGCCCGAACGTGTGGTGCGTTGCCGGGATGTTCGCCAGCCTGAACGAGCGTCACCCCGGTCGCGGGGTGGGCATGTGTTCGAGGGGACCGGTGTCGCAGGAGTTCGTCCAAAACCCCAGCAGGCTCTCGCGCCAAAGACCATGCGATCAACGAAGAGCGCCGGGTTCCCTTCGGATACACTGTCGCGGTCGGGTCGCGTACGGCTCAGCCCAGTGCGGGCCTGTTCCGCTCGGCCAGGCACAAGAGGATCCACGCCACCGCATCGTGCAGGTGCCGGAAGACCTTGATCGGGAATTCCGTGGGGTGGTACCGGAGGTAGATGCCGGCGATCTTCTCCAGCAGATTGTCCTGCACCACAATGGCGAGCGCATGGGTTTCCCGGCTTGCAGCACCGTTGCCATACAAGTCGGTCGTCAACATCCCCATTTCGAAGTCCGCATCCTCCGGCACGATGCCGATCACGCCGAAGGGCAGCTCCTCCGCGAACAGTTTGCGGGCCGCGAGATTTTCGCGCACCACCGCAGCACTCATCTTCACACCGGTCTTGTATCGGCACACAACGATATCCGCGTTCATCCGCTCCATAACGGCGCTGGGGGTCTCTAGGCGTTCCCTGTGGTGGTGGTGTTTTTGGTGGTGATCCGTCCAAAGTACAGCCACGACCAGCCTTTGCAACATGCAGGTCAAGGCCGCTGCGGCCAGCACCGCACTGGAAGGCGTTCGATACGTTTGTCGTCCGGCCACCTGGCGCGGGAACACCCCATATGCGAACCTTCATGATCGACATCCTGCTGCACGGGATGGACAACGAGACCCGGATGAGACTGCTTCCCCAGGAACAGGCGATGATCAAGGAGTGGGAGGCGCAGGGCATCCTGCTGGCGTCCTACATCAAGCAGGACGTGGCGGGGATCTACCTGGTGCTGAAAGCGGAGGATGCACAGGCCGCGGATACGAAGCTGGCCACCCTGCCCTACTATCCGTACATGAAGATCGCGATCGTCGCCTTGCGGTAAGGGGGCGTTCCGGACCACCGCCCCCCCAACTGCGCTGTGTGCGCATGTTGCGGTGGCCCTATGCATGCAGCCTTGTTCCAGCTGGTGCAGATCCGAAGGTCGTTGTACGCGCCGCTACCCGCGATCCGCGTGTGCAATTCCCCATACGTCTCGAATGGCTTGGTCCAGGGATGGCCCTGTGGATCGAGCAACGAAAGCCGGGCGGAAGACCTTTGCGCTGCCCGAAGGATACTTTTGGGAACCCCACCGGCCATGTACGATCACGGTTCCCGGCTACCCCTGCGCTGGTCGGCGTTGGGCCTTGCGGTGGCCGTATGTGGTGGCTTGGCCGCGCAGCAGGCGGCCCATCCCGTTGCGGCCGGCGCGCTGTTCCCCACCCGCGAAACGCTGCTCACCATAGCCACGGAAACACCCTTCGTTCCGCCGCGGCGCGTTGCTCTACCACCTCAGGTGGACCTTTCGCCCTGGTTCCCGGTGGCCGGCGATCAAGGTGCCCGCAACAGTTGCACCGGTTGGGCGGTGGGCTATGCGCTGCGGTACTACCACGAGGTACACAGGCCATCTGCATCGGCCGCGCCGGATACGGCGTCATCGGCCATCACCTTCTCGCCCTCCTTCGTCTACAACTGCTCGAAACAATACTTGATGAAGGGGCCTTGCGACCAGGGTTCGGATCTGATCGTGGCGATCACGGTGGCCGTGGACAATGGGGTGTGCCGGTGGACCACGCTGCCGTACGACACCACCGACACCGCCTGCCTGGACAGCATCCCACCCAAGGCGTTCACCGAAGCGGCGGCGTACCGCATGCAAGACCCCCGGGCCCTGGAGCTGCACAATACGGTGCAATGGAAGTACCACCTCCTGGCGGGCAGGCCCATTGCCATCGGCCTGGGCATCGACGAGAAGCTGGTGGACCTGGGCTTCGCGGCCGCCGATGCGGGGAAGGACCTCGTCTGGGCCGGGCCGGACACGTTGGATCCCGATCTCACCATCATCGGCCACGCCCTGGTGGTGGGTGGCTACGATGATGCCGACAGCACCTTCCAGGTGTTCAACTCGTGGGGCACTGGATGGGGGCGCAAGGGATGGTTCCGCATACCGTACCGCGTAATGGCCAAGGCGTGTTATGGCGCGTATGTCCTGCAGGATGCGGATCCCAGCAACGGTCCGCTCGCTCCCTGTGTGCCGGCGGACAAGAGGTCGGGGTCCGGCAAGAGGCTGCGCGACGGGTTCAAGGAAGGCGAGTTCCACGCGTTCGAGGGCCTTCGCTGGAACTGTCGTGACATCGGCGACAAGGGCCGGGAGATCACCGTGGAGGTGGAATGCACGGCGGACCCGGATGTGGACCCGCAGACCATCCACTTCCGGCGCGGCCAGCCCGTCAACTTCCACATGCACGGCAGCCGCTGGACCTTCGCCCTGCGTCCCCCCCATCCGTTCGCGTGGCGGCCCGAACGTCGTGCGCGCTTCGTGTTGTGCAAAGGAGATCCCTCCGAAGATGAGCACATCCAGGATGTGCTGGAGCGGGTGGAGCGTTGCAAGAACTACTGATCCGTACCGGCGGCCAGTTCCACGAACCACATGTCCAGGGTGCCCTTGCCCTTGGCTTCCACCTGGCCACGGGGGATGAAGACCAATCCGGGTTCGTCCTTGACCAGTTCATAGGTGCTCGAGCTGATGTTCACGCGGCCGGTTTCGCCGCTGCTTTCCATGCGGCTGGCGGTGTTCACGGCATCGCCCCAGATGTCGTAGGCGAACTTCTTCACGCCCACGATACCGGCGATCACCGGCCCGGTGTGCAGGCCCAAGCGCATCTCGAAGAAGGGCCGCCCTTCCGCCTGTCGTTCGGCCTTGTACCCGGCCATGAAGGCCTGCATCGCCAGGGCCGCGCGCACCACGGCCACCGGCTTGCCGTGCTCGGCGATCGGAAGCCCGCCCGCCGCCATGTATGCATCGCCGATGGTCTTGATCTTCTCGATGCCGTAATGCTGCATGATGGCATCGAAGCCCTTGAAGCAGTGATCGATCTCGGCCACCAGATCCGCTGCGGAGAGCCGCTCGCTCATGGCCGTGAAGCCCTTGAAATCGGAGAACAGGATCGTGGCCACATCGAACTCCTTGACATCGGCATAACCCTTCTGCTTCAACTCGGCGGCCACTTCCGCCGGCAGGATGTTGTGCAGCAGGCCCTCGCTGATGTCCTTCTCCTTGCGGATGGCCGCGCGGGAGCGGTGCACGATGCGCAGGCGGCCCAGCAGGACGATGGCGCTCAACAGCACCAGCAGCCCGCCGAAGAGGTAGAGGTTGCGCGTGCGGCGTAATTTCTCCTGCCGCAGCGCGGCTTCCAGGTTGGCGGCACGCAGCACTTGGTTGTCGCGTTCCTTCTTCTCGGTTTCGTATTTCTCGCGCATGTCCGCCACCGCTTTGATACGGTCGCTGTCCAGGATGCTGTCGTGCAGGGCGAGGTAACGCGCCAGGTGATCATAGGCATCGTTCGTAGGCGAGCGCAGCCGAAGGATGGAGGCCAGGCCCAGGGTGGCATCCGCCTCCCCGTTCAGGAAACCGCTGGCACGGGCCAGGGCGATGGCCGAGTCCTTGTAGGCGACGGCCTTGTCCAGATCGCCCAGGTCCTTGTGGATGCTGCCCAGGTTCTCGTAGCAGCGCACCAGATGGTCCGTGAAGCCACCGCGCCGCAGCAAGGCCAGTACCTCTTCGTAGTTCTTGCGGGCAGCCTGTAGATCGCCCTGCATGGCGTTGATGGTGGCCATGTTGAGCAGGCTTTGCCGCAGGTTCTCCGTGGAGCCATGGCTTCGGGCATCGGCATAAGCCCCCCGGAACAGGTCCATGGCCTCGTCCATGCGCCCCATGCTGGCCAGCGCGATGCCGTGGTTGCAGCGCAGTTCGCTCAGGTCCGTTCCGGCGAGCGGTCCTGCAGGTGCGCCAGCGTAGACCAACTGGCATACCGAGTCCACGCGCGCGAATTCGCCGAGGCTGAGCTGCACGTTGGTGAGGAACCGGTAATAGTCCTTCTGCACGTCTGCCGGGCAGCCGCTGACCCGCGCGAACCGGTCGTCGAGGAAGAGCGCGGCCGCCGAATCCACGGCGCCCAGCCGGTCCAGGTAGTTGGCCAGCAAGGAGCGGATGTGCAACACCTTGCAGGGATCGCCGGTGCGTTCCAATGCACGTGCGGCCTGCCGTGCCAGACCGGCCGCGCGGCGTGCATCATCCTGCTTGTGCGTGGCCAGTTGCACCAGCACACTGTCCGCCCACACCACCTGCTTCGTGGGCTGTGCCTGGCCGGCAGCCGCCCACACCACAAGTACGGCCATCACCCCCGCGCACACCATGCGCAGGGTATGCGGGCGGTGTCCCATCAAGCGATCGTGCCGGCGGGCTTGTGGGGTTTGCCTCCACCGCCCGTGGACTTCGTGAACGTGTACGTGGCACCGGAGCTCTGGCCCACGGGGACGGTCTGGAGCTTCAACGCCGTGGAGTTCGGGGCGGCGGTCTTCTCGTTGATCCCCGTATCCACGGTGTACACCACCGGGCCCGGTTTCGTGTTCGGTCCCTTGTAGAAGACCATCACCTGGCTCTTGTCAGAGCTCAGGCCGCAGGTGAAATTGGCCGGATCGTACGTGACCGTGAATTGCACCTGCGTGCTGGATCCCTTCACAAGTCCATCGACCGAGAGGTTCGCAGGATTCTGGGCGCACCCGAATTTCACCGTCGTGTCGACGCCATCCGGATTGCCTGCCTTTAGAGCGCTAAGTGCCATGGTGGTGGTATTTCAAGTGAATGTAAGCGAAGATCCGGACGGTGCAACGTGGCGGACCGTCCCACGTACATCATCACGCGACCGGGAATGGACCTTACGTGCGACTGGGTCCTCGTCGAGAGACCCTGTCGAAGTTTGGATCGCGCACCACGGTGGATCAGCGCGCCTCGGTCATCGTCACCGCACCACGAGCACGGTGCCCGAGGCGCGCAGGCCGCGTGCATCCGTGACCAGCGCCTTGTACAAACCTGGGGCGTAGGAACGCAGATCCAGCACCGTGCGATCACCCGTACTGCTACCGCTGCACACCACTTGGCCACGCGCATCCATCAGGCTATAGGTGAAGCCGGCCTGCTGTGGCAGGGAGAGCACCAGTTCATCCGAGGCGGGGTTCGGCCACAGGCCCACGTGCAACGCAGTTGCATCGGCCATGCCGGTGGTCTGGTCCACCTTCCACAGGTCGAGCCCGAAGCCCGGCGTATAGGTGCCGATGGGGTCCAGCAGATCGCTGGCGAGGTAGAGGTAGTAGCTGAAGCCGCCGCTGGTCTCGAACATCACCACCTCGGGGATGATGCCCCAGGGCGCCTGCACTTCACCGGACGCCACATAGACATAGGTATCGCTGAAGTCGTTGCCGTTGAGGGTCCAGCTGTCGGTGAAACTGTCGCCCATCTCGAAGGGGAAGTTGCAATAGGTGCGTCCGCCTACCACGGCCTCGGCGCTCACGCCGATCATCTCGGCATGCGCTGCGTCCACGACGTAGTGCCGCCACTCGGTAGTGCCATCCTGCACGCGCTCGGCGCACAAGGTGGTGGAGGGATAGGTGCTGGCGAAGGGGCTGTCGCCCGGTGCGCGATAGGTGGTGGTGGCGGTGATCGGGAAGGGTGATGCGCTGGCGGCGTTCCAGGTATTGCCCGTGCCGGTGAGCGCCCAGCCCGCAGCGCTGGAGGCGTTGTAATAGGTGCGCGTTTCCGAGTAGCCCACGGTGTGGATGCTGAGGGCATCCGTAAGGGTTTGTGCAACGGTGGTGCCGGTGCAAAGCGCGAGGACGAGAGCGAAGGGTACGTGTTTCAGCATGGCTGTGGAGTTGTTCAAAGATGCGATTCTCCGGCATTTTGGTACACCGCACAGCGCTGCGGATCCACACGGGACTTCCCACGCTTGGACCGAAGCAGCATCGCGCGCCAAGGGCCCATTGATCAACGGCAACACGCGACAGGGTCGCAGCATGAAGGAAGAACGCCCTTCCCGATCTTTACGCCATGCGTGCGTTCCCTGCTGTTCTCCTCCTGTCCATCACCAGCGTCCACGCGCAGACCTGGGTGGCGCAGGCGCCGCTGCCCGCCGGTGCGCGCCAGGCGCCGAGCAGCTTTGTGATCGATGGCAAGGCCTACGTGGTGGGTGGCTGGGACTTCAGCACCTTCTACACGCAGCTGTGGATGTACGATCCCGTGTTGGACTCGTGGACCGAGAAGGCACCGCTCCCTGGACCGGGACGGCAATTCGGCGTGGGCTTTGCCATCGATGGCATCGGTTATTTCGGCACGGGCAACGCCGGCGACACCAAGTACAACGATTGGTACGCCTACGATCCTGTGAGCGACACCTGGACGCAGAAGGCTTCTTTACCCGGCAACGGCCGTAAGGGTGCCGTGGGCTGGGCGCTGAACGGCTACGGCTATGTGGCCACCGGCGATGCGCCCGGTTACAGCACCGACGTGTACCGCTACGATCCTGTGCTGGACCAGTGGTCCACCTTGCCTGCCTTCGCTGGCACAGCGCGGCGTTATGCGGTGGGTTTCACCTTGGGCGAATACGCCTACATCTGCTCGGGCCAGGGCAGCAACGGCCACGGCAATACCTGCTGGCGTTTCGACCCCACCGATGATCCGTGGCTGCAAATGGCCAGCTACCCCGAGGGCTGCAGCGGTGGCATGGCGGTAACGCTGAACGGGCGCGCCCAGATGTTCCGTGGCTACAACGGCGCGGGCTATGCGAGCACCCTGTACGAGTACGACCCGCAAGCCAATGCGTGGACACCCCTAGCCGATTTCACCGGTGGCATCCGCGCATACGCCACCACGTTCATGGTGGATGGTGAAGGCTACCTGTCCATGGGCTTCGGCACCGTGATGCAGAACGACCTGTGGAAGGTGGACGGCATACCCACGCGCCTGGATGCACCGGTGATTGAGCCCGCGCGGTGCACCATGTCCGTACGCCCTGGCGGTGTGGATATCGCCACCATCACGACAGCACAGGTGGAGGTGTGCGACGCACTCGGTCGTGCGGTGTGGAGCAGCACCGTGCGCGCTGCGGAACGCGCCGTGCCCCTGCCCAGCGGCGGGCCTTACGTGGTGCGGGTGCATACCGAAGGGCGCACGTGCACACAGCGCGTGGTGGTTCCCTGACACAGAGCCACGAACGGAAGGGTTGATTAGTTTGGGCCCATGCGGTATGCCTTGCTCCTTGTCTTCGCGGCGGTGTTCACCAGCGGGGTGCAGGCCCAACGGGCTGTTGTGGGTGTCGGTTCCGATGCCACGGGGGCGGGCGGCAGCATGAGCTACAGTATCGGGCAGGTGGGCTACACTACGGTGCAGGGCACGGGCGGCACCAGTAGCCAGGGCGTGCAACAACCCTACGAATACCTGGTGCTGGCCGTGGAGCCCGGGATCGTGACCACGAGCGGCTTGGGCGTTGCACCCAACCCCACGAGCGAGGGTGTGCAACTCACCTTCACGGGCACGCCGGGTGCGGCGCAACGCTACCTGCTCATGGATGCCGCCGGGCAGGTGGTGCGCACAGCGAACATCACCACCAGCATGCACATCGCCATGGCCGATCTGCCGTGCGCCACCTACGTGCTCCGCGTCGAAGGCGAAACGCCGGCCACTTTCCGCATCATCAAACAATGACACACCGCACCACCTTCCTCTTCGCAGCCTTGTTCGTCGGCGCCCTGCACACGCGCGCACAAGCACCGCAACGCATGACCTTCCAGGCCGTGCTACGCGACGCCAGCGACGCGCTCATCACCGGCAGCTCGGTGGGCATCCGGGCGAGCGTGCTGCAAGGCAGTGCCAACGGCACGGCCGTGTATGTGGAGACGCACTCCACCAGCACCAACGCCAACGGTCTGGCCACCTTGGAGATCGGAGGCGGCACACCCGTAACGGGCACATTCGCCACCATCAACTGGGGCAACGGTCCGTTCTTCCTGCGGACGGAGACCGATCCCAACGGCGGCGGCAACTACAGCATCTCGGGGGTGAGCCCCTTGCTCAGCGTTCCTTACGCGCTCTTCGCGGCGAATAACTCCGTGGGACCGACCGGTCCGCAAGGACCACAGGGGCCTGTGGGACCACAGGGGGCCGGTGCATGCGAGGTGCGCACCGGCGATGGCCGTGTGGTGCTGTGGAATACGAACACGGCTTATGGCTTGGGGTTCAACGAGACCTTCGGCAGCAACTGGTACGTGCAAAGTGTGGACGGTCCGGTGATCGCTGCACTGGCATCGGACAGCAGCGTGGTGCTGTACACGGCCACCTCCGCCTACGGTTTCGGCAAGAACAGCACCAGCGGCAGCGGCTGGTACGTGCAGACGTTGAACGGTGGCGCTGTGCTGGGCACGGCCGTCGCCAACGCACGCATCGTGCTGTACACGGCTTCTACCGCCTATGGCTTCGGGTACGATGACGTGAGCGGCAGCGATTGGTACGTGCAGGGCATGAACGCAGCGCCCACCGGGCAAGTGGTAGCGGGCAACCGCATCGTGGTGTACAATGGCTCCAGCGCCTACGGCTTCGGGTACGATGATGTGAGCGGCAGTGACTGGTACATACAGTCGCTGAACAGCACGGTGATCGGTGTGCAAGGCACGCGGTGAGCGCTGCGCTGCACAACGAGCGAGGCCGGGCCACCGTGCACCCGGCCGCCAGCGCTGGAGGCGCAGTACGAGGTGCGCGTTGCCGAGTAGCCCACGGTATGGATACTGGTGGCCACTTTCTTTGAACGCCGTCACGGTCCGGCGTGGCCGGTTCCATCTTCCGGAGGCTGTTGTTGTTGAACGGCCGGACCACGCGTGGTCCGCTCCTTGCCTCCCTGGGCGTAAACCACAACCCATGAACAAGTCCTTACCCTTTGTGCTGCTCGTCATCGGCCTCGTGATCGTGGGCATCGGCCTGATGCGGAAAGACGAGGGCCAGGCCGAGATCGACCTTGGCAAGACCGAGATCACGCTGGGCAAGAGCGATAGCGCCTTCAACGGCTACTTCCTGATCGGTGGCTTGGTGGCCGCCGCTGGCGCCGGCCTTCTGCTGATGAAGCGCAAGGGCTGAGGCGGACGCCTTGGTCTTTCGTTGTACGAGCGGCTCCGGCAAGGCATCACCACGCGTGGTCCCTGTTGCACGCACTGAGGAATTGCCACCACAAGGCACGGTGCGGAGCACACCGATACGTGCTCAATAATCCCGGTACAGTCCTTGGCCCTTTTGTGGCGAGCACCTAACACGATCGGTCATGCGAACTTTCCTTCTGCTTCTCTGCTTCGGCTTGCTGGCAACAAGTGCATGCGCCCAATCGCTACCACCCACCAGAACAGAACCCGCCTTTGTACTGGTTGATGGCGACCTCGTCGGCGGCTTGGTATTGGACACCGTGCAGCGCAGGCAGCTCGGTGAGGTGGAACGGCAGTACCAACGCAGCTACGACACGATCCTCTCCATAGACACCTTGAACGCCGCCGAACTTCGGGTGCGGCTGCAGGACCTGAACGATCGCCGCGAGGCCGAGATCAAGGGCGTGATGTCCGCCGAGCAATATGCGCAGTGGCAACTGATCGTAGCAGCGCAGAAGCAGAGCACTAGCGAATAGGGCTCCAACCCCACAGGCTGTTGCGCAAAGACACTGGCGATCATGACAAGTGCGACATGGTTCCTTTTAGGAGACCTTATCGACATTTGAGAGCTCGACAGCATCGGCAGGCAGTCGCGCGGGGGTGTCCACCCCGGGTCAAGCCGGGGCAGGCTAACCGCGCGATGAACTGAACGTCGCCTTCGTTCCGGGCCCATGGCCGAAGATCATCTGCGCATGCCACGGTCGTGGTATTCCAGGCCCTCGTAAAGGGATGACCGGAAGCAGTACACTTGCATTCCTTCCATGCGCACCTTCTACACGAGCAGCCATTGGTTCTGGGTCATCTCGCGGATCCTCTTCGTGTTGATGTTCGGCATCAGCATCGCGCAGATCATGGGCGAGGAGCCGCTTCGCGGTGGGGAGGAGGTGTTCGTGAACGGCGTGTGCGTGGTCGGCGCCCTCGTGTTGGCGGTGCTCGTCATCATCGAACTGGCGCGTGGCGCCAAGCCCGCATGGTTGCGCATCGCGGGCGGCACCTTCCTGGTGTTCTGCGGCCTGGGCCTGCTGGTGGTGCTGGCCATGGGCATGGTGTCCGGTGGACTGGTCCTGTTGCTCCTCTTGTTCATCGCATGGTTCCTGCTGGCAGGGATCCGCGACTTCGTCGTTCACTAGAAGGTATCGCTACTCCTTCACCAGCGCGGCCCATCGGGTTTCACCGTCACCCTTGGGGGGATCCCCGCAGAATGGGTGCGGGGTTCGCGCAGCAAAAGGTGGAAAACCTTGGAAGGTCTCGCGAAGTAGTCCGATCGGTGCGTTGTAGAGCGATGCGACAGACCCTCAGTGCTGCGCCGTCAACGCATGCTGGTAGAACGGCTCGGTAACGGCGCGTCCATCGTGGAAGAAGAAGATGCCACCGTAGGCATGCACCACCTTGCGCAACTCGCTGCAACCATCGGGCGTGGGCACGCGATCGATCTTGATCACATAGTGCGCATGCGCTTCGATGTCGTGCGTGCCGCAGGGGCGATCATCCCGTTCGGGCAGCTCGGCCATCGGAGGTTTCACCACTGTGCGCACCGCAACGGGTGTCGGGCGGGCAAGGGGCGCGCTGGTCGATGGTAGAATGGTCGCGACCACGGGCTCGTTATGCGGTACAGGAAGATCCAAAGCGACATTCGTGATGGACGCCATGAGCGGCGCTTCCTTCACCACGCGCACGTTGGTCACAGCAGGTAGGGCCACAGGGATCGGCTCCACTGCGGATAGACCACCACCACCGGTTGAGGCCTGTGCCAGTAGGGAAGCAAAGGCAGCAGCCATCGGATCCGCGCCACCGCCGCCACCCAGTGCGGATGCCGGCATACGCTGGTGCAGATCCGGCAGCGGACGTACCTGTTTGATGCGGCTGTAGTCCGTCGTGTAGGTGAAATCGGCGCTGCCTTCCTCGAAGGTGACCAGACCCACAGGACCGGCGTATTCGAACAGTGTTGCTTCCACGGCCAGATCGATCTGGATCGGGAACTCGAAGGCCGTCTGTCCAAAAGCCGATGGCACAGTGCAATCGAACAGGACTTCCTTGGTGGGACAGCCGGCATGCTCGGCGCGCAAGAGATAGGTGGCGTGCAAAGGGAGCATCAGGTCGAACCGGCTGGAATGGAGGTCCACCGCGAACGGCTCACTGAACTCAGGGACCACGGTCAACTTCACACCTTTCCAGGAACCCTCCTTCACGCGGATGATCCCGTCGATGTGCAACACCTCGGCGCGCAACCCCAGAGGGAGGGTCGCGAGGCAGGCGAGGAGGCATCGGGTAGAGAGGCGCATGTGGGACGGAGCTACCGTAGAGTTAGCCAGCGCCGTGCCGAACCGCCTGCAAGCCGCATAGGG
>Ga0075163_10006876_pt1 | contig 15068 bp, 11 predicted proteins | sample JI1023141ADNA_FD_71478 | JGI IMG/M metagenome (GOLD analysis project Ga0075163, IMG submission 71478) | Wastewater effluent complex algal communities from Wisconsin, to seasonally profile nutrient transformation and Carbon sequestration -... | ecosystem: Engineered > WWTP > Effluent > Algae... | reverse complement strand
AGACCCAGCTGCTCAACCAGCGCTGGCTCGGCTCGTACACCGCGTGCTTCGACTCGCTCAACGAGTACGACGCCGATCTCACCGCCTCGTTCGTCGGGGTCTCCGGAGGGCTCGAGGAGGTGTGGGGGCAGCGCGTCGAGCGGCTGCAGATCATCGCGCTGTCGGACGAGTGCCCGAACGACGGCATCGTGCTGTCGCCCAAGCTCGAGCCGAAGCGCGTGCTCAAGATCCGCGACAACCTCGGCCAGCTGCTCGACAACCTCGACGCGCACAAGATCCTGTGCAGCCAGTTCTCGGTCGAGGGCTTCGACATCCCGCCGGGGAACACCTACGCGCCGCTGCTCGATGCGATCGGCTGGACGCCGTTCGAGGACGCGCCGACGGGACGATAACGTCCGTTAGCTCGCGAGCACCCAGACGAGCCCGGCACAGGCGAGCGCGCAGATCGACGACGCGATCCAGAACACGATCGGCGCGGGACGCGGAGGCGCGATCACCACCACGGGCTCGGGCTCGTCGGTCACCACCGGCCGCGGCCCCGACGACACCAGCACGCCGTCGAGGTGACGCTCCGCCGGATCGCGAAACACCCACGCGGTGTTGCCGGCCTCGATCTCCGCGCCGTCGCGCAGCGGGACGAGTCCGGTGATCCGCGCACCGTCGACCCGCGTGCCGTTCTTCGAGCCGAGGTCGCGCAGCGTGACGCCCTCCCAGCCGCGCGTGATCTCGACGTGCTCGCGCGACAGATCCTCGTCGAGGATCACCCACGTCGCGCCATCTCCGCGGCCGATCACCCAGGTCACCTCGGGCGGAGGTAGCTCGCGCTTGGTGCCGCTCGCCGGCCCGCGCGTGACCTCGAGCGACGGTGCCGCGCCGGTGCCGAGGATCCCGCGCACCAGCTCGCGCGCGAGGCTCTCGGTGCCCTGCGGGCCGCCGGCCGCCGTCGGCTCGACGCGCATCTTGACGCCGCCGATCGTCACCTCGACGATGTTGAGGCCCTTCACTGAGGCCGTTCAGCTTTGTACTGGTAGTACCGCTCGAGGACCATCTTCAGGTACTGCTGCGTGTACTTGAACGGCGGCACCGTGTAGCCGTACTTCGCGAGCGAGCCGAGCCCGGCGTGGTAGCCGGCGATCGTCAGCACGAGGTCCCCGTCGACGCGGTTCGCGAGCCACCGCAGCAGCCGCGTGCCCGTCATGATGTTGGTGCGGGGGTCGAAGATGTCGCCGGTGGCGCCCATGTCGATCTCGACCTGCGGGTGGACCTGCATCAGGCCCTTGCAGTCCATCGACGACACCACGCGCGGGTCGTAGTCGCTCTCGACCTTGATCACCGCGCGGATCAGCGGCACCGGGATGCGATAGAGATCCGACGCCTCCTGGATCAGCTGGTCGTAGCGGTGAAACCGCTCGGGCGAGTTGTCGGTCGACGGGATCTTGTCGCAGCGCTCGCAGGTGCCACGGCGCGCCGCCGCCTTCGAGCCGCGCTCCGGCTCCGAAACCAGCACCTTCTTCCACTTGCCGCCCGCGGGCTTGATGTTCGTGAAGTGCGCGACGCCCTCGTCGTCGGTCCACGAATAGACGTCCGCGGCAGCGGTCCCCGCGAGTGCGAGGAGGACCAAAGCTACGGTGCGCATGGCAAATCGTAGCGCCTGATCCGTGAACCGGGCAAACGCTGTATGGTCCGGGCTGCGTGGTTCACGAAACCGACTACCTGGTCATCGGGTCCGGCATCGCCGGGCTCAACTTCGCGCTGCTCGCGGCCGAACACGGCCGGGTGGTCGTGGTCACCAAGAAGCGTATCGACGACACCAACACCAACTGGGCGCAGGGCGGCGTCGCAGCGGTGCTTGCCGACGACGATACCTTCGATCGCCACATCGAGGACACGCTCGTCGCGGGCGATGGCCTGTGCGACCGCGATGTCGTCGAGATGTGCGTCCAGGCCGGGCCCGCGCAGGTCCAGCGCCTGCTCGACATCGGCGTGCGCCTCGATCGCAAGCCCGATGGCTCGCTCGACCTCGGTCGCGAGGGCGCCCACACGCGGCACCGCGTCGTCCACTGGGAGGATGTCACCGGCCGCGAGATCCAGCGCGCGCTGATCGACAAGGTCACCAAGCACTCGAACATCACGCTGCTCGGCGAGCACATCGCGGTCGACCTGCTGTCGATGGCGAAGTACGGCGGCGATCCGGCGTGCTTCGGCGCGTACGTGCTCGACAAGAGCAACGGCGAGATCAAGACGATCTGCTCGCGCGCGACCATCCTCGCGTCGGGCGGCACCGGCAAGGTCTACGTCTATACGTCGAACCCGGATGTCGCCACCGGCGACGGCATCGCGATGGCGTATCGCCTCGGTGCGGCCGTCGGCGATCTCGAGTTCGTCCAGTTCCACCCGACGGTGCTCTATCACCCGCTCGCCCGGAACTTCCTGATCTCCGAGGCGCTGCGTGGCGAGGGCGGCGTGCTGAAGCTCGCGAACGGCGACGAGTTCATGGAGCGCTACCACCCGATGAAGTCGCTGGCGTCGCGCGACATCGTCGCCCGCGCGATCGACAACGAGCTCAAGAAGTCCGGCGCGGACTCGGTGTTCCTCGACATGACGCACCTCGATGCGGCGTTCGTGAAGAACCGGTTCCCGAACATCTACCAGCAGTGCTTGTCGCTCGGCATCGACATCACCAAGCAGCCCATCCCGGTCGTCCCCGCGGCGCACTACGGCTGCGGCGGCATCAAGACCGACAAGGACGGCGCCACCACGGTGAAGGGGCTGTACGCGATCGGCGAGTGCGCGTTCACCGGGCTCCACGGCGCCAACCGGCTCGCCTCGAACTCGCTGCTCGAGGGCATGGTGTACTCGAGCCGCGCCGCCGATGCGGTGAAGTACCTGCCGCGCATCCGGCCCTCGCAGGTGGCCTCGTGGTCGACCGGTGACGCCACGGACTCGAACGACGCGATCGTGGTCTCGCTCAACTGGGAGGAGATCCGCCGCTTCATGTGGTCGTACGTCGGGATCGTCCGCTCCAACAAGCGCCTCGAGCGCGCGCTCCACCGGATCGAGAACGTCCGCGACGAGATTCGCCAGTACTACCTGGACTTCAAGGTCACCAACGACCTGATCGAGCTCCGCAACGTCGCGCTGGTCGCCCACCTGATCATCGAGAGCGCCCGCCGTCGCAAGGAATCGCGCGGCCTCCACTACACGCTCGACTACCCCGAAAAGCTTCCCGAGGCGCGGCACTCCGAGATCCAGCTGACCAACGGTCCAGCCAGCAAGTAGATCTAAAAGATCTCACCGCCTTGAGATTCACAGGCGGGCTGTGAACCGCCGTTGACGCGCCGGCTCGGCAATGCCGACTTAGCGCTCGGTGAATCTCCAAGTCCTCGATCTCCTCAGACCGTCCACGCTGGCATCTGCCTCGCACTACTGCTGGGCATACTCCTCGCTGCCGGATCTTGACGGACGGCCACGCAGCGCGGGGGGCGGTCGGAGCATGCTGCTCCGGCCGCTTTGCTATTTTCGGGTGCCGATTCGAGGAGTCGGAGACCCTCTGCTAGTGTTGCGGGGTGTTTCGCCTCGCCGTCGTCATGAGCCTGATCCTCGCAGCGTGCGGCGGTCCGCGTGGTCCATCCACCCCCGCTGCGAACGGCGTGAAGGCGTACCTCGACGCGCTGAAGAGCGACGACCCGAAGGACGCGTACGACCTGCTGAGCGACATCACGCGCCGGCGCGTCAGCTACGACCAGTTCTCGCGCGAGTGGAAGGCCAGCGCGAAGGAGCGCGCGTGGCAGGTCAAGGTCCTCGAGGAGAGCCTCAAGGGCAACCCCGACGTCGGCGAGCGCGCGCTGATCAGCTTCTCCGACGGCAAGCTCGTGCAGCTCGAGCGCGAGGGCAAGGCGTGGCGTCTCGAGTCCGAGCTGGTCAGCCGCTCGCGGGCGAAGCGGCCGCGCGACGCGATCCGGCTGTTCGCCGACGCGGTCCAGCAGCGCGACGTCTCGGGGATGCTCGGCATCCTGACCACGCGGCGCCGCGAAGGCATCGCGAAGCAGGTCGAGGGCTTCGTCGCCGGCATCGGCAAGCACGTCAACGGCCCGCTCGAGGAGCTCACCGATCGCGCCGAGCTGCGCTGGGACGAGGGCGGCATCCAGTACCGCATCGTGATGAAGAAGGAAGACGACGAGTGGCGGATCGACGACATCTACATCCGCCCGAAGCCCAAGGATGACGAGGGCACGACGGACACCGAAGAGAGCGATGATCCGTAGCGGCCATCGCTACTGACCCGGTGGCGGTCCGCGGCGGCATCGGGCAGGATGCCGCGATGCTTCGGTACCTGACGCTGATCGCGCTCGTCGGCTGTGGTGGCGGTGACGCGGGTGACGATGATGCTCCGACGCCCGACGCGCCTGCGGGCGAGTGTCCACGCGTAGCGGCGGCGGCGGACCGCACGCGGCACGTCGTCGTCGCGCGCCCGTACGACACGGCGGGCAACTCGGCGCCGCTGTTCGAGGTGCTCGAGCTGTCGGCGGCCGGTGCGCTGACGCGGTTCGATCCGCCTCGCATGTTCGAGCTCGGCAACCGCACGCCGTTCGGCGTGATCGCGTTCACCCCCGACGGCGAGGTCGGGCTGGTCGCGATGGACAACGGCAACCTCGGCGTGTTCTCGCTCGATGCGAGCGGTCAGCCCACCGTGATCCACGCGGACTTCGACGGTGCGTTCTACGCCTCGCGCGTGATCGTCGATGCCTCGGGCGATCGCGCGTGGGTGATCGACGAGAACACGCGCGAGAACGGCGGCGGCGTCTATCAGGTCTCGATCGGCTGCGATGGTACGCTGACCGATGGCGGGTTGATCGCGGCAGCGCGGTCGCCCGGCGGGCTGGGCTTCGTCGGTTCACGCGCGGTGCTCGCCGCTCGCGAAGCGATCGATTCACCGGCCGGCGACGACCTGCACGTCCTCGATCTCGAGGCCGGCACGCGCGTCGGCGGCGGTGATGCGTTCGGCGACGACGATCAAGCGCTCAGCGGCTTCGCGCTGTCGCACGACGGCACCACGGCGTTCATCGGCGACAGCAACTTCGCGGGCCCGAATCGCGTCGGGATCGCCAGCGTCACCGAGACCGGCGCGACGATGACGGCGGTGATCCCCGACATCACCGATCCGAGCGCGATCGCGGCGTCGCCGCATGGCGATGTCGTGGTGGTATCGAGCTCGCAGCCGCCCGGCGAGGGCATCTACGTCCTGGATAAAGGCGGGCCGAACGGCGCGTGGCGGAACCGCGGTGAGATCACCTACGACGGCCCCGCGGCCCAGCTCCCCGGCGACATGACCACGATCGACCGCGGTGCGCTCGCGGGCAGCGTGCTGGTGTCGGAGCTGTCGACCGTGCGCCGGCTGGTGTTCGGGGTCGACGGCAGCGTGACCGACGCCGGCTCGCTGACGTTCGGCGAGGGCCTCGAGTCGATCGGCGGCGCGATCGGCGTCACCCCGTAGCTGCTATCGTACGGCATGCTGTTCGTCGCGATGTCGGCGCTGCAGGGCCGGCCGATGAGCAAGGCCTTCGACGAGCTGCGCGGCCTCGGGGTCGCGATCCAGCTGACGCCGGGCAACCACGTGACGCCGGGGTTTCGCGAGCATGTCGCGGCCTCCGGGGTCGTGACGCGGGCGCATCACGGCTTCGCGTGGGACGCGCGACGCGTGGAGACCTGGGTCGACGGCGCGTGCGTGGTGGCGAGCGAGTCCGTGCATCCACCGACGACGGACTCGCCATCCGCCGCGACGTGGTGGGCGTGGTTCGAGCGCGCGACGGCGAGACCCGTGCTGGAGACCATGTATCCGGGCTACACGCTCGGCGACGGCGCGGCGATCGAGCGGTTGATGGACCTGGGCATCACCCTCGCCGTCGACATCTCGCACGTGTTCATCCAGCGCACCCAGGGCGCGATGACCGAGGCGACGTGGCGGCGATTGATGGCCTACGACCGGATCGCCGAGGTCCACGTCTCGGCGAACGGCGGCGAGCACGACGCACATCGCCCTCTCACCGAGACCACGTTCGGCCTCGCGTGGGCGCGCGAGCGATTCGCGGATGGGATGCCGACGGTACTCGAGTGCTACATGCACAAGCTCGACGCCGGGGAGCGTCGACGACAGCTCGACCTGCTCGCCTCATGAGCACGACCTCGCTCCCAGCCTACCGAGACAAGTTCGACGACAGGTCCGAACCGGCGGCGACCCGCGCGCAGGTGCTACACAACTTCCAGCTGTTCGCGAGCCACGTGTTCTCGAGCCACGCCGAGGTCAAGTCGGTGATGGTGTGCATCGCGCAGTACTGGAACGACGAGGCCGACGACGCGATCCACAGCATGGTGCTCACGTCGCATCGCAGCACGCCGATGTGGCCACACCACTGCATCCACGACGATCCATGGAGCCTCGAGCTCGAGCAGACGTTCGGCGATCTCGCCAACTGCTGCCAGGAGTTCCATGCCCAGTCGCTCCCCGACGACTTTCCTTTCCCGCAACGAGGGTGCGTGATCCCCGCGTTCGAGCCGTACTGCAGCGAGGAGCACCACGAGCACGGCTTCCGCCCGTATGCCATCGCACGCCGCACCACGGGCGATGCCGCCGAGGTCGAGGTGCTGTCGGTGTTGCATCGTCCGCTGCTCGGCTTGGAGCCCGACGAAGGGCGTGGCTTCGACGCGCAGGAACTCGCGCTGCTGCTCGAGGCGTGCGACAGCCGCGAGCTCGGTCCGCGCCACGTGCTCGCGGACTACCTGCTCGCGCGAGGCGATCCGCGCGGCGAGTACCTCGCACTCGCGCTGGCACCCGTGCTCGACGCCGACGGCCTCGCGCGTCGCGATCAGCTGCTCGCCGAGCATCGACAGCGCTGGCTCTCGCCCCTCGGGGGCGTGATCCCCGGCGACGCTGCCGTGTTCGAGCGCGGCTTGCCCGTCGCCGTGTCGGTGCTCGCCGACGCATCCGAGCTTCGCGCGATCGAGAGCTCGCCGACGTGGAGCTCCATCGAGCGGCTGCACTACCTGCCAGGCAGCGCCGACGTCATCCCCGGTGCATCGCGGGCGCTGCGCGAAGTCGGGCCGCTGGGCACGGCTGGGCTCGCGCAACTCGCGACGGGCGACTGGCCACATCTCGAGACCCTGTGGGTGTCACCCCTGGGCCAGATCGACTACGACCACCTGCAACACGCGAGGCTCCCGCGGCTGCGCGCGCTGGTCGTCGACAAGGCGGCTCGGAGCGCGATGAAGGGCGAGCCTGTCTGGTGGCCGCAACTCGAGCGGTTGACCTTCACCGGCTCGTCCGTGACGGTCGATCAGTGGCTGGCAAACCGCGTCCACGCCTCGACCGAGGCGCCCTGGGTCGCGAGCTGCGAGCTCGGTGCCGATGGTCGGCTCGCGGGCTGGGAGATCGCCGCTGGCCCGGTCGGGGCTGGCACGATCGCGGTCGAGGTGAGGATGCGAGGCTGGCACCCCGACGCCACGCGCCGCAGGCTGATCAGCCTTCTCGATACCGCTCGACCGCTCTCCATCAACGTCGTGCTCGTCGCCTCGTCGTACTGGTCACCGACGGACGACGACGTCCGCGCACTGGAAGCACCCGGGCGAACGATCGCGATATCGTAGGAATCGATCGAGGTGATGATGAGTGACGACGACGAAACGTGGGGCGGAGGAACGCTCGCGGGCGCGCTCCGCGATCTCGAACGCTACGCGCAGAAGCTGTTCGCGACGAAGCCGCAGCTGCGCTCGGTGATGATGTGCGTGGCGCAGTACTGGAGCGACGAGGCCGACGATGCGGTGCATGCGTTTGTCGTCGCGTCCGAGCGCTCGACGCCGCTGTGGCCCCATATCTGCGCCGAGAGCGCCTGGAACGAGGACAACCCGGAGCCGATCGCCGGCGAGATCTGCGAGTCGTGCACCACGGAGATGAGCTACTTCCCGTGCGATGACAACGGCAGCTCGATCCCGGTGTTCGAGCCGTACTGTCACGAGCACGGCAGCCAGGAAGAGCTGATCGCGGACAACTACACGCCGTTCGCCGTCGCGCGGCGCACCGACGACGGGATCGCGATCGAATTTGTCGGCACGCTGTACCGCCCCGACAGGCAGCTGCTCGACCAGCGCGAGCGCGATACAGCGATGCGCTCTGCCCGACCGCTCGATGCGCGCGCCAAGACGCTGCTCCTGCAGGTGTTCGTGGCCGCGCGCGACGACGCCCCACGCCGGGTGCTCGCGGACTACTTGATCGAGCAAGACGATCCGCGCGGCGAGTACATCTCCCTCGCCCTCTCGGAGCTCGACCAGGAGGGCCGCGAGCGGCGCGATGCGCTCCTCGAGGAGCATCGCTGGAGCTGGCTGCAACCGCTCGGCGCGGTGATCCCGAAGGCGCACGCGCGCTTCGAGCGTGGCTTGCTCGCGAGCGCCGATGTCGAGGTCGGGCTTGACGATCTCGCGGTGATCGAGAACGCGATCGGGTGGGGTGCGATCGAGAAGCTGCACTTCTTGCCGGGCAGCGTTCACTTCGTGTCGCCGGTGATGCGCGCGCTGCGCGAGGTCGGACCGCTCGGCAGCGAAGGCCTCGCGAAGCTCGTCAAGGGCACGCAGTGGGCGATCGAGCACCTGCGCGTTGCACTCGCGACGCCGGCCGACGAGGATCAGCTGATCGCAGCACAACTGCCGAAGCTGAAGCACCTCAGCTTCGAGCTCGCGAGTGGTGTCGAGTACGGACCGCCGTACGACAAGCTGAGGACCGCGCCGTGGTGGAACCAGCTCGAGCGCGTGACCTGGCTGCGCGATCTCGAGGGCTCGCGACCGTGGCTGGCGTCGCTCTCCGCGATCACACCGGTGCCGTGGATCGCGGTGAGCGACACCGGTGGAGATGGCAAGCAGGCCGGCTGGAACGTCGCGATGAGCAAGGATGCGATCGAGGTGACGATGCAACGCTGGACGCCGACGTCGACCCGCAAGACCCTGCTCTCGCTCCTCGAAGCCTTGCCGGACCTGCCGATCACGCTGCGTCCGTCGACCACCTGGGAGCCGACGGCCGACGACGTCGCCGCGATCGCGAGCGCAGGCCGCCGCGCTGCGATCGCCTAATCGAGATATCCTCGACGGCATGAGCCGATCCTCGGAGGACGCTACCGGCGTCCGCACGGTCGTGGCCCCGGGTACGGTGGACGAGAGCCAGATCACCGAGCGGCCCGAGCCGGCCATCCCGATCGCGGGGCGCTACAAGGTGACGCGCCGGCTCGGCAAGGGCGGCATGGGCGAGGTGATGCTCGCCCGCGACGAGCAGGTCGGCCGCGACGTCGCGATCAAGCGCATGCGCACGGCGGCGCCGAACGATCGCCAGGTCTTGCGGTTCTTGCGCGAGGCCTCGATCCAGGGCCGGCTCGAGCATCCCGCGATCGTGCCGGTGCACGAGATCGGCAAGGACACCGACGGCCTCCCGTTCTTCGCGATGAAGCGGCTCGCGGGCACCACGCTCGCGGAGATCCTGGCGGACAAGAACAACGCGCGCGACTCGCAGTCCAAGCTGGGCAAGTCGCGGTTCACGCTGCAGCAGATCCTGCGCGCGTTCGTCGAGGTCTGCCTCGCGATCGAGTTCGCGCACGTCCGCGGCGTGGTCCACCGCGACCTCAAGCCCGACAACATCATGCTCGGAGACTTCGGCGAGGTCTACGTCCTCGACTGGGGCGTCGCGAAGATCGCGGGCGAGCACGACGACGACTTCACCGACGTCGATTCGAGCGGCGGCTCCGGCGAGAACGCCACGCAGGTCGGCACCACGATCGGCACGCCCGGCTACATGGCCCCGGAGCAGGTGCGCGGCAGCAGCGGGATCGACGGCCGCACCGACGTCTACACCCTCGGCTGCCTGCTGTTCGAGATCCTCGCCGGCGAGCCGATGCACCCGCGCGGCTACGAGGGGCTGCAGAGCGCGCTGTTCCGCTCCGGCGAGAAGCCGTCGGAGCGCGCACCGAGCCGCGAGATTCCGCCCGAGCTCGACCTGTTGTGCGCACAGGCGACGCAACCGGAGCGCGAGCTGCGGATCGCCACCGCGCGCGAGCTAGGCGATAGCGTGCAGGCGTTCCTCGACGGCGATCGCGACCACGCGACCCGCAGGACGCTCGCGCGGCAACACCTCGAGCGCGCACGCACCGCGTTCTCGGAGTCGATCACCAGCGACGACTCGGCGTTTCGCAGCACCGCGATGCGCGAAGCCGCGGGCGCCCTCGCCCTCGATCCGGCGCAGCCCGGTGCCGCCGAGCTGATGGGTCGGTTGATGCTCGAGCCACCGCGCACCGTGCCCCGCGAGGTCGAGTCCGCGATCGCCGCGGACAACATCCGCGCCGCGCGCGTCAACGCGAAGGGCGGGCTGCTCGCCGTGATCGGCGGGATGATCCTGATCCCGATCCTGTGGTCGATGTCGCCGGCCGGCTCGCCGTGGGTCCCCGCGCTCGGGCTCACGATCGTCGTGATGGGCTTCGTCTCGACGTACAACGTGTATGCGAAGAAGCCGATGACCGGGTTGGTCGTGATCGGCAACATGGTGATGATCGGGCTGATCGCGTGCGGCTACGCACCACTCCTCGCCGCGCCCGGGCTCGCCGCCGTGCTGACGATGGCGATGGTGTTCACGCCGCGGCTATCGTGGCTGAGCTCCGGTGTCACGGTGGCCGCGTCGGCGGTGATCGGCGTGTTCGTGCCGCTGCTCCTCGAGCTCGTCGGCGTGCTCCCGCGGACCGCGGTATTCGAAGGCGATGGCGTCGTGTTTCACGTGCCGGCGGTGGCGGCCTCGTCGACGCCGGAGATGGTCACGTTCTCGATCTACACGTTCGCCGTGATCATCGGCGCGGCGTGGATGGCCGGGGTGATGCGCACGCGAAATCGCGATTCACATCGCCACCTGATGCTGCAGGCGTGGCAGCTGCAGCAACTGGTTCCCCGGACGCCTTAGACCCGCCGGATCGCATCGACTCCGACGGTCTTCACTGGATCACCACCTGCGTCGAGGCGTCGGCGAACACCCGGATCTGGAGACGCTTGGTGCCGGCGTCGAACGCGAAGCAGCCCGGGGCTGCGCAGGTCGCGAGGTTGCCGCTCGGCAGCGCCGCACCGTTCACCAGGATGGTCGCCGGGGCGGAGAACGGGGCCGGTAACGCGCGCGCGTCGATGTCGACGGTGAACACCGAGTACTCGGTGCCCGGGGTCACCGAGATGATCTCGCCGATCGCCGACGCCGCCGCACCGTCGTGCAGCGTCACGTTCGCGGTGGTCGACTCGGTGGGCGTGTAGACCAGGCGGAGCTCGCGGCCGATCGCGGGCGTCGTGTACGAGGTGACGCCAGCCGCGGTGGCGGGGAGCAGGGTGTCGGCGGCCCGCGCGAACATCGGGACGATCGATCCCGCGCGCTGGAACCTGGGGATCACGTCGAACGGCGCGGCGACCATGATCTCGGTGGTGCCGTCGCCCGTGAGCGGCGCGCCGCTGTTGACGTCGACCCACGCACCCGGCGGCAGGATCACCGCGCGCTGCGTCGCGCCTGCCTCGATCACCGGCGCGACCAGCAGGTTGTCACCGAGGAAGAACATCGCGTCGTCGCTGGCGCTGTCCGGGAACATGAACCGCACGGGGCGATTGACCGGCGTGCCGTCGGCGGCGGCCTGGTTCGCGAGCGTCCACAGCAGCGGGTTGAGCTGGATGTGGATGTCCGCGTAGGTCTTGTAGACGGCGGCCGAGCCCGGCGTGAACAGCGTGGCGTCCCACGGGTTGTGGCTCTTGCCGCCGCCACCGAGCTGCATGATGGTGCCGAACGCGGCGTACTGCGCCCAGCGCAGCAGCGAGTCCGTCGTCGGGAAATCGCGGAAGCCGCCGATGTCCGAGCCGTAGAACGGATACCCCGACACCGACAGCGCGAGCCCGCGGCTGATCGCGCTCGGCAAGCCGCCGACGTTGGTCATGCCCTCGCCGTTGTCGACGCCGTGCTCCGAGAAGTCGCTGTCGAGATCGCCGGGCCAGATCGCCGTGTTGACGTGCTGCTCGCCCCACGCCCCGGCGCGGGTGAGCAGGAAGCCATCGCCGGGAGGCAGCGCCTCGAGGTACGCGCGGTGATAGTGCTCCTGGTAGCGGCGGTGGAACTGCCCGTTGTCGCCGGCGGCGAGCACCATCGGCAGGATCGCGCCGGCGATGTCGGGGACGATCTCCTCGCCGAAATCGAGCTTGAAGCCGGAGCTGCCGCGCGACACCACGCGATCGATTCGCTGCTGCCACCACTCGCTCGCGCCCGGTCGGGTGAAGTCGACCATCGCGCCCGGGCCGTCTTGCCACGGGTAGTCGATCACGTTGCCGATGTCGTCCTGGACGAAGAACTCGTTCGCGGTGCCCTCGGCGTAGTCGGCGGCGGAGATCGGATCCTTGCCGACGTACGGCGTCGACCAGAACAGCAGGTTGTAGCCGCGCGCGTGCATCTCGTCGACCAGCGCGTCGAACTGGACGAACTGCTGCTCGTCGACGACGAAGCTGTTGTAGGCGGTCTGCCACGGGTTATCGATCCAGATCGTCGAGCCCGGGATGTTGCGCGCGCGCATCTCGTCCATGTCGTCGCGCAGCTCGTCGGCGCTGGTCAGCGCGTTGCGCCACTGCATCGGGGCGAACGCCCAGCGCGGCGGCAGCGCGGGCTTGGTGGTGAGGGCGACGTACGTGCGGACGAGATCGAGCGGTGCGGGCGAGGTGTAGAGGTAGAACTGATAGGTGCCGCGATCCGGCAGGGTGAACGTGGTGGTCACGCGGTCGACGTTCGTCTTTGCGAGATCGATCGCCCCCGGCCGATCGTCGGCGGCGAGCATGCCGACGCCGCTCTTCGGCCACAGCACGAGCGGCACCGGCACGTGGGTCTCGTTGAGCGAGGACTCCGACCCCGGATCGACGCGCAGCGACAGCTCGCGCACCGTGCCGGCGACGTTCGCGCGCACCGGCGCATCACCGGTGCCGTAGAGCGGCTCGGTCCCCGGCCGGGGCAACGCGAGCTGGAGCTGCACCGCGCCCGCGTGCGCCGACGCATCGAGCTCGAGCACCGCGCAGTCCTGGACCGGGCACGGCTTGAGGCGCAGCTTGGTGCCGCCCTCGAGGATGATCGACTCGCCGTCCGTGGCGATCGCCTTGGTGATCGGGACGAGGTCGACGGCGGGATCGCCGCCGCGCGGATCGTAGTAGTGCTGGTCGTCGATCTCGTCGGTGACGCCGATCTGGAGGAACCCTTCGATCGACAGCGAGCCCACCGTCAGCGTCATCGACGTCAGCTCGATCGAGACCGGCCCCGAGCTCACCTGATCCGGTGGCGGCAGGGCCCCGTCGTAGTTGTCCCCACACGCGACGATCGCGCACGCGGCGATCGCAAACCCAGACAAGCGTCCCCGTGGCTGCACCGCGGGAACCTAGATCAGAACGTCACTTCTTTTTGCCGAAGAACGGCAAGTAGTGACGCAGCCCGCGCATCGCGCCCTGGACGCCCTGCACCATGTCCGTCGCGATCCCGCCACTCCTTGGCGCGCGCGGCAGGGCGACGACGTCGACCATCTCGGGGAGCATCTCCGCGATCGGCGTGGCCTCCGACGCCTCCTGGGCCCGCGGCCCGAAGCCCTGGGATTCGCGCGCCTCGGCGACGCTGCGCGCGAGGACGGTGTGGAGATCCTTGCGCAGCTGCACCTTCTTGAGGACGGTGCCGATCTGCCGCGCCATCTCGCGCGTCGACGGGAAGCGCGACTCGACCTTCAGCGACAGCGCGCGATTGATGATCTGCGCGAACGGCGCGGGCACGTCGGAGCGCAGCGGGCGCAGCGGCGGCACGAGGCCCTCGCGGAGCTGCGTGTAGGTCTCGTAGTCGGTGGCGCCGTCGAACAGCTTGCGACCGACCAGCGCCTCCCACAGCACGCTGCCGCACGCGAACTGATCCGAGCCGGGGATCGGCCGCCCGCCCGACACGATCTCGGGGGCGAGGTAAGACATCTTGCCCTTCACGATGCCGGGCTCGGTGGTTTCCTGGGTGCGATCGGGGGCGAGGGCGAGCCCAAAATCGATCAGCTTCACCATGCCCCGCGTGGTGAGCAGCACGTTGTGGGGCGAGACGTCGCGATGGACGATCGGCAGCGGGCGGCCGTCGGGACCGAGCCGCTCGTGCGCCGCCGCGAGCCCCCGAAGGATCCCGACGCCGACGGCGGCGACCAGCTCCCACCGCGTCTGCTCGTTGCGCGCGGTGTGATAGCGAACCCAGCTCCCGAGGTCGATGCCCTCGATCCACTCGAGGACCATGTAGTAGTGGCCGCGGTCGTGGACGAAGTCGTGGACCTCGGACACGTTCGGAGACTGCAGCGCCGACCCGATGCGGGCCTCCTCGACGAACATCGCCACGTAGTTGGGCTGGCTCGCGAGGTTCGCGTGCATCTGCTTGACGGCGACGTCGCGCACGAAGCCGGAATCGCCGCGGACTCGACCTCGCCAGACGTCGGCCATACCGCCACGACCAGCCACTTCGACCAGCTCGTAGCGGCCACCGACGATCAGCCCTGGGCGCGGTTCCTCGGCCATGACGCGGATGACTATCATCGCATAGTTCCCCTGCGAATCTCACGCGTTCGGGGATTCTCCGACGAAGGTCGCTGGATCTTCTCGTCGCGGTCCTTCTCGCCGCGGTGTTACTCTCCGTCGAGTGGAGCCCATGGGTCTGACTCGGTTCGCCGATGTTGTCGGACGCGAGGACATCCCTCTCGACCACGCGGCACTGCTCATCGGAGCCTGGGAAGAGCCCAAGCGCGACGTCGACGCGTACTTCATGATGCTCGACCGGATCGCGCGCGAGGCCTCGCCCGACGTGGCGCGCGCCACCAGCGGAATCGGCCGCGCCCGCGCGATCAGCGATCACCTGTTCGATCGCCTCGGGTTCTGCGGCAACACCGACGACTACTACGACCCGCGCAACTCGTTCCTCACCGAGGTCCTCGATCGCCGCACCGGCATCCCGATCTCGCTGAGCGTGGTGTATCTCGAGGTCG
>Ga0075163_10006875_pt1 | contig 15072 bp, 15 predicted proteins | sample JI1023141ADNA_FD_71478 | JGI IMG/M metagenome (GOLD analysis project Ga0075163, IMG submission 71478) | Wastewater effluent complex algal communities from Wisconsin, to seasonally profile nutrient transformation and Carbon sequestration -... | ecosystem: Engineered > WWTP > Effluent > Algae... | reverse complement strand
GGCACTGGCGCGTGAGTATCTGCAACGCGTGCCGGCCGGTCCGTGGGTGGGCCTCGCGCACGAGGTGCTCGGCGAATGATGGCCGCATGGCTGCTGGTCGCGGTGCTCGGCGCTGACGCTGCGCCCAGAGTGGTGGTGCTCGCGCCGCCAAGCACCTCTGCAGCCCTGACGGCGCGCCTCAAGGGGGAACTGACGGCCGCGGGCTTCGAGGTGCTGCTGCAGACCACCCGCGAAGCCGACCTCACGCGGGCCGAGGTGCGACGGGTTGGCGCCGAGACGAACAGCATCGCCGTGCTCGCGTTGAGCACGCAGGCCGGCAGCGTCGATGCGTGGGTGGAAGACCGGGTCACGGGGAAGACCGTCATTCGCAGCCTCGCCCTCGATGACGCGGCCGTCGTCGCGACCCGAAGCGTCGAGCTGCTGCGCGCGAGCCTTCTCGAGCTCACCCTGCAGAAGCGGCCGGCCGTACCGTTGCCAGCCCCGGTCCTCGAGCTCGCCAGGCCACCACCTCCGCCACCGCCACGCCTCGAGGTCTTCCTCGGCGTCAGCGCCGGAGCGGCTCCCAACACCGGCGCGCAGTTGGGCCCGACGCTCGAGGCGCTGTGGGTCGCATGGCATCCACTCGTGCTGGCCGTTCGGGTGACGGGCCCACTGGCGCTCGGTCGCGTGAACGCCGGCCCCTTCGCCGCGACGTTGCTCGAAGGTCACGGCGTCGGCCTGGTGGGCGCCGAGTGGTCACGCGGGCCGCTCTCGCTTCGAGGTCTTCTCGGCGCGGGAGCACACGTCGTCAGCGCAGCCGGCGTGAGCGCTCCAGGCGTCGAGACGACGACGGACACGGCGTGGATGCTGGCCCTCACCGCATCGGGCGAGCTCGGCTGGCAGGTCTCAGGTCCGCTGGGGCTCGTGGTGGGGCTCGACCTCGTGCGGGCCACCGCTCCGGCTCGCATCGCCCTCGGCGGAGTCGTCGCGGCGGAAGCGTCGAACCCCGCCGTGCTGGGTCGCGTGGGGGTGTCGTTTGCGCTGTGACTGGCTCGTGCTGTTGCTGCTCGGCTGTACACCGACGACGCTCGAGCCCGTTCGCCTCGTCTGCGCCAGCCTCGACTGCGGGCCCCACGGAAGCTGCGTTCAGTCGAACGGAATCGCGCGGTGCGAGTGCGACGAAGACGAGGGCTTCTTCGAACGAGGTCAGCGCTGCGTCGACCCCTGCGCCACCACGGCCTGTGGAGCCGGCGGCCTCTGCGTCGCAGCTCAAGGCGCCTCCATGTGCGTGTGCACTTCGCGCGTGTCCATCGGCGCAGCCTGCGGTGATGTGCTGCCGGGAGAAGTGACCACTGGCGTCGTGCCGGAGGGAGTGCACGTCACCAGCGACGATGGCGTGCTGGTGCTGGGCGTGGTGCCCAACACGTCGACGGCGGCGCTGGTGCGGCTGGGCCCGGACCTGCGCGCGGTCGCTCCGCCCATCAGTTTTCCAGGCCTGGGTGTCGCGGCCGGTTCGGGGTTGTCGACCCACTCCATCGTCGAAGGCCCCGACGACAGCGCCGTCTTCCTCGTGCGTGGTGCCGGCCCCGAGCTGCTCAGCGTCGGCGCTGATGGAGGCGTGTCGTGGAGAGTGGCGCTGCCCGACGCGGGCGTGGCCTCTGCGGTCGACCGCACGGCCGAGGGCTACGTCGTCGCGGCCCGGGCAGGCGTGTATCGCGTCGAGGCTGGGGTGGTGACGAGCGTGACACCGCCACCGCCGAACGTCGCCGAGTGGACCTTCGTTCGCCGCCGCTCGAGTGGAGACCTGCTGTTGGGCGGTCGCAGTGTGGAGACACCGCCGCGGGCGGTCTTTGCCGTGCAGAGCGCGCAGGGCGAGCATCGCTGGGTGCAGCACGTGGGGCTGGCGGGCAGCGAGGGGCGGGCGCGCGCAGGGTGCGAGCTGCCCGGTGGTGACCTCGTCGTGCTCGCCACCATCGACAGCGACTCGTGGGTGCTGCGGCTGTCGCCTGGCGGGGAGGTTGTGTGGCGCAAGCGGCTCGCAGGCCCCGGCCAGGACGACGCGACCGAAGTGACGTGTGCCGAAGACTCGCTCGTCGTCACGGGGCAGACGACGTCGTGGGGCACTTCACTCGCTGGGCACGGCTGGGCCGTTGGCCTCGACGCGAGTGGGCAGGTGCGTTGGGCGGGCCTCTACGGCTCCCGAGATGCCGCGTTTCTCGGCCACGTCGTTCGACGCGACGGTGGGGTGGTGGCGGTGGGGCTCGTGCTTCCTCCCACTCCCGCGAAGTACGCCGTGTGGGCCGTACGGCTCGATGACGAGACAGGCCAGGCGCTGCCGTGAGCCGTTTGAGCTGCTGCGGCGTCAGCCCGGCGCATGCGCTCGACCCTGACCTTGTTGTGTCTGCTGTGCAGCTGCACCGGCACCACCATCGACCCCTGCGCGTCGGTCGACTGCGGCGGCAACGGAGTGTGTGCGACCGCAGCTGGAGCGGCGCGCTGCGTGTGCAACGACGGTTTCGTCAGCAACGGCGCGACGTGTGAGCCGGCGCCGAGACCGTGCGAGGGCGTCACCTGCGGCGGCCACGGAGCCTGTGCCATCACTGCGTCGGGGCCAACCTGCCTCTGTTCAGCCGGGTTCCACGTCGAGGGCACGACCTGCCTGGCGAACGTCGTCGGAGACGAGTGCGCGGGCGTGACGTGCGGCGGGAGAGGGACCTGCGTCGTCGTCATCGACTCGACGGGCCGCGCTCCCCAGTGCCTGTGCGGCGCGGGCGCTGACCCGATGGGCACCACGACCTGCGTGGCGCGAGTGACACCGTGTGACGGCGTGACGTGTTCAGGCCGTGGCACCTGTGCCGTCTCAGGAGCCCAGGCCATCTGTCTGTGTGGAGCGGGTTTCCATGCCGTCGGGCTCGGCTGTGAAGCCGATGTCGCCGACGCCGAGTGTCAGGGCGTGACGTGCAGCGGCCACGGCACGTGTGTCGTCGTCGCTGGCACGACGCGAGCTCCACAGTGTCTGTGCGACAGCGGCTTCCGCGCGACCTCGGCCACGACCTGTCTTGCGGAGCCAAACCCGTGCGCCGGCGTGACGTGCAGTGGTCACGGAAGCTGCGCCGTCTCGTCGGGGACCGCGCTCTGCGTCTGTGCGGCCGGCTTTCACGTGGGCGCCGCGCTGAGCTGCGAACCCGACGTCGTGGGCGCGGAGTGTCAGGGCGTGACATGTGGCGGCCGCGGTGCGTGCGTCGTGGTGGCGGGGCCCCCGCGTGGACCCCAATGCGTCTGCGGAGCGGGCTCGCTGGCTCAGTCGGGAACGTGCGTGCCGGCGCCCGACCCCTGCGCCGGCGTGACGTGTGGCGGCCATGGCACCTGTGCCGTCTCGCAGGGGGCTGCGGTGTGCGTGTGCCAGAGCGGCTTTGCGGCGCAGGGCGGCACCTGTGTCAGCCAGCCCAATCCCTGTACGGGCGTCGCCTGCAGCGGTCATGGCACGTGCGCGGTGGCGCAGGGCGCGGCAGTGTGTGTTTGCGACAGCGGCTTTCACCCCAACGGCGCGCTCGCCTGCGAAGCGACTGTCTCGTCGTGCACTGGCGTGACGTGCAGCGGTCACGGCACCTGCGCCATCGTCAACGGGTCGGCCACCTGTCTGTGTGAAGAGTCTGCCGGCTGGTACGCGAGCGGCACCCAGTGCGTCGACCCCTGCGCGCAGGTCAGCTGTGTGGGTGGCTTCTGCGTCGCTCCGCAGGGCAAGCCGATGTGCGGTTGTCCCTCGTCGTTCAGTTCCGCGACCTCGTGCGTGACGACGCTGGAGGGTGGCTCGGTGCCGGGCATTCAGGCTGAGGCGATGAGACGCACTGCCGACGATGGCTTCATCACGCTCGGCAACCTGCAGAACACCACGACCGCCGCTCTGCAGCGCTTCGACGGCACCTTCACCGCCTCGTGGCAGGTGCCGTCCGCAGGCCAACGGCTGGCAGGGGGAGGCGGGTTGTCTCAGCACACGCTCGTCGAGGCGGTCGACGGCGGTTTCGTCTTCGGCGCGCGCGACACCTCGCTGATGCTGGTGCGCACCGACGCCGTGGGCAATCAAGTGTGGGCTCGCGTGCTGCCCGATGCTGGAACGCTGTACGGCGTCGAGAACGCGGGCACTGGGTACCTCGTGATGGGTGACCTGCTGCAACGCCTCGATGATCAGGGCGCCGTGCTGTGGACACGCCGGGCCCCGAGCGACGTCGCCTACTGGACCTCGGCGCGCGCGCTCACTGGCGGCGGGTGGGTGCTCAGCGGCAAATCGACCGGAGCGATTGGGCGCGCGCTCGCGACCCGGGTCGACGCGATGGGCAACGTGGTGTGGACCCGCATGCTGGGCCTGCCGAGTTCGAGGGGGCTCGGCTTCTCGGTCGTGCCGGTAGGCAACGACGTCATCGTGGCCGCGAACGTCGACAACGACGGCCAGGTCGTGCGCTTCGACGGGAACGGCAATGTGCTCTGGGTGCGCCGCTTCGGCGGCTCCGAAGATGACAGACTCGTGCACCTCGAGAGCACGGCTCAGGGTGGCGTCGTCGTGTCGGGTGAGACGAGGTCGTTCAACAACTCCCAGGGAGCGCGCAGCTCGGCCTGGCTCGTCGCGCTCGATGGTGCTGGGCGCCTGCTGTGGAATGGCCTGTACGGCTCGGGCACCAACTCGCGCTTCGTCGGCCACGCGGTGATGCCTGACGGCTCGGTGAAGGCGGCCGGCGTCTCGCTGGGAAGCGACGGGCGCTTCCGCACGTGGGGGCTTCGCGTCGACGGCGCGACGGGAGCGGTGATTCCGTGAGCCTGGGGCGCGCGTGGCGTTCGAATCTGGCTCCTGTGGAGAGTTCTGGACGACACGACGCCGGTCGCGGTGCAGACGCGGGAAGTCCGGACTCAGAGATGGACAGCAAGCGCCTTTCCCGTCCTTCCATTTCAAGGGCAGCGCCGATTCGAGGCTGATCGAGCGGTCGTCGTCCCCGAACCACGGCAAGAGCAGAGACGCCCTGTTCGCTCCCGCCAGTCCCCCGTATCCTCGGGCGATGCCTCGCTTGATCCCCTTCGTCCTGGTGGCGGTCCTTGGCTGCACCGCGCGATCGCCGTGCGAGGCGAACGCGAACGGTTGCGCGGCTGCTCCGTGGACCCAGGTTGATGCGACGCAGGCCTCGAAGCTGCAAAAGGCGCTCGAGGCGGCGCGAAGTGAGCAGGAGCTCCCGGGAATGGCGATGGCCGTCGCCTTTCGTGACTCTCGGCAGCTCTGGGTCTCGACGGCCGGTCAGTCACGGCTCGAGCCGGCGACCGAATGGCGGCCGACCGACGAGTCGCGCATCGGCAGCGTCACCAAAACCTTCACTGGGGCGCTGATGATGATGTTGGCTGAAGAAGGCCGGCTCTCGCTGGAAGATCCCGTCGAGCGTTGGGTCCCGATGACGTACTCCGGTCCCACCCTTCGTCAGCTCGTCTCCAACCGCAGTGGCATCGTCAGCTACAACTACGTGGGCGGGTTCGACACCTCGCAGGCGTGGACGCCGCCGCAGATGGTGCAATGGGCCATGGACCGTGAGCCTCGTTTGAGGTTCGCGCCTGGCGAAAAGTGGGAGTACTCCAACACCAACTTCATCTTGCTCGGTATGGCGATGGAGAAGGCGACCGGCCAGAGCTACGAGGAACTCTTGAAGGAGCGCTTCTTCGGCCCACTTGGGTTCGAGCGATCTCGCCTTTCAGCTTCGGCGGCAGACGACCCGGCGCTCGTTCACAGCTACGAGAAGAACCCGCCCGTCGACACCACCCTCACCGTCAACCCCTCATTTGGCTGGGCGGCAGGAGGCCTCGTCTCCACACCCTCGGAGTTGGTGCGCTGGGTCGTCGCGCTGTACGGCGGAGAGTTGTTGAGCCGCAAAGCGCTCACCGAGATGACGACCAGGAGCGGAGAGACTCCACCGGACCAGAACGACTACGGCCTGGCCACCTTCATCGAGGCAGGCGATGGCCACACGCTCATTGGTCACACCGGCGGGATCGGCGGCTCAGGGACCTATGCCTACTTCCTGGAGCCAGAGGGCGTGGCCGTGGTGATGATGGCGAATCGAATGCCCGTCGATTTCAGGAAGGCCTCGCAGCACGTCTTCCGCGTGCTGGTGAAACAGTAGGTCCGAACCCCAGTCCGCCTCACTCGTGTCGACTGGCCTGAACGACACCGTCAGCGCCGCAGCAGCCGGCTCAGCCCGTACGCGATGGGGCCGATGGCGATGATGAACTTCCCGCCGTTCGCCGCGAGCACGAACGTCACCGCCGTGAGCGCCAGCCCGCCCACCAGCCAGAGCATCGCGGCGCCTGAATCGTCTTCCGGCGTCTGCTCCTCACCGCGCCAGTCGAGGTCGCCCACGCAGATGCGCGCGAGGCCAGGCGAGGCGCCTTCGCGTTGAAGTTGGCTGGCGATGTCGTCGGGGTCGCAGCCCTGTTGCTGAAGCTCGAAGGCGCGGTCAGAGAAGGTGGCAGACATGTGGTGCTCCAGGGTGCGGTGCGTGAGCCCGGCCTCGTGTCGCGCCGGGAATGCCTGTAGTTGGGGCCGCCTCGGCGGTTCCGTCACGAAAGCGACGTTTTCATGCGCTCCCTCTGGTTTTCCTTCTGCCTCGTCAGCGTGGCCTGCGGCTCGGTCGTCGACCCACCGAAGGTCGCCTGCGGCCCGGCCACCTGCACCGGGTGTTGTCAGGGCGAGACCTGTCTCGATGGCGCGTCGGACTCGGCGTGCGGCCGGGCAGGAGCCCAATGCGCCAGCTGCGGCACCTCGCGGGTCTGCACCAACGCGACGTGCGAGGTCGAGCCGCTGCCGGTGGGCGCGAAGGTCGTCTTCGTCACGCGCACCACCTTCAAGGGCAACCTCGGAGGCCTCGTCGGCGCCGACCGCCTGTGCGAAGCCGCAGCCGGAGCGGGCACCCTCCCCGGCCGCTTCAAGGCGTGGCTGTCGACGAACGAGTGGGACTCGACGCGCAGGGTCGCCGTGTACGTGCACGCCGCCGACCGCTTCGCCAGCAACGGGCCCTGGTACCTGCCTGGCGTGAACGACCGTGGCCGGCGGATGCAGGTCTTCACCAGCCGAGCAGCACTCCGCTCGGCGCCGCTGCTCCCCATCGACCGCACCGAGCTCGGCACCAACGCGGGCATCTCACCCGGTGGCCGCAACGTCTTCACCGGCACGCAGGCCACGGGCATGTCGCTGCCCATCTCGGCGTTCACGTCACCGCAGAGCACCTGCTCCAACTGGACCTCATCGTCCTCGGGCGTCGAAGCGACCATCGGCACCGTGTACGGGCAAGGCGGCGACTGGACCGCGCTCAGTGACAGCAGCTCGTGCGCGAATGACCTGTCGTTGTACTGCTTCGAAGACTGACGCTGCAGGGCGTCGACCTCGCACGCGGAAAGCCGGGAGTTCTTCCCGACGAGGCCCTGATGAACCCGGCGCCGCGTCGCTCAGTCGGCGCTGAGCTGACGGCCCGCGCGAGACGTCACGCGCAGCGGCGCGCCCGAGGGCCAGCTGAACGAAGGCGCGAGCCGGAAGACGTTCGGCACCACCACGCCGTCGACCTTCACCGGCGTGAGCCGCGCGCCAGCCGTCGACGAGAACGCGGCCCACTCCGCCTCGAGGTCCTGCCCCGACGCGGAGGAGAGCCTCACCACGTCAGCGCGGCCGATGACCTGCGCGTCCTCGGAGTCGAGGTCGACGGTGACCCGAACGCGGCGCTTCTCGTCCACCAGCCGCGACGTCTTCACGCCGTCGACGAGGTCGAGCGGCGGCAGCCCCGACCCCGAGACGAGTCGCAACGCCTCAGCCGTCTCGATGAGGTCGTTCGTGAGGTCGGCAGCCATCTTCGTCTCGAGCTCGTCCGTCAGCCGTCGCAGCGTCGCGACCTCTGCGGCGGTGCTCGTCGGCTTCCACACCCGCCACTCCCCCTTCGTCAGCACGAGCGGCTGTGCCTGCAGCACGCCGTCGTTCCCGGTCACGTCGACGTGGCCCCACAGGGCCTTCGCGGCCTGACGAATTGCCTCGGGCTTCGACGCGTCTGCGAACGCAATCGCATGGTCCGTCGGCGCGAAGGCCACCAGGCTGCCCGCGACGCCGAGTGATGAGAGGAACGACTCCGACACCAGCGCGCTCGAGGCCGGCACGGCCCCATGGCTCGTGAGCACCAGCCACGCTCCGGGCGCGACTCTCACCAACGCCGAACGCGCCGGGCCCTGCGTGCGCGCGACGTCACGCACCAGCGCCGCGTCGCCATCGGCGCACCACCGCAGGTCTTCGGTCACCATCACCTGCACCGGCAGGCCCATCACGGTCGTCGCCGGCGGAACGCTGACGTCGGACGGCGCGTTCACCCGCCGCACCGTGCGGAACAACGACTGGAGGCCGGCCCCTTGTTGCTCGAGGTGCCGCCGCTTCGAGGTCGACGCACAGTGACGCTCGACGGTGCTCTCCAGCGCAGTCGTGAGCTCGTCCTTCAGGCCGGTGCGCGCGAGCTCTCGCTCGACCTCGCGGCGGAGCAGCGCGTCGAGCTGCGGGTCCGATGCAGACGAGAGGTCGTCGACGTCGAAGGAGCGCGGCGCGCGGAAGTCAGGGGTGCTGAGTGAACGCGAGAAGCTGCTCGCGCGAGGCTTGAAGCGTGCCCTTCCCTTGCAACTCGGCGCGAGCGCGGTGGTGACGAAGACGAGCAGGAGCGTGAGGTGACGTGCGTTCATGCCCGTTCATTGGAAGCACCGCTCCCAATCCGTCACGGGCTCGGCAGAATCACTCCGGCGAGGCGTCGTCGACGGCGGCGCGGAAGAGCCCCGTGGGGAAGCGGCGACGGAACTCGGCCGCGACGTTCTTCGCCTCGATGGAGCGGCCAGCGCTCGACAGCGCCATCACCTTCAGCGCCAACCGCTCTTCGGTGAGCTGGCCTTTGGGGAAGCGACGCTCGTGTTGCGCCAGCGCATCCAACGCGGCGTCGACGTCCTTCCTCGCCATCGCGGCGCGCGCCTGCTCGAGGTAGCTCTTCTCGAGGGCGAGCTGCTCGTCGGCCGACAGCTTCGACGCTGAAGGCTGCACGGCTCTGGGCTCGACGGCAGGAGGGACCGCTTCGAGGACGGGCGGGGGCACGGGGGGAGGCTCGGCGATGGGCACGGCGACGGGTGGCGGCTCGACCGGCGCGAGCTGGACGATGGGAGGCGGCGGCGGTGTCGTGACGACCGAGTGAACGCCTGCACCGATGGCGCCACCGACGGCGAGCGACGCCACGCTGGCCCCCACGACGAGCTTGGCCACGACAGCCCTGGCCACGACACCCGAGGCCGTCGCGCCCACCGCGCCAGTGCCTGCGCTCGCGCCAACGCCTCCACCTGCAGGCGGCGAGGAAGCCGCACCACCAGCGCCGCCATCAGAGCCCTCACCACTGCCGTCTCCGCCTGGCCCGTCGAACAGCTCCGTCGAGAGCCGCGCGAGCAGCTTCGCCTTCGCGCCCGCCGGGGCCGCGGTGATGGGCTTCTCGGCGTCGAGCAACGACGTGAGGTCTGCAGACATCGGCTCGAGGTCATCTGGCGTCATGACGCACCTCGCAGTCTCTCGACTGCCTGCTGAAAGTCACGCCGCGCGAGGCGAAGTCGCGAGTACGCCGTGTTGAGCGGCACCGAGAGCGCCTCGGCCACCTGCGGAATGCCATGGCCCTCGAGCTCGTGCATGACGAAGACGCCGCGTCGCTCCATGGGAATCGACTCGAGCGCGGTGAGCACGAGCTGCTTCGCCTGCTTCGTCTGCAGCTGGCCTTCAGGCGTGGGCCGCTCATCGACCGAGTCGGGCTCTGCGTCGGCGACCTCTCGCTTCTGCCAGGCGCGGTCACGAAAGTCGGACGCGACGCGGTACGCGATGCCGAAGAGCCAGGGCCGCAGCGGCCGGGTGGTGTCGTAGTCGGCGAGCTTCTTCCACGCGGTGATGAAGACGTCGTGCGCCACGTCCTCGACGTTCGCCTCCGAGATGCCGAGGCGGCGGAGCGTGCTCCAGACGTAGTCGAACTCGGCCTCGTAGAGCCGGTTGAAGTCCGCACGGGTGGGTGTGGGCCGCGGCTCCATCGGCGCGGCACCCTATTCGCTCGGCCGGCGATGCGTGACGAAGTTTGGCCGACTACGGCAGCACGTCGCCCCAGACCTTGAAGTGCAGCGAAAGCAGCGCGGTGAAGGCGAACTGCGACGACTGCCACACGGGAACGCTGCCTACCGAGACGATGACGCGCGGCTGCACGAGCCCCGTGGCGTGCAGGCGAATGCGCACCAGGTCGCCCGCAGGAATGTCGAGGAGCCCTCCCGCGCCGAGGCCCAGGAAGAGCGCACTCTGCGGCCGGGGGTTTGGCAGGCCGACCGACCAGGCCTGCACGCTGCCGACGTCGCCGCTCAGGCATACGCCGAACACCAACCACTTCGCGCAGCCTTCGACGCCACCGTCGAGCAGCAGCACGCGCACGCCACCGCTGCCAACCGTCACGCCACCAGGCGTCGTCGCACCGAAGCGCGCCGTCAGCAGCGTGTTGCGCGTGCCCCAGCTGCCGTGCACCTGGCCGAGGGCCACGACCCCGGGCACCTGACCGAGCGAGACGCCACCGCCGAACCCCACGAAGACGGCGTGCAGCGCAGGCTCCGGCTTCTTCGTGACGGGCGTCGACCTCGGCGTGATGGGCGGCTGCAACGTCAGCGAGGGAGGCGGGGTCGCCAGCGGAGGCAGCGACGTGGGCGGCGGCAGGGGCCGGCTCATCACCGGAGGAGGTCGCGGCGCGTCGGGCGGACGGCTCAGCGGCGGCGACGACCACTCGTCCTTCACGCCAGCATCCTCGACTCGCACCGGCTCGGCGCGCGTCATCACCATCGGGTCGATGACGATGGCCGCCGCGAGCACCACCGCGCCGGCGAGCTCGCCACAGTCCGACGCCGTCGACGAGAGTTCGCGCCTGCCAGTCTCTTTCCCGTCGAGGCCGACGAGAGACACCTGGGCCACGTGCCCCGGCGCGGTGCGGGAGAAGACGACGACGAGGGTGCGATGCGTAGGAGGTGGAGCGGACTTCGGGAGGGGCGCGAAGGGATTGCCCAGCTCGTCGTCGGGCGACGTCGCGGGCTGGATTGGCGGCGCGTCGAGGAACGGGTCCTTGCCCAGGCGCTCCGCGATGGAGCGGCGCAGCCGGTGCTCGTCGGGGCAGCTCGTCGCCGCCTCGTCGCGGCGAACCGACAGTGTCCACGTCGAGGCCAGCACGAGCCCGAGGAGCGCGCTCGTCACCGGCAGACGCCTCCGACGCAGGTGTTGCACGGTTGGCACGCGGCGCCCCCGCGGCCGCACAACACCGGCTCGGTGCCCGTTCGACAGGTGCCGCCGAAGCAGCAGCCGTTGCAGGTGGCCGGCGAGCAGGCGACGCACGCTCCAGCGACGCACCGCGCTTCGATGGGACAGGCCAGACACGAGTCGCCCCGCGTGCCGCACGCGACGTCGCTGTTCCCCGCGACGCAGAAGCTCCCCGAGCAACACCCGGCGCAGTCGCCGCACGTCGAGGGCGGCTTGCAGAACCCGTCGAGGCAGCGGCCCGAGCAGGTCTGACAGGGGCCGGTCGTTCCACAGAAGCTCGAGTCCTGCAGTGCGAGGGGCACACACCGGCCAAAGTCGCAGCAGCCAGCGCACGCGGAGCACGGCGGTGAGTCGGCGACGTCGAGCCGCGTCTCACACGCCACCATCTGCAGAAACACCACGGCCCACCACCGCATCAGGACACCATAGCCCGCGCCTCTCGACTGCCATCTCCGGAGTTGGGAGGTGCATCTCACGTGATTGGGGGCCCCCGGTGCATTCCGTCAGGGCGGAGCCGTTGATTTTCACCGCCCGTCGAATGGCTCGGGGACGAGTGGCTCAGCGCACGGCGTCGCGTCGAGCAGGCGAACGTCGAACTGGACCCACCAGCCGAAGCGGTCGCGCAGTTGCTCGATCCGCGACACCTCGTCGGCTGTCTGCGCCACGCCGAGCAACTGAACCTCGCCGAACTCGGAGAGCTCGGCGTGTGGACGATGAGAGAGAACGTCGAGCGGGTTCATCGCATCACCTCGAGAGCTGAGCGCGCCTTCACCGCCCGTCGAATGACTCGCCGCGAAGGCGCCTGCGCTAGCGTCAGCGCATGCGAATCACGGTGCTCCTGATCGCGGTCGTCGTGGTGGCGGGCTGTGATGACGAGGTGAAGGGCTCCTTTGGGCCACCGCAGCCACCGACGCCGCTCCAGCTGAAGCCGACGCCTCAGAAGGCGCAGCCCGTCGCCGCAGCGGGGCTTGGTCCCGCGGGCCTTACGCGCGAGGACGTTCGCAAGCGCCATGCGACCCGTACGAGTGGCCCGTGCGCCACGGGAGACGCGTGGATGGGGTGGGTCGACGAGCCCCGCACCCCTGACGAGATCGCCATGCTGCGGACCTGGGCGCTCGACAGCGAGGCGCCCGATCGTCACATCGCCGTCAAGGTGCTCCTGACCCAGCGCGACGCGTCGCTGACGGAGACGTGGCGGAAGCTGATCGTGGAGGCGGACGCCGTGGGAACCGATCCAGTCGCGCTTTCCATGGCCCTCCTTGCCGGAGGAGGCGACTCCGACGTGCCGCTCGTCCTCGCCGCGTTGAAGACCGCGACCGACCCCGAGTTCGTGAAGCTCCGCAGGGAAGCGCCCTCGAACGTCACCGCGACGGCGCTGCTCGTGCTCCTCGCGGATGCGCGGGCTCAGCGATCAGCGCGGTGGCAGGCGGACCTGAGGGCGAGAGGCCGAGGCATGCGGAGCTCAGGTCTCGTCGACCACGTTGCAGCCCAGGTCGTCCAGAACAACCTCCCGTCGTTCACCGCCTGCACGGCCGCCGCGCCGGCGACGGTGAAGGATGCCGTCACGCTCATGCTCGTCGTCAGCGCCTCAGGCGCCGTGACGCGGAGCTCGCTCGAGCCGAAACATGCAGGCGAGGCGTGGGCCGAGTGCCTGGTGAAGGCAGGCGAACGTGTCGTCTTCCCTGCGTCCGATGGCGAGACCGAAGTTCAGGTGCCGGTGCGCGTAGGTCGCGCAGCCACGCCCTGAGTTCGGCTGCCCTGCGGGCACTGCGCCGCGAAGACCATGTTGCCGACGAGCGCTCCCGGGTACCCCGTGGGGCGTGACGAGTCGCGGTGTTGCTCGCGCTCGTCCTCTCCTCCGTCGCAGTCGCAGCGCCCCTTGACGCGTCAACGAGGGAGCCCACTGCGGACCGCCTCGGCATACATGAGGAAGGACATCATGACGAACGCGTGCCCTCCCGTGAACGGGAGCTGAATGAGCCGGCCATCGCGCAACCAGACCGGCAGCGAAGGCGCGGGTGGTTCCTTGGAGAGACGTTCGAAGCGCTCCACCTCCGCGTAGGACATCCAGGTGGGCGACGTTTCGTTCGCAAGAACGGCGAGCCCGTTCTCGGCGATGACAACTCGCTCGTCGCATCCAGGACTGCGATCGAACACGCCAATCACCGGGCCCCACTCGGGTGCCGCCAGCTCGGAACGCCACCACGCCGGAGCTTCACCAAGTTCGAACGAGTGGTAGCCGGGGAAGATCCGTTTGGAAGTGCCGACAATCAGGCCACGCAGATTTCGGCGAGCATTGAGCTGGGTTCCCCGATGCACTTTGGTGTCCATCGTCGCCGACCTTTCAAGCCCCATCAACGCGACTGGCAACGACTCACGCGCTGACGCCCAGCTGACTGCGGCTTCGACACTTTCCTGTGAGACGTGGCCCGAGTAGGTGTGCGGCATGACGAGTCGCCAGGCCGCGTTGCTCGCGCTCGTCCTTTCTTCCTTCGCAGTCGCAGCGCCCACCACGGTCGCGCTCGACGTGTCGACTGTCGATGCTGCCGCGTTCGAAGCGCTCGATGGCGTCGCGCTCGAGAAGACGGCCACCGTTCGTCTCGTGCAGGAAGGCTTCGCGGTCATCGCTCCGACGGCATCGCCTGACGTGCTGGTGTCGGTCTCGGTGAACGCAGCGCCGCGCAGCATCGTGCTCTCGGGAAAAGGGCCGGGAGGGACCAGCACGCGCTCGATTCCGTGGGGTGCGGAGACGCAAGCCGAGTTGCACCTCGAGGTGACGCAGAAGCTGGTCGAGCTGACGCGAGTCGTGGCGCGCGCTCCGGTCGTTGCAGTCGTGCAGCCAATCGTCGAAGCGACACCGTCGCGATGGCACCTCGGCGCGGGTGGCGGCGTGCTGCTGCGTGAAGGCGGAGTCGATGGCCTCGGCGTCGCGACGCTGCGGTGGGGAGACAGACTCCGCTTCGCTGCAGACTTCGGGCTTGGTGGTTCTCGCGGCGCGGGCATCGGCATCATCGAGACGACGCTCGCCGTCGGAGTCGCGTACGCGCTGCAGTTCGACCGCTGGCACCTCGAAGCCGCGGTTGTCGTTGGCGCGTTGCTGCACGTGTGGAGCCTCGACACTTCGACTTCAGGCGTTCGCTTCAGCCCGCTCGTGAACGTTCCGCTTCAGCTCTCATTCGCAGTGACGCCACTCGTGAGCGTCGGTCTGCGCGTCGCGCCAGGTTGGTCGGGCGCTCGTGAGCACGTCTCAGGTGACAGCGTGTTGTGGACGCGCGGTCCGCTCCGACTCGAGACCGTCGGAGTCGTGACCGTGCACCTGTGATTCGCTTCACTTCGAGTCGGGTCGCCTGACAGGGCGCATCTGTTCGACCCACCTCTTGACCTGTTCGTGCGGAATCAGCGCGCCAGCATCTGCAGCGGCGATGCCTTCCTTGATGGCCTCAACCTGCCACTGCGCCACTTCCGACTTCGACTCCGCCGTCGCGCGAGAGCTCATGTCGACCTTCTACTCCCTCGTTCTCTGGCGCTCTGTTTCCAGGCGTTTCCACGGCCGGGAAACCGGCGGCCGACTCGCGGGTGATATGCCCACGTGGATGCCGGCCTCAGTCTCTCAGCGCGTATGACGGCTCGTTCGTCGCCCCGGCAGGCGGTGTTCGACCGCTGTTACCGCGCGCATCGGGCCGACGTGTACCGCTGGGCGCTCCGCTATGGCGTCGGGCGCAGCGCCTGGGCCG
>Ga0075163_10006873_pt1 | contig 15075 bp, 10 predicted proteins | sample JI1023141ADNA_FD_71478 | JGI IMG/M metagenome (GOLD analysis project Ga0075163, IMG submission 71478) | Wastewater effluent complex algal communities from Wisconsin, to seasonally profile nutrient transformation and Carbon sequestration -... | ecosystem: Engineered > WWTP > Effluent > Algae... | reverse complement strand
CTCAACAAGCGGCGGCGGCATTGGCGGCACAACAAGCAACTACTCAAGCTGAACAGCAAGCGGCACTTGAACGCGCCGCCGCGCTGGCAGCTCAACAAGCCGAAGCCGCGCAAAGAGCCGCGCAATTAGCAGCACAACAAGCGGCTGCTCAACAAGCCGCTGAATTGGCCGCATTCCAGGCGGCGGAAGCAGCTAAATATCCACGCATTCCAGGCGGACCGTGCTCAGCAAATGCCGATTGTATATCCGGCTATTGCAAGAACGATAAATGTGTTAATCGAGTAACAGAGCCTTCCGCATGTGATACAAAGCACGACTGTGTCGACGGTCTTGAATGTGTCAATAATAAGTGCTGGCGCTTGAGAAGTGAAAATGAAACATGTGCCAATAAATCAGAATGCAATGGATTGGAATGTGTGGATAATAAATGTTGGCGTCTGAGAAACGAATATGATGCGTGTGAGACAAATGGACAGTGCTCGGCCGGTTTGTCATGCAAAAATAACAAATGCTGGAAGGTTCATAATGAATACGAATCATGTTCTGATAATACCGATTGTTCGGCCGGTTTGTCTTGCAAAGATAACAAATGCTGGAAGATTCACGGCGAAAATGAATCATGCTTAGATGCGACCGATTGCTCCGGTGGATTGCCGTGTGTTAATAGTAAATGCTGGCGCCCTCGCACGACAGGTCAAGCTTGTGCCTCTGATGCAGAATGTGTCAGTGGGAATATTTGCGTTAATAAAGTCAGCTTGCCGAAACAAGGTATCACCAATTTGGCAAACTTGCGATACTTAATGAAGTTTAAGAATCAAACAACGGGTAAATATTTATGTGCCAAACCATATCGAACTCCGGCACAAGTTTATACAGATGCAACTGGTGCAGATGGAGATTGTCAATGGCGCACAAAAGTCGAAGACGGCAAATTACAAATTATTCGAAATGTCGGTTCAAATCACAGTATTGGTCCTGATGCAGTAGGTATATGGAACATTTATAGCGGCGATACGTGGCCGGGAGATACCAAATGGAATCTTCTGGAAGACGAATTACTCAAAAATAATTACTATGCTAAAGATTATCCTCCTGGAGTGCGATCAAATATTAATGATGTAACGGGTGGATGTCTCGTTGATGATGCGTCTGTTGTCAAGACCGGTTCATCCCGCTGCACTGCCGCGGGAGTGGCAAACAAATGGAAAGCCGAATATGTAAATGAATTAAATTGTTTGTCTAATGCTGAATGTCCTAGCGGATCATGTGTTAATAATATATGTCTGAACAGGCTGGATGAATGGTGTAATCCAAATAACGAAGAGAATAAATATTGCAAGAGTGGTGTATGCGAAAATTTCAAATGCGCTTCTGAAATTAAAGCCGGCGATCGTATTATGATTACAAGCATATCAAGTGTCGGCAAACGATATTTGTATGAATGCGGGCCGCGTATTCGAGGTGCTTCTAATGGCGTCGCATGGAGTAATCCTGCAACAACATTCACATCAACTGGCGGTAATGGATCTCATATTTGGTGGATTGTAGGTGTTCCGGGTGGAACATCTATTACCAATACATCAGAAGTGCTATTGCAAAATACTAGTTCGGGGCGTATGTTAGTTTATGGCGAATCATCTGCCGGCTGCAATGCAACGGCAGCGCCTGGTCCGTATGGAAATTTTGCATTTGATGTATATACTGAACTAAACGGACAAGGTAATGAAAGATGGAAGTTTATTGAATTTACTGGAAACTTAAAGCATGGAACTACTATAATTCTACAAAATAAAACATCATATAATGGCGCCTGGCAATATTTGCGAGAATGTTCTGTCGATAAGACCTCATGTGGCGGAACTACTACAAAATGGGCGTCGACAAGTTACACAAAGCCTAATGTTGGAGGAAATCCGTATTTTAAAATTGAGAAGGTGGAATAAAACCTTTTAGGAAAAGGTTTCCAAAACGCTCCGCGGGTCCTCAAAAAAATATTTTTTATATTGATTTATCTGAAAATGTTACGAAATTTACACGATTATGCATATGCGACACAATAGGTGAATCCAAATATACATGAATGCGTATATTTTCTTCATCATATGCGCTTCCAGCATGAATTAAATCTCCGCGAAATACCAACATATCGCCCTTATTAAGATATTCGACTTTTTTTGTCAAATTGTAGCCGCCTATAAGTTGATGAGGTGTGTTTGGTTTTTTATAATGAAATCCCTCTAATAGAGGCGCTTGAGTAATCAAATGGATAGAATTCGGCCACACGTCTATCTTGGTTCCGTTCATCAAACTGATTATAGCCAAAAGTGGCATTGTTTCATCCGTGGTCTTTTTAAATCGGTCATCTGGAATATAATCCGTGTGTGCGGCCTGTGCCTGACATCCAGGCAATGATTTTAAAATCACCCATTCATTAGGTTCTAATGTCGGCGCAATTTCTTTTAATTTGTCTGTAACGTTTTCAACAAATGATGATACAATTTTTCTAGATTTACACAAATTTCGCATTTTGCGTTTATAATCTTCATTATTATTTGAGTTGTAATTAAAAATCGCTTTGCAACCTTCCGATTGTGTTTTTATCTCATTTAAAAATTCATCAGAATGCACGAATGCCTTTTTATATATTTGATAACCTTGTATATGCAAGTCATTTGCAAATGACCTTTTTCTTTTCATAATTTTAATGAAATTACCTTTCCGTTTTCGAACAAGTTCGAAAACTAAAGGTAACCAAAACTTTTTAATGAAATTACCTTTCCGTTTTCGAACAAGTTCGAAAACTAAAGGTAACCAAAACTTTTTAATATAATTTTAATTATATATAATATAAATGTCTTATTTTTAATATAATTTAGTTACATTTCTTAAAAATAACATTATAAATTATGAGTGAAAGTGATGGGGGATGCACAAAATATTTTGCTGTATCACCATCGACAGCAGACTTGCAGAGTCTTGGATCAGGTGAACAAAGAGTAATACAAAATTCGTGTAGCCCGTGGCCAAACACTACAAATGAAGCAAGTTGTCCATCTGAATTTGAAGAAATCTTGACAAGAGAAGGATGTAATACCGATAGCATTGACTATGGTTCGGTTTTAGATTGTGATCCATATTGGTTAGCGGCGGGCGCACAATGTGGCCGGGCGGGATCCGATTTTGCAGGACATTGTGAATTTGAGGGATATAAATCTGCATGTAGACGATTGAATGGAAGTGAAGGATATCGAGCTGATCCTGTAGCTTGTTGTTTGGCGCAAGGAACTGTCGTAATTAATAATTTAACATGTAATCCGAATTACAGAAATGGATCAGCTTGCGCTCCTGTTCTTCATAATTATTGTAATTCGACTAATACCAGTCCATGGACTGTTCCGGCTTGTAATACCTTGATGCAAAATAACGCAGCTTCCGCGAATCAATTTAAACAAACATATTGTAATGTCGGTGATAGAATATTTACTGATTCTAATTGTTCAAATTGGATAAATACTAATGCGACGAACGATATGGTAAAAGCTGTGATAATTAATAAATGCAATAGCACTAATCTTCATCGCGAACCGTGCCAAACTTATATAAAGGACCGATCCAGACAATCAGCTGAATATGATGCTTTAATGACATCTTATTGTAGAGGAAGTTCGAAAAATGCACAATTATGTTCTTGCATAAATAGCGCCGACAGTTATGCTAATGATAAAAAATATACTCAATATTGTAAAGAAAACCCTGCAGCAAAAGGATGTAAGTGTCTTAGTCTATCATTTGATGAAGACGGACGAATCCCCTCTAAACCTGTTTGTCTTGATCCTAAATGTGCCACACCTGAATCGTGTAACGGGGGCGTTGTTCCGTTTAAAACACACGATATGAATGTTAGCACTTGTAATTATGTTCAATGTAAGCAAATAGTTGACGATATGAATGTAACTCAAATTGCGGAAAATTCTAATACTGTAAATGTATCACAAGCTATGAATTGCGGCATATCGCCTGATGCCATAGCAACGTATAATAAAAAGATAACCGATAAACAGGGGACGACGGAAACATCAGGAACTAATCTCGGTGGAGATGGTAGTAGCACAACAACTGTGTCAAAGAATGAAACAAAATCCGATAATGGTTTTATTATATATATATTGCTATTTGTATTGATTCTTGCTATTGTTGCCGGAGTTATTTATAAATTTAAGACTTCTAATAAATCCACTTCAAATAAACACTCTTCAAATAAACACTCTTCAAATAAACCCTCTTCAAATAAACCCTCTTCAAATAAAATAAAATAAAAAAAATAAAATCCAATAAATCGAAACAATAATATTTATTTTTTTATATTTTATATAAAGCCGTTCTTATTCGTATAAATGTCGAACACGAATGATAATAATAATGAATCAGATGAAGAATTGAACGAAAACGATGAGGAATCGAACGAGAATGATGAATCACACGAGAATGGATTCAAAGAAAAACTTTCACGATTTTATGAAAATAATAAAAAATTAACATGGTTTGCCGTCGGAGCATTAATATTTATCATAATATTCCTTATTTACTTATCTACATCAAATTCAAGTTCTTCTAAGACAACAATCATCACCACGAGTTCAGGTAGTAAGAAAAATATAGGCGAATCGTGTGCAAATACTGTGGAGTGCGTATCAGGAGGTATTTGTGCGGGAAATATCTGTCTCCCGACCGCTAATGTTTTAGTAGACAATTTGAGGTATAATTTTAAATTTAAAAATAAAGATACTGGCAAATATTTATGTCTTAGAAATACCGATCCCAAAGCATATACGTCAGATACAGCAGATAATAACTGTATATGGCGTACAAAAATTGCAGATAATAAGCTACAAATAATCAGAAACAAAAACAATTACAGTATTGGCCCAACTCTAAGACCATGGAATGTATATAGTGCGGATACATGGCCGGCCGATACCAAGTGGAATTATTTAGATGAATCAAAAGTATTGAAAAATAACTATTACAGCTCTGATTACCCTCCAGGTGTACGATCTGATGTCGATTTAGTTACAGGAGGGTGTTTGACCGACGAATCTTCTTCAATAAAAACAAGCTCCGCATTTTGTTCTGCAAGTTTTCCAAACAATAAATGGATTCCTGAATATGTCGAACAAGTAAATTGTTCGAATGATTCAGAATGTCCGAGTGGAAAATGCACTAATAATGTATGCTTGGGTAATTGGGGAGACTGGTGTAATTTGCCTGAATCGTGTAAAAGCGGAACTATATGTGAAAGATCTATTTGCACGGCTGAAGTTAAAGCAGGAGATAAAGTTATGATAGCAAGTATAACCAGCGCAGGAAAACGATATTTGTATGAATGCGGACCGCGTATTCCGGGGACGCCTCACGGTGTTGCGTGGAGTAATCCCGCAACTGTGTTAACTATGAATTCGGCTAAAGAAGGTTCTCATATTTGGTGGATAACAGGCGTTCCTGGCGGCAGCCTTATTACTAATACAACAGCCGTATATTTGCAAAATACATCATCTGGACGTATGTTGGTATATGGAGGATCTTCGACAGGATGTAATTCATTAAGTACTAATCCGAATATACAAGCTGCATTCGATGTTTTTACGGAGCCAACTTTGGCAGTTCCACAAGAAAGATGGTATATCGATGCTTCTGGACCAAAAGTGATATATAATATTATCGTTACTTTGCGTAACATCGTTGCATATAATGGTGCAGAAAAATATTTATACGAATGCAACTTAGATAAAACGTCTTGCGGAAATTCTACAACTAAATGGGCATCGGCTGGATCAGAACCTCCGTCAATCGGCGGAAATCCGTTTCTGGTACTTGAAAAAGTTGTATAATCCACTCCACTTTTAGAAAAAGTGGAACAAAATCGTTTTTGTTACCTTTTTCAAAAGGTAAGTTTATAATATTTTTTATGATATAATATATTACAACGATATTATAAAACCGTTTTGGTTACCTTTTTCAAAAGGTAATTTTGTTCCACTTTTTCTAAAAGTGGATTTTATAAAATGGAAGGGAAAACAAAATTGTTTATTGCGTTTGTTGTTGTATTTGTTGTTATTGCTATTATATACGTTTTTAATAATAAATCAACAGATGAAACGACAGTTATAATACAACAACCAGGCAATCCTACACCAAATCCAACACCCGATCCTTCGCCAACTCCGACGCCAGAACCGACAGGGCCGGTAGTAGTTCCGACCATTACAAAAGGAATTGCCGGCGATCTGTGTTTGAATAATTCGATGTGCGAAGAAGGATATTTATGTCTCGGAAACATGTGTCTTCCCCGTTCAGATGTCGATACTATTGCGAATTTGCGATATAATATGAGATTCAAAAATAAAGACACAGGAAAATATCTATGTCTTAATAATGCAGCAAATCCTCCGGCAATTACTGAGAGCGATGGGACCGGTAATATGTGCACGTGGCGAACGCGTGTGCAAGATGGCAAATTGCAAATAATTAGAAATTTGAATAATTACAGTATTGGTCCTAAATTAGATGCATGGAATACACACAGTGCTGATTCATGGCCAGCAGATACCAAATGGAATTATTTGGAAGATGCGAAGGTTTTGAAAAACAACTATTACAGCACTGATTATCCCCCTGGAGTTCAATCTAATATTGATGGCGTAACTGGCGGGTGCTTGGCTGATGATCAGTCCGTAGTAAAAACCGGCTCGTCAAAATGCACATCAACTGTTGCAAAAAATAAATGGATACCCGAATACGTTCGATCAATCAATTGTTTATACAATAGAGATTGTCCAAGCGGAAAATGCGTCGGCAATGTATGTTTAGCACAAGACGGAGCATGGTGTAATTTGGCATCAGATTGTTCTAGTAATATATGTCAATCATTTAAATGCGGAGTTCCGCCTGCGCCTGTTCCTCCTCCGGCACCGCCGCCGCCACCAACAATTATCAAAGAGAAATCGATAATATCATTGAAGAATAATATATACGATATTTATCTGAAATATTGCGGGTCACCACAATCGCCCGATTGTGGTGGATATCGAGCAAAGGTATTGCCAAAAGAAGCCACTTCATATTGGACAGTCGAACGAACTCCCGTCATATCCGACCGACAAGAAGTTCATTATGGAGATACAGTTTATCTGACTCAAACAATAAACGGAACTAAATATTATTTAGCTGCGTGTGGTATGTCTTCTGTTATAACTGGGCATAACGTAGTTGTAACTCCTCGAACCGATGGAGTATCGCCAATATGGAGGTTTAGGTCAAAAATGCGTGCATCTGGACAAATAAGCACAAGAGATGGAGTTTTTATCGAAAACATGTATGATGGCACTTTGCGACTTGGTGGATTTAGTGGAGACAAGACTAGTGAATGTGGAGGGTTTACAGCATATGTATCGAACAACTTTAATGATAGAGACGAAACTTCGTGGATTATTTATTTGGAATAATTACCTTTTGGGAAAAGGTAACCAAAAACAACTTTCGGAAATTACCTTCTGGGAAAGGTAACAAAAAACAACTTTTGGAAATTACCTTCTGGGAAAAAGGTAACCAAAAACAACTTTTAAAAAAATATTTTTTAAAATCCGCGAAGCGGTTTTGGTGTTCTCGAACTTGTTCGAGAACTCTTTTTCAAAAGGTCAGGTCAGGTCGATCGGTTGTTTCTCTATCAAATGATAGAACCATTTTATGTTTGTGCCAGAACGGCGTTCTTTGATCTCATTCTCGATCAACTTCACGCGTATAGCATTACAAATGTCCTTGATACCGCTGAAATTCTTTATCCCTAATTTTTTCATTATATCCATAAGATCGTGCTTTTTACTACTAGTGCATACCGAACCCTTTTCGATAAGTCGCGTATCTGTGTGAAAGGTGATGTTTTGAATAGGTTTCCGCAATTTAAATCGAACAGCCATGCCAGTATTACTCTTTTCGTAATATCCTATTATTACAGGATTTTCCTTATATTGTATACCACTCAGGCGATCGTGATAATCCGATACAATATTCCATTCTTGAGTTTCTGGGTTGTAAAATCGGGGCTCTGAGTCTAATATATGACCTACTGGTAATAATGTCGGATCGGTCCTTATAATTGTTTTTAATTTTTTCGACTTAGCATAATGATCTTGGCTCTTTGCAAGTGTCACCTTTAGTTTCTGCTCATCTAGTTGGGGGTCGCCTATTTCGTTGACTATTGTCGATTTTTCAATAGATGACTTAAGTAAAGCCAGAACACTTGATTTTGCTAATTTAGAAAGTTTGGCGTCTTTTTTTGGATTGTCTATCGCATCATCTGATGTTTTATCTTTTGAAATTTTATCTAAATCTGAGGAATTGCCAAATCCATCCAAATTGATATATTTTTTATAATTGTCAACAATCGGCATGTCAATTATACTCGAAGCATTAACAACAAGTTCCAACGAACCATAAAATTGCACCATTTTGTAGTAAAAATCGTGAAACTCAGATATATCTATATCAAATGGGCGGGTCCATATATTGAATATATACTGAATAGCGTCTTCCAGAAATTTAACGTGAAAATCGGTGGTATATTCACAAATTGCAATCGACAACTTCGACATATCAACATTCTTATACTTGGCGTGATAAGTAACCTTTTGTTTGGAATAATCAAATAGAGAATTGCTATTTGTTATGAATTTCTTAATACCTATTCGCGCCGACGGAATTTCACGCACATCTCGATAACAAGCTTCTACATCAACTGACGGCTCAATTGATGTTTCTTTGTTTTCTTGTGTATGGACTAATGGAAACAATATATAATATTCACCTACTTGAACAATCGCGCTTCGTTGACCATTTTTAGTGATTATGTCGCGCTCGGAATTGAACAGTTTATTTATGAGACTTGTTGAATCGCTGTTCGCCGAATTCGTGTTCTCCAAACCGTGGTTTGGAGAACTAGAGCTGAAACTCAGCGAATGAGTTGTATAATCCCATATTAAATTAGTCAAAGCAACGATGAAGTTATTCTCTTCAAATTGAGACGGCTCAAATTGAACATAAAAGTAAGGACTCTGGACCGCACGCCACAAAGACGAATATTTCCATACCGGCGACTTTTCCACAAACAGTCGTTTTATAATATATTTAATTGTGTTAATTTCATCATCAACATGAAAGGCATAAAATGTTGACTTTTTTATAGGCAATTTATTAACCTTTTCTGGAAGAAAGAACAGCGGTGATAGTGATGCTACGTCTTTCGACTGGGTTTTCGATTGACCAGTCGAAAGCCCAGTCTGGATCAAATCACGATAAATAGTTCCGTCCACGGCCACAGTATGAAAAACCTTTTCTATTTTTTGAATTACAGCGAAATCCATCAACTTCCATAAATAACGATCTTCTTCGTGTGATAGTTCTCCCGCCGATCCGGATTCTCTCGCTTTAGAGAATCCGGATCTGCTGGGAATCGACGAAACAAATATGCGAACCTTAATTGTTTGTTTTTCCGGAGGCAATTGTATATGTGAATCATAACGATTCGGGCGACCAAGCAACTGAATTAACTGTGATATATTATTGTCACGTGACATAACCAAGAGATGTCGAAAAGCCATCAAATTAAACCCCTCGCGAATAGCACTACTACCAATAAGCATATAAATTCTAGCACCGTCAACGTTTTCGGGAGAATTAATCATATCGCGCTGAGCCGTTAGCGTATTTTTATCGACAGAACCATGCGCCAAAATCATACGTGTTGCCGAAAACGAATGAACATTCGTTTTCGACCGCTTAGAATTTTGGGCACCTGTTCTCAAACTTGTTTGAGAACGATGTTCACGCTCCAAAAGCCCGCAATGTGCACATATAGTATTTTCAGTAACTTCGGACCCCAAATCGATCAGGCCATTCTTTCGGAAAATTTCGCGAATAAACATAACACCCGACATCGATACATATGGATGATAAATAAGAATTTTGCCACTTTCTGAAGGGCTCGCAATAATATCTCGAACTGTCTGAACCATCTGTGCGTATTTAGTTGAATATTCCGCCAAATGAGGCATCTTAAGAAATTCTCCGGTGAACTGCGTGCCGTTTTCTTCATAAGTCGTTATTTGGGCAGTGTCGCGCCATTTTTGTGTGGCATCTTTTATAGCTTTTTTAGATTCATGTGTATTATAAGCCGCTTGTATGGGTGAGTTTGGTGGACGCGGCAAAACCATATCATCCAGCGAATGATCATCTATAGATAAAACGCCATCATACACTTCATTATAAGTGCTGTAATGAAGCTTAGACATAGGACATCGCACAAATTTTAAGTAGGGAATTTCCTTGTATACTTTGCGGACGTTTTCGTATTTAACATCATTCGGAATAGGTATAGTTTCGCCTTCAAAAGTCATAGTCGGAAAGTGTGTCGGATCTTCGTCCTGAAAGAAACTAATGCGTCCACGCATGAGATTGGCAATTTTCTCTTCAGCCATTGGTAACAACTGGTTATCTTTCGTGAATATATCGTCATGTTTTATTCGTTTTTCTGGCGGTAATAACAAATTTTGCAAGTCGATATATTCGGCCGGCGAATTATTCAATAACGTCGCGCTCATAAAAATCGCCTTCAGACAAGGAAGTTTATCCAAAATGGTTTGCAAGGCAACGCCATAATTATTCTTTTCAAGCGAATTATAAACGTTGTGAATTTCGTCACATATCAAAACCGAATTCTTAAACATATTAACTATGGTCTGGTTAATTAATAATTTTCCACTATCTAAATACTCTGCTATTTGCTCGTTGCTTAGGGAGGATAGCTGGATGTCCGCGTTTGGTATAAACAGGTGATTTACAAACTCTTTATATCCGAATATGTGGAAGAACCCGCCGATTTTCTTTTTATAAAATCGGCGCACGATCGCCGCCTGAAATTCCTTTAGGCGGTTAACATCTTCGGTTGTGCCTTTTTGGGCCAGATTTTTAAGCTCTTTAAATTGCATTATTTCGGCGGGCGATATAAAGCCGAGTTCGGGAAATCTCATCAATTCGCGATAAAAGATCGACTTGATGTTAAATCCCATTATTATTACGTTTCCGACATATGGTTCGTTCATGTCATACATTATTTGAAATTTCTTTATAAATTCGACGGCCAAACCCAAAGCTGTTAACGATTTGCCGGTGCCAGTTTTATGTTTTATTGCTACGCGGCGATATTTTGTAAAAACGCCCATTAAATATTGCACGAATTTTTGGTGCCTTTTGTACATTAAAATATTGGACTTACTTATCAGTTCATCTAATTCTGTCCTCTGGAGGGTACGTGGGCCCAATTTCAGACTATAAAACTCCTTATGACTTAATAAGTTCGATATGAAGTCATCGTCGTCGATGTTAGGATAGTAGGACATTCCACTTTTGAAAAAGTGGAACAAAACGGTATAGGAAACTAACACTAAAGCGTATATGAAACTAACACTAAAAGCGTAATAGTATATAATTATATACAAACTATATTTCTAAAACTAGTTTCTAAATTCGTTTTGTTCCACTTTTTCTAAAAGTGGAGTTTTCAAACTTGTTTTTAAACATGTCTTACGCTATTATTGGATTCCAGGAATCGCACCAACTTCTCAAATTTATTGATTTATGGTTGAAGTCGGATGGCGGAATTTATGTTGATATGGGATTTCATTATGGCTATGACCATCCCAAATCGGAAGAACGTAAAGAAGACATATATGTGTTAGGTTCTCCTGGAGAAAAAATAACAATGAAAGATATATCTAAGATGTTCAAAAACGTCGAAAAATATTCAAATATTGCATCAAAGACTCGAACATGTTATTATGAAGGAATTATTGCTGAAAAACGTAAAATGATTGATAAATCTGGAAAGGAAATAACAACCAAATTCTCATTTGCATGGGGTACTTAAATATTTTTTCTTCACTTTTGAACAAGTGGGTTATCGAATTGGTTGATGAATAGCGCCGTTATATAACAATAATTCAATAATGTCGGGATTTGGAACTAACACACCTTGAGCGATATGTAACAATGTAAGTCCTTCCTCTCCACGTTTATTTATATCATTGATTTGTGTGACCAAATATTCAACAAAATCATAATTATCTAATCTTATAGAAATCATGAGCGCTTCCCAGGTTATATCAATTTGTGAATATTGAACAAATAACTTCAAAATATCAAGCATATTATCCGCAACCACTACCATGACAGACATATTTAAGTTTATTATTGGATTTGCACCACGTTTTAGTAATTCTATTATAACATTTTTATATATTTCCGATGAATTATCACCGTCCATCATTATTTTAGAATATATATCTATAGCTTTGTGAAGTGCCGTATATGGTTGTCCATTCAAAGCATTTATATCTTTCACGTAGTCAAATAAATATAATATAAAATCGAATGAAATAATATGTCCGATTTCCAACATGTCCACTAATAACGAATTACGAAACGGATTAACGCTCTCGTTTATATCAAAATTGTAATGTTTTATTAAATATTCAAATATCTCACGATTTTCATATTCAATGGCGCATTTAATTATGTTTTGTTGACAAATTGGAGAAATATCTTTGCCACCTTCTAGTGTCCATCTTTTAACTCCATCTAAATCATTATCTCTAATTAAATCTTCAACAGTCATCTACCCAAAAAGGCGTATATTTATCATATGATTCATTTTTCAGATGTATCTTGATCTAAAAATGAATTATAGTATTATATATAAGATACTTTACGGTACTACTAAGACCGCGAAGCGCATCCTTGCGAGCTGTTCTCAAACTTGTTTGAGAACTGATCGCGTAATGATCTTAGATAAAGAATTTGAAACCCAAATAGATTTAAAAAGTCCGACCGAATTATATGGCGATTTGGATTTGATCGTAAAACAAAAGCTCGAAGATGAATTTGTAGGACGATGCTATTACGGTAGTCTTATTCTTAAAATAAAAGATATACTTGAGCGTCCACCGTGTCAGATAACTGACACGGCTAACACTGGATATGGCTATATAAGCGTTCGATTTATTGCCGAGGTTTATATGGTATATATTAACGATTTGGTCATCGGCCAGGTTTTAAAAATAGAAGATAATCGTCTTGAATGCATCGACGAACGCTCGGCCATGTTGTTAAGACGCGTACCGGCAATTAAAGGCATTAAAACTGGTCAATATATTCCAATTTGCGTAAAACGCGCGGCTTATACTGTATCGCGTCCAAAGCTATCAATAAACGGTGCATTTTATTTGATCTCTAAAGCGTCAGATGTATATAAAATCGGCGAGTTGACTAAAGACGATAAATTGACTTTAGAGCCGTTTCTCGAAAAAATAAACGAAGCAAAAAAGCTATTAGATAAAGCCGAAATTAAATCGGTCAAGTTCTTTACGACGCTGTTATATCCTTTTGAAAAGGAACAAAAAGTTGCGAAGACCAAAAATATGCTTAAAATGGATATATCGGGAATCATTACTCGCTCAACAATTAATCGATATGAGCCACTAGTATGCACAGAATCGGATTCCGAAAATATTATCGAACAACCCGCTGTTGTTGTTTATCAAATTCTATTTAGTGAATATATTCAATATTTGAATGCTTTGGTATTATTGTGCCAAACTTATAATACGGATGCAATTCGGAAAGAAAACAGTAATTTGTGGGATATTTATTTGGCATACAAAAAAGTTGTCATTACAGAAAAAACAATCAATGATACTAAAGATGAATCGGATGAAAAGAATTCCGATAAATCCGAAAAATCGGATTTATCAGATTTATCGGAGTCAGAAGATAATTCGAAAAAATCAAAAAAGACCGGTTCTAAGAAGAAAAAATAGAAGATTCTAAGAAGAAAAAATAGAAGATTCTAAGAAGAAAAAATAAATATGTGATTATATTTTTTGGATATACTAAAATAATGCGAATAGTGTTATATAATCTTTCACTAAAACTTTTTCTAAAAAGTTTTATAAAAAATATAATTAAAATGCCGAAAGGAAAAAAAGAAGATAAAAAAGAAGATAGTGATAAATCTAAAAAGGATAAGGATAAAAAGAAAGATAAAAAAAGTAAGAAAATAAAAGAATACAGTAGAGAAGATAATATTGAATATATAGTCAACGAAGTAGAACAATTGCCATACACAAATCGTTTAGATATTCTTAAAATGATTCATGATTCTAATTATAAAAATTTCATAACCGAATCATCCGATGGTTCTCGTATTGACGCCGAAAAATTATCAGATGAACTATTATCGGAAATACGAAAATTTGTTCAAATGCGAATAGAGGCCGTTGATATCACCGCTACTTTCTGAAATCCTCCACTTTTTACAAAAAGTGGAACAAAAAGATTTTTTGAGTTATCTCAGTTTGAAAAAATGAGAAACCGGAGAAAACTGAAAGAACAGCATAAAGATTATATTTGATATATAATATAAGTTATCTAACAAGTTATCTAACAAGTTATCTAACAAGTTAGATAAACGGATCAAGAACTCCAATAAAATGGACGACGATTTTAAATATGAGATTGAATCCGCTCTGGGCGGATCTCTTGAAAATACAAACATAGAAGATCTGGAAAACATTGATAAAAATTCAATCGACTGGTACACAAGCGTAGAAGAAGAATCTAAATCAACAAGTGAACCGGCAGAATCGAAAGAAGAACCTAAATCAGATAAAAAGAATTATTGTGAAACATATCAAAGCAAGTACACAACAAGCAAAAAACGATATAATCCACAAAATTCGAAAAAATTCAAGGGTGGTGCTCCGGATCTATCATCTGTAGAAGCGGCATTGATCGATGGAAATGATATTCGTCGAGACATTGCTGATTTACTTAACTGAAACTTTTTAGAAACAACTTTTAGGAAAAGTTGTGCAAAAACAACTTTTAGGAAAAGTTGTGCAAAAACAACTTTTAGGAAAAGTTGTGCAAAAACAACTTTTAGGAAAAGTTGTGCAAAAACAACTTTTA
>Ga0075163_10006872_pt1 | contig 15075 bp, 12 predicted proteins | sample JI1023141ADNA_FD_71478 | JGI IMG/M metagenome (GOLD analysis project Ga0075163, IMG submission 71478) | Wastewater effluent complex algal communities from Wisconsin, to seasonally profile nutrient transformation and Carbon sequestration -... | ecosystem: Engineered > WWTP > Effluent > Algae... | reverse complement strand
TCCAAATCCCCGACATGCTGGCCAACCGGGCGGACACCTACAACCTGGGCGAGATCCTCCAGGGCAAGGACGACGCCTTCGCGCTCTCCTACTTGGAGAACGCGCTCACCAGCAACAGCATCCTGGCGCCCCTGGCCACCCGCGAGCAGAGCGACACCTACAAGCTCATCCGCATGGCGCGCGGCGAACCCATCGCGAGCACCGAGCTCAAGCACGGCTACTCCACCGTGGAGATCTCGGAAATCAAAGCGGTTTTTGCGCGCTTGCTGGCCATTCAGGCGGTGGTGCTGCGGGTCAACCAGCAGTACATCATCTCCGCGGCCCAGGAAGACGCCTTCCGCACCGAGCCGCCCTTCAAGCTCCAGGGCAGCTACCGCAACATGAACAAGATGGCCGAGAAGGTGGTGTCGGCCATGAACGATGAGGAGCTGCTCTCGCTCATCGACGACCACTACAACGGCGAGGCCCAGACGCTCACCACCGGCGCCGAGAACAACCTGCTCAAGCTCGCCGAGCTGCGGGGTCGCCAGTCGCCCGCCCAGGCGGCGCGCTGGGATGAGGTGAAGCGGGGCTTCAAGCGGGTCCAGCTCAGCGGCGGCAAAGAAGACGATCCCGCGGTGCGGGTGGCCACCACCCTCAGCGGCATCGCCGAGGGCCTCGACGCCCTGCGCACCACCGTGGCCGCCGGTCGCACCGACGACATCACCGCCGAGCTCAAGGGCCTGCGTGCCGCCGTGGCTGCGGGGCGCAGCGATGGCATCACCGCCGAGCTCAAGGGTCTGCGCGAGGCGGTGACGGCGGGACGTGGCGACGGGATTGTTCAAGAAATCAAGGGGTTGCGCGAAGCGGTGGCCCGCGGGAGCCTCGATCCGCAGGCCCTGGCGCCCATCGCCCACAGCCTCGCGGCCATCCGCGGCCAGCTCGAGAAGGGGGCCACCGGCGATCTGGTGGGTGGCCTGCAGGCCATCGCCCTGAAGCTCGACGCCCTGCGGAGCGTGGCCGCCCGCGCGTCGACCCCGCCCGAAGCACCCGGCTCGCCGCCGACCCTGTCGCCCCTGGGCCGCCCGCTCGGCCAGCGCCCGGTGGAGGTGCTGCCGGCGGAAAGCGAGGTCACGCGGGCCTTGGGCCAGGTGGTGGAAGCCCTGCGCGCCGTCGGCCAGCCCCAAATCACCCTCCGCGTGCCGCCCGCAGCGGGCATCGAAGAGTTGCTGGGCCAGCAGGTGGCGCTCATCGAGCGGACGCTCGTGCCGCTGGTGAAGGCCACCGTGGAGAACCTCCACGATGCCCAGGCCATCGGACGCAACATCGAGGAATTGTTGGATCTTCTGCGCAAGGCCGACCCCAGCCGACGCTGACCACGCACCCGGACGGATCGGGTACCGGGGTCGAGGGGCCTGGTGGCGGATTCCCCTTAAAGATCAACGTCGAGTACCACCTCGGTGGCCGCGCCTTCGACCCGCACGGCCACCACGCGGCGGCCGGGGCGCAGCGGCAGCGCAGCCGCCGGCGTCGGCCCCACATCCCGGCCATCGATGAAGACCGTGCCGAAGGGATCGGAGCTGATCGTGGCCAGGAAGCGATCGCCCTGGGGGCGCAAGCGCAGCTGCAGCGTAGGGCCGGGGCCGCCCGGCACCCGAATGAGCAGGCCGCCCGCATCCATCAGGTACCAGCCCGCCTCGTCCGTGCGGCCGCCGTCCACCGTCACCCCGCGGCCGCGCAGGCGCACGCGCGGCCCGGCGGGCTCGGTGGCAGGGGCGGCGGTGGGCGCCGTGGCGGGCGCTTCGGTCGGGGGCGCAGTGGGGGGCGCAGTCGGGGGCGCAGTGGGGGGCGCAGTCGGCGGGGCCACGGGCGGCCGGGTGGGCGGCGCCGCGGGCTGGGTGATCGGCGCGTCTTTGCGGATCGGCACCACGCGCCGAGGCCGTCCAGCGTCCGCGGGCGGCGGAACGGCGGCGTCCCGGGCGGCGTCTGCTGGCCGCGGCGGTGGGCCGGCATCCAGCACGGCCGCCTCCAAGGGCGGCGCCGTCATCGGCTGCGCATCCACCACCCGCGCGTCGGGCGGCACGGGCCGCGCGGCATCCGGCCCGTCGGGTCGAGCGGGCAGCCCACTGACGTTGGCGTCGGGGTGATCCACCTCGGGCGGTCGGCTCAACCAGACCCCGGCGGCGGCCAGCCCGGCAGCCACCACCCCCACCACCCAAGGCCACGCCCGGCGGCGATGAGGCAAAGCATCCGAATCAATTGAGCTTTCTTCGGGCACCACTGGCACCACACTCGGCGTCCCCGGGCGCGCTGGCACCGCAGCCACCGCCGTCAGCTCGGCGGCGATGGGCGAGGCGGCCGCGGCAGTCACCTCACCGACACCCAGCTCGGGCGGCACGGACGGGGGCGCGATGCGCTGGGGGAACCGCGTGGCCAGCCAGGGCCCCAGCGCCGGCTCGCCCGGCCGAATGCCCGCCACCGCCGCCGCGCGGGCCAGCGCCTCCGCCAACACCCCCACATCGGGGAAGCGATCGGCGGGATCCCGCGCCATCGCTTGCTCCACCACCCCCACCAGCGTGGCGGGCAGGTGGGGCACCAGCGCGCTCAGTGGGGCCAGGGGCCGCCCGCGGGCCACCCGATCGAGGATGGCCTCGGCCCCATCGTCGCCAAAAAAGGCGCGCTGGCCCGAGAACATCTCGTAGAGCACCACGCCCAGCGCAAACTGGTCGCTGCGGGCGTCGGGGGAGCGGCCGGCCACCTGCTCGGGGCTGATGTAGCCGAACTTGCCCTGCAGGCCGCGCCCGTCGCGGCGCGACTCGATGGGCAGCGCGAGACCGAAGTCGGCCAGCTTCACGTCCCCCTCAAAGGACAGCAGGATGTTCTGCGGCGACACATCGCGGTGCACCAGCGCCAGCGGCCGGCCCTGGGCGTCGGCGGCGCGGTGGGCGTACTCGAGCCCGCGAGCGCACCCCAGGCCCACCTCGAGCACGATGCCCGGCGGCAGCGGCGCGTCCATCACGGCCTTCAAGTCGGCGCCGTGCACGTACTCCATCGCCAACCAGGCGATGCCGTCTTGGCGCCCGAAGTCGAAAATCTGAACAATATTGCGGTGGTTCAGGGCCGCGGCCAGGCGGGCCTCGCGCTCGAACATCTCCACGAAGGTGGGGTTGGCCATCAGCGCGGGCAACGCGCGCTTCACCGCCACCAGCTTGCGGAAGCCCCCCGCACGCTCCAGCGTGGCCAGGCAGACCTCACCCATGCCACCCACCGCGAGCCGCTGCAGCACGCGGTAGGGCCCGATCATCAGCCCCGGATCGGGGGCGGCGGGCACGGGCTGGGTGTCCACCAAGCTCAGCGCCCTCGCCGACGCCGCGGCAGCTTGGGATCGAGCACCTCCACCACCACCGGGCCCACCACGCGGGCCTGGCAGCCCATGCGCTCACCGGTGAGGTGGAAGACGTTGCCCAGGCGGTCCTTCTCGAGGGCCTCGGGCCGCGACAGGCCGTCGCGCCCCTCCAACACCACCACCTTGCACTGCACGCACGCGCCAATGCCTTGACACAGCGTCTGGACGGGCGCCCCGCAGTCGCGGGCGGCCTCGAGCAGCGTGGTTTGGGCGGGTACCGTGATGGACCACTGCTCCTCGCCTTTGACAAAGCGCACGGCAAACGGCCCCTGGGGGGCGTCACTGCTCAACGGGCGCCTCCACATCCAGGGCGATGAGGCGCACCACCCGGCTCTGGTGGCGGCCACTCCAGGCCAGGACATTGGGGGTGAAGGTGGCTTCCACCTGCACCGGCGCATCGGGCGCGGTCTCCGATCGGGTCGTCAGCTCGGCCACCAGGTCATCCTCCCCTTCCTCCGGCGTCTCCAGGGCCACCCGCTCCCAGCCCTGCGGCGTCTGCACCTCGAAGTGCAGCTCGGGCCGCCCCACCAGGCAGGCGGGCGGGTTGTAGCGCAGCGTGTAGATGCCGCGCCCATCCACCAGGGGCGTCCGGCTCACGGGCGCACCCGAGCAGGCCGCCAGCAGCGCCAGCCCCACCGCGGCCAGCACCCGGCGGACGGCCCACGGCGAGCGGTTGGGCCTCCGCGGGGCGGGGGCGGGACGGGTCTTCGGGGGCAAGGGCACCTCAGCGGACGATGGGGGACTCTACCACCGTTCCCATGCTATCCTCGCACGGAGTCTCACGGGTGTGTACGGCGGCAGCCGTGCAGGCCCTGCGCAGGCGTCGCGTGTCCAGCGAGCGGCCACCCGGTCGATGGGGGCTGCATCCAGCGGACGAAGCGGCCCCCGCGTCCCCTGGAACGCTTTTGCCCGGAGCCGCCATGGCGTGCCCGGGACGAAAGGAAGCTCGCGATGCCCCGCATCAGCACGCATGCCATCAAGCAGAAGAAGGGCAAGACCAACGAGCGCATCGTCATGGTCACTTGCTACGACGCCACCTTCGCCCGCCTCGTGGAGGCCGCCGACGTGGACGCCGTCCTCGTGGGCGATTCTCTCGGCATGGTCATCCAGGGCCATGAGCACACCATCCCGGTCACCCTGGACGATGTGATCTACCACTGCCGTGCCGTCGCCCGAGGCTGTGCACGCCCCCACCTCGTCGGCGATTTGCCCTTTGGCAGCTACCAGACCAACACCGACGACGCCCTGCGCAGCGGCGCCCGCCTGCTCAAGGAGGGCTGCGTGCAGTCGGTCAAGCTCGAGGGCGGCGAGGCCATGGCCGAGGCCGTCTGGCGCATGACCCAGGCGGGCATCCCGGTGATGGGCCATGTGGGCCTCACGCCCCAGTCCGTGCACCAGTTTGGCGGCTACCGGGTGCAGGGGCGCACGCCCGATGCGGCGGAGCGGCTGCTCAACGACGCGCGGTCGCTGCAGGACGCGGGCGCCTACAGCGTGGTGTTGGAGGGCGTGCCCGCCGCCCTCGCGGCCCAGGTCACCGAGGCGCTCACCATCCCCACCATCGGCATCGGCGCCGGCCCGAGCTGCGATGGGCAGGTGCTGGTGCTCTACGATTTGTTGGGGCTCGACGACCGCTTCAACCCAAAGTTCCTCAAGAAGTTCGATAACTTGCACGATCGGGTGGTGGACGCCGTGAGCCGCTTTGGCCGCGAGGTCCGCACCGGCGACTTCCCCACCGCCATGCACAGCCACTGACGTTCGGTTGAGCCCGACGCAGGCTTCGGGCACCCTGGCGTGCCCAACCGTTGCCCCCGGGATCGCCCCATGGCCCGCACCGCCGAGCTCCACCGCCAAACCCGCGAAACCAACATCCACCTCACCCTCGACCTCGATGGGCGCGGCGAGGCCGATGTGCACACCGGCATCGGCTTCCTCGACCACATGCTCACCGCCCTGACCAAGCACGCCCGCTTCGACCTGCGGCTCCGCTGCGAAGGCGATCTGGAGGTGGACTGCCACCACACCGCCGAAGACTGCGCCCTGACCCTGGGCGCCGCCTTTGACCAGGCCTTGGGCGAGCGTCGCGGCATTCGCCGCTTCGGCGACGCCTTTTGCCCCCTCGACGAGGCCCTGGCCCGAGCGGTGGTGGACCTCTCCGGGCGCCCCTGGCCGGCCATCGACCTCGGCCTGCGGCGCGAGAAGATCGGCGACATCGCCTGCGAGAGCCTGGTGCACGTGTTTCAATCCTTCGCGATGGCCGCACGCGCGGCCGTGCATGTGGATGTTCTCAAAGGGGAAAACGACCACCACCGCGTCGAGGCCGCCTTCAAGGCCCTCGCCCTCGCCCTGCGCGCAGCGGTGGCGGTGGATGGCACGGATGTGCCCAGCACCAAGGGGGTCCTGTGAAGCGGGTGCTCATCGTGCGCACCGGCGTGGCCAACCTCGCCTCGGTCTGCGCGGCCCTCCGCCGCCTGGATGCCGAGCCCGAGCCCACCCGGGACGCGGAGGCGATCCTCACCGCCGACCACGTGATTTTGCCCGGGGTGGGGGCGTTTGGCGCGGCCATGGCGGCCCTGGATGAGGGCCTCGCCGAGGCGCTCAAGGCGCGCATTGCGGCCGATCGACCGACGCTGGCGGTGTGTGTGGGGCTCCAGGTGCTCTGCCAGGAAAGCGAAGAAAGTCCAGGGGTTGTGGGCCTGGGGGTGGTACCCGGCACCGTCCGGCGCTTCCCCTCAACGGTCACCGTGCCCCAGCTCGGTTGGAACCGCATCGAGCCCACCCCGGGCAGCCCGCTGGCGGCCGGCTACGTCTACTTCGCCAACAGCTACCGCCTCGACACCTTGCCGCCCGGCTTCGGCGGGGCGCTCTCCGACCACGGCGGCCCGTTTGTGGCGGCCCTGGCCCGGGGCGCGCTGCTCGCCTGCCAGTTCCACCCCGAGCTCAGCGGCGCATACGGCGCCGGTGTCCTCAACCGCTGGCTGACGGGAGCCGCGCCATGCTGACGCTGCGGGTCATCCCCTGCCTGGACACCCGCGAGGGTCGGGTGGTGAAGGGCATTCGCTTCCAGAACCTGCGCGATGCCGGCGATCCCGCGGCCCTGGCGGCCCGCTATGCCGCCGAGGGCGCCGACGAGCTGGTGTTGTTGGACGTGTCGGCCACCCCTGCCGGCCGCTCCCACGCGCTGGAGACGGTGGCGGCGGTGCGCGCCGTGCTCGACATTCCCCTGACGGTGGGCGGCGGGGTGCGCGGGGTGGAGGACGCCGGCGCGCTGCTGGACGCCGGGGCCGACAAGGTGGCCATCAACACCGCGGCGGTGTTTGATCCCGCCCTGCTTACCCGCATCGCCACCCGCTTTGGCCGCCAGTGCACGGTGCTGGCGCTGGATGCCGCGCTGCGAGAAACCCCAGCAGAATCAGGGGCTTTCCCCTTTGAGGTGGTCATTCGCGGGGGGCGGGATCGCACCGGCCGCGACGCCATCGCCTGGGCGGCCGAGGCCGAGGCGCTGGGGGCAGGGGAGATCCTGCTGACGAGCTGGGACCGCGACGGCACCCGCGCTGGCTACGATCTGCCCCTCATCGCAGCGGTGCGCGCGGCCGTGCGCATCCCCATCATCGCCTCGGGCGGCGCCGCCCACGCGGCCCACCTGGCCGAGGCCCTGGCTGCGGGCGCCGACGCGGTGCTTGCGGCCTCCATCTTCCACGATGCCGAGACGACGGTCGGTGCGGTCAAGGCGGCGTTGGCCCAGGCGGGCTTGGAGGTGCGCCGGTGATCATCCCTTCCATCGACCTGATGAACGGCCACGCGGTGCAGCTTGTGGGCGGCCGCGAGCTGGCCATCGACGCGGGCGATCCGCGGCCCATCGCCGAGCGCTTTGCCGTGGTGGGCCCGCTGGCGGTTATCGACCTCGACGCCGCCCTGGGTCAGGGCAGCAACCGCGCCGTCATCGCGGAGCTGTGCAAGCGCCACCGCTGCCGCGTGGGCGGCGGCATTCGCACGGTGGAGGCGGCCCTGGCCTGGCTCGATGCCGGCGCGGAGCAGGTCATCCTCGGCACCGCCGCCGAGCGCGCGATCCTCGAGCAGCTGCCCCGCGAGCGGGTGCTGGTGGCCCTCGACGCGGTGGAGGGCGAGGTGGTGGTGCACGGCTGGCGCACCCGCACCGGCCGCTCCATCGAAGAGCGCATGGCCGAGCTGCGCGACCTCTGCGCGGGCTTCCTGGTGACGTTTGTGGAGCGCGAGGGCCGCCTCGGTGGCACCGCGATGGAGAAGGTGGCGCCCCTGCGCGATGCCGCCGGCCCGGCAAAGCTCACCATCGCGGGCGGGGTGACCACCGCCGAGGAGGTGGCCGCCCTCGATCGGCTCGGGGTGGACGCCCAGGTGGGCATGGCGCTGTACAGCGGGCGCCTCGGCCTGGGGGAGTCGGTGGCAGCGGTGCTCACCAGCGACCGCCCCGATGGCCTGTTTCCCACAGTGGTTTCGGATACTTACGGCCGAACGCTTGGACTGGCGTGGTCCTCGGCGGCCACCCTGGCCGAGGCCGTCGATCGCCGTCTCGGCATCTACCACAGCCGCAAGCGCGGCCGCTGGCTCAAGGGCGAGACGAGCGGCGCCACCCAGGCGCTGGTGCGGGTAGACGTGGACTGCGATCGCGACGCCGTGCAGTTCGTGGTGGAGCAAGCCGAGCCGGGCTTCTGCCACGTGGGCACCTGGAGCTGCTTTGGGGAAGTGGGCGGGTTGCCCACCCTCGCCCGGCGGCTCGCCGCGCGGGCGGCCGACGCCCCGGCGGGCTCCTACACCCGGCGCTTGCTCGACGATCCCGCCCTGCTGGCCGCCAAGCTGCGCGAAGAGGTGGAGGAGCTCATCGCCGCCCGCGACGCCGGGGAGATCGCCCACGAAGCGGCCGATGTCCTCTATTTCACCCTGGTGGCCCTGGCCAAGGCCGGGGTGCCGCTGAGCGCGGTGGAGACGGTGCTGGACACCCGCGCACGGCGGGTGCAGCGCCGGCCCGACAAGAAACCCAAGGAGAAACCAGCCTTTACAACCCTGCGCCGGGTCGCACCCGCCGACGTGGAAGCGGCCAGCGGGGGCGTGGACGAGAAGACTCGCAGCGAGGCGGCCCGCATCGTGGGCGACGTGGAGAAGGGGGGCGAGGCTGCCGTCCGGCGGTGGGCCGAGCACCTCGGCGACCTGGCGCCCGGGGCCCCGCTGCTGGTGGAGCGACCAGCGCTGGAGGCCGCGGCCGTCTCGTTGAATCCCAGTGATCTCGCCGTGTTGCAGCGCACAGCCGCCCGCATTCGCCACTTCGCCGGGGCCCAGCGCGCGTCCCTCCAGCCCCTCAACCTGCCCATCCCCGGCGGGGCCGCCGGCCACGACCTGGTGCCCATCGAGCGGGTGGGCTGCTATGCGCCGGGGGGCCGCTTCCCGCTGCCGTCGAGCGTGCTGATGACCGTCATCCCCGCGCGGGTGGCGGGCGCGCGGCAGGTCATCGTGGCCAGCCCGCGCCCCACCCCGGTGACGCTCGCCGCCGCCTGGGTGGCCGGTGCCGACGCGGTGCTCGCGGTGGGTGGGGCCCAGGCCATCGCCGCCCTGACCTTCGGCGCCGGGGTGCCGGCGGTGGACTTCCTGGCGGGGCCCGGCAACCGCTGGGTCACCGCCGCCAAGCAGCAGGTGGCCGGGCGCGTGGGCATCGACATGCTGGCGGGCCCGAGCGAGCTGTTGGTGCTGGCGGATGACTCGGCACAACCCGATGAAATCGCTGCGGATTTGCTGGCCCAGGCGGAACACGATCCCGACGCGCGCCCGGTCTTGGTGACCCCCTCTGCCGCGCTCATCGAGGCCGTGGAGGCCGCCTTGCACCGCCAGCTCGCCGATCTGCCCACGGCGGCCGTGGCGGCCGAGAGCCTCGCCCGCAATGGCATGGCGGTGCTGTGCCGCGATTTGGCGGAGGCCGCCGAGGTGGCCGATCGGCTCGCGCCCGAGCACCTACAGGTGATGGTCGCGGCGGGCGCCGAGGTGGCCATCCACCATGCGGGGGCCCTCTTTCTCGGCCCGCACGCCGCGGAGGTTTTGGGCGACTACGGCATCGGCCCCAACCACGTGCTGCCCACCGGCGGCACCGCCCGCCACCGCGGGGGCCTGAGCGTGTTGGACTTCCTGCGGGTGCGCACCTGGCTGCGCCTCGACACCCCGAAGGACAGCGCCGAGGCGGTGGCCGACGCCGAGCGCCTGGCTGAGCTGGAGGGCCTGATCGCCCACGCCCGGGCCGCCGGCCGGCGCGCGGTGCGCTGAGACCGTCACCCCAGTTTTTTTTTGCTGCCCGATCCACAACCTCCCGCCCAGCCGTAGGCGCCGTCGGCGCCTTGCCCGATCGGCCCACCCCGCGGGTTCCATCGGGCAAGCGCCCCGAAGCAGCGCCCCGGAGCGCACCCTTTGAGAAGCGCTCTCATTTGCTCCGCACCGGTCGTTGCTGGATCATCCCGAGCCGTTTCGAGCGGCCGAGGTCGCTCAGAGGTTGCGGTGGTGGGCGCCAGCCCGTGCCGCGCTAGGGGGTCGAGTGGGTCGGTTATTCTTCATTGTGACCGCGTGGATGGTGCTTCTGCCGGCAAGCGTGTGCGCCCACGAGCTCGTCGATGTGGTCACCTCCGCCAGTCGAAGCGCCAACCCGGCTCGGGCCTGCGACTACGACCGCGACGGGGCCATCCGCAACGACCGCTACTGCCAGTGCAACGACGCCGCCCGCGCGGGCCCGAACAACTACAGCCGCCGCGGCTCGCGGGAGTTCTGCGCCTGCGATCCCGCCACCCAGCACTGCGACCCCGACGGCACCTACAGCGACGGAACGCCCCGATATCGCTGGACAATCGACTGCAACGACTTCGACCGCACCGCCTATCCCCAGCACTGTGCCCCCATCGACTGCAACGCCAACTACCAGCAGCACCCCCATTGTGCGGCGGCGGTGGTGGACGAGGACGGCGACGGCTACTCGGAGGACGACTGCGACGACGGCGATGCCGCCGTGCACCCCGGCGCCGAGGAGATCTGCGGCGACGGCATCGATCAAGACTGCAGCGGGGCCGACGAGCGCTGCGTGGTGACCGATGCCGACGGCGACGGCGCCCGCGCGCTGGCCGCCGGCGGCGACGACTGCGATGACAACGACCCCGAGGTCCACCCGGGGGCCGCGGAGCGCTGCGGCAACGGGCGCGACGAGGACTGCGACGGCGTGGATCCGCCCTGCGTGGCCGATCGGGACCGCGACGGCTTCGAGGACGCGGCCGGCGGCGGCGAGGACTGCGACGATCTCAACAGCGGCCGCCACCCGGGCGCGGTGGAGGTGCCGGGCGATGGCGTGGACCAGGACTGCGACGGTGCCGATGCCACGATGGCCCAAGCCGATGTGGACGGGGATGGCTTCCTGAGCCCCGACTTTGGTGGGGGCGACTGCGACGATCACGCCGCTGCGGTCCATCCGGGCGCGCCCGAGCTGTGCGGCGACGGGGTGGACCAAAACTGCGACGGCGCCGACCTGAGCTGCGCCGCCACCAGCGACCTCGATGGCGACGGCGACCCCGCGGGCGAGGACTGCGACGACCGCTCCTCGGCCATCCACCCGGGCGCACCCGAGGTGTGTGGCGACGGCGTGGACCAGGATTGCAGCGGCGCTGACCTGCCCTGCGACGGCCTGGACCGCGACGGGGGCATCGACGTCGGGGCCGACAAGCGCACCACCAACCGCGGCGACAACCCCTCCGGCTGCGCGCAGACCTCAGAACCCGTGTGGTCGGTGGGGCTGCTGGTGCTGCTGGCGGTGGGCGTGCGCCGCCGACGCGGGGTGTGGGTATTGGCCCTCGGCGCCGCGGTGCCTGCGCCGGCCGACGCGGGGTGTGTGGACCTGGACAACGACGGCCACCAAATTCTCTTTTTTGATCAATGCGGTGACGACTGCAACGACCTGGATCCGGCCATCCATCCGGGGGCCGCCGAGGTCTGCGGCGACATGGTGGATCAGGACTGCGACGGCCAGATCGACGAGGGGTGCATGCCCGCGGGGGACGCCGATGGCGATGGCGTACCGGCGGTGGCGGCGGGCGGCACCGACTGCAACGACGCCGATTCCGCCATCCACCCGGGGGCCCGGGACGTGTGCGGCGACGGGGTGGACCAGGACTGCAGCGGGGCCGACGCGGTGTGCGCGATGGCGACCGACGCCGACGGTGACGGCGTGCTGGCCGAGCGCGACTGCGATGACCACGATCCCGCACGCCACCCAGGCGCGGTGGAGACCTGCGGCGACGGGGTGGACCAGGACTGCAGCGGCGCCGACGCCCCATGCCCCGCCTCCGATGAGGCCGATGCGGATGGCGACGGGCACCTCGCCACCGCGCAGGGCGGCGACGACTGCGATGACCTCGACGCTTCCACCTACCCCGGCGCCCCCGAGCGCTGCGGCGACGGCCGCGACCAGGACTGCGACGGCGCCGACGCCCCCTGCGACCACGACCACGACGGCTTTGCGGCGGGTATGGACTGCGATGACTTCGTCGCCGCCATCCACCCCAATGCTGAGGAAATCTGCGGGGATGGCGTGGATCAGGACTGCAATGGAGCCGACCTCGACTGCGCAGATCTGCCTGCGGTGCCCGACGCGGATGGTGATGGACACCTCGCCGTGAGCGGCGGCGGGGACGACTGCCAGGACTTCGACCGCGCGGCCTACCCGGGCGCGCCCGAGATCTGCGGTGACGGGGTGGACCAGGACTGCGACGGCCAGGACCTGCCGTGCGGGTCGGCCGAGGTGTACGTGGAGACCGATGCCGACCCCTTCGTGCGGCGGCGGGCCAGCGCGGCCGAGCTGCCCTCGGGCTCGGGGGTCCCCGATGGGCCCACCACCAGCTGTGCCGCGGTGCCCGGCTCCGGCAGCGGCGGGGCGGGGTGGTGGGTCCTGCTGGGCCTCGCCTGCCTCGGTGGGCGGCGACGCAGCCTGGCGCTGGTGCCCGCGCTGTTGGCGGGCTGCGGGGAGGTGGACAACCCCGTGCAGACCGACCTCCACCTGGATCCCGAGTTCTACGCCGCGTTTGTGGATCCCATCTTGGCCCGGGGCTGCGCAACACCCGCCTGCCACGGCAACCCCGACCGGCCGCTGCACCTTTTCTCGGTTTCGCGCTTGCGGGCCGCGGGCCGAGCGGGCATCGACACCGAGCTCACCGACGACGAGCTGTGCCGAAATCTGGTTGCAGTTCAAGGCTTTGTGCGATCCGATGCCCCCGAGGGCTCCACCTTGATCGCCAAGCCCCTCTACCTGGAGGACGGCGGCACCTGGCACGGCGGGGGCTACCACTTCGGCCCCGGCGACCCCGAGTACGCCTGCCTCGTGCGCTGGGTGCGGGGCGAGACGGTGACCGCCAACGCCGATGGGCGGCTGGTGGGGGGCTGCGACCTCGCCTGGAACGTGGCGGCCGATGGCGAGCTCATCGTGCCCGAGCGCCGGGGGCTGCAGTGCGACTGATCTTGGCTGCCCTCGCGACGCTGGGCGGCCTGGCCCAGGCGCTGGCCTACTCGGCACCGTCGCTGTTTGATACCGCACCCTCCGGCGACTCCACCGGCGGCGCGGCCGGGATCTACTACACCGGCGCGCCGCGGTTTCAGGGCCAGGACTGCTCCGGGTGCCACCAGGGCGACGACCACGCGGTCACCGTGCGGGTCAGCGCGCTGCCGGGTGACCTGCTCAACGAGCCCTACCGCCCGGGCGCCGTCTACCACGTGGAGGTGAACCTCGGGCGCGACCGCCTCGGGCCCCGCTCCTGCCCCCCCGAGTTTGTGGGCGAGGCCTGCAACCTCAACCTCTTTGCCCTCGAGATCGACACCGTGGCCGGCCACCCCACGGGCACCCTGTGTCCGCTGCCCTTCGAGGGCGAGGCCTGCCCGGAGAAGCTGGGCACCCCCACCGTGCTCACCCGCGACAAGACGGCGGTGCTCGCCAACGGCCTGCGGTTTGGGGCCGACGGCCAGCCGGGCTACCGCGATGGCCAGACCGCCTACGACTTCTACTGGCGCGCCCCCGCCACCGACGTGGGATCGCTGCACATGTGGATCGCCGCGGTGGACGGGGACGGCGGCCAGAGCTCGCCGGAGAAGCCCTCGGACACCGACAACGACGCCACCGGCGTGTTTCGCGTGCTGATCTGCGGTCCGAGCGGGTGCCCGGCCGCCGACGACGAGGCGGGGGGCTGCGCCGCCACCCCGCGGGGCGCACCGCTCGATCTGCTGGGCCTGGTGCCCCTGGCGCTGCTCGGGTGGCGCGTGCGCCGGAGGACCCGATGAAGCGCCTCATTGCGCTGAGTGTGCTGGCCGCGCTGGCCGGCGGCTGCGCCAACGTCAAGCCCTGGCAGCGGGGCACCCTGGCGCGCCGCTGCATGGCGCTGGAGGGCGATCCCGAGGAGGCGGTGTTGGAGCAGCACGTCTTCGCCTACCGCGAGGGGGCGGCGGGCGCCCACGGCGGTCGTGGCGGCGGGTGCGGGTGCAACTGATGGATCGCAAAGCATTTTTTGCCCGCGCCTGCGTGGTGGGTCTGCTCTTCGCAACCGGGCTCGCCCACGCCCAGCAGCGCGGCGCCACCAAGTTTGGCGTCTACGCCGACGACGACGGCACCCTCGTGCTGTCCCCCGCCGTCACCGTCTCGGGCACCCCCGTGGAAGGCGCGACGGTGGGGGCCTCCTACCTGGCCGACATTGTCTCGGCCTCCTCTACCGACCTCGTGAGCGCCGCCACCAAACACTTCGAGGAGCGCCGCGACGACGTCTCGGGCAACCTGAGCTACACCACCCGCAGCTACCTGACGCTGGGCGGCGCCTTCGACTGGAGCCGCGAGACCGACTACCGCTCCTACACCCCCAGCGCGTTTGTGGCCAAGGAGCTCTTCGACCGCAACCTCACCCTCTCGGCGGCCTATGCGGTGTCCCTCAACACGGTGGGGCGCTCGGGCGATCCCGGCTTCAGCGAGGCGATGACCAACCACTCGGTGACGCTGAGCGGCAGCCAGGTGCTCAGCCCCGACACGGTGCTCGGCCTCACCTGGCAGGGCCAGTTCGCCCGCGGCTTCCAGGCGTCGGTCTACCGCTACGCCTCGGTCTACCAGCTCGGCAGCCTCGCCTTTCAGACGCCCGAGGTGGTGCCCGACGCCCGCGATCGCCACGCCGCGGCCGTCAACCTCCACCACCACCTGACCGGGCCCATCTACCTGCACGGCGACTACCGGCTCTACCTCGACGACTGGGGCCTGCTGGGCCACACCGTAAGTGGCCAACTTTTCTACGAAATCTCGAAGGACCTCTTCGTGCGCTTCGGCGAGCGCGCCCACTGGCAGACCGGGGCGGACTTCTACGCGCGCCGCTACGAGACCCGCCTGCGCTACATGACCAGCGACAAAGAGCTCTCCCCGCTGTGGTCGGTCACCACCGGCGTGAAGATCGACTACCTGTGGCGCAGCGGCGCGGGCGCCCTGCTCTCGGGCCTGGGCATCAACGCCAAGGTGGACTTCATCCACGTCAGCTACGCGGAGTTCGAGCCCCTCGACGCGCTCAACGCCTGGGTGGGTGAGCTGGGCACCTCGGTGACCTTCTGATGGGGGGCGTGCTGGCGCTGGTGGCGTGGTTGGCCGCCCCGAGCGTGCCGACCCTCCAGGCAGCGCCCGCCTC
>Ga0075163_10006869_pt1 | contig 15080 bp, 9 predicted proteins | sample JI1023141ADNA_FD_71478 | JGI IMG/M metagenome (GOLD analysis project Ga0075163, IMG submission 71478) | Wastewater effluent complex algal communities from Wisconsin, to seasonally profile nutrient transformation and Carbon sequestration -... | ecosystem: Engineered > WWTP > Effluent > Algae... | reverse complement strand
GTGGTTGATTTCAGGAAAGGATGGTTGAACAATTTTGGCTGCCATAAAATTGGCAAACACTTCTTTCATCCATACATCGTTAAACCAATCCATCGTTACCAGGTCGCCAAACCACATGTGTGCAGTTTCATGGGCGATCAGGCTGGCTCGACCCATTCTGCGATTAACAGAAACTTTTTCATCCAGAACCATGGCCGACTCATTATAGAAGATCGAGCCGGGATGTTCCATGCCTCCATACTGAAAGGATGGGATTAATACAAAATCAAACTTGCCGAAGGGATAATCAATAGCGGTATAGTCCTCAAGCCAGGCCAGCGATTTGCCATGAAGGTCAAAGATTTCATTGAGGTTCCTCTGCACTTTTACGCTATCCGTTTCGCGATAGTACATAGTCATTGTGCGATCCTGTACTTGGCGTGAGGTTTTAAAAAACTTACCGGCCGCAAAGGCTACGAGGTAAGAACTGATCGGTTTTGTTTTATCAAAAACATATTCAGTCTTTCCTGCACGGGAGGTCTTTTCTTTCAATGCTCCATTGGAAACTGCTTCCCACCCGGGTGGGGTGGTTAACGTAATCTCATAGGTCGCCTTCAAATTAGGCTGATCAAACAACGGAAAACAGGTAGAAGCCCGATCGGGAACAAACAACGTGTAGAGATAATCCCGATTCCGATTCAGTGATAAATCACCTGCGATAAACTCAATCTCAACCTGATTCTTGCCTTCAGTCAGAAGTTTTTGCTCAACCACAATATGTTCATTGACAAACGTGTACCTGACATCTTCTCCTGCAAACTTCACCGATTTTACATGGGTGCTGTCGGTATTAAAATCAATAACAAGATCTGAGGGTAAGGAAGACAGGGTAAATGAAATGACTATGTTGCCAGTAATAGGTGCAGATTTCTCGGCAGGAATATCGAGTTGCAGATCGTAAGTTACTTCAGATAGCGTGCGCTTGCGTTGTTCATTGAGTGCCAGCGATACACCCTTGTCGGGAGCTTGCTGACGGGTGCAGCTAACAAGAATGAAGAGAAGACTCCAACAAAAGAATTTCATTTTAAGGATAGAAATTAATTATGTAATTATTAAAAGTGCTTACCAACAATATTAAGTAATTCTTCTTGAATCTCATGACCAGAAATTATCACGAACAAACCTCGTCAAAATCAATTTATTACCGACCTTAGATGAGGCGTCTGACCGCTCAAAGCGGTCTGACGCCTAAATTTCGTGCGCAAGTAAAATCAATAAGTCATTATGGAATCTCCCAAGGTATATCGTGCATCCGTAATTCAGGCAGCCCCGGTTTTCTTTAACAAGGCACAAACGGTAGATAAAATCCTAAGCCTGGTAAGTGATGCAACCAAAGAAAAATCTTCACTGCTCTTGTTTCCCGAGGTTTTCATTCCCGGTTATCCGCGCGGTCTGATCTTTGGAACATCCGTAGGCGGTCGTACCCCCGAAGGAAGAGAACTGTTTCTTCGGTATTGGGAAAATTCCATTGAAGTGCCAGGCCCTGAAACTGAATTAATTGCACGAGCCGCCAAACAAGCGAAAGCGTATGTTGTTATTGGAGTTACCGAAAAAGACAAAGTCAGCGACACGCTCTATTGTACGTTGCTATACTTTTCACCCGAAGGTCAACTCATTCACAAACATCGCAAACTAAAACCAACCGCAGCCGAGCGAATTATCTGGGGCGAAGGCGATGGTAGTGATTTGAATGTATTGAATACTCCCCTTGGTAACGTAGGCGGATTGATCTGTTGGGAAAATTATATGCCGCTTGCGCGTATGGCTCTCTATCAGCAAGGCATTGAAATTTACCTCGCGCCTACGGCTGACTGTCGGGGTACGTGGCAATCTACCCTCGAACACATTGCCTGCGAAGGTCGCTGCTTTGTGCTGGGTTGTAATCAATACCTTACCAAAGAACATTACCCGGATGATCTGAAATCGCTCATTGCTGATAATCATCCTTCGTTGCCGAGTTCGGGTGGTAGTTGCATTATTTCACCGCTCGGTAAAAAGCTTGCAGGACCACTCTACGATCAGGAAGGAACTCTAACTGCAGAAATAGATCACCGCGAAATCATCAAGGCCAAAATGGATTTTGATCCTATCGGACATTATGCAAGGCCGGATGTGTTTGAGTTGAAGATTAAAACAAAATCAGAAAATTAAGGCATTCATAATATACCTTTATTATGAGCGAACTTACCAATTGTCAATTTTCCATTGCCAATTGTCAATTGATCATCTATCTTATCTGAAATTTCTACCCTAAGTCCTATGAGAAAACTCAGCCTGCTTCTCCTGCTCTTTGCTATTTCGATTTCCCTGTTCTCACAACAGCAGAATGATATCTACCAGAAATTAGAAGCCATTGCTATCATCGATCAAAAGGTAATGATGCCTATGCGCGATGGCGAACGACTCGCCACCGACATCTACCGGCCGAAAGGGAATGCTAAAGTGCCAATCGTTTTTTCGCGTACCCCTTACAACTTCAACACGTGGGGCGATGGTGAAATGCGCACCCGCGGACTTGAAGCTGCGTACGATGCCGTACAACGCGGCTATGCCTATGTGGTGCAAAATGAACGCGGACGGTTTTTCTCGGAAGGTGAATGGGATATTCTTGGAACTCCGACCACCGATGGGTATGATGCCTTTGAATGGATGTCGAAACAACCGTGGTCGAATGGGAAAATTGGGGTGATCGGTTGTTCATCTACTGCCGAGTGGCAGATGGCTGTTGCTTCACTCAACCATCCCGCCCTTGCGGCAATGGTAGCGCAGGGTTTTGGTGCCGGTGTGGGTCGTGTGGGTGAGTTTTATGAACAAGGCAACTGGTATCGCGGTGGCGCACAGCAAATGTTGTTCACCTCGTGGTTATATGGAACACAGAATGATGAGTTTCGCCCTACGTTTCCAAAAAATATTACACAGGAAGGATTAATCCGGGTGCAACGTTTTTATGATATGGCTACCGAAATGCCTAAAGTGGATTGGGCACAAGCGTTACGCCATCTGCCGGTGCAGGACATTATCAAAAATGTAAACGGACAAAAAGGTGTTTACGAAGACATGATCAGGCGCAAGCCCAATGATCCGGCCTGGTTTAAAGGCGGGCTCTATCATGATACCATGCCGCTGAATGTTCCGGCCTATTGGTTTGTGTCGTGGTACGATGTGTCTTCCAGTCCGAACCTGACCTTGTTCAATCACATGCGAAAGAACTCAACTAAAGAAATTGCCGATAATCAGTATCTCGTAATTGCTCCTACCCTGCATTGTGCATATAAGCGCGCTACCGAAAATACGGTCGTGGGTGAACGCAGCATGGGCGATGCGAGATTGAATTATGATGAACTGACGTGGGGCTGGTTTGATATGTTGTTGAAAGGCGAGCAGAATGATTTCAAGAAAACAACAGCACGCGTAAAGTACTTTACCATGGGCAGCAATAAATGGCAAACATCAGAAACCTGGCCACCAGCCAATGCCGTTATGACTGATTACTTTTTAAGCAGCGAAGGCAAAGCCAATACCCGCAACGGCAATGGTAAACTGGTTGCTAAAGTACCTTCTGCGGACAAGCCGGATTCATTTACATACGATCCCACCAACCCGGTTTCATCGTATGGTGGCAACGTATGTTGCACGGGCAATGCAATTACAGGTGGCGCATTTGATCAGTCGGAAATGGAATTGGGTGATGATATTTTAGTATTTACTTCTGAGCCCTTAAAAGAGGGTATGGAAGTGAGTGGATTTATTGAATCTACTTTATACCTATCCTCGGATGTAAAAGATACGGACGTTACTATTAAACTGATTGATGTCTATCCGGACGGCAAAGCCTATAACCTGGATGAAACCATTCAGCGGGTTCGTTATCGCGAAGGGTATGAAAAAGAAGTATTCATGGAAAAAGGAAATGTTTATAAAGTAAAGCTCTCCCCCATGTCGACCAGCAATTATTTTGCAGCCGGGCATCGGGTTCGCATTGAAGTGTCGAGCAGCAACTTCCCGCGCTTTGAACGCAACCTGAATACGGGTGGAAATAATTTTGATGAATCGATTGGTGTGGTAGCTCATAATCAGATTCATCATTCGAAAAAGTATCCTTCGGTGGTGCGGTTGCCGATTGTTAAGAAGTAGTGTTTTTAAGCGTAGGCAGGCAAGTAGCAGTAGGCAGGAACAATCAACAAAAAATTGAAACTTAATCCTGATCCGCCACAGGCGGAGAAGGATCTCCTAAATTGAAACTAAATCCAGATCCGCCAACTGGCGGAGAAGGATCCCCCAATACAGTAGTGCGTTCTTGATCAAGGGATCTTTGCTCCTTTCTACGAAATGGATTGCGGTTTCAGCCATCGCAGCGTCCTCTTCATCACACTAATCCCGCACTCACGAGAGACACTGCGTGAAAATAAATGCGGGGAAAGAGAAGTAGTACCAATCCAGAGCGGTTAGTGTGCACCATTCGAATATAATGCTAGTATAAAATCTTAACCTATCGTTGACCAGAGCATACTGTAGCGAAGGATCTCTCAATACAGTAGTGCGGTATCTGATCAGGGGATCCTTCGCTCTGCGATCTACTTCTTTAGAGAACCGCTTTTTAGAAAAATCATTTTTCTTACCAAACCCATACACCATTCGCTCTCCAAAGGAGTCCTTCGGACAGGATTGGACCTACTGGTTTAGCGAACAGGCAGATCATTGTCAAGAATCGTTTGTCATCTTCATCAAAAAAAAACTCTGCAACCCAGTCGGACTGCAGAGGTCAGTTATCGGATGGGTTCATCAGCTTCTGTATTTAGTGAATTTAATGCGGTCGGTTGCCTTCGCAGCTTCACTACTATATCCGAAGATGGCCTTTACCTGTTGCTTCACAGCGAGGGCAGTCTTTTTCACACTACCCGGGCTGAAGTACAACAAAGCATTTCGATCCCTGCGCGCATTTCCCAATCCGGTAGTTGCTGTTACCACCTTCTCGTTGGCCTTGCGTAATGCGTGCAACTTCTGTTGCAACGTGGCAACCTGTAAGTCGCCAATACCTGGAACATACCTGGGCTCAGCGATCAGCGTTTCGATCAGCTTCTCGAAATGATACACAACGCTGTCAAAGTCCGAACCTGTAACCCGTGGGCGACTGACTTGCATTGCTTCGGAGACTTCGGTGACGGCAGGCTTTTTAGCCAACACTCGACCTCTGATCTTGCGCACCATGAGGGCTGCATCGGCCACCGTCTGCGGCAAGGCCCCTGTAGATTTCAACTCCACCAAAATACGGGAAGCCAGTTGCCTGATTTCAACAAAGGCTACTTCGCGCTCATTGGTAGCGGTCTCGTACCCAGTCTTGGCGATACTCACGCGGTGCATTACTGCGCGGGCCTGGCTGAGTAACTCCGACAAACTTTCTACACGGAGGTTGGGCGAACCGGGACTGTACGTTCCTCCGTACCCGGTGCAGATGCCGATCAATCTATTGAAGGCTTCTACGTTTTTTGAATTGGACATAATTAATAAGTGTTTATTGACTTATGTGAATTGCAACGCAACCGGTTACAGCGCGTTGTGTTTTTTATTCTCCTTAAGAAAATATTTATTTATTGTTTTCACTGCAACTCAAAATGCATTGGCACGTTTGCAGGCGTTTGTTTTCATCATGTTTGTAGGATGAAAGACGAAGTGCATTTTTATTCGCCTAATGAAAGTGTAAACTTCTTAGCTCGCTCTATAGATTGAAGAACCTTTCCATTACAGTTTAATGTTCCGCATCCTTGATTATTACGGCACTCGATTGTTTAACCCATTCCGGCTGTCGTGAAGAATCGACTTGCCATTCTTTATTAATGGTCCCCTCGCTGCAGAACGTACCGGCCAGAGGTGCAGAACGTACCGGCCACTCCTGTTTCGAGTACCACCCCTACCTGTAGAAAGCACCAGCCGCAGGTGCAGCACGCACCGGCCATCCCTGTAGAATCGACCGGCCAAAGGTGCAGAATGTACCGGCCACCCCTGTTTACTATACCACCCTACCCTGTAGAAAGCACCGGCCATCCCTGTGGAATCGACCGACTAAAGGTGTAGAATGTACCAGCCACCGTTGTATACTATATCACCCCACCCAGTAGAAAGCACCAGCCACTCCGTTTAGTTTAGAGTACCGTTCATGGCTGAAGAAAGCACCCATTCCTCGAATGCCCTGTCATAAAAAGAATTCATCCCCGTGAATGCCTGCTGTAAGCTTTAGGCTTCCCGTATAATTAATTACCTTGTTCCAATAACCTCACCCCTCATGAAACAACTTGCCTTTACTTTTGCCATAGCGTTCATTCTTTTCTCTTGCGATTCATCCAAAAAACAGAACTCCGCATCAGCCCTGGAGCTGAACGTAGATAGCCTCGTGCACTACTACCTCGATAGCGCTAAGATTGCCGGGGTTGCGATTGCGGTTGTAAAAGATAACCAGACGCTGTTACTGAAAAGTTATGGGTATGCCGACATTGCTTTTGATACCAAACTTCCCATCAACGCTTCCTTCGAAATTGGGTCGGTAACCAAGCAGTTTACGGGGGCCGCCATCCTCCAATTGGTAGAGCAAGGAAAGCTTACCCTGGATGATGACATTACGAAGTATGTCACCTTTGATACCCACGGAAAAAAAGTAACCGTGCGCCAACTCCTCAGTCACACCTCGGGCATAAAAGGATATACCGAACTTCCTGTATTCGAAAAGCTGGCCGCAGAGAAACACAAGCGCGACACCTTATTGCGCATCGTAGAAAAAGAACCTTTTGACTTTGAGCCAGGCGAAGCCTTAATTTATAATAACACCGGCTTCTTCCTGCTGGGACTGGTTATTGAAAAAGTAAGCGGCCTCTCCTACGATGCCTATGTAACCAAACACCTCTTTGAAAAATCAGGCATGGCCAACTCCTACTATGCAAGCGAACGCGCCATCACCAAAAATAAAGCTCACGGTTACCAGATGGGAGAAAAGGGTCTGGAGAATGCTTCTTACCTCGATCACACCTGGCCCTACGCAGCCGGATCACTTTGCTCCAGTGTGGAAGATTTGGTGAAATGGAATACCGCCCTGCACCACGGCCAGATCTTAAACGAGAACACGTACCAGGAATTTATTACCCCTGTAACACTCAACGATGGTACCGCTACAAAGTACGCGAAAGGAATCACCGTGACGGAATCGCATGGACGAAGAAGACTGGAACATGGAGGCGGCATCTATGGCTACCTTTCTGAAAATGCCTACTACCCTGACGACAAGGTGAGCATTGTAGTGCTGATTAATACGGCAGGTCCGGTGAGTCCGGGTGATATTGGTGACAAGATTGCGGAATGGGTATTTGGAAAATCAGAAACCAACGTTGCTTCTTTCACCGGGGATGCAGCGAAGTTTACCGGTACGTTCAAGGGTCGCGGGCGCGGGCAGGACTTGTTGGTTACCATTGAAAAAAAAGACAGTGTACTTACCGCTAAGTATGATGACGACAAACCGGCAACGCTGAAGTATGTAAAAGAAAACACCTGGAGCGATGGCAACACCACATATGTTTTCAGTGGACCTGATCTTATGGAACTACGAATCGATCAGGTGTATGGGTATTATGTGTTGAAGAGAAACTGATAGGTAATCATAATTTTTCACAGGGCCACTTGCTTCCAACACTATGCGTAGACGAACCTTCATCATCGGTGTGCTATCCTCTGCCTGTCTAATCACCGGCATAATTTTGAAGTTCCTTTATCTAGATGGTGCCAATGCTCTGATGTTGCTTGGGGTTCTGATCTTTATACTAGGATTTGGCACTTCCTTTTTAGTTGACCGGCTCTCCATTGAAACCCGAAGATCCTATCGAATTGCTTTAATAATCCTATTCCTGTCGGTAAGTATACTCGTCATCGGTTTTATCTTACAAGTACTTCTGCTGGAAGGTGGGGTTGCGTTGGGTTACACGGGTGTTGTTTCACTCATCATCTTTGCCGTTTATTTCAACCGCCAGATTGAGGGCCGTAACCTGCGCATCCGCAAAGACCGTCAGTTGGCCGCCATCTTGTTTACTGATATTAAAGGCTTTACTAAAATGATGGGCGAAGATGAATACAAAGGGCTGGAAGCACTGGAAATAAATCGTAAGATTCAGAAGCGAATGGTGCGAAAATATTATGGCAAATGGTTGAAAGAAATTGGCGATGGCACCCTGTCTGTATTCTACACTGCCAGCGAAGCAGTTTTATGCGCACTCGAGATTCAACAATTAGTCAAAGAACAAGGCCTTGCTGTGCGGATGGGCATCCATGTATCGGAAGTTGTTTTTTCAGATACCGATGTTTTTGGTGATGGGGTTAACGTTGCTGCCCGTATTACCGATCAGGCCGATGCCGGAGAGATATTTGTGACTGAAACCGTATTACACAACGTTAGAAATCGCGAGAATGTAATGTTTGAAGCGATGGGTAAACACGAGTTGAAGAATGTTGGGTATCCGGTGGAGTTATATAGACTTAAAACATAGGGTCTTCACCTGATCATTCATGTGAGTGCTATCTCTAAGCCGCCTTGGATAATCATACAAAAAATAAAATTGATTTCAACATAAGACCTGGTAAATGCAATAAATAGCATGCTACCCGTTGCCTATGCCTATATCCTGACTAATAAGCACCATACCGTACTCTACGTTGGCATGACTACCGATCTGCGCACACGCGTATGGGAACATCAGAAAAGAATAAATCCGTCAAGCTTCACGGCTCGGTATAATGTAATCAAGCCCGTTTATTATAAGGGTTTTGGCTCTGAAGAAGAAGCATTAGAGCTGGAGCGATTCATCAAAGGAAAATCGCGGGAGTGGAAAGAGGCGTTAATTGCAGAGATGAATCCCGAATGGAATGATCTTACGGATGTTATTATGGATATGAATCCGTAATGCACGAGGAACGGATGGAAGCAAAACAAAAATAATAAAACCAATCCAGAGCGGTCAGCTTAAACATTATTCCTTTAAGATGCCTGCATAAGCTAACAACCAACTTACTGACCGAAGCTTACTAGAGCGAAGGATCTCCCAATCGTTAGGGGATCCTTCGCTCAAGGCAGGTTGGTGATGAAGAGTATCCTACCTATTATTTTTCTTGCATTGATTGAATCACATCATCATTAGCCGCTCTGGATTGGCCTATTTTTTTTTTGAGTGTACGCGGACTTGGTTGTGATTGTTCTAACGTAAATCACCGTTGCAATCATTCTTAAACCCAAACACATAAAAACAGAAGCACTGATCATTCAATTCTTTACATTTAGGAATGAGAAAAATTCAATCCCTCCCGCTCTTTTTATTTATTGTCTTCGCGCAACTAAATGCACAGACCATTCCCCTACCCGAACACCCTCGTCCTGATTTTGAACGGACGCAATGGCAAAATCTCAATGGGGTCTGGCAGTTTGAATTTGATTCACTCGATCAGGGAGTATCCAAAAAATGGAATGAAGGCAACATGGCTTTCGCACATAAAATTACAGTTCCCTTTCCCTGGGGATCACAACTTTCGGGTGTGAAAGACATGGCGGATATCGCGTGGTATAAACGAGAGATCACCATCAACCCCGAGTGGAAAAATAAAAGAACCTTCTTAACCATCGGTGCCTCTGATTGGGAAACGACTGTCTGGCTGGATGGAAAATTATTATGCACACACCAGGGAGGTTACACGCCATTCTCATTTGAGTTAACTGAACATATTAAATACGGTCAACCGCAAAAACTGGTAGTACGTGCTGATGACAAGCGCAGGGACTTTACGCTTTATGGAAAACAAGGCTATGGCAATGCGCGGGGTATCTGGCAAACCGTATATGTGGAAGCGCGTGGCAAAGAGTATGCGGATGCGGTTCACTTCACTCCTGAAATTGATAAAGGTCAAGTAACCGTAACCGCCTATTTACCTGTTGAAGCAAAGACGGATACCAAACTGTCGGTGTCCATTAAAACTTCTTCCGCCCCCATCACCAAAGAAGTAATCGTTCCGAAAGGAAAAGATAAATTCATTTTCTCTATCGCAATTCCTCAAGCCCATCTGTGGTCGCTGGAAGATCCATATCTCTATGAAGCGGAAGTGAAACTAGGTGATGATGCTGTGAAAACTTATTTCGGGATGCGCAAGGTTTCTGTCGTGAATCTACCCGGCACTGAATTCCCCTATGTGGCGATTAATGATAAACCCATTTATCTTCAGCTTACGCTGGATCAATCGTATCATCCCGAAGGATTCTATACGTTTCCCAGCGATGAGTTTATGCGCAAAGAAATTGAACTCGCGAAGTCGATCGGGTTAAATGGCATTCGTCCGCATATTAAATCAGAGATACCGCGTAAATTATACTGGGCTGATAGGTTGGGAGTATTGGTGATGGCCGACTTACCCAACAGTTGGGGCGACCCCGATGCGAAGATGCAGCAGGAAGCAGAGAATACGTTTCGTGACATGGTGAAGCGTGACTTCAATCACCCTGCCATCTTCTCGTGGATTTTGTTTAATGAAACATGGGGACTGCGCACGCATGTTGAAGTAGATGGAAAGCGGGTGGGCAACTACCTTCCCGAAACGCAGATGTGGGTTTCATCGATGTATTACCTCGCCAAATCACTGGACCCAACCCGATTGGTGGAGGATAATTCCATTTGCTGTGGTGCAGGCCATACACAAACCGACATCAACTCCTTTCATGATTACCTGCCGGGCTGGGAATGGGAAAATCATTTAAAGCAATTAACTGAAAATTCGTTCGAAGGAAGTACGTTTCAATTTGAAGCTGGCTTTAAACAAGGCAAGCAGCCTAAAATCAATTCCGAATGTGGCAATGTGTGGGGCTATGAAGGCAGCACCGGGGATGTGGACTGGAGCTGGGATTATCATCGTATGCTGAACACGTTTCGAAAATACACGGAAGTAGCTGGCTGGCTCTACACCGAACATCATGATGTTATCAATGAGTGGAACGGCTACTGGCGGTTTGATCGCACCAATAAATACACGGGTATGGAAGAGTTGATGCCCGGCATGAAACTCAACGATCTCCACGCACCGGTTTATCTTTCAACAGGCAATGAAATTTGTACTACCGTAAAGGGTGGAGAAACGGTTAAGGTACCCCTCTACCTTTCTTCCATGACCGGCACAGATTATGGCAAGCAGTTAAAACTTTCCTATCAACTGAAGTTAACCAATGCAATAGGAGAAACTTCTTTGGTTGCCCAGGGAGCCAGGCAAGTCGACTATCAGCCTTACCTGCAGAAAGAACTAGAGTCGTTGCCATTGACGATGCCTGACACCGGTGGGTTAGCAATCCTTACGTTGCAATTGGAAGACTTGAAAGGCACGGTGCTGCATCACAACTTCATGCACTTCGAAATCATTTCTGAAAGCAAACCCCCCAAGACGGAAATCCGATCTGTTGCACCCGCAGCATTTACCAACGCACAATGGAGTATAAAACAATGGAACGTTTTAGACGGACTCAAAGTAAACGGAGCCGGCAACGGATTTTTTGAATACACCTTCAAACTTGATAAGTCCGCGAATGAGAACGTAAAAGAAGCCTACTTCCTGATTGAAATTTCCGCAAAGGAATTGTTCGTGAAAGACCGCGATCAAAAAGAAAAGACGGATGTCGATTTTATGCTGGGTGGAAAAGCTTCACCCAGTGGCAATCCAAACTCGTACCCGATGACCGATGAGAAGTTATTCCAATCCAAAATTTCAGTAACCATTAATGGCGCACCGGCTTTGACGACCACCCTGGCGGATGATCCTGCCGATCATCGCGGAGTATTGTCGTGGCATCATCAGTTGAAGGATAGAAAGTTACGCGAAGCTGGATCGTATGGATACCTGATTAAAGTACCGGTTTCAAAAAATCAACTCAAGAGTGCTATAACAAAAGGTGAATTGGTAATCCGCTTACAGACGGTGGGTGATGGAGGCATTGCCGTGTACGGAAAATCATTCGGAAGATATCCGGTGGATCCATCGTTGGTGATGAAGTTCAAATAAGTTTTGTAAAAACCGAGATAAACAAAAAGCCTTTGATATATAAGTCAAAGGCTTTTTCGCTTGTATGCTTATCTATTCGGTTGCAACGAAACCCCTTGCGGGTTTGAATATTTTCTGGGAAGCAGACCCTGGCGATTGGCCGCCATCCAGGCAAACGAAGCCGTTATTACCGCATTGTGTTTAAGATCTTCTTCCAACGCTTTGTCATATACATCCATGGTGGTGTGATGAGTCCTCGTTGAGTATTCAATAGGATCTTGTATAAACTGGAAACCCGGAAGGCCAATAGCATCAAACGGAACGTGATCGGTACTTCCTGTATTGCGAAGAGTTAGTGTTGAAGTTCCCATCTTTTCAAATGGCTTGAGCCAGGATCGGAAAATATTTCGCACACCTTCATTGCCTTGCATGTACACCCCGCGGTATTTACCGGTGCCATTGTCCATATTAAAATAGGCCGAGAATTTTTGCGCAGCCGGTTTCAACACGATAGAATCATAGGGTGCTGTTTTATCAAGTCGTTCCCCTAAGATGCGTTTCACATAGGAACGTGAACCCAACAAACCTTGTTCTTCTCCGCCCCATAAGGCAATACGAATTGTTCTCCTGGGTTGCCCGCCAATTGATTTAATAATGCGCATGGCTTCCATCATCACCGAAGACCCCGCAGCATTGTCGGTAGCCCCAGTACCGCCATGCCATGAATCCAGGTGGGCACCGATCATGACTATCTCATCTTTTAAGTCTGTGCCAGGTATCTCCCCAATAACATTAAATCCTTGAGCTGCTGGTGTAAATTCTGTTTCAAGGGTTAATTCCAGTTTGATATTCATGCCAGCCTGAATCTGACGAATTAGCCTATTATAATGCTCATCGGAAACTACTACTTGTGGTAAAATTTTTGGAGCATTGGCACTTTGTGCCCGTAATCGTTTGGCTTGTGGCACATCAGGCGGATAAGGAATAGTGGCTGCACCCACCAAAAGAGTACCATCTTCCAAACGTGCGCTGGGGCTCGGTTCTAACACAGCAAGTGCGCCTTCTTTCATACAAAAATCCCATTTGGCAAAGGCAAGCTTCTGGGCATCCTGATTTCCTCCACCAAAATTTCCCTGGCCCCCTTCTTGCGGAGCACCGGCATTGGCCATGACTAATAGAGTTGAATCGTTGAATCGCTTCGCATCCGCAGTAAAGCCCGGCTTAACAGCAACCGGTGCGCTGAACAAAATGATCTTATCTTTTAGCTTTCCTTTATATCTGGCAAGATCTGCTTCGGTTTTCACATCTAAATAAATTGCCTCGGTAGCAACGGTTCCTTTAATGCCAGGCGTCCAGGCTTTGGGATAAGCAATGATTGGAGAATACACAGGCTCTAAACCTTGTAGAGTAAATTTCTTTAACTCCCACCCACGACCAAATTCTTCACCCCAATAATCGATCTGAACATTTTGTAGTCCATAGGATTCCAGTGTAGCTTTTGCATAGTCGGCAGCTTTCTTATGATTCGGTGAGTTGGAAAGTCGCGGGCCATACACATCCGTAAGCATACTCAAATTAGCCATCAGTTTAGATCGCTTAAAACCCTCGTCTTTTATCTTATTAATAGTGACCGTATCTAACGGTTCAGATTGCTGTGCATAAGAAGCGGTAGCAATGCAGAGGATTACTAAATAGTAGAGTTGTTTTTTCATAGTTTCTTCGAATAGTATTATATCCTAGTAATGATTTTAAGGGTGTTGATTGGCCATGTGGTTCAACAATCTAGGAAAATAAACGTAAAGCGCTGATTGAATTTATTTGGGTGGTCAATCGCTGAAATAACTTACCAGTAAATAATCACATAGTCAACTGATTCACCCAAAGAATAATCCACCATACCGGGTAACTTCTTCTGTTATTGATCTACTAAAAGGAGAAAGTTGCTTATATTACTAAACAGTTTCAGAGATTTTCTCGCTCTTAGAATTATTTTAAAAATAAGGCTATGAAAAAAATTATCATCCTGCTGATTTGTGGTGCGCTTGGCGCCTGTAATCAGGCGAAAGAAGTAGCTCCCATTGAACTTGTTGATCCTAAGTACGTGGGCTTTTCAAAAGATATTCTTACCTCATTATGTAAGGGAGACATAGACAAATTTATCGCACCTTATACAGAGAATGCGACCTATCGTTGGAATTACGGGGATAGCCTCGTGGGGCGACAAGCTATAATTGATTACTGGAAAGCCAGAAGAAGTGAAGTGATCGATACAATTACATTCAAGAACGAATCCTGGTTAGCGATTAGGGCCAATAAACCTCCTGCCCATCTTAAGCCCGGGGTTTATGTTCTTAGCTGGGCAGACTTTACGATTACCTATACGAACGGCAGTACAATCGACATGAACATTCACACTGTTTTCGGTTATGACAATAATGACAAAGTTGCTATTACCGTTCAATATCTTGACCGCTCACTCATTGAAAACGCGTTAAAACCAAGTGAAAAGTAAGGCCATGTAATGCTATATATTCTCCAATAAATTACTTTTGTTGCCGTACTTAATTTCACGTTATGGAAAAGAGATGTTTTATTATTATGCCGATGGGCGACCCTGACGGTTATACGCCCGGGCACTTCAATAGAGTTTATCAATATATACTTGTGCCCGCTTGCAGGTTGGCTGGGTTTAGTCCCATACGAGCAGATGATCCGGCTTCGCACGACACTGCGTTGGATATAATAAAAACAATAATCGAGAGTGACGTTACTATCTGTGATATAAGTTCGAACAACTCAGCAGCACTTTATGGATTTGCGATCCGGCAGGCAAGTAGTCTTCCGGTAACCTTAATTAAAGATCTTAAGACAAACACGATTGCCAATATTCCTGAGTTTGACATAGTGCAGTATGATGATTCTCTAAGAATTGATACAGTACAAACTGAAATTGAAACATTAAGCGAGGCATTAAAAAAGAGCTTTGCGAATAAGGCGGTGGG
>Ga0075163_10006867_pt1 | contig 15081 bp, 8 predicted proteins | sample JI1023141ADNA_FD_71478 | JGI IMG/M metagenome (GOLD analysis project Ga0075163, IMG submission 71478) | Wastewater effluent complex algal communities from Wisconsin, to seasonally profile nutrient transformation and Carbon sequestration -... | ecosystem: Engineered > WWTP > Effluent > Algae... | reverse complement strand
GGGCCGAGCACGATCACCGCGAGCGGCACCACCAGCAGCCGGAACTCCGGCCGCGCGTACACCCCGAGCACCGTCAGCGCCGTCAGGACCAGCGGCCGCCACGGGGTGCTGGCGCCGCCGGGCGCCGCGACGGCGAAGGCCCCGAGCCAGAAGGGGGCGCCCTCCACGGAGAAGGTCAGCGCCGTGGAGTAGTGCAGGTGCGCCGGCCACGCGCCGAGCGCCGCCGCCGCCAGCACCGCGGACTCGCGCCGGAGCCCGAAGCTCCGCGCCGCCAGGTAGGCCGTCGGCACCGCCGCCGCGCCCGCGACGGGGGCCAGTCCCCGCATGAGCGTGGCCATCTCGACGCCGAGGTCGTGCAGCACCGAGAGCAGCACCGGGATGCTGGTGAAGCGGTCGGGCAGCGGCCGCTCGACGCCCCACAGGCACTCCAGGCGCTCGCCGTCGACGAAGTTGAGGGGCCCCCACGGGAGCGCGAGGCGCAGCCCCAGCGCGGCGACGAACATCCCGGGCACGAGCCAGCGTTCGACGGGGGCGCGCGCGCACCACGGGGCGCCGCGGGCGGCGAGCCAGGTCAGGGTGACGGCCCACGCGACGACCACCACGGTGGCGTCCGCGTCCCGGATCAGGTGGAGGTTCTGGAACATCAGGGCGACGCTGGCAGCGGCTACGCGGTCTCTTGCATCCGGGTCACGAGCTGCTGCTCGCGGGCCACGAAGCCCAGCAGCGCCTCGCGGTAGCGCTGCACCATGACCGTCTCATCGAGCGCCGCGTCGACCTTCCGGTAGGCGAAGCCGAGCTGCTCGCCGCGGACGAGCGCCGGGCGGCCGGACGACAGCAGCCGGATCTCCAGCATGTGCCGCACCCCGCCGCCGTCGCGGAACCCCAGCGTGAAGCCGTCGAAGCCCAGCACCACCGCGACGTCCGAGCGCCACGGCGCGGGCAGCAGCTCGTCGACGAGGGCGAGGAGCCCCGGCGAGGCGGGCCGCGCGGGCTGGTCTTCCTGGAGCCACGGGAGGATGCGCTCCTCGCGGTCGAGCAGGCCCTGGAGCACGGCGCGGTACTGCCCGGCGCGGGCGGCGTCGTCGGCCTGGCCGTCGAGGAGGAGGTACGCGTAGGCGAGCGCCTTGCCCGTGAGCAGGGCCGGCGCGTCGGGGTGGATCTCGTGCACGTAGAGGGTGTGCCAGGCGTCCTGCTCGTCGCGCAGGCGCGCCACGAAGCCGTGGGTGGTGAGGGTGACGTCGAGGTCGCGGCGCCAGGCCGCGGGCAGCGCCTCGGCCACGATGGCGCCGAGCTCCGGGGCCGCGGGGCGAACCAGCGGGTCGTTGGGCGGCTCGGAGGGGTAGTAGGCCGGCGCCTTCATGGAGGCGAGCGAGAGCCACGGGAGGAGGTCGTCCTCGCGGAGGCTGATGGCGGTGAGCGCGGCGCGGTAGCCGTCGAGGACGGCGGCCTCGTCGAGGGCGGGGTCGACGAGGGTGTACGAGTAGCCGAGCGATTGCCCCGAGACGAGGACGGAGGGGGCCAGGCGGAGCTCGCGGGCGTCGAGGGCGTGCTGGCGCCCCTCGGCGTCGCGGAAGCGCAGCAGGAAGCCGCTCGGCGACAGCGTCGCGGTCACCTCGTGGCGCCACGCCTCGGGCAGCGCCTCGCGCAGGATGGCGGCGAACTCGGGCGGCGCGGGGTTTTCGTTGGGGAACGCGGTGGCGGCCTCCTCGCTGACGGGCGCGGCGACGTCGGCCGGGGGCGGCGTGGCGTCGAGCCAGGGGAGGATGGCGTCCTCGCGGGAGGCGAGCCGGCTGAGGACGGCGCGGTACTCGCCGGCCTGGGCGGTCTCCTCGACGCCGCCCTCGATGAACAGGTACGAGAACGCGAGCACGCGGCCGCTGACCAGCGTCGGCGCCTCGGGGCTGATCTCGCGGGCGTCGAGGGCGTGGCGCACGCCCGCCTCGTCGACGAACTGGAGCACGAAGCCCCCCTGGGTCAGCGAGACGGAGAGCTCACGGTGCCACGCCTCGGGCAGCTCGGCGCTTACGACGGCGACGAGCTCGGCCGGGGCGGGCCGCTCGCCCGGCTGCGGGCCGCGGAAGGGGAGCGCCGTGTTTTCGACGGGCGCTTCGGGCTCGGGCATCCAGCGCAGGAGGTCTTCCTCGCGGGCCGCGAGGGCGGTGAGCACGGCGCGGTAGTCGTCGAGCACGGCGGCCTCGTCGAGGGACGGGTCGAGGCTGGTGTACGAGTAGCCGAGCGCGGTGCCGGTGACGAGCGCGGTGGGGAGCTGCTCCAGCCCGCGCACGTCGAGGGCGTGCTGGCGCCCCTCCGCGTCGCGAAACCGGAAGGTGAACCCCTCCGGGAAGATGGCGGTCTCGGGGTCGTGCTGCCACGCCTCGGGCAGCGCCTGGCGGAGGATCGCATTGAGCTCGTCGAGGGCCTGCGCGGAGGGCTCGTCCATGGTCCCGCGATGCTATCATGGCGCCGCCTCCGCGAATCCGACTCATCCCAGCGCCCTGCCCGGTCGGAGCGCTCTCATCGATCCGAAGGCGGCGCCGACGATTCATGGACTCCCTCCCCGCGCTGGATAGCCTCGCCCTCCACGAGGTCTGCATCACGCTCCGGTGCGACGGCGGCTGCTTCTGGAACCAGCACTGCCGCGGCCCCGAGGGCCCTGTCTTCGATCCCGGCGAGGGGGGACACCACTTCGACGCCCGCGAGCCCGGGCGGGTGCGCCTCGCGGGGGGAGACCCCTTCCGCTACGGCGACGTGGTGGGCTGGGCCCGCTGGGCGCGGTCGCAGCCGCTGGGCTTCCTGGAGGTCGAAGGCCCGGCCGTGTCGCTCGTCGACCCGTCGGTGGTGCCGCGCCTCGCCGAGGCCGCGCCCGACGCCGTGCAGGCCGTGCTCCCCACGCTCGACCCCGCGCGCCTCGCCGAGCTCACCGGGCGCCCCGTCGACGTCACGGCTCTCCTCGCCGGGCTCCGCTCGGTGCGCGACGCGGGGCTCCATCTCGTCGTCGTCGTCCCCGTCGATGCCACCACCGCGCCGCTGCTCACGGGCACCCTCGCGGCGCTGCGCGAGCACCTCGGGGCCGACCTCCCGGTGGTGCTGCGTCGCCTCCCGGCGAGTCTCTCGGGCGCCGCGCCGTGGTCGGAGGTCGCGGCCCTCTCGGCGGCGCTCACCACCGTGGCCGATACCCCGTCGCTCTCGGGCGACCTCACCGTCGACCGCGTGGCCAACTGGGGGGCGTGCCTCGTCCCGCCCGCGGCCTGGCGCCACGGGCTCATTCCCCTCTCGCGCACCCCGCGGCGGGAGGGCCCGCAGCTCGGCCCCGCGTGCGAGACCTGCGCGCTGCGGCCGCGGTGCACGTGGGACCCGGGGGAGGCGGTTCCGCCGGCGGGGAGCCTGCGGCCGCTCACCCACGAGGAGGCGCTCTCGCTGCACCGCCTCTCGCCGCACCTCTCGCTCGAACACCAGCCCAAGACCGACCGCACCAGGCGCGACCGCCGGGCCTTCGACCTCCCCGAGCTGCTCTGCTTCGCGCCCTTCACCTCGCTCGTGATGTGCGACACGCCCAACGCCCCGGTGCCCTGCGCCGAGTCGTGGGTGCGCACCGAGATGACCGTCGCCGAGCAGGCCACCTCGCTCGGCATCACCACCGCGGAGATCGAGGCGCGCAACACCACGTCGTACGCGCGCTGGGGCTATCCGTCGTTCGTCCCCGCCAACGAGGACTGGTCCATCCGCGAGATGTGGAACGGCCCGCTCGTGCTCCACATGCGCCGCCAGATGCTGGGGGGCGGTCCGTCCGACCGGTGCCGCGGCAACTGCCGCCCGATGCTCGGCGTGGAGGAGCCCTTCTTCGACGCGCTCACCCGCCCCGACGACCGCCTCTCGCCGGAGATCGTCGCCAACCGCCGCCGGCTCATCGAGGAGATCCGCGAGGGGCGCAGCGTGCTCACGGCCAACCCCCTGGAGCTGGTGCTCGGCGTGGCGTCGCACTGCAACATCACCTGCGGCTTCTGCACGGGCCCGATGGGCGCCTACGGCGAGCTCTCCGAGCGGCGCTTCGACGAGGTCATCGAGCTGCTCCCCACGCTCATGACCCTGAGCGTCATCGGGCCGGGCGAGCCGCTCATGAGCAAGCGCTTCCCGGCGCTGCTCGCGCACATCAACGACCGCGGCTACCCCGCGCTCCAGGTGTCGCTCACCACCAACGGCACGCTCATGACGAAGAGCTGGCTCGAGCGCCACGCCAACGTGCGCTTCAACCACATCCGCGTGTCGCTCAACGCGGGCTCGGCCGCGACGCACGAGCGCATGACGGGGAAGAAGTTCTTCGAGCGGCTGATGCCCACCATCGACGCGCTCGCCGAGCGCAAGGCCCGCAGCGACTCGCGCTTCGAGCTCACCCTGAGCTGCGTGCTATCGAGCTACGTCCTGGGCGACCTGCGCAACTTCGCCGAGATCGTCGACCGCGCCAACGCCAACATCGTCGTCGAGCCCATGTACGGCAACATGCTGGGGCTGAGCCCCTACGTGCGCGGCGAGAAGCTCCGCGCCCTGCGCGACGAGTGCGCCGGGGTCTCCGCCGCCTTCGAGGTGCGCAACCCGAAGATCTCCCGGGCGTTCCGCGCGATGGAGCAGTTCGCCAGCCAGCGCCTGCGCACCCGCAACCTCGCGGTGCTGCCGCAGCACTGAGAAGGTCAGCACAACCCTGCTGCGCCCCCCGATCCAGCGGTCGGCCGCGCTCGAAATACCCCGTGTATGTCTCGCGCGACCTCCCTCGTCTCGGGGTGCTCGCGACGGGCTGTGCTGACCTTCTGAGCTCAGAAGGTCGGGAACTCCAGCCAGATGGGCTCGTCGTCGGAGCGCTCTCCCTCGGCCAGGTGGCGCCCGCGGCGGTCGATGCCGCAGCGGGTGACGAGCGCGCGGCTCCAGGCCGCCGCGAGGTCGGGCGTGCGGGCGCGCAGGACGTCCATGAGCGCGGCCGCGAACGCGGCCGACGCGGGGCAGTCGTAGCGGCACGGGTACCAGGTGACGAGCCGCGGGTGCGCGCGGTCGGGCAGCAGGTTGTTGAGCCGCCCGAGGAACGTCCCGCTCGCCCGCGCGGCGGCCTCGGCGGCGGCGTAGTCCTCGTGGGCGGTGGTGCCGTCGAGGCAGGTGGTGACGCCGCGCCGCATGCGCTCGGCGAAGGCCTCGGCGCAGCACCCGGGGTAGCCCAGCAGCCGCCCGACGTGCGCGTTGCGGCGGGCGCGCTCCTCGCGGTCGTCGCACAGGGAGGCCCGCTCGGCCTCGGCGAGGGCGCGCGCCGCGTCGTCGTCGCGGGCCACGTACGCGAGGTGCTGGTCGCCGCCGGTGAACTCCAGCGCGTGCTCCGGGGCGAAGAACCCCCACGACCGCGCGTGCACCCGCCGTTCGAGCTCGGCGAGGTTGGCGTGCTGCGGGAGCACGACGCGGATGGCGGCCTTGAGCCCGGCCTCGAAGGCCAGCCACTCGGGGCCCTCCTCGATGGCCGGGCCGTGGGCCTCGGGGTCGTGCGCCGTGGCGGCGTTGGCCTCGCCTGCGGCGTAGGCGGCGGTCAGCAGCGGCACGAGCTCAGGCTCGCGCGCCGCGAGGGACGTCATCGCGGCGCGGTAGTCGTCGATGAGGGCCCCCGGGTCGACGGCCTCGTCGACGCTCAGGTAGCTGTAGGCGAGCGCCGCGCCCTGCACCAGCGCGGGGCCGCCGGGGCGCAAGGGGTGGATGTTGAAGGCGTGGCGCCGACCGTCGTCGTCGCGGAAGTGCAGGAAGAGACCCGGCGGCGACCGCACGGCGACGACGTCGCGGCGCCACCCGGCGGGGAGCGCCTCCCGCGCCACCTCGGCGAAGCGGCGCGTCAACGGGTCGGCGGATGGCGTGGCGGGCGGGGACAGGTCCACCACGCCCGGGGTCTGGGTCGTCGCGCCCGGGATGCAGGCGAGGATGTCGTCCTCGTGGGCCGCGAGCGCCGTGAGCGCGTCGCGGTAGGGCTCGAACATGGCGCGCTCGTCCAGCGCCGCGTCGACGGGCTCGTGCGCGAAGGCGACCCGCTCCGAGGGGACCAGGGTCGGCATCTCCGGCCGCATCCGGCGCATGGAGAACGCGTGGCGTCGCCCCTCGGCGTCGTCGAACGACAGCACCAGCGTGTCGCTCGCCAGCGCGGCCTTCACGTCGTGGCGCCAGTGCTCCGGGAGGACCGGCGTCAGCCGCGCCGCGAGCTCGGCGAGGGTCATGGGGGGAGGCCGTCCGTCGTTCTCGCGCATGGCCCGGAGGCATATCACGGCCGTTCTGGCGCGATCGCGCCGGCGGCCTTCAGGGGTCGGCGGCGGGCGGCACCGAGCGGAGCTGGCCCGCGCGGGTGAAGTACGTCACGCAGGACGACGCGCGGTTGCCGCGCAGCATGGCGAGCATCTCGCGCAGGAGGCCAGCGGGGTCGTCGTCGTCGGAGCGCTCGGCGGGGTCGAGGCCCAGGGCGAGCGCCGCGTCCGCGCAGAACCCCGGGGCCCGGCGGCGCAGGGTCGCGAGCACCGCGCGGGCGGCGTCGAGGTCGCCGTCGCTCACGTCGAGGAGCCCGAGGTTGACCCACGCCCCGATGCGCCCCGGGTTGCGCTGCACCGAGAGCGTGAGGTCGGCGCGGGCCTCGGCGGCGCGGCCCAGGCAGCGCATCGACTCGCCGCGGTAGACGAAGGCCGTGGGGCCCGGGGTTCCGGCCTGCGCGATGCCTTCGGCGAGCCAGCGCAGGGCCTCCTCGAAGTCGCCGTCGAGCACCCACGCGCCGGCCATGCCGATGTACGCCCAGCGCGACCGCCCGTAGAGCGCGATGGCCCGCTCGAACTCCCGCCGCGCCGCCGCCGCGTCGCCCACGTAGAGGTGCAGCTCGCCGCGGTAGTTGTAGGGCTCGGCGGCGTGCGGCGCGCGCTCGTGCACGCGGTCGAGCTCGGCCAGCGACTCCTCCAGGCTGCCCGTCGCGACGAAGCGGTGGAGCGCCCGCTTGGAGGCCACGCGCGGCGACGGCGGGACGTCGAGGCGCACCAGGCGTCGGTCGGCCGAGCGCACGTAGGTCGCGACGGGCGAACGGTTGCCCCGCAGTCGCGTGAGGGCCTCGGAGAGCGCGGCGTCGAGGTCGTCTTCGGGCGGCGTCGGTGCGCCCGGCAGCACCGGCTCGGCGTCGGTGAGCAGGGCCGTGAGCGCGGGCCCGAGCACGTACTCGGGCAGGCCCGGAAACGCACCGGTGCGGAGCTGCGCGAGCGAGATCACCACCTGCGCCGCGACGTGGTTGGCGATGTCGTCGGACTGCTCGCCGCCGCGCCGGGTCTCGGCCAGCGCCTCGGCGTAGCGCCCCAGGTCCAGCAGCGCCGCGCCCCGCCACACCGCCGCCACCGGGTCGGCGGGTTGGAGAGAGGCCGCCCGGTCGAGGTCGTCGAGCGCCCCGCCGGGGTCGCCCGCGCACACCCGCGCGGCGCCGCGCAGGCACAGCGCCGCGGCGTCGTCGGGGTTGGACGTGAGGAGGGTCGCGACGTGGTCGTCGGCCTCGCGCCAATCGCCCCGCCAGGCCGCGAGGGTGGCCAGGGCGAAGCGGGCCCCGGCGTGGTCGGGGTCGAGCGCGAGGAGGCCCGCGTAGAGGTCGCCCGCGACGGCGTAGTCCGCGACCTCGCGGTAGAGGTCGGCCAGGTGGAGCCGGAGCCTCGGGTCGTCGTCCGTCGCGGCGCGGGCGCGGTCGGCCGCCTGTCGCGCCTCGTCCTCGCGGCCGAGCGAGAACAGCACCGTGGCGGCGCGCAGCGTGAGGCCCGCCGAGGACCCCGCGAGCTCGAGCAGCGCGCGGGCGTGGCCGGCGGCGCGCTCGGCGTCGTGCATCTCCGCCCGACGCGCGGCTCCGGCCCCGTGCAGCGCCACGCTCTCCGGGAAGCGCTCGATCGCCGCGTCGAGGGCCGCGAGCGCTTCGTGGCAGCGCCCGATCTGCCACATGCGCTCGAAGCGCAGGGTGAGCGCGGAGAGGGCGTCGAAGGGCGTCGAGTCGCGCGCGATGACCGCGAGGGCGTCGAGGGCGGCGTCGAAGTCACCGCGCTCGAAGTGCAGCCGGGCCCGCTCGAAGGCCTCCGGGTCGGCGAAGGCCTCGGGCTCCGGATGCCAGATGGGGTCGCCCTCCGGGGTGGGCGGCGGCTCTGGCTGCCAGGGAGGTTCGCCCTCCGGGGCCGGCGCGCGCTCCGCCGCCCGGCGGGTCGAGCCGTAGGCGGGGGGGGCGGGCGGCGGCGGGCGCTCCCAGACGAAGTCCGGCTCCGCGGCGCGCACCGCGGCGAGCAGCGCGGCGAGCAGCGGCGCGAGCCCGGTGGTGCCGCGCGGCGCCAGCAGGCGGACGGAGAAGCGCTCGGTCGCGAGGCCACCGTCGGCTGCGTCGGGGTGCGCGAGGTGAAGCTCGGCCCGCACCTGGAGCGGACCCGCCCGCAGGTAGCGCGCCCGCACGGCGTCGCCCTCGATGCGCGCGTCGACGAAGGCCCACCCGTCGGGCAGCGCGGGCGCGACCATGCGCCGGACGAGGCCTTCCTGGCCCGCGGGGATGACCCTCTTCTCGGCGGAGTCCGTGGCTGGCGTCATCGTCCCTGAGGGTCGCAGGAGGCGTTGGTCTGGACGCGACGCGACCTGCTAGGGTGCGAGGCTATCATGGCCCCCGCCCCCCTCAGCCCCTTCGTCGGCGCGCTGGCCGCCGCGCTCCGCGAGGCGCTGTGGTCCCTGGTGGCGACCGGCGACGCGCGCCCCGCGGGCTTCACCCTCGACGTCCGCGCGGCCCCCTCCCCCGGCTGGAACGCCTCCCTCACCCTCGCCCTCCCCGCGGGCGAGGTCACCCTCGACGTGGCCGACGCCTCGACGCCGCGCGACGCCTGGTTTCGCACCGCCCACTTCGCCTGGGCCTACCGCGCCGTCGGCGGCCGCGACCCCTTCGCGCACCCGGCTTCCTCCCAGTGGCTCAAGGCATTTCGTGAGCGCGTCACGCAGCTCGATCGCTCGCCCCTGGCGCCCCCGGTCGTGCGCGCCGTGCTCGACGCCGCGTCCCGCTACCTGCCCTTCGCGCGCGTCCGCGACGAGGACTTCCGACTGTTGATGGAAGGCTCCGAGGGGCCCACGGGCATCCTCTGGCTGGGCTTCGGCTGCGACCAGGACTGCGTCATCTGCTGGCAGAGCCGCACCGCGCCCGAACCCCCGCCCGAGCGCTTCTCCCGCTGGCTCGACGAGATGCTCGCCGCGGGGGTGCGCTCGGTGATCCTGAGCGGCGGCGAGCCCACGCGGCACCCGCTGCTGCTCGACCTCGTGCGCCGCGCCCACGCCGCGGGCGTGCACACCGTCGTCGAGACCAACGGGCTGCGCCTCGCCGACGACGACTTCCGCCGCGCGCTGCGCGAGGCGGGCGTGGATGAGCTGTCGGTGTCGCTGCACGCGCCCGACGCCGAGACCTCCGAGGCCATCACCCGCGCGCCGGGCACCCACGCGCGCACCGTCGCGGGCGTCGAGGCCTGCCTGCGCGACGGGCTCTCCGTCGGCCTCCACTGCGTCGTCGAGCGCCGCAACGCCCCCGCGCTCGCCGCCCACGCGGCCTTCGCGGTCGAGCGCTTCGCCCGCGCCGGTCGCCCGCTGCGGCGCGTGTCGTACAGCCTGCCCACGCGCTACGCCGACGCCGAGCGCTACCGCCGCGGCCTCGCGCCCGTCGACGAGGTGCGGCCCGGCCTCACCGCGGCGCTCAAGACGTTGCGTGGCGCGGGCGTCGAGGCGCGCTTCCTGGGCATGGGGGGCTTCCCCCTGTGCGCGGTGGACGACCCGCGCGCCGAGCGACCGTCGGCGATGCTGGGCGCGGGCGAGCGCGGCGACCGGGTGTACGGCCGCCCCTGCGAGGCGTGCGCGGTGCGTCCGTGGTGCGGCGGCGTGCCGGCGGAGTACCTGGAGGCGTGCGGCGACGGGGGGCTGCGACCCGCGCGGGAGTCGTCGATGGCGGGCGTGAGGGGAGGGTCTGCGGGATGAGCGGCGATCGGTCCGAGCGTGTGTCGTTGACGCCTTTCGGGGGCGAGCGGCGGGTGCTCGGCGAGTGGACCGTGACGGGCGTGACGGGGCTCCTCGCGGGGGGCGTCTCGGTGTGGCTGGAGCGCTCGCGCGACGGGGCGACGTTGCAGGTCGTGGTGGCCGCCCGCGGCAGCCGCGCGCTGGTCGAGACCCCCCTCGGCAGCGTGCTCTATCACAAGCACACGGGGCTCACCGACCGCGAGGCCGGCGACACCACCCGCGCCTTCGCCGCGCTCCTGGAGCGCGGGGACTTCCGCCTCGGCGCCCTCTTCCCCCACCTGATGCTCGGGCAGCGACCCGACGAGGCCGCCAAGGCGCGGGTGCTACAGCTCGCGGGCGCGCAGCTGAAGGCGCTCCCCGGGCCCGGCGGCGCCTCGCTCCCCGAGGCGAGGCGCGAGCTGCACTTCGACCCGCCGGGGGTCGCGGAGTTTCTCGCGCCCGAGCTCGTGGTGGAGGGCCCGAGCCTGGCGGGCTACAGCCTGCGCGCCATCTACCTGCCCGCGGTGGGCAAGCGCGCGGGGCAGGATTTCCGCCACTACGTGCTGGAGTTCGTCGACGCCGCGACGGCCGAGAGCGTGCGGCTGGGCATCTCCGCGGGCGCCCCGGGGGAGAGCTTCGGCCGCGCGGGCGAGCTCTCGCTGAGCGTCCTCGGCTTCACGCAGGACCTCGACGCCCTGCCCCCGCGGGTCGCCTCGCTCTGCTCGTGGGTGCTCGCGCTGGCGCAGCTGAAGAGCGACGACTCGCTCCAGGTGCGCGTGCCCGCCGACGCCTCGGAGCTGCGCGCGACGTCGCACCCGCCCGAGCGCGGCTGGGCCAGCTCCCCGGAGGCGAAGGGGGCCTCCGCCGAGCCCGCGCCGCCGCCCTCGTCGCTCAACCTCGCCATCGACACCGAGTGCGGTCAGCGCTGCGCGTTCTGCTCGGTGAAGGCGTACGTGCGGCCGCTCGACGAGGGCGCCGCGGCGCTCGACCGCATCCGGGTGCAGCTCCGCATGGCGCGCGACCAGGGCGTGCGCGAGGTGCGCCTCAACGGCATCGACCCGCTGACCTTCTCGCGCGTGCTGGAGGTGCTCGACGCCGTGCTCGAGTGCGGCTTCCCGAAGCTCTCGGTGTACAGCCCGTGCCGGCGCCTGGCCGACCCGGAGTTCCGCCGGGAGTTTCTCCGCCGCATGCCGCCGGAGTTCGTCATCTCGGTGCCGCTCTACGGCGTGACCGCGGCGGCCCACGAGGCCGTCACCAACACCCCGGGCTCCTTCGCCGAGGTGCGCGCGGCGATCGACGGGCTGCTCGCCGAGACCGCGCCCGACCGCGGCCACGTGGTGATCTCCACCGTGGTCGTGAAGCAGAACCTCGCGGAGTTTCCCGCCGTGGTGGCCTTCGCGCGGGAGCGCGGCCTCGGCGTCCACCCGCACCTGCCGTACCCGATGCGCCAGACCACGCGCGACCCCTACGCCGACTCGGCGCTGCGCGAGCGCGACCTCGTCGAGCACTTCGTCGAGCACCTCCCGGCCGACGCGGGCGACGCGCTCACCTGGAGCCTCGGGGTGCTCGGCAGCGCGGTGCCCCACCCGTGCCTGCTCTGGCAGGCCGAGACCCGCCGCCGCCTCCCGGTCTTCGGCGCCCGCACCATCGACCACCGCCAGCCCCTCGCGGGCACCGAGTACCGCAGCCGCAAGATCCTCCACGACACGCAAGGCTCCCAGTCGCAGGAGAACGCCTTCGCCGTCGCCACGGTGCCCTGCCCCCACGTCGAGCAGTGCGCCCTCGCCCCGGTCTGCCCGGGCGAGCACTACAGCGTCTACCGGGACCTCTACGGCCTCGACGAGTTCGCGCCGGTGCGCGTCGCCGAGCTCTACGCCGCCGCCCCGCGGGGTTTGGTGCCCGCGATCAGGGCGACGGCGCGGGACTTCGGTTAGTCTCTGGCCCCTCCCTGGGCGCGCCTGCGGCCGGGCGATCACAGGAGCGATCATCATGAATCGAAGGGCTCGTTCGGCGCGGTTGGGGTGGTGGGTCGTCGGCCTGGGGCTGGTGGCGGCGTGCTCGGGCGAGGAGCGCCCCAACGTGATCGACTCCGGGTCGCTCGACGTCTTCGTGACGGGCGATCAGGGCGGCGACGTGCAGGACGCGGGCGCCCGTGACGCCGTGGCCGTCGACGCCAACCCGCTCACGGACCAAGGGGCCCTCACCGACCAGGGGGCGCTCATGGACGCGCTGGACGCGGCCGCGGACGCGCAGGACGCGGGCGAGGACGTGCAGGACGCGGGCGTGGACGCGGGCGCCTGCGGCACCGCGGGGCTGCCGTGCTGCATGCTGGGCGGCGCACCGGCGTGCGTCCCGGGGCTCTCGTGCATGGGCGACACGTGCATGGTGCCCTCCGCGATGTGCGGGGCGCTGGGCTCGACGTGCTGTACGGGCGGCGGCCCGGCGTGCGCGGGCACCATGACGTGCGTGGGCGGCACCTGCCAGATGGCGCCCCCGGGCGACGGCGGAATGATGATGAACACGGACGTCGGGACGCCGGTGGTCTGCGGCGGCGCCGACCAGCCGTGCTGCGCCACGGGGATGGCCTGCGCCCTCACGCTCACCTGCACGAGCGGCACCTGCCGGATGGCGCCCTGCGGCGCCAGCGGCCAGGCGTGCTGCATGGGCGGCGTGGCGCCCTGCGGCGCGGGCCTGACGTGCACGGGCGTCTCGTGCCAGCCGATCGTGATGGTGACCTGCGGCGCCTTCGGCCTGCCGTGCTGCGACGCCGCCGTGGCGTGCGCCGCGGGGCTGTCGTGCACGAGCGGCACCTGCCAGGGTGACGCGGGCGTCGTCGACGCCGGGGGCATGGACAGCGGCGTCGTCGCGCCCCCTTGCGGCGCGCCGGGCCAGGCGTGCTGCACGGGCGGCGGCGGCACCGGCTGCGGCGTGGGGTACGCGTGCATGGCGGGCACCTGCCAGGCGTCGATGGTGACGTGCGGGGGCCGGGACCAGGCGTGCTGCATGATCGGCGTCTCGTGCACGGTGAGCGGGCTCACGTGCATGGGCGGCTTCTGCCGGGCGCCGGTCGACTCGGGGATGTCGGGCGGCTGCGGCGGGCTCAACCTCGCGTGCTGCGCGGGGGCCACCCCGTGCCCGGGCGAGCTCGTGTGCAACGCGGGCTTCTGCCGGACGCCGACGACGTGCGGCGGGCCCTCGCAGGCGTGCTGCGGCGGCAACTGCATCCGCGGGTACACCTGCACCGCGGGCACCTGCCAGGGCATGGTCACGCCGGACTCCGGGATGACCGGCCCGTGCGGGGGCCTGGACCAGGCGTGCTGCATGATCGGCGTCTCGTGCACGGTGAGCGGGCTCATGTGCATGGGCGGCTTCTGCCGCGGCCCGGTCGACTCGGGGATGAGCGCCTGCGGCGGGCTCAACCTCGCGTGCTGCCCGGGGGCCAACCCGTGCCCGGCCGAGTACGTGTGCAACGCGGGCCTCTGCCGGACGCCGACGACGTGCGGCGGGGCCACGCAGGCGTGCTGCGGCGGCAACTGCATCCGCGGGTACATCTGCACCGCGGGCACCTGCCAGGGCATGAGCATGGAGGACGCCGGGATGACCGGCGGCAAGTGCGGCGGACCCATGGACGCGTGCTGCACCACCGGGGTGCCGTGCCCGTTCTCCACCTGCGTGGGCGGCTTCTGCACGATTCCCACGACCTGCGGCAACATCGGCCAGACGTGCTGCGGCGGCGCCGGGGGCAATTGCTTCAACGGCGCCTGCACCTCGGGCACCTGCCGCTGAGGGGTCTATGGACCGCGAGGCCCCATCCACCGCGTCGTCGACCCGGCGCGGCCCCTCCTACGGAGACCCGCGCGCCGAGCGCGAGATCGACGAGCACCTGGAGCTGGTGCCCTTCATCGACCTCGGGCTCGATTTCGACCACGCGGCCTGCCTCGCGGAGGCGACCGCGCTGCTGCGCGAGTTCGTGCCCTACCAGTCCGACCCGCGCTACGGCATCCGGCACTGGAACGGCCTCGCGCTGCGCGCCCTCGACGGCGACCCGGCCAAGGCCGCGGTGCCCCCTTCCCCGGGCGCCGACCAGGAGCAGCGCTACGCCACCACGCCGGTCGCCGCGCGGTGCCCGAAGACCATGGAACTCCTGCGCGACGTGCTCGACTGGGAGGCGTGCCGCGCGGTGGCCTTCCTCGCGCTGAGCCCCCGCAGCCGCATCGCGGCGCACGTCGACGACCCGATGCACGAGGTGATGCGCTCGGTGAACGTCGCGCTCAACATGCCCGACGGGTGCGAGTTCGTGATCGACACCGAGCCCGACGGGCGCGCGGGGCCCTTCACGCGGACGGTCCCGCTGCGGCCGGGGGTGGGCATGGTCGTCAACGTGGCGCGCCCCCACTACCTCGTGAACGACTCCGACACGGTGCGTATCCACGTCGTCGCGCGGGGCCCGGTGCGCTGGCCCGCCGCGCGGGTGCTCGGCCTCGCCCGCGCGCAGAACCACTACCCCGACGAGGCGTCCCTCCGCCTCGCCCTCGACGCGCGCTACGCCCGGCTGGGCCGCCCGAGCGACCACGACCCGGAGCCCACGCGCTATCAGCGCAAGCGCAAGCCCTCGACGGGCGCGTCGCCTTCCTACTGACCGCCCGCGCCCTCCGCGGAGGCGCCGGGCCCCTTCCTCGACGGCGTGCGGGGCCTGCTCGATCTCGGGGCGGAGAATTCCTGAGGCGGGCCGTCGCGGGGTGCTGGTAGCATCGCGGCCGTCGGGATGATCCTCCGTCGGTACATCACCACCCTGCTCTGCGCCGTGGTGTTCGTCCTCTGCGTGACGGGCTGCTCGCGCTCGCCGGCGGTGTCGAACTTCAACGAGCGCTTCGAGGTGGGCCCCGACCAGCAGGCCCTCATCGCCTCGATGGTCGGCCATGACGCGGCGCTGCCGGGCGGCTGCACGCACACGACGACAACGGTCGCGCGCACCCACCTGCAGGCGCGCTACGCGTGCCCGGGCGTCACCGAGTCGCCCACCATCGAGTTTCGCCACCGCGAGGTCGCGCCGCG
>Ga0075163_10006866_pt1 | contig 15083 bp, 4 predicted proteins | sample JI1023141ADNA_FD_71478 | JGI IMG/M metagenome (GOLD analysis project Ga0075163, IMG submission 71478) | Wastewater effluent complex algal communities from Wisconsin, to seasonally profile nutrient transformation and Carbon sequestration -... | ecosystem: Engineered > WWTP > Effluent > Algae... | reverse complement strand
AGCAACGCGCGAAGCAACGCGCGAAGCAACGCGCGAAGCAACGCGCGAAGCAACGCGCGAAGCAACGCGCGAAGCAACGCGCGAAGCAACGCGCGAAGCAACGCGCGAAGCAACGCGCGAAGCCGCACATCGTGCGGCGCGGGAAGCGGCGGCGCGCAGCGGACGGCCGGAGTTGAGCATACGGCGAAAGCATGCATGGGATGCGGGGAGCCGCACGCGCACCGACGGGGCGGACGGGGGCGAGGGGACTCAGGACGACGCCCGATCGGGTGACACCTCGTCCCCTGCATCGGACGGACGTCGCCTGTCGAAGGGATACGAACCGTTCGGCAACGCCAACGCCCAGGTCACGCAGCAACAGAACGTCCGCAACGAGGCGCTGGTGAGGCGACTGGAGGCAGAAAGCGCGTCGTTGCAATCCGTCGCGCACAATGCCTCCACCCTGCCGTCTCCCGTCTCCCGTCTCCCGTCTCAATTGGCGTCCACGATCCTGGCGCAGGCCGGCCTCGACCCCAACGACCGCCGAGTGCACGTCCTCCCCGACATCGTCGAGGGGCTGCACCAGGCGCCGCGGCACCGCTCGATCCACGTGGGAGGGTTCGTCCTCACCGCCGAGCCGCTGCGCACCGTCGTGCCGATCGAGCCGGCGTCGATGCCGAACCGCACGGTGATCCAGTGGGAGCGCGACGACCTCGATCCGGTGGGACTCGTCAAGATCGACTTGTTAGGCCTGGGGATGCTCACCGTCCTGCAGGACTGCCTCAAGTACATCCGCGCCTCGCGCGGGGTGACGCTCGACCTGGGGCAGCTCGACATGACCGACCAGGCGGTGTACGACGACCTGTGCGCCGCCGACACGATCGGTGTCTTCCAGGTGGAGAGCCGGGCGCAGATGAACACGCTCCCGCGCCTCAAGCCGCGCTGCTTCTACGACCTGGTCGTCGAAGTCGCGCTCATCCGGCCGGGGCCGATCCAGGGGGAGATGGTGCACCCGTACCTGCGGCGGCGCGCCGGCGAGGAGGAGGTGACGTACCCGCATCCGTCGGTCGAACCGATCCTCAAGCGGACGTTAGGCATCCCGCTCTTCCAGGAGCAGGGGATGCAGGTGGCGATCGCCGCGGCAGGGTTCACCCCGGGGGAGGCGGACATCCTGCGGCGGGCGATGGGACACAAGCGCTCGCGCGAGCGCATGGCGGCGATCTGCGAGAAGCTGATCACCGGGATGGCGCGTAACGGGATCGCCGAGGACGTGGCACGGAGGATCTACAACCAGATCAACGCCTTCGCCGACTATGGCTTCCCCGAGTCGCACTCGGCGAGCTTCGCGCTGATCGTGTATGCGTCGGCATACCTGCGGCACTACTACGCGCCCGAGTTCACGGCGGCGATCCTCAACGCGCAGCCGATGGGGTTCTACTCGGTCGGAACGCTCATCGAGGATGCCCGGCGGCACGGGGTGGAGGTGCGACCGGTCGACCTGACGTGCTCGGCGTGGGACCACACGTTGGAGCTGGCGAACGGGGACGTGGTGGTGCCGCAGGGGGTCGAGGTGCGCGTGCGGCGAGGGAGTGGGGGCGAAGCTGGCGGTGGCGTTAGGCAGGATGCGGCAGGGGACGGGCGACGAGGGACGGGCGACCGGAGTGCGGCACAGGGCACCGCCGGGCGGGTGGAGAGCGATACGGGGAGGGCGCGGGGGGCGCGCGGGGGGGGCGAGGGAGGTGAGGAAGGTGAGGGAGGCGAGAGGGGCGCGAAAGGCGCGAGGGGCGAATCAGGCCACGCGGACGCAGTTGGACGAGGACGCGTGGCGGCGGAATCGTCGCGCGTGGGGCGTGGCGAGCGGGGGGCCCCCCCCAAACACCACGCTACCCCCACCCCCACTCCCCCACCAAACCATTCCCTTCCCCACCGTACCTTTTCCTCTCCCACTCACACTCCCGCTCCCGCTCCCACCGTCCGGCTCGGACTCCGCCTCGTCCACGGCCTCGGCGCCGCCGCCCGCGAAAAACTCGAACGCGCCCTCCAGGACGGCCCCTTCCACGACATCCCCGACGTGGTCCAGCGCGCACGGCTCGACCAGCGCTCGCTTCGCGCGCTCGCCGAAGCCGGCGCCTTCGACGCCATGGTCCCCGACGTCCCCGCCCGCGAACGCCGGCGCGTCGCCCTCTGGCGCGTCCTCGAAGCGCTGCGCGGCGACGCCGGCCCCCTCGCCCCGTCGCGTCCCCGCCCTGCACGCCCCCCGCTCCCAGCCATGTCGCGCCTCGAAACCACCGACGCCGACTACCGCCTCACCGGCCTCTCCCTCAATGGCCATCCCATGCGGCACCTGCGCGAGTTGCTGCGCCCCAACGGCGTCCGCACTTCCCGCGAGCTGCAACTCGACGGACGCGACGGCGAGCGCGTCGCCCACGCCGGACTCGTCATCTGCCGCCAACGCCCCGGCACCGCCAAGGGATTCGTCTTCCTCTCGCTGGAGGACGAAACGGGGATCCTCAACGTCGTCGTCACTCCCAAGCGCTTCGAACGGCAGGCCCTCATGATCTCCACCACCCCCCTCCTCCTCGTCAGGGGGACGCTGCAGGTGGAGAGCAACGTGGTGAACCTGCGCGCCGAGCAGTTCCGGGCCCTCCGTGCCGACGCCGGCGAAGCGTGGGCCCGCAGCCACGACTTCCACTGACACCGGCACCGGAACGCCACAGCACCACGCCGCGACGCGAGCGGCCGCCACCGCCACCCGCGAAGCGTGCGCAAGGATGTAGCACTCGTGGCAGGGCGCGCGTAAAGTCCCAGCACACCGCGCACCGCCCTCGCCCCCGCCCCGAATGCCAGTGCACGTCCCGAACACCGCGCTGCTGCGCACGATCCTGCTCGCCGCACTCGCGGCCGCGCCGATCCCCGCCCTCGCACAACAGGCATCGACCGGCGCGGACTCGACGCGAGCGCCGGCATCACCGCGGCGAACCCGCGCCCGCCTCCGCCGCCATGCCCCCGACGGTCGCCGCGAACTCCTCGCCGTCCCTACCGGCGGCGCCATCCGGCTCGACGGCGTCCTCGATGAACCGGTCTGGCAGAAGACCGACCCCGCCGCCGACTTCGTCCAGAGCGAACCCCTCACGGGCCAGCCCGCGACCGAGGAGACCGACGTCTGGGTCGCCTTCGACGACGACAACCTCTACATCGCCGCCCGACTGCACGACTCCGCGCCCGACGCGCTCGTCGTCAACGACATCAAGAAGGACTTCAAGGAAGAGGACCAGGACGACTTCGAGGTCCTCCTCGACACCTTCGGCGACCGGCGCAACGGCTACGTCTTCAGCACCAACGTCGAAGGGGCGCGCCACGACCGGCAGGTCGCGCTCGAGGGACGCGAGGTGAACCAGAGCTGGGACGCCGTGTGGGACGTACGCACGCGCCGCGCCGCCGACGGCTGGACCGCCGAGATCCGCATCCCGTTCCGAGCCCTCCGCTTCGACAAGTCGGGGACCACCACCTGGGGGATCAACTTCTCGCGCCACATCCGGCGCAAGAACGAGGTCGACTTCTGGTCGCCGGTCCCGCGCGCCTTCAACCTCAATCGCATCTCGCTTGCCGGCAACCTCGCCGGACTCCAAACGGGGAAAGCTGGCCGCGACCTGCGCATCAAGCCCTACGTCGCCGCCAACACCATCCGCGACCTCGGCACCACGACGCGCCCCAATCCGCGCTACAACAACGCGATGGATGTCGGCGCCGACCTCAAGGCCGCACTCACCCCGGGGCTCACGCTCGACGTCACGCTCAATCCCGACTTCGGGCAGGCCGAGGCCGACGAGCAGCAGGTCAACCTCACCCAGTTCTCGCAGTTCTTTCCCGAGAAGCGCGACTTCTTCCTCGAGAACTCCGGCGTCTTCTACGTGGGCGATGCCGCGCGCAACAACCGCGTGAACCCCACCCCCACGCCTGACGAGGACAACCTCCTCTTCTTCTCCCGCCGCATCGGACTCAGTCGCTCCGGCCTGCAGATCCCGATCGACGGCGGGATCCGCCTCACGGGCAAACTCACCGAGTCGTCACGCCTTGGGCTCCTCTCCATCTCCGAACGCGGCGACGAGGTCAATCCGCGCGCCAACTCCAGCGTCTTCCGCTTCCGACAGAACCTCGGCCGGTCGGGGAGCGACTTCGGCGTCTTCGCCATGCAGCGCCTCAATGTCAGCGGACCGGACACCGGCACGACGACGCGGCGCGGCGACTACTTCAATCGCGTCTACGGCATCGACAACAACATCCGCCTCTTCGGGAACCTCGACTGGAACTCCTACGTCGTGAAGACCGAGACGCCGGGGATCACCGCGGGCGATTACGCCTGGCGCACCACGCTCAACTGGGAAGGCAACTTCTTCCACGGGAAGGGGGGCGTCATGCAGCTCGGCCCCGGCTTCCAGAACGACCTGGGCTTCTATCGCCGCATCAACATGCGGAAGTACCTGCTCGACACCGGTCTCCGTCCGCGTTCCGCCTGGCTGCGGGCGCACGGCATCCGCGAGTTGCACCCGCACGTGGGGTGGGATTACCAGGAGGACCTGCAGGGTCGCATCGTGAGCAAGAAGCTGCACACCGGACAGTCCTGGTTCTTCAACAACGGGGCCGTCTTCGAGATCGCGGCCAACCCGTCCTTCAATCGCCTCGACGCGCCGTTCCGCCCCAACAGCAAGATGCGCGCACCGCTCGCCCCCGGTGGCTACTCCTGGAACGAGTGGTCGCTCTACGCCATCTCGGACCAGAGCCGCGCCATCTCGGCCAATGTGCGCTACCTCTTCGGTGGCCTGTACAACGGGACGCAGCAGACGGTCAACGGGTCGATGACCTTCCGCGCCAACTACAAGCTGCGCGCCACGCTCGGCGTGCAGCGCACGGCGGCCACGCTCACCGAGCCCAACCTCGCCTTCGTCAACAACCTCCTCACCGCGCGCGTGAACTACTCGTTCACCACCAACATGTTCATCGACGCGCTGTCGCAGTACGACGAGACGAGCAAGCAGTTCAATGCCAACGTGCGCTTCAACATCATCCACCACCCGCTGAGCGACCTGTTCATCGTGTACAACGACCAGCGCATCCTGACGCCCGACAGCCCCGTGCCGGGGCGCGCGCTGATCGTGAAGTTCACGCAGATGTTCGCCTTCTGACGTCCGGCCTCCGCCGCCAGCGCACGCACGCCTCAACGAACGCCGCACCACACGCCTCGACGCACGCGCGCCCCGCGGCACTGGTTGCCGCGGGGCGCGCGTCGGTTGCGGGGGTGCCTAACGGGCGAAGTCCTCGAACCGCTGGTTCCCGATCCGGTATAGGCGCCAGTCCTTGTAGTCGAAGTGCCACCACTCGGCTTCGTACACGCTGAACCCCTCGGCCTCCATCGCCGAGCGCAGGATCTCGCGCAAGGCGCGCTGCCGCGAGGTGCCGCCCGGATACTCCGGGTAGGAACGGTCCGACATCTCGTCGTAGCCGCCGGTCGTCACCACCGGCTCTCCGGTGCGCAGGTCGTACATCGTGAGGTCCACCGCACACCCGCGGTTGTGCCGCGACCCCTTGCTGGGATCAGCCACGAACTGGTGCTTGTCCACCGGCGTCCCGTCCCGGAACATCTTGGTCACGTACCACGGGCGATAGCCATCGTGGATCAGGAGCCCGTAGCCTAACGCCTTGAGCCGCCGGTGCGCCCGTACGAGCGCCTCGGCCGCCGGCCGCTGGAGAAAGGCGCGCGCCTGCGTGTAGACCGGTACGCTCAGGAAGTTGCGGTCGGTCGCGTAGCGGACGTCGAGGCGGATGGTCGAGTCCAGCAGCACCAGCTCGGCCAGGTCACTCGGCCGGAATTCCCCCGTCTCCACCGGCGGAGTGGCCGCCAGCGCCGCGGTCCGCAGCTCCTCGGCCGGCTTGACCGGGGTGATGCGGAAGACATCGCCGTCCTCGCCGACCCAGCTGCGACGCGGAAAGGCGACGCTCGCCGCCTCCACCTGCGAGGCGCGCCCCCTGGCGTCGCGCGTGAAGACGAGGCGTTCCCCCGCATACAGTCCGGAGTTGGGGAACGCGTAGACATCGTCCGAGATGCGCGTGAGCGGATACTCGAAGAACCACTCGATGAGCGCCGTGAGGCGCCCCCCCTTCTCCAGGATGTAGAGCACGTTGTGATCCCAGCCGTACTCGCCCACCAACCCGCGCCACGCCGCCGGTGGCGCCGGCGGGAGGCGACGTTCAGGCGCGCGCCGCACGTATGACACGCCGTCCACCACGAGGGCGCCGCCCCGGCGCCACACCCGGGTGCCGTACGACATGCCGTCGTCCGACAGGAGCGTATCGCCACGCCAACGGCGCAACCCCTGCTGGTGATCCAGCGCGGTCGACCGCAGGACAATGGTCGAGTCGCGCGCCACGACGTCGACGGTCACGTTGCCACGTACGTACGTCCCCGCCAGCGACGCGGCGAGCGCACGCGAAGGCAGTGCCGTGGTGTCGAGCGCCGGGAGCGGACGTCCCGCGCGTGCGGCCAGCATCAGGCGCAACGCTTCGTCGGCGATGCGGTCGGTGAGGGCGTTCATCCCATCCTTGGCCGCGCTCACCGCGACGCCGAGCTTCTCGTCAGGCAGCGCCGCCAGCTGTGTCGCAAAGCCGTAGATCGCGCCGCCGTGGCTTACCATGCGCCGGCCGTCGAGCGCCCCGACCTGGAAGCCGAGCCCCGCCCCGCCGCGCGCACCGCGCGGCGCGTACTGCGGTCGCCACATCGAGTCGAGCGTCGCGGCCTTCACGACCGCACCGCCTGGACCGCGCCCACCCGCAAACAGCACGCTCATGAACCGCGCCAGGTCAGGCATGGTGCTGTACATGCTCCCCGCCGGCGACATCCCGAGCTGGAAGTTCGGCGCGTCGAAGCTGCGGTCGTGCAGCGTCCACATCTCCCCATGCGCCAGGCGCCTGACGAGCGCCGGCTCCGGCTCGAAGGCGCTCGACGTCAACCCGAGGGGCTGCAGCACACTCCGCTTGAGGTACGCAGCGAAGGGCTCGCCGCTGCGACGCTCGAGCACATACCCCACCACGGCGATCCCCGCGTTGGAGTACTTCCGCTTCGTCTCCGGCGGATAGACGATCGACGTCGCGTTCAGCGAGGCCACCGTGGCCGCCAGCGTCGTCCCGCGGTCGTCGAAGTAGTGCCCGGCCGGTGGCTCGCGCACCAGCCCGGAGTAGTGCGACATCAACTGCCGCAGCGTGATCGCCTTGCCTGACGAGTTCTTTGGCGTGAAGTCCGGCACGTACCGGGACACCGGTGCATCGAGCTCAACCTCGCCACGCTCGACGAGCTGCATCACGCCGATGTCGGTGAACAGCTTCGACACCGAACCTACGCGATAGACCGTCGACGCATCGGCGGGACGATGGATCGCCCGATCTTCTTCGCCAAAGCCGGCACTCCACACCGTCCGTTGGTCGTCGACCAGCGCGATCGACAGTGCGGGAATCCGCTTGTCGCGCATCTCCCGTTCGATGAAGGTCGTGAGGGCGCGCGCCACGGGGGCGAACGCCGGCTCGGGACCGATCGCTGCGCGCTCCTGGGCATGTGCGGGAGTTCCCGCGAAACACCCGACGAGGATGAGGGTCCGCGTCGCGCGCTTCATGGACGCTTCACCCGGATCGGCGGCGGCGGCTCGACCATCGTCCGCACCGGCTGTGCTTGCAGCTGTCGGAGCGCCTCCTGCACGCCACGCTCGAGCTGTGGATCACGTCCGGCATTGACCTCCTTCGCCGTCATCTCCACCTCGACGTCGGGCGCGACGCCGACGTTCTCCACGTCCCACTCGCCGCGCGGGTTGATGAACCCACCGCGTGGATTCGTGATGATTCCACCGTCGACCAGCTGCTGCGTGTCCCAGGTTCCCACGAGCCCTCCCCAGGTGCGTGTCCCCACGAGCGGGCCAAGCTTGGCCTCGCGGAACATGAACGGCAGGAGGTCGCCCCCCGACCCCGCCATCTCGTTGATGACCAGCACCTTCGCCCCCCAGATCGCCGCCTGCGGCGTGCGGAAGAGCGCTCGGTCGCCCACGGGATTGTTGAAGTAGCCGAACAGCTGGCGCCGCAACACATCGATGACGTAGTCGGCCGCGGATCCGCCGCCGTTCCAACGCTCATCGATCACGACACCCTCGCGATCCTGCTGGGCGAAGAAGTAGCGGTTGAAGTAGGTGTAGCCGCCATTCCCCGTGTTGGGGAGCCAGACGTAGGCTAGGCGTCCGTTCGACAGCCGATCCACCATGCGACGATTGTCCTCGACCCAGGCGCGCGAACGCAACGCGTCCTCGCTCGCCACGGGGACGACCGTGACCTGCCGCGCCCCGACCAACGTCGGCTGCTGGTTCACCGTCAGCACGACCTGCTTCCCCGCGGTCCCCTCGAACCAGGCCGCTGCCTCGCGCGTCGGGCGCACGTCGACGCCGTTCACCGCCAGGAGGTAGTCCCCCTCGCGCACGTCCACGCCGGGCGCGCTCAGCGGCGCGCGAAGCTCCGGGTTCCAGTTCTCCCCCGAGAGGATGCGGCTCACCCGGAACCGCCCCTCCTGCACCGTGAGGTCGGCGCCTAACAAACCAATCGACGGTCGGTCGAACTCCGGTAGCTCGCCGCCAAAGACGAACGAGTGCCCAACCGACGTCTCGCCACCAAGGATGTCGAGCAGGTAGGTCAGGTCGGCGCGATGGCCGACGTGCTCCACCCACGGGGAGTACTTCCGCCAGACCTCGTTCCAGTCGGCGCCATGGATGTTGGAGACGTAGAAGAAGTCGCGCTGCAGCCGCCACGCCTCTCGGAAGATCTGCCGCCACTCGGCGCGCGGGTCGAGTCGCATGTTCAGCGTTACCGCCAGTCGCGGCGCGGTCGGTGGCACGGGCTTGTCGGCATCGACCAGCCGCCAGTCGGTCCCCTGCCGATAGAGCAGTTTCTTCCCATCGGCCGAGATGGCGTAGCTGCTCACCCCGGCGACCAGCGCCTGTGCCTTGCGCGTGGCGAGGTCGTGGCGCGACAACGAAAAGGTGGTCGGCTCGGCGTTGAGCGTGCCGGGCGATGGCGACGCCTGTGATGATTCGACGAAGAAGATCGCCCCTTCCGGGCCCGGGATCAGGTCGGCGTAGTTGCGGGCCGGCACGTCGACGGCGAGGACACGTTGCGACAGCCCGTCGAAGTCGATGGCGACGGTGGGCGGCGCAGGCGCCGCTCCAGCGGCCGGCGGCGCCGCAGGCTTTGCCGAGTCGGCCGACGCCTTCTCGTCATCGCTCTGCGGAAGGAAGGGCGACGGCTCGCCCTTCCTGAGGACCGCCAGGTACAACGAACGGGTGACCGGATGATCGTACGGCGCCATCTCCAGCCAGCTCGTGTTCAGCCCGAGGTCCGTCGAGGCCAGCCAGTAGAGGTACTTCCCGTTGCGGTCCCACGCGGGGGCCAGCGCGTCCGACAGGCCGTCGGTGATGCGTGTCGAGCGCTTCGCGCTGACGTCGTAGACAAAGATGGCGTGCAGCTGCGACGGGAGACGCTTGGCGTAGGCGATCCATCGGCTGTCCGGTGACCATGCCGCATCCAGCGTTCGCGCCGGCACCATCCACTGGTCGGTGTCCACCAGTGTCGGTGTCCCCGTCGCGACGTCCACCATCCACAGGTTGAGCCCGACGTCGGTGAAGGCGATACGCTTGGAGTCCGGCGACCACCGCGGGTTGAAGTACATCGACGGCTTGCCGAGGGCGATCTCTTTCCGCTCCCCAAGGCCGGTCTGCGGCGCAACGACCAGTTTGTACTCCCCGCTCGCATCGGAGAACCACGCGACCAACTTCCCGTCCGGCGACCACGCCGGTTGGCGGTCCCCCGCCCCCGGCGTGTTCGACAGGTTGCGCACGTCACCCTTGTCGGCCGGCACGGTCCACACTTCACCGCGCGCTTCGAAGAGCGCGCGCGTTCCGGTCGGGCTCAGTGTGGCACCGCTGATGTTCGCCGCGACGTTCTTCCACTGCTCGCGCGACCACGGCAGGTCGCCGCTCACCGTGATGGCGAGGGGCGAGTCGCGGTTCGTGGCGGGGTCGAACACGTGGACGTACCCACCGACTTCATAGGTGAGGACTCCCCCTCCCGCGCTCAGTTGCTTGGCGTCGAAGTCCCGGTGACGCGTGAGCTGCGCGACCTGGCGCGAGGCGGGATCGTAGCGATACAGGTTGACCGCGAAGTCGCGATCGGACAGGAAATACACCTGGTTGCCTAACCAGACCGGGTCGGTATCGTGGCTCCCAGCCCACGGCACCTTCTCCTCTTCCGAGCTGGCTAGGTCGATCAGTCGGATCGGCTGCGCCTGTCCCCCTCGATAGTTGCGCCACTCCACGTCCCACGGTGCCACGAGCTGGTACGCGACGCGTCGTGCATCGGCAGAGAACGCCCCCTTGTTGGCGCGCGGGATACGCAGCGCCTCCGGTGTCCCGCCGGCAGCCGGCACGGTCCAAAAGCGCGGATGCGGCACCGGCGCCGTCCCACGCTCCGACGCGAACAGGATGCGCGTGCCGTCCGGCGTCCACCCCTGCACGACGTCGTTGTGCGGGTGCCACGTCAGCCGGCGCGGTTCCCCGCCCTCGGTCGAGACGACGTACACGTCGGGATTGCCGCCGTACTCCCCGGTGAAGGCGATCCACCGGCCGTCCGGCGAGAAGCGTGGGTTCGACTCGACCCCCGGGTGACTCGTCAGGCGGCGCGCCGCCCCACCGGTGCGCGGCGCGATCCAGAGATCGCTCGCGTACGACACGACCACGTGGGTCGCGCTCGCGTTAGGCTGTCGCAGGAGTCGCGTCCCCTGTGCGGCCGCATCGGATCCCGACACGGCCAGCAGTCCGGCGACGAGCAGGGTCACTCGACGACTGGAACCGGGTCGCGTGATGCACCAGGGCCCATGGCCCGAGGATGGTCTGTCGCAGTGCGTTCGCATGAAACCTCGTGTCCTCTTCAGGTGTGGCTCACCGCAGGCGCCGCCGGCGCATCCGCTGCGGGTCAATCGCTCGTAACCAGAAGGGCCCGCACCCGCGCACGGCGGATGCGAGCCCCTCGTCCAGCGGCCGGCGTACTAGCCGCCGATGCTCGGGTTGTTCAACCGCTCCACGTCGGGAAGCGGGAGGCACTTGTTCGCGCCATATGTACCACCGCCGTTCGGGAACGCGGCCCCGACCGCCGGCTTGAGCGGCACATTGAAACGGATCGTGTCATACAACCGGTGCCCCTCGACGAACAGCTCGCGACGCCGCTCCTCCTGCACCTGCGCCTGGATTGCCGTTTCCACTGTGCTGGCGAATGGCGCGAGATTCACACCGGCCCGGGCGCGAAGCGCATTGATCAGCCCGACCGCCGTCTGGCCACCAGCGGCTTCGGCCTGGATCAGCCGCGCCTCGCGCCACGTGGCGATCGGCAGCACGTCGGTGAGCGCCTTGTACTTCTGCTGCGTCCAGAGGCGTACCGTGGGCATCGATCCACCACGCCCGGCGTCCACCACCGGGACACGGGGATCCGGGACGCCGTTCACCGTGAGGCCGCGGAACGTCGAATCGACCGTGATGGTCCCGTTCGTATTGTTGAAACGGAACAGCCGGTTCTCGGCCCGCCCTGCCGCTGCCGTCGTCTTCGCCGTGAACACGAAGCCATCAGGGACCTGACCCGCATCGGCCGCCGCCTCGGCTTTCTTTCCGAGGTTGATGCGCGCGCGCGCACGACCCACGAGCGCCATGGTCTTGATGTCGGACGGCACCCCTGGCGTGTCGATCGCCCGTGTGAAGCGCTGTTCGGCGAGGGCGAAGACTGCCGCCGGCTGCAACTCCGGTCCGAGATCGAACGCCGCGGAGCAGAACATCTCTCCCATCATGATGTACGAGTAGCCGGCGTATGCCGCGGCCCGGGCGATCAGCGTCGTGCGTCCCGTCACCTCGGCGTCCGTCCACTTCTCCAGCAGCTTGATGGCCTGGTCGGCCTGGAAGCGCGCGGTGGAGATCGGCGTATAGACCCCGAATCCGTTGCACGCGCCGGTCGAATAGAGTGCCGAGGACGGAATGTTGGTGCGTCGGTCAATGTCCCACGTGGCGGCGTTCGCTTGCGAGTCGGAGAACTCGTCGGCGACCGTCCCGCCCGTGAGGATGAAGTTTCCGAATGCGCACTCGAAGTCCGCCACGGCGCCGGCCACGATCACCGGGGCGTTGGAGGGGACAAGGAGCGTCGATTCGAGGATACGGCTCGGGGCGTCGGCCTCGAGCAAGGTGCTGCACGCGGTGAGGACTCCGCTACCGAGCGAGGCGGCCAGCACGGCCATCCCGGTTCGGGCGATCCGCCGCGCGCTCGACATGGAGCGATGGTTCGTCATGCGTATTCTCCTGGCATGTTCGGGCGGAAGGGGATCAGAAGCTGAGCGAGAGCGAGAACATCACCTGGGCCAGCGGCGGCACCTGGGCCTGCTCGGTGCGCGCGAACTGCTCGAGGGAGAAGAAGTTCTCCGGGTCGGTGCCGCCGTACGACGTCCAGAGCGCGAGGTTGCGCCCGGACAGCGTGAGCGAACCGCTCCGTGCCCCCACCAACTGCGCCCAGCGTGGCGCCATTTGATACGCCACCGACACCTCGCGCAGGCGCGTGAAGCTCGCGTCCTGGTAAACCCAATGCCGCAGGATGTTCGACGACTGGATCTGCGCCACGTAGACCGGGTCGTACTTCTCCGGTTCGAGGTTGGCGAGGCACTGCGCAAACACCTGGCAACGCGCGCGGTCGTTGTTGTTCAGGATGCGGTTGCCACCCTTGAAGTCGAACTGCGCGTACAGGCGCCACGAGCGGTAGAGCGTGACCGTCGAGTTGAACGACCCTTCGAGGCTCGGGTCAGGACGCCCGATGAAGACGCGCGGCGCATTGGGCTGGCCGAGCGACGTGAGGCAGGCCACCGTGCCACCCTTGCCGTCATCGCAGATCATGTTGATGGCGCGCTTGGTCGTCGCGTCGAAGTCGGCCTTCACGACTCTGAGGTCGTAGTACGACGCCACCGGCTTCCCGACGATGTGACGCTGCGCCCCGACCTGGATGTACTTCTGTCCATTCTGATCCACCGCCAGCGGCAAGTCGCCGAGGTCGGTCACCTGGTTGTCGTTCTTCGAGATGTTGAAGCCGAAGTCGACGTTGAGATTGTTGCTGGAGTAGGCATTCAAGCGCGTCGCCAGCTCGACCCCCTGGCTCTGGATCCCGCCGATGTTGATGAAGCGCGATCCCGAGAAGCCCGACGACGGCGACACCGCCTGCGACAGGATGCCGTCGCTGGTGTTGCGACGATAGAACGTGAGGTCGGCGCTCAGGCGCTCGTTGAGAAACGCGCCGTCGAAGCCGAACTCGATCTCGGCCCCGCGCTCCGGCTTGAGGTTGGCGTTACCAAGCGACTGCGGCGTGACCGCAGACGCGCCATCACCACCCGTCGTGGCCGAGTAGGTGCGCAGCGCGGAGTTCACTGCCGGTTGCTGCCCGGTCTGCCCATAGGCCGCGCGCAGCTTGAGCTGGTTGATCCACCCGAGCTTGAACCACGGCTCTTCGTTGATCACCCACGTTCCGGCAACTTTCGGGTAGGTCGTCCACGAGAAGTCCTCGCCGAACGCCGAGTTGTTGTCAACGCGAATCGCCGCCGTGAAGTACAGGCGGTCGTTCAGGTTGAACTGCTCCTGGCCGTAGAAGCCGAGCGTCGAGTTCTCGAAGAAGTCCTCGCCGCCAAACGTCGTCGCGGCAGCGTCGACCAGCGTCAGTCCGCCGGCCGGGAATCCCTCGCCGCGCGCGGCCAGCGCGTACGTCTGCCGCTTGAAGTACTGCGCGCCGAACGACGTCGACGTCTGGAAGCCGAACAGCATCTTCTTGGCCGTCGCGGCGTAGTCGACCGACGTCACCGCCAGCTCCCGGCGGCGCGTGAGCTTCGTGCCGTTCTGGTCCGTGGGGTTGCCGAAGAACTGGCGGAAGAACGGTCCCATCCGCTGCGTCTGGTTGACGTTGTTCTCCCCCGTGAAGTCGTTGCCGACGATGAGGCGCTGGCTGAGCCAGGTGCCCACCCGGTGGTTGAACGCAAGAGATCCCGTGGTGCGCTTCACGTCCTGATACTGCTTGAACGCACCCCAGAACGCTTCGGGCGGTGCCGAGTAGTAGCCGCGACGCAGCTTCTCGGCGTCGGTCACCGGCGTCTGGCCGAAGTACAGCGAGAACCAGGCACCGCCGCCGGCCTCCTGCGGAACGTTGATGCGTCCCTGAGAGGTATTGAACGAAGCCTGAATGTCGAGCGACTTGTACGGCGAGATCGAGACATTTCCCGCACCGCTCCACCGCCACAGGTGGTTGGTCGGCTCGATCCCCTTATCGTTGTCGTACGTGCCGTTGAAGTTGTAGCGAGCCATATCGGACCCGCCGTTGATCCCCATGTTGTAGCTCTGGGAGAGGCCATTGTTGAACAGGTCGCGCCCCTCCGCACGCTCTACTGCCACGGGATTCCACGCCGAGATCGAGCCGTCGGCAAGGCGGCGGTACGTCCTGCCAATGCGCCCCTCGGCTCCTTGGAACCAGTTGTTCCCCAGGCGCGTGTTGAGCGTGGTCACGGCGCGTCCGGCCTTCCCGCGCTTCGTCGTGATCTGGATGACGCCGTTGTTGGCCTCGGTGCCATACAGCGTGGCCGCCGACGGCCCCTTGATGACCTCGATGCTCTCGATGTTCTCGGGATCGAGGTCGTTCATGCGCGAGATGACGCCTGACGAGAAGAACTGCGACTGCGGCCCCTGCGACACGTCGTTGGGCACGCGAATGCCATCGATGTAGATGAGCGGCTGGTCGGAGAGCGACAGCGACGCGGCACCGCGCACGCGGATACGCGGACCGGAGCCGACCGCCCCCGACCCACCCATCAGCACCACCCCCGGCGCGCGGCCGTTGATGAGGCTGGAGACATCGGCCGCTGGGGCGATGCTCTGCACCGCTGCGGCGTCCACCTTCGTCACGGAGTTGCCGATCGATCGCTTCTCGACCGGCTCGGCCGTCCCGGTGATCACCAACTCGCT
>Ga0075163_10006865_pt1 | contig 15083 bp, 13 predicted proteins | sample JI1023141ADNA_FD_71478 | JGI IMG/M metagenome (GOLD analysis project Ga0075163, IMG submission 71478) | Wastewater effluent complex algal communities from Wisconsin, to seasonally profile nutrient transformation and Carbon sequestration -... | ecosystem: Engineered > WWTP > Effluent > Algae... | reverse complement strand
TCCACGTTGGCCCGAGGCATCGAGTTGACGGAGGTCGCGAGCGCCTGGATCGACGACTTGAGATACTCGGCGTCCGGCGTTGTTGGATAGCGCATGTTGCCCCATGCGCGGGCGTGATCGGGGACGACGTTGGTCGCGACGCTGCCTTCCAAAGGTCCCACGTTCGCGACGATGCCCATGGTCGGGCGTGGGATGCGGGCGACGCGGAGGATTCGCTCGGCGAGGAGGTTGACGGCGGAGACGCCATTGGCGAAGTCTCTGCCGACGTGGGCCGCACGGCCGTGGCACTCGATCATGAACTGCCCTGAGCCCGGTCGTTCGACGACGAGGCCGCCATCGGGCATTGCGGGCTCGAGCGCGAGGCCGACGTCGTGCGATGTTGCGGCGTTGCGCAGCGCGCGATCGGAATGGAACGAGCCGGTCTCTTCGTCGCTGTTGAGAATGAAGGACCAGCGGACGGGCACGCCGAGCGAGTGCAGCACTTCGAGCGCGTGCAGCGCGATGACGAGGCCGCCCTTCATGTCCACGCAGCCGGGGCCGGTGGCCTTCTTGCCGTCGGAGGACAGCGTGAGATGGCGAAACGCGCTCGCGGGGTCGTGCACGGTGTCGAGGTGCCCGGAGAGCAGGATGCGGTTTGCGGCGTCGTCTCCGATGCTTGTTCGGCGTGCGATGAGCGTTGGCGGAGGCGGCGCGCTGGAGGGCTTTGATTCGAGCCACGCTGGTTTGGGATCGCCCGGCAGTTCCTCGCAGGTCGCGCCCAGTTTCTCCAGGCGGCTGCGCATCACGCCGCGGAGCGAGCGGAGGCCGTCGGCGGCACCTGGACCTGTTGGCGTGTCTACGAAGGTCTTGAGATCGGCGAGAAGGTCCGCCGCCCGGTTCGCGATCACGTCGCGGATGTTGGCTTCCTGGGCGGTGATTGGCGGGTTCCCCTCCATGGGTTGATTATCGTCACTTTGCAAGGTACGCCTCAAGGATGTAGCCCGCGATGGACCCAAAGAAGAGGAGCGTTGCCCAGATCTTGACCCAGAATGCGGTGCGATCGATGGGGAGCGTGGTCGGGGCGATGCCGACGAGTTGCTTCATGCGTCGTGTGCGATCCTCAATCGAGCCGTGGCGGAAGGTGAAGCGGGAGGGATCGACGCCGTTGAGATAGGCCACGTTTCGCAGTGCGGATTGCATGACCAGTGCGCCCTGGGGAAGGATGCCATCGGTCACGCCGGAGACTCGCTCCGAAGAGTCTGGATTGCCGTTCTGTTCGGCGAGCGTTTCGCTCAGATGCCGCACTGCGAAAGCGTCTGCCTGCCACTCGAAGCGTCGGCTCACCCAGCCGAACACAAGGGCTCCGCACGTGAGTGGCACCGCGAGGCGGATGCCCTCGAGGATGACGCTATCGCTGGGCGAGAAGAGTCGCAGGACCAACTCGAGCATCATGCTGACAAACAGGACGGTGCCGATCGACGCGATCGAAAGCCAGAGCATGTGCTTGTGTCGGATGTGCCCGAACTCGTGGGCGGCGACGGCTTCGACTTCGCGCGGCTGGAGGCGTTCGAGCAGCAGGTCGGTGAGCAAAAGATAGCGGAAGGGCCAGACCACGCCGAGGACTGCTCCGTTCATCATCGTGCCGTGCGTGTGCCACACGAGGGGCTCGCCCATGCGGATGCGATATCGGTGCGCGACGCGCACGAGCATGCTGCGCAACTCGCCCGAGCCCAGTGGGGCCGAGGCCCAGACGATTCGCAGCGCCAGGGGCGAGACGATGAACAGGACGATGGTGCCGATGAGCCACACGACTTGGATCGCGTTCGCCTGCGTTTCAGACGTGGGCGGATACCAATCGGCGTAGACGCTGACGCACTCGCGCCAGCCGCTGACCAGCAAGATCGGGAGCAAGACAATGAGTAGGCTCTGGCGTGCGTGCGCGAGCACGCTTTGCACACGCGTCGGGCCTGCATCCACGGGCAGGCCCTCGTCGAGTTTTCGCACAAAGGTCGCCTCGCGGAGGCGTCGCTCGATCGGATACGCTGAGGCCCACGTGACGATGAACACCGCGAGCAAGGGCGCGAGGCACAGGAACTCGTCGATGACGACGATGTTTCCCACCCATGATCGGACAACGCCAAGCCAATCGAGGGTGAACAGTGCTGTGACGAATGCGGCGCCCGCTGTCAGGCGGACCGCGAGGAGCGCACGCTCGACGCCCGCGACCGCAAGGATGTTGCCGGCTTTGTCCATCTGTCGGCCCGCGACCGCGCACGCGACGTGCCCCGCGAGCGCGCACAGGCCGAAAACGCCACCCATGAGCACGGCGATCATCCATCGCTCGGGTAGGCCCGCAGCGAGCGCGTTGAGCGGCGTGTCCGATGCACGCAGTTCATCGCGAAAGCCCATCGCGACGTACGCCAGGATGGTGAGGACCATGACCATCGTCAGCCTCTTGCAGCCTTGACGAGCGTGCTCGCTCGGCCCGGATCGACCGGGCTGGACCAGACGCCATCGGTCTTGATGGATGACCCGACGATCACGCCATCCGCGTGCGCGAGGATGCCTTTCACGCTCGCCGCGGTTACACCCGACCCGACGAGCACTGGCATCTTGCACCGTGCCTTCGCCTCGCGCACATCCGCGAGGTCGGCGGGCCTGCCCGTCGCGGCACCAGTGATAATGACGCCATCGGCTCCGAAGAACATCGCGGCCTCGACCGCATCACCGAGTGGCACGTCGGCCGTGATCGCATGGGAGGCGTGCTTCTTCTTGATGTCGGCGTAGATGCGGACGCTTTGGGCGTTGATGTTGCGGCGATATCGCAGCAGCGGCCCGGCCTCGGCCCGTTCCAGCAACCCCTCGTCCGCCACATGCGAAAACACGAAGTTCTCGACGCGAACGAACGCGGCACCGATCGACTGAGCGATCGCGATTGCTTCCTTGGCCCCGCCCGACAGCACTTGCACACCCAGTTCGAGTTCGGGAATCGCGTCCTGGATCGCGGCACCCACTCGGGTCATCGCGGCGACGATCTCCGGCGGTTGCACGCCATGGACGTACGGCGCGTCGTGCATGTTCTCGATCATGACAGCGTCGAAGCCGGCGTCGCGCAGGATGCGGGCCTCGCGCACGGCTTCTTTCGCAAGATCTGCGACGGAGCGCGACGCGTGGGGCGTGCCCGGCAGTGCGCCGACATGGACCATCCCGATGAGAACCTTGCCAGTCGCCATGTGACTCCTTGCAGACGCAACGGACTTTCGAGAACGCGAACCTACTCAGCCGCCAGCGGCTGGAGCGGCCTTTGCCGCGGACGATGCCCACACCGCGATCCACTGGTACAAATACAACAGGATGAAGAGGGCGAAGTGGAACGCGCTCACGACCAGCGTGTCCTGAGATTTCAGGCGGAACAGGAACCAGACCGCGAGGAAGTAGGACCCCGCCGCGAGCGCGAGGCCCAGGATGTGAGCGGAGGCGTTGAAGTTGAGTTGGAACCCCAGGGCAAAGAGTGCAGTCGCGACGAGCATGCGTGCGCCCGCCAACTCGAAGTTTCTCAGGACTTTGCCGAGCATGGCAGCGGCGAGCCCGATCGCGCCCACGCCCGTAATTGTGTGCATCGCGATATCGAAAATCAGACTGACCGCGACGAAAAACCGATTCTGGCCAGTCGCTGCATTGAACGCCGCACCGACGGCGGCCGCAAGTGCCACACCGCCGCCCACCATTGCGAGCGTCTTGAGGTCGCCACGCCCGGGCACGACCATCAGTCGAGAAGGATCTATCGTCGCCTTGGCCTCGCCCGATTTGGTGCCGAGTTTCGTGCCGGGCGGGATGCCCTTCTTTGCCTGTTCGACTTCCGGATCGTGATCGAAGTCGGCGTCTTCGTCGAAGTCGGCGAGGAGCCCGGGCTTGACGATCTGGGGCTTGGGAGGCGAGGTTGGCGAGGGTGTGGAGTCCACCGGGGCCAGTTCGTACGGCTGCACGCCGCCGCCTTCGGGGCCGCAGGCTTCGGGCAGGGGTGCACCGCTCGAGGTCGGCGGCACGCTTCCGCTCGGCTGTCCTTGATTGGATGTCGAATCCTGCCCCATGGGTCGCTCCGTTCAGGAAGGATATCGACGCTCGCGGCCGGGCCGCTTTGGAAGGGGTCAGGGTAAGACGCGGGTGATTTCTTCGATGGTCCACATCGATGCGGACATGACCGGGCCCCAGATCTGCTTGCCGACCACGAAGAAGAGCAACGCAAAGGCGATCAAGCCCACAATGTGGGCGTTGGGCCCTTCCCAGATGCGCCGATACGCCGTCGAGAAGTTGGAGAGAATCGTGGACCCATCCAAAGGCGGCACCGGGATGAGGTTGAACACCATGCCCATCAGGTTGATGAACGCGCCCACACGCAGGAATAGACGCACATTTGTCCCAATCGGATCGGCCACGCCTGATGCGTACGCCGTCCACGCGGCCGCCCCGAGCGCGCACAGCACGAACAACCCGAAGTTCACGGCGGGCCCAGCCGCGGAGACCTTTGCATCGTCGTAACGTCCGCGGAAGTTGCTGGGGTTGACAGGCATGAGCCCCCAGGTGAATCCGAAAACTGCAAACATCAACCACGCCATTGGCGGGATGTGAACGAGGGGGTTGAGGGTCATGCGTCGCAGCGCCAAGGGCGTGTCGTCGCCGCAGCGAATCGCGGTGTAGCCGTGCCCCAGTTCGTGTAGCACGATGGAGACGACGACCCAGATCACCCACGACATCGCGATGACGGGTTCCCGCTCCCATGCATCTGAAAACCACCAGTTCATGCGGGCGTTGCCTCCGGGTGCGACGGCGGGGCGTGGGTCGCAGGTAAGGGTACGACCAACGATCGACTCATGAAAACGAAAAGGCCCGGACAATCGTCCGGGCCTTCATGGGCAAACTAACTGGGGCGTTTCAGGCAACCTTCGCGGGCATGGCCTTGCTGGCCTTCTTCGCGATGTCGCAGATCTTGTCGAACAACTTGGGGTCTTCGATCGCGATCATGCTGAGCATCTTGCGATTGAGTTCGATGCCGGCCATCTTGAGGCCGTTGATGAAGAGGCTGTAGCGCGTGCCACGCATGCGGCAGGCGGCGGTGACGCGGGTGACCCAGAGGCGACGCATGTCGCGCTTGAGGCGGCGACGGTCGCGGAAGCGGTACACGCCAGCGCGGATGAGCGTGATCTCGGCCTGATACTTGTGCTTGCTGCGGACGCCGAAATAGCCACGGGCTTCCTTCAGTGTCCTCTTACGAGACTGCGAACGGGCTGCACCCTTACGAACGCGAGGCATGATCCAACTCCTCAACTTTCCGCGGCCGGACCCTTCCGCAAGGAAGGCCCACCCGGCGGCGGTGTCTGAACGGGGCGAGCGTGACGCTCGGCTTAGGTCCCGGCAGACGGTTCTTCAAACGCACCCACGGGAACGAATCCCGGGGCATACCAGACTACTTAGTCCTTCTTTGCGGCGACTTTCGCTCCGGCCTTCGCCTTGGGCGCGGCCTTTACGGCGGTCTTCGCGCCACCCTTGGAGCCTGCCTTCGCGGCGGCCTTGGCCTCGACCGCGGCGCGGCGCTCGGCGGGCGTCGGGCTGCGACGCAGCGTTGCGCGGTCCTGAGCGCGGCCACGCAGGCGGCGGAACAGGATCTTCTCGAGGCGCTTTGCCTCGGGGTTGCTCATGAACGGGTCGCTGCGCATCTGACGCAGGCGCTTGCCGCCCTTGCCTGATCGCAAGTGCTTGTGGCCAGCGGTACGGTGACGAACCATGCCCGTCTTGCTGATACGGACACGCTTGAGGATTGACTTGCGGCTCTTGTGCTTCGGCATCGAAAAATGCTCCACCTATCACAGCCCTACCACGGCCCGGCCGGGTGGGGTGGAGACTATAGCCCCCTCCCGCCCGCAAGGCGACCTTCATGGCAGGCAAACACGTTGGGTATCGGCGACAAGGCCGCCGAATTGAGCCGCTGGGCCGAGCCCCCACGCCAGCCCCTCTACGGGCCGACGAAAGAATCCCGCTCGTCCGCCGGGGTCTCGATCCCCTTGATCGGCTCCATGCGGTTTGGCGAGACCCAGCCACGGATCTCGATGAGGCCGGACTGGCCTGGCTTGAGAGTTTGAGCGGCCTGGGCGAGCGCGGCTTCGATGCCGCGGGGAAGCCACATGTTGTCGCCGTTCGCGGTGATCGGGGTGGTCATGAACTTTGCCGAACCGTCGAGCGCGAGGACGTTTTGTCCGCGACCATCGTGGTTGGGGGAGTTCTCGGCCGGGAAAACGACCTGACCCCGCACGGCTCGCGACACGACGGGCGACTTGTCACTGAGCACGACGACGTCGGCGGGCGAGTGCCACGTGGGGTTCTTGCCGCCAAACATCACGCGGAAGGAGTACGAGACCTGCTCGATGTTCTTCCAATCGCGATCGTCGCACGTCAACTGGCACGAATCACAGTTCGGATTGCCGCCACAGGCGAGCGCTTTGGGGGTGGTGTATTGGGTTCGAGCGAGCGTGAAGAGGTTTGCGGAGTTGGAACGCTCTGGCACGCCGACGTCCCACCAGGGCGAGCCGCCAAGCGACGCCGTCGCCATCGGCAGTTGCCCGGTGTTGTCGCCCGAGTAGAGGCCCAAGCCCGACGCGACGCTCGCGAGATTGGAGCGACACGCCAGTTGTTGCATGTGCGAACGCCCGCTCGCGGCGATGGGCCAGATCACCGCGACGCCCAAGAGGAGCATCGCGGCGATGGACACGAGATCTCCGATTGGGAACTTGCGGATGCGGGCGGGCTCGATGCGCCGTGGCTTTCCGGCCTGTTGCGCCTGTTGCAAACGCGACAGTGTGGCGTCGATCAGTTGGTCAGTGGAACGTGCCGGACCTGCGATGGCTGGAGGAGTCGTGAGCAGCGCGCCAAGAGCGTCGAGTTTTGCGGCGCGCTCACGCAATGAACCGGGAACCTTTGAGGTCCGGTGCTCGGCGAGTTGCCACGCGTCCACTGCTTCTCCGTCGTCAGGCGTGAGCAGGTAGTTTGTTGGTGTGATTGCGCGTTCCATTGCGTCGCAGACTTTGTCCACAAGGCGAGCGGCGGCTTGATCGTCGGTGGGCGCGTGCGATGCGGCGTGGATGAGCGCGAACGCGCGAGCCGCCCGATCACGCATAGGCGATGGCACGTCCTTGACGTTCCACTGCGCTTCGATCAGTGCATCGATCGCGGCGCAGTCCGCCTGGCAGGGTTGATACTGCTTCGATCCGTCGGGATTGGAGTGGTCGCGACTCATGACCCTTTGCGCCCCGTTCCTTGGTCTGTTCCATGGTCACTTCCGGGACGACCCACATCGCCCCCGTTTCCGCCGTTGCCATCAGAGCCGTGCTTTTCCATCCAGCGCTTTGAGAAGGTGGCGACCGCCGCGTGCAGGCGGGACTTGACGGTCCCCAGCGGGATCTCAAGGTCCTCGGCGATCTGCGCGTAACTCAGTCGCTGGAAGTAGGCCAAGAGAAGAATCTCCTTCAGTGCCGGGGGCATTCCCTCCAGCACGTCCTGCACCTGCTTGCTCTGTTCCTGGGCCTCGATCCCCGCCGCCGGCGCCGGGACTTTGACCTCCAGAAGGTCCACGAACTCGGTCGTCGAGTCATCGCCTCCCCGCCCGCCACCGATCGGGGCGGAAAGGTCGAGCGTGCGCCGACGACTCCTCCTACGCAGGTAGTCCCGGGCCTTGTTCGCCGCGATCGTGAATAACCAGGGACGAAATCTGCGGGTCGCATCGAATGTGCCGGCGGCCTGGTGGATCTGGAGGAACGTGTCCTGGAAGACATCCTCAGCCCCGGCCCGGTCCCCCACCATCCGAGTGAGGAACGCCAGGAGGTCGTGGACGTGGCGTTCGAGGAGCGTCCGCATGGCGGCCATGTCACCACCACGGTACTGCTCAAAGAGTTGTTCGTCGGTAGTTGGGGGCAATCAGGGAATCCGATCGAATCGAAAGGCCTCGAAGCGTGATTTTCCGGACGGTCGGCGGGCTTCAGGGAACCGAGCCACAGAATTCACCCACCACCCGGTCGAACCGGACGCCCGACTCCGGCGGGAACAAGGCAAGCCCCTCGGCTCGCAGAGCAGGGGCATGGCGGGAAAGGTACGTCTTCAAGGCTTCAGGGTTTGGGAAGAGGTAGCGTGTTTCCGTCCGCAATGGGAGAGCCGGGTCCGACAACCGGATAACGGTGCCTGAAAGGGCCCCCTTCGCACAGATCTTGGCGATGTGTTCCTCCAGCAGCCAGCGGATGAACCGAGCCCTTGTGCCTTCATCGGGAAGGGTGGTCGTGACGGTGTAGGTGGTCGTTCCGATAGAAGGCTGCATGGCGGGATCGTACCAGAGATCGGCCTCAGGGGCCGATAGGATGGGTTCGGGGAATCTCCCGATTGGGTGTAGTTCGGGCAATGGACGCCCGCCTCGATCGTTTGGCCCTTGGGTTGGATGAAGTTCTGGACAAGCACGACTCCAACTCGGCTTTGGATGTGGCCCCGCTGCTGGAAGCGGCGGCACGGGGTGACAGCGTCGCGTGGGGGAAGGTGGTCGGGCTCTATGCGAGGCGGGTGTACGCCCTCGCCAAGAGCCGCTGCCAGAATCACGACGTTGCTGAGGAGATCACGCAGTCGGTGCTCGCAACACTGGCGGCGAAGTTGGGTGGTGGCGAGTATCAGGAGTTGGGTCGGTTCGAGTCGTGGTTGTTTCGGGTCGCGATGAACAGGGTTCGCGACCACGTCAGAAAACAGAAACATCGCCCCGAGAGTCTGGACGCGATGGAATCGCCCGAGTCCGCAGGACGGGCGAAAGAGAGTGGGCAACGGTCGGATGAGGCTGAGGCGGAGTTGAACCGGTTGAGATGGGCGATGGCACGGCTGACAGACGCGGATCGGGAGATCATCGAGTTGCGGCATCACGGGCAAATGAACTTCAAGGAGATGGCCGAACTGCTCGAAGAACCGATGGGAACGCTGCTCGCTCGGCACCATCGGGCACTGCGGAAGTTGAAGGAACTGATGGGCGGCTCGGCAGAGGAAGTAACGCAGCGACGGGGGATCAAGGCATGAACAACCAGAACATTCACAACACGACGAATGGCGAGAGCGGCGGGATCGATGCCGACCTCGCTTTGGTGTCGCAGGCCCTTGATCGGCTTGGACAGTCTGAGCGTGATTCGGCGCCCGCGGACTTTGAGGCGCGGATGGCGTCGACCACGATGTTTGCGCTGTCGGCGGGCGCTGCTTCGTCTGCGAAGAGCGAGCGCGGCGGCGGATCGCGGTTGTGGCTGCGTCTGGCGGCGGCGGTTGCGTTGGTCAGTGCGGGCGCGATTGGCTGGACGATGACGCGCTCGCCGGCTGGTGCCGGAAGCGGGCAGGGCACGGAGATCGCTGGCAACACGTCAACGTCAGACACTGAGATCGAAGGCGACGACTCCGAGGTCTACTCGCTTGTCGCGCTCGCCCTCGATGGCGGGCTTGGATCCGATGTTGATTTCATTGTCTCTGAGGCAAGCGACCTGCACAACAAGATCGGCGAGTCACCCTCGCTCGATGACCTTCTTGATGGGAGCACGATGTGAGCAAGAAGAACACGATGATGAGCGCCGTGCTCGTGCTGGCGATGGTCGCGGGATTTGCCGTGGCGCAGCCCGGCGAAGGGCGCCCGCCTGAGGCTGGCATGCGTGAGGGTGGTCGTCCGCCGAAAGGCGGGCCTCGCGGCGAAGGACAAGATCGCGAGCCAGGAATGTTTGACCCTGCGGCGATGAAGGCTCGGCTCGAGCGTCGCTTGGAAGAGATCACGCGCGAACAAGCCCGCCTTCGCGAGGCGATTGAGAAGTTGAACAAGGGTGAAGCGATTGGCGAACTCGAGCGCGGCATGCAGCCGGGTCGTCGCCCCGGGCGCTTGGAAGGCATGCGCGGCGAACGCCCTGAAGGTCGCCCGGAAGGTCGGCCCGATGAACGAGGCGAAGAGCGTGGCCCGCGTGGTGGCAAGCCCGACGGAGGACGTGACGACGATCATCGCGAGAAAGGCCCGCACGGCGATGGGCCCAAGGGCGAGGGGATGCGCGGCGAGCCCACTCCCGAAGAACGCGATCAGATGATGGCGATTCTGCGCGACGCGATGCCGAGCCTTGCGAAGCGAATCGAAGAAGCACAGAAGACCGATCCGGAGGCGGGCAAGCGGCTGCTTGGTCGCTGGGCGCCGCGCCTTCGCGAGGCAGCGCAACTCCGCGAGCGCGAGCCGAAGTTGTTCGAACTGCGCGTGAGCGAACTTCGTGAAGGTTGGAAGGTGCTTGAGGCGGCTCGCAATGCTCGCGAACTGGGGCGCACCAGCCACGATGGCGAGGACAAGATCGCCGAGCGTCGCACGAAGGCGCAGGATGAACTCAAGGCCGCCCTCGCGGGGCAGTTTGATGCTCGCCTCGCGCTCCAGGCGCACGAGGTTGAGATGCTGTCCAAGAGGCTTGAGGAGTTGAACAAGCGCCTCGCGGACCAGAAGGCCTCACGCGAGGAACGCGTGAAAGAAACTGCGGAGCGCATCTTGAACGACAAGGACTTACCGCTTGAAGGGGGCGAAGGCCGCCCGATGCGCGGGGAGAAGCCTTAGTTGAACAGTTGAGCGTTCCACCATTTGCGAGCGCAGGTACTGCTAACGCTACTGGGAATCAGAGCACTGTGCCTACCCTCGCCCGGTCGATTTCGATTCGTCCATGACGGATGAATCGCCGCCGAGCGAGGGAGCGCGAGATCTTGGGCAGCACCGCATCACACAAAATCACGCCCACGCCTTTGTGGGCCTCGCTCCTGCTCACCTTTTCGGCGTCGGCGGGGTCGCTCGTCATCCAGACTGGCATCTACTTCCTCACGACGAGCATGTACAAGTTCAGTCAGGTCGAGAACTACTCGCTGGGCGTCGTTCAAGGCTTGACGTACATCGCTGGGGCGGTGGGTGCCGGGCCGCTGATGCGTGCGATGCGACGAGCGATACCCGGGCTCTCGACACGTGCCGTGCTGATTTCGATGCTGTCGTTCATCGCTCTCATGTGCGTCATTCCAAAGGTCGCATTGGGAGACGCGGGCGAAGAAGCACCGCACTGGCCGATTTGGCTCCTGGTCATGCTGTACAGCCCGACGTCGGGCATGCTGTGGCCATTGGTTGAGAGTTACATCGCGGGCGGACGATCTGGGCAGCGACTCCGGTCCACGATCGGTTGGTGGAATGTCGTCTGGTCCAGTTCCCTCATCGTCTCCTCAGTTGCCTTGGCGCAGTTCATGAAGTCGGGCGCGACCAACCTTTTTCTCGCGCTCGGTGGCGTGCATGTTGGGTGCGCACTGCTTCTGACCCGGTTTGGAAGAGAACCCCTCCCCCACCCTCACGAAGCGGCTCACGATGTGCCGACGTCATACTCGAAACTGCTGGTGACGTTTCGCTGGCTGCTGCCCATGAGTTACCTCGTGTGCAGCGCGATGATTCCGTTCCTGTCCACGCTCATGAATCGGATGAACATCGACGCCAGCATGCACCCGATCTTGAGCGCGACGTGGCTGCTCTTCCGCACGATCGGATTTGTCGCGATGGAACGCTCGAAGAAGTGGCATGGCCGTTGGCTCCACCCAGCACTCGCGATGGTGCTCATGCTCACGGGCTTCGCCCTCGTCGCACTCTGCGTCGTCGTTGGCGGCACGGACAACGGGCGGTACATCCTCATCGGCGGCCTTGCGTGCTTTGGGCTGGGCATGGCGATGATCTACGCGGGCGCGATCTACTACGCGATGGAAGTCGGGCAGGCTCAGGTTGACGCGGGCGGTGCCCATGAAGGGCTCATCGGTGTCGGGTACACGGTCGGGCCGACGATCGGCCTCGCTGCGGCGTTTGCGGTGCAGGGGGAAGTGCTTACGCCCAAGATGCTGGAGCCAGCCGTCCTGGTGGGAATCGCGATCGTCGCGGCGATCGTGGCGGGAGTTGTCGCTCGGCGCATCCACACGCTTGGGGGGCGTTCGTAGGTCGAACACCCGAGGGCGATATTCGGTATGTTGTTGAGGGAGTGGTTGTCGGACCGGCTGGATCGTCCGAGATTGGCTCGAACCGTGCGGACGGGAGCCGACGCGCAAGGAAGGATCGGCCGGGCTGATGTGGGGCGGAGCGGTGGTCGAATCATGGTGCGACCCAATGGTGGCCGAAGGATTGGTCGGGGGACGGGTCTGATTATCGGAGATGACGCATGCGTTTTCCTCGGGCCGCGTTGATGTTGGGTCTGGCTGCCGCGTTCACGATTGCTTCTGTGCGGGGCGTTCACGCCCAACCCGCAGCCCCTGCCAAGGTGGCTGCGTCGGACGTCGCGAAGAGCAGCGCGCTCTCGATCTGGAGTGATGAACTCTGGACCGCCGCACGCATTGGCCCAGAGCCTCGCCTTCGCGAACTCCTGAGCCAGATCCCCAAGGCCGAAGGGGACCAGGTTGAGTGGAACCGCGTGACCGCGACCGCAGCGCGCCTGAAGGCGAACTTCGAGAAGCGTGAGACCGAGCGGGCCGCCCGCAGCGAACACCTGAGCAAGCGGATCACCGAGACGCTCGCGAAGGAACCTTCGGACAAGCAGTACAGCGACACGCTTCGCTGGGCGACGGAACTGCAGATGCTTGCGCCCGATCGCGAAGTCGCCTTGCAGACACCTTTGATCGCCGAGGTGATCAAGCGTGCAAGTGCGGCGGCCCGGGACGCGGAGAATCGCAGCGATTGGCTGATCGCGAGCGAACTGTTCTATCGACTGCACGCGCTGACGGAAGAGCGTGGGACGTACAAACCCGATATGGAGCGGCTCAACCAGCGTCTGACGATGCTGCGTCTGTACGTGCCGCAGCGGCTGTGGGAACTGCGTCGCGATCGCGCGATGAAGGACGACGCGGAGAAGCCCTTCCCAGCGTACAACCCGATCGGGATGGGGTATCAGGAACGCCTTGCGGGGATCGATGATCGCATGGTCCTGCGTGCGATGCTCAAGACCACCGAGCATGTCGACAAGGTGCCGATGTCGGCGGTCGCGGTCGGGGCTCTCACCGCCGTTCGCACGATGGTGACGACGACGGACCTCAAGGCCTCTTTCGAAGGGCTGAACAAGGACGCCGCGGTTCGCGAGATGGTCGCGTTCCTTGATCAGGAGATCTCGGACATTCCGCAGAACTCTGCGATCCCCTTGGACAAACTGAGCACGATGCTGTCTCGCGTTGCGCGGAAGAACGCGGCGACGGTGAACCTGCCCTGGCCTGCGGTGCTGCACGAGTTTGGCAATGGTGCCATTGGCGAACTGGACGAGTTCTCCGCGATCATCTGGCCCGATGAACTCCGCCGCTTTGATCGAACGACGCAGGGGCGCGTCATCGGCATCGGCGTGCAACTGGAGTATGACGACCAGCAGAACATCCGCGTGGCGGCCCCGATCAGCGGAGCCCCGGCCGACAAGGCGGGCATCCGCGCCATGGACGTCATCTCGAAGGTGAACGGCTCGAATGTGCTTGGTATGGGCCTCGACCAGGCGATCGACCTGATCACCGGCCCGGTCAATACCGACGTTGTCATTACCGTTCAGCGCGAGGCAGGTGAGGGGAAGACCGAAGAGGTCGAGTTCCCGATCCGCCGAGCGGTGATCGATGTGACCACGGTCCGGGGCTGGAAGCGCACCGGGCTTGGCGAACGCGATTGGGACTACTTCATCGACCAGGAGTCGGGCGTCGGATACGTCCGTCTCTCGCAGTTTACTGAAACCACGACGCGCGACTTTGACGTGGCGGTCGCGAAGATGAAGGCAAAGGGGCTCAACGCGCTGATCCTCGATCTGCGTTACAACCCGGGCGGGCTGCTCGACGAAGCGATCAAGATGTCGCAGCGATTTGTCGACGTCGAGAACGGCACACTCCTGCGGACTCGCGGGCGGGGCGGCATCGAAACGGAGAACCCCGAGATCACGGACCCGGCGCGTGCCACGCTCGCGCACATCCCCGTCGCGATTCTCATCAACGAGAACTCCGCATCGGCGAGCGAGATCGTCTCGGGGGCGCTGCGGTATTACACGCACACGGGCCGCCCTGACAACTCCCCCGCCATCCGCGGCATCGTCGTGGGCCAGCGTAGTTATGGCAAGGGGAGCGTCCAGACTGTGACGCCCTTGGGCGAGAATGCCAAGACCAAAATCACCATCCAGTACTACTTCGTGCCCGACGAGGTGAAGAGCGAACGCATTGTGCACCGCCGTCCTGGTGCAAAGGACTGGGGCATCGTGCCCGACCTCGCGGTTGAGATTCTTCCCAAGCAGTTGGGAGAGGGGCTGACGATCCGTCGAAATGCGGACATTGCGCTCCGCGAGACGCCCGCACCCAAGCCCGTCAAGGACTTGGATGGCGAGGAAGAGCCCACGTCGAATAACCCCGACGACCTCCTCGCGAAGGGCCTGGACCTCCAACTCGAATCCGCCCTGCTGCTCTTGCAGGCCGAGGTCGCCGCTGGACGTAGCCCCCAGGTTCGAGCCGCCCGCTGAACCCGATGAAGCGTCGGCTGCGAATGGAAGGGACTCGGTGGAGGCGTTAGGCGGCCCTGTCGCCTCCGCCCACGCCGACCCGGGAGGACCCCTAGGATCCCACTGGCGGGTGGTTCATACCTTGTACGGGTGCCTGTTGGGCACGTTGGTGATGAGCCGCTCATGCCCCTTGCCCGAAGGACCGACGATGGCTCCAGTGACCGCGAACTCGTCTAATCCCGCCAATACCTCTGCCGGCCCTGTTGGGCGCGTGCCGGACGCGGAACGCCGCAGCCGCGCGAGCGATCTCGTCCCGGATGCGACGCTCGTGAAATGGCTGCGTGACATGTTCCTGATCCGCGAGTTCGAGAATCGCTGCGGGCAGGCGTATCAGCAGGCCAAAATCGGCGGATTCTGCCACCTGTACACGGGTCAGGAAGCACTTGCTGTCGGCACGATTCAGAGTCTCAACCACGACGATCCGATCGTGACCGCGTATCGCGATCACGGACATGCACTGGCTCGCGGCATGGATCCGGGCGCGTGCATGGCTGAAATGTTCGGCAAGGC
>Ga0075163_10006864_pt1 | contig 15086 bp, 15 predicted proteins | sample JI1023141ADNA_FD_71478 | JGI IMG/M metagenome (GOLD analysis project Ga0075163, IMG submission 71478) | Wastewater effluent complex algal communities from Wisconsin, to seasonally profile nutrient transformation and Carbon sequestration -... | ecosystem: Engineered > WWTP > Effluent > Algae... | reverse complement strand
AGATGCGGTTCCCCGAGCCGGGGCGCGTGATGTTCCATCCGCACCAGAGCCGGATGGCCGAGCAGGGCGCGATGGGCTGGATCGCGATCGTGTGAGGCGGGCGGGCGCGCGGAGGCGCAAGAACCGCGGACCCTAGCGCCGCCGCACGAACCGTACCGACTCTCCCACCGTCCCGGGCCGCGCGAGATGGCCGTGGAGGAACTCGCGGAGTGCCGCCGCGTCGGCGGTCAGCACCACCCGATCATCGTCCGTCCTCACCCATGGCGTCGGATGCGGTTCCGCCTGCAGCGCGCGCTCCAGGACCTCGGGTTCGAGCAACGCGAAGCGCACCTGCGAAGCATCGAGCACGGAGACCACCAGCAGCGTCCGCAGCGGCAGCTGCAACGCACGCGAGTACTCGCCTTCGCCGTCCGAGTCCGCGGGGGCCGGTCCGAGTTCGAGCACGCGAAGTCCGGCGAACCGACCGAGCTGCCCGACGAAGTGATTCAGGTGTCCGTCCTCGTCCTGATACGTGATGCGATAGCCATCGCTCGAGTCCGCGGCGACCGTCGCCCGCTGCGGGTGCGCGGCGTCCTCGGGTTCCGCTTCGATCCACTCCCCGAGCAACGCGCGGTCGAATGCGAGCTCCTCGGGGCGCAGGACCGGGGAGATGAAGGCCGGTCCACAGGCCGCGAGCGACAGGGAGAGCAGCAGGAGCAGGGGGCGTGTCATCCGAGCGAGGACGTGGGTCAGGCGCGGCATCGACTCTCCGAGGGATGTACAGTCGAAGACTATACCCGCCGCGTGGGTTACCGGGGTAATCCGGCGCCGCTTCGGCCCTCCTGGAGCCCTCAATGGCGGCTCAAAGGACCGCTCTTCGGCGAAATCACCGGTGGATGCAGCTGTCGCAAACTGTTGTCAGTGAAAGAGATATCGATATTCGATTAATTATGTGATTTGCATAAAGACACAAATATCGGTATATCAAGGACATGGACCCCGTCCGCAATCCCTTCGCACCAGGCGCCGGTGCCCCGCCCCCCGAGCTCGCCGGCCGCGACGAGCTGATCGAGACGGTCCGGGTCGCGATCGCCCGCACGCGGATCCGTCGGGCGACGAAGAGCGTCCTCATGGTCGGGCTTCGCGGTGTGGGAAAGACCGTGCTGCTGGATCGCATGTGCGAGGAGGCCGCCGCGACGGGAATCGAGGTGATCCGCATCGAGGCGCCGGAGCACCGGTCCCTGCCGGCCATCCTCGCGCCGCAACTGCGCCTCGCGCTCCTGCGGCTCTCGCGCCAATCGCGCGCGGCCGATCTCGCGAAGCGCGGCCTGCGGGCGCTCGCCGGCTTCGCCAAGTCGCTCAAGGTGAAGTACGAGGACATCGAGGTCGGCTTCGACCAGGAACCGGAGGCCGGGCTCGCCGACAACGGTGACCTCGAGCACGACCTGCAGGCGCTGCTCGAGACGGCGGCCGCGGCGGCGGCCGCCGCGGACACGGCCCTCGCGATCTTCGTCGACGAACTCCAGTACGTGGCGGAGGAGCAGCTCGCCGCGCTCATCACCGCGCTGCACCGCATGGCCCAGCAGCAGCAGCCGGTGATCCTCGTCGGGGCGGGGCTCCCGCAGCTGCCCGGCCAGATGGGGAACGCGAAGTCCTATGCGGAGCGGCTCTTCGACTTCCCGACCATCGGGCCACTCCCGCCCGACGCCGCGCGCGATGCGATCACCAAGCCGATCGAGCACGAGGGCGCGGCGATCACCCCCGACGCGGTCGCGCGGATCATCTTCCACACGAAGGGCTACGCGTACTTCCTGCAAGAGTGGGGGAAGCACGCGTGGGACGCGGCGGAGCGCTCGCCGATCACGGTGCAGGACGTCGCGCGCGCCTCGGTGACCGCGATCGCGGCGCTCGACGAGAGCTTCTTCCGCGTGCGCTTCGATCGGCTCACGGCGGCCGAGAAGCGCTACCTGCGCGCGATGGCGGAGCTGGGACCTGGGCCGCATCGCACGGGGGACATCGCCGAGGTGCTCGGCAAGCAGTCGTCCTCGCTCGGCCCCATCCGGGCGTCGCTCATCACGAAGGGGATGATCTGGAGTCCCCTGCATGGGGACACCGCGTTCTCGGTGCCGCTGTTCGACGCGTTCATGCGGCGGAGCATGCCCGGGGACGACTGGCGCGCCTGAGCGTTATCCTTCGTTGCCCACCCACCCGGAGTCTCGCATGCGTCGCGCCCTCCTGTTCGTCCCCATCGTCCTGCTCGCCGGTGCCTGTTCCAAGGAGGAGGCGCCCCGTCCCCCGCGCACGGCTGAAGAGCAGCGCGCGGTCGATTCGACCGTCGGGGCGTCGGCGCTCCCCGGTGCGGGTGGGGTCCGCGGAGCGCTCGCGGCGCAGGATTCGGCGGCGGCCCGGCGGGCGCAACTCGACTCCATGACGAAGAACCCCTAGGATCGGAGCTCCGCTGCCGTTCGCCCGCTACGTCGCCCTCGGCGACAGTTCCACCGAGGGACTCTGCGACCCGATCGACCGCCGGCGCTTCCGCGGCTGGGCCGATCGGCTCGCCGCGCATGTCGCGCACGCGCGCGCGCTCGCCACGCCGGGGGACGAGCCGTTGCTCTACGCCAACCTCGCGATCCGAGGGCGCCGCACGCGGCAGATCCGGGAGGAACAACTCGGGCCGGCGCTCGCGATGCGTCCCGATCTGGCGTCGGTCTTCTGCGGCACGAACGACGTGATCCGGCGCGGCTTCGCACTCGAACCGGTGATCGAGGACATCCGGTTCATGCAGCGCGCCCTGCGTGATCAGGGGGCGACGGTGCTCACGATCACGATGCCGGACCTGAGCGAGGTGATGCCGCTCGCGAAGGCGGCAGCGCCCAAGCTGATGGCGTTCAACGAGGCGGTCCGCGCCGTCTCGCGCGAGACAGGGACGATCGTCGCCGACCTCGCCGCGTATCCGTGGGTGACCGATCCGCGCTTCTGGAGCGGTGATCGCCTGCATGCCAACACCGAGGGGCATCGACGGATCGCGGCGGCGCTGGCCCACGCGCTCGACCTCCCCGGCGTCGACGACAGTTGGTCGGTGCCGCTGCCGCACCGGCCGCGCCCCCATGCGCTCGCGCGGAAGGCCGGGGAACTGCGCTGGTTCGCCGAGCACTTCATGCCATGGGCCGTGCGCCACGCGCTCGGCCGCTCCTCCGGGGATGGCATCACCGCCAAGCGCCCGACCCTCACGCCGGTCGACTCATGAGCACCGAGAGCATCTACGAGATCCCCGTCACGACGCTGCACGGCGAACCCACCACCCTCGCGCCCTACCGTGGGCAGGTGCTGCTCATCGTGAACGTCGCGAGCCAGTGCGGGCTCACGCCGCAGTACGCGGGCCTCGAGGCGATGCACGAGCGCCTCGCGCCGCAGGGATTCTCGGTGCTCGGCTTCCCGTGCAACCAGTTCGCGGGGCAGGAGCCGGGGGATGAACGGGCGATCGAGACGTTCTGCTCGATGACCTACGGCGTGACCTTCCCGATGTTCGCGAAGGTCGACGTGAACGGCCCCGACGCGCACCCGTTGTGGAAGCACCTGAAGGGCGAACGTCCGGGCTTCCTCGGGACGGAGGCGATCAAGTGGAACTTCACGAAGTTCCTCGTGGGGCGGGACGGCACGGTGCTCAAGCGCTACGCGCCGACCGATGAACCCTCGGCGATCGAGCCGGACGTGGCGCGGATGCTGGTGTGACCTGCGGACGGCTGAAGGCCTCCAGCCGTCCGCAGCTTCCTTCCGCCTTCTGCCATCTGCGATCTACTTCGCGTACATCGCCTTCTGCACCATGTCCCGGATGCGCAGCTCGAGGTCGCCCTTCGAGGCGCAGCGCACCTCTGCGGCGCTCGACGTGACGAGGTTCTTGCCGGTGCCGCTGAGCGCCGTGCTCACCACGCTGCCGCCATTCCGGTTCGGCATCACCGTGGTGATGATCGACAGGTTGAGCTGGTAGGTCTCCGCGTTCTCGAGCGTGCCGCTCGACCCGCAGTCGAGATAGCGCTGGGCCGGCACGCGGCCGATCGAGCGCCGTACGCGCCACCCGGTGTTGCCGAGCGTCTTGCGCACGTTGTCGTTCACCGAGAGCGGGATGCCGAGCTCGGCGTAGACGCCGGGCAGGACCGCCCACGCCTCGTCGACCGTGCCGGTGACGAAGAGCTTGACGTCGAGGTCGATGTTCATCGCGTTCATCTGCATCGTCTGCCCGCTGGTGGTGACGATGCGATTGGTGTTCACCGTGGGCGTGGTGGCGGTCGCCACGGCCGGTGGTGGCGACGCGACCGGCGTATCGCCGCCGGATGACGGGGACGAGGGGCTACCGGGATCGGCAGCGGCACCCGTGCCGGCACAGGCCGCGGCGACGAGGGCGAGGGCGGAGACGAGGAGAGGGCGCATCGTGGTCTCGCGAAGCATGGGGTGAGGGAGGCGCGGTGGCCGCACCGGATGGGGAGACGATAACGCCCGCGTTCCGGCGTGGACAGGCCGTGTAGCTTGTTCCATATGAGCGCGACCGAAGTTCCAGAGCCACCCGTCGCCCGTCCCTCGCGGTGGGAGCGCCTCAAGCGGCGCGGCTGGCACTGGAGCGACCTCATCTGGATCGCCGCGCTCCTCTACGCCGCTCCCACGCTCCTGCCGCACCTCGGCGCCCTCGTCGGTGTGCGCACCGGCGGCTCCACGACGCCGCGCTATTCATATGAGAGCCTGACCGGTGCGCGCCTCGACGCCGACTCGCTCCGCGGGACGGTGGTGCTCGTGAACTTCTGGGCGACCTGGTGCGGCCCGTGCCGCGTGGAGATGCCGGTGCTCGAGGCGATGTACCAGCGGCACCGCGACGCCGGCTTCGTGATCGTCGGTCTCGCCGTGGACCAGGCGCCGACCAGCAAGGTCGCGGACTACGTGCGCGAGCGAGGGGTCACATATCCCGTGGCCCACGTAGGGCGTGAGGCGGAGCTCCGGTTCGGCGGGGTGCGCGGGTATCCGACCAGCTTCCTCATCGGGCGGGATGGGGTGGTCCGCCAGCGGGTCGTGGGGCCGATCGGCGCGCTCTCGCTCGAGCCAGCGGTGCGGCGGGCGCTCAGCGAGCCCTGACCGGGCCATGACCCGTCCCGCGCGCGCCGAGGGCGCACACACGGGCCGGGCGTAGACCCGGAGCGCGCGCCGCCGCCGCCGTCGGGAGCGCTCCGCCCTTTCCGGCGCGCGGGGCGCTGCTGCTTCACCCAACGAGCTCCGCTGGGCCCTTGCGACGATGAAAAGCAGCATTTAATATTCCTTCATCGTTATATAACCACATAAATGTCCACAATGAAACGCGCTCTTCGCCCCCTCGCCATACTGTTGCTCCTCGTCCCGCCGATCGCGGCGCAGTCGCCGCTCTCGTTGCGCGACGCCCTCGCGCGCGCGGACGGACGCGCCTACGCCAATCGCATCGCCGGGGCGACCGCGGAAGCGCAGGCCGCACAGGCGCTCCAGCCGTACCGCGGAATCCTCCCGGCGCTGCGCGTCGAGGCCGGCTACGTTCGCACGACCGATCCGATCGCCGCGTTCGGCACCAAGCTCCGCCAGCGCGAGATCGGGGCGGCCGATTTCAACCCGGCGACGCTCAACTTCCCCGCGGCCATCGGCAATCGCTCCGCGGGGCTCGTGCTCGAACAGCCGCTCTTCAACGCGGACGCCTGGGTCGGGCGCTCAGCCGCCGGCGCGGCCGCCAAGGCGCAGGTCGCAGCTGCCGACTGGACCCGCACCGGCACGCGCGTCGATGTCGTCCGCGCCTACTTCGGCGCCACCCTCGCGATCGAGAAGCGCGCGACCCTCGAAGCGGCCGAGCGCGCCGCGCAGGCGCACGTGGCCCGCGCCAAGGCGCTCGCCGACACCGGGCTCGTCACGCGCTCCGACGCGCTCCTCGCCGAGGTCCGCGCCGGCGAGATCACCACACAGCGCCTGACCGCCGTGAGCGATGCCTCGCACGCGCGACGTGCGCTCGCGATGCTGCTCGGCGAACCGACGGCGACCTACCTCCTCCCGCCGTCGATGCCCACCGCGGACGCGATTCGTGCGCTCGTCTCCGCCGATACGCTCGAGATCGACGCGTCGGACGACGGTCTCGCCCCGCGCGCCGACGTACGCGCCGCGACGCTGGCACTCTCCGCCGCGCGCGCGGACGCGCTGCGCGGCAAGTCGCTCTACCTCCCGCGCGTGAACGGCTTCGCCCGCTACGACTGGAACGACCGCACGGGCTTCTTCGCCAACGAACGCAGCTGGACCGCGGGCGTGATGGCGAGCTGGTCGCCATTCGCCGGCGCGAGCGAGCTCGCCGAGTCGCGCCTGACCGCGGCGCGCGCGCGTGGCGCGGTGGCACAGCGCGATGCGGCCGCGGCCAACGCGGCGCTCGAACGCGAGCGCACCCGCGAGTCGCTCGCCGTCGCCCTGGCGCAACTCGACATCGCCGAGCAGGCGGCGGAACAGTCCGCCGAGGCGCTGCGGATCGTGTCGCGCAAGTACGACGGCGGGCTCGCGACCATCTCCGACCTGCTCGAGGCGCAGGCGATGCGCACGCAGGCGGACCTCGGCCTCTCCTTCGCGCGCTACCACCTCCTCGTCGTCGCCGCGGAACGCCGTCAGGCGATCGGCAGCGACCCGTCCTTCCTCACCGCGCTCGACAGCGCGATTCCGACCTCCGACCGCGCCTCGCGCTGAGACCCCGACCATGCCCACGCTGACCAAGACGACGACCTACTCGATGCTGGCCCTGCTCACCCTCGCGGGCGCCGGTGCGTGCGCGGTGAGCGAGGCCCGCGAAGTGGACGCGCCGGCCACGACGGCTGCGTACGTCCCGACCACCGAGGCGGTGCTCGCGACCGCCGTCGACACGCTGCTACCGACGGTTCTCCCCGCCGATGGCGTCGCTGCGCCGATGCGCGAGGCGATGCTCTCGACCAAGCTGATGGCCACGGTGACCGAGGTGCTCGTGCACGAGGGTGACCAGGTGCGCGCGGGACAGCTCCTCGCGCGGCTGGACGCACGGGACGTGACGGCGAAGGCCGAGCAGGTGGCCGCATCCGTCGCGGCCGCCGAGGCCGGGCAGGCGCAGGCCGCGGCGAACGTCGCACGCATGCGCGCGCTCTTCGCGGATGACGCAGCGCCCAAGGCGACGCTGGAGCAGGCCGAGGCGCAGTTCGCGCAGGCCGACGCCGGGCTGCGGGCGGCACGAGCTGCCGGCGCCGAAGTGAGCGCGATCGGGTCGTACAGCGAGATCCGTGCGCCGTTCGCCGGCCGCGTGACGCATCGTTTCGTCGACCCCGGCGCGTTCGCCGCGCCGGGCGCTCCGATCGTCACGGTGCAGGATGACGCGCGGCTTCGCCTCACGGTCCACATCACGCCGGAAGCGGCGCGTGCACTCCGGGCAGGCCAGCGGGTCGAGGCGATGATCGAAGGCCAGCCGGCGATGGCACGGATCGAGGGCCTCGTGCCGTCGATGGGGAACCTCTACGCCGTGAACGCGATCGTCGAGAATGCCGCGGGCGAGTTCCTGGCGGGCAGCGCGGCGGCCCTTCAACTGAGTGGGGGCACGCATCGCGCCATCGCCATCCCCGCCGACGCCGTCACGTACACCGGGGACCTCACCGGCGTCACGGTGCGCACCGGCACGGGCGATGTTCGCCGCTGGGTGCGACTCGGCGCGCGCTCGGGTGACCTGGTCGAGGTGACCAGCGGCCTTCGCGCTGGCGAGCAGGTGTTGCGCCGCGGCACGGACGGGAGCAACTGATGGGCATCAGCGGACGGATCGCGCAGGCCTTCCTGCGCAGCAAGCTCACGCCGCTCGTGACGATCGCGTCGCTCGCGGTGGGCCTGATCGGGATCATGGCGACCCCTCGTGAGGAGGAACCGCAGATCTCGGTGCCGATGATCGACGTGATGGCGGTGCTCCCGGGGGCAGGCCCCGCCGAGGTCGAACAGCGCATCGCGCGCCCGCTCGAGAAGCGGATGCAGGAGATCCCGGGCGTCGACCACGTCTACACGATGGCCGGCGACGGCTTCGCGATGATCACGGTGCGGTTCGATGTCGGCGAGGACCAGGAGCGCAGCATCACCAGGGTGCACGCCAAGCTCGCTGCGGCGATGGATCAGGCGCCGCCGGGCGCGCTTCCGCCGATGATCAAGCCGCACTCGATCGACGACGTGCCGATCCTCGCCCTCACCCTGCACAGCGAGGTGAGCGATGCGAACACGCTGCGGCAGGTCGCGCTGCACCTCGAAGAGGAGGTGCGCACGGTGCCCGAGGTGGCGGAGACGTTCATCGTGGGTGGGCAGGCGCGGCAGGTGGAGGTGCTCCTCGACCCGGCCCGGCTCACGGCGCGCGGCGTGACGCCGGCCGAGGTGGCGATGGCGCTGTCCGGCGCGAATGCCCGGCTGCAGGCCGGCGAGGTCTCCACGGGAGGCGATGTCGTCCGGGTGGATGTGGGTACCGCGCTGCGCGATCCGACCGAGGTGGGTGCGGTGATCGTGAGCACGCGGAGCGGCGCGGCCGTGTCGGTGCGCGACGTGGCGACGGTGCGCGAGGGCTTCGGCGACCCGACGACCTATGTGTCGCACCAGGACTCGACGACGAGCGGTGCCAATGCGGTGACCCTCGCGATCGCCAAGCGCCAGGGCGCGAACGCGACCGCCGTGAGCCACGCCGTGCTCGAGGCCGTGGAGGAGGCGAAGGCGCGCCTCGTCCCCGCCGACATCACGGTCGAGGTGACACGCGACTACGGCGAGACGGCCGGCGAGAAGGCGAGCGAGTTGATCCTCCACCTGATCATCGCGACCCTCTCGGTCACGCTGCTCATCTGGATCTTCCTCGGCTGGCGCGAGGCGTTGGTCGTGCTCGTCGCCGTGCCGGTGACGCTCGCCCTCACGCTCTTCGTGTACTACGCGCTCGGCTACACGCTCAACCGCATCACCCTCTTCGCGCTGATCTTCTCCATCGGCATCCTGGTGGATGATGCGATCGTGGTGGTGGAGAACATCTACCGGCACCTCAAGATGGGCGACCGCAGTCCCGAGGTCGCGAGCGTCGAGGCGGTGGACGAGGTGGGGAACCCGACGATCCTCGCGACCTTCACGGTGATCGCGGCGATCCTGCCGATGGCCTTCGTGAGCGGCATGATGGGCCCGTACATGCGCCCGATCCCCATCGGCGCGTCGGTCGCGATGCTCGCGTCGCTCGCCGTGGCGTTCATCGTCACGCCGTATCTCGCGTATCGCCTGCTGAAGGGGCACGTGAAGGCGCAGCCCGAGGCGGGCGACGCGCACCATCACGCGCACGAGTCCGAGGAGGACTCGCGGTTCGGCCGCTTCTATGCGCGCCTCATGAGCGGCCTGATGGATGCGCCCGGGCGCCGCACCTGGTTCTATGCCGGCATCGTCGGGTTGCTCCTGGTCTCGGTGTCGCTCGTGGGCGTCGGTGCGGTGCAGGTGAAGATGCTGCCCTTCGACAACAAGTCGGAGTTCCAGGTGGTGCTCGACCTGCCGGAGGGGACGACGCTCGAGACGACGAGCGCGGCCGCCGAGGAGGTCGCGCGGTACCTGCGCACGGTGCCCGAGGTGGTGAGCACCGAGGTGTACGCCGGCACGTCGGCCCCGTTCAACTTCAACGGTCTCGTGCGTCACTACTTCATGCGCAGCGGCGCGAACGTCGCCGATGTGCAGGTCAACCTCGCGGCGAAACACGACCGCGACCGGCAGTCGCACGACATCGCGGTGGCGGTGCGCCCCGGAGTGGTGGAGATCGCGGCGCGCTTTGGCGCCTCGGCGAAGGTCGCGGAGATCCCGCCGGGCCCGCCGGTGCTCTCGACGCTCGTGGCCGAGGTGTACGCGGGGGACGACTCGACGAGGCTGGCCGCAGCACAACGCGTGCGTGCGGTGTTCCTGGCGACTCCGGGCGTGGTGGATGTCGACTGGACGATCGAGGATGCGCAGACGCGGCGCACCTTCCGTGTGGACCGGGCACGCGCGGCCGCGGCTGGCGCGAACGTCGAGCAGGTGGCGCGGACGCTGTACCTCGCGCTCTCGGGTGCGCCGGCGGGGATGATCGCCTCGAACACGGCGCGCGAGGCACAGTCGATCGTGCCACGCCTCCCCGCCGCGTCGCGCACGTCGGTGGAGGCGCTGCTGCGCGTCCCCGTCGCGACGATGCAGGGCCCGCAGCCGCTGGGCCGCTTCGTGACCGTGGTGGACGGGGTGCGCGAGAGCGTGCGGATGCGGAAGGACCAGCGCCCGGCGATCTATGTGACGGGCGACGTGGCCGACGAGGTGGAGGCCCCCGTCTACGCGATCCTCGCGATGAACGCGGCGATCGATACGATCCGCGTGCACGGCCGGCCGATCGCGATCTACAACTCGACCCCGCCCGAGACGCTGGACGAGGTGGCGATCAAGTGGGACGGCGAGTGGCAGGTGACGATCGAGGTCTTCCGCGATCTGGGTATCGCCTTCGCGATCGTGCTGCTGCTCATCTACGTGCTCGTGGTGGGGTGGTTCCAGAGCTTCACGATCCCGCTCGTGATCATGGCGCCGATCCCGCTGACGCTGGTGGGCATCCTGCCCGGGCATGCGATGAGCGGAGCCTTCTTCACCGCGACGTCGATGATCGGCATGATCGCGCTCGCCGGGATCATCGTGCGCAACTCGATCCTGCTGGTGGACTTCATCCAGCTGGCCGAGGCGCGCGGCCGCACGCTGCGAGACGCGGTGATGGAGGCCGGGGCGGTGCGGTTCCGTCCGATCGCGCTCACGGCGGCCGCGGTGGTGGTCGGCGGCCTCGTGATGGTGCTCGACCCGATCTTCCAGGGCCTCGCGGTCGCGCTGATGAGCGGCGCGGTGGTCGCGACCCTGCTCACGATGGTGGTGGTGCCGCTGCTGTACTGGGAGCTGCGCCGCCGTCAGCAGCCGGCCGGGGAATCCTGACGATGAAGATGTTCATGCTGATGTACAGCGGCCCGTCGCCGCGCCGCGTGGAGGAGATCCTCGAGCGGCATGACGTCCACGCCTGGACGAGCTACACGGGCGGCAAGGGAGCCGGCACGACCGGTCGACACGAGGGCAATCGGGCGTGGCCGGGTGAGACGACGATGGTCATGAGCGTGGTCCCTGCGGGGAACGCGGAGGCGCTCGCCGCCGCCATGGAGCAGGAGGCGGAGGCGCTGCCGCCCGGCGAACGCCTGCACCTCGCAGTGCTGCCGATCGAACGATTCTTCTAGGGGGCCGATCCGATGTGTGATGACAAGCTGATCCGCCGCATCGCCGGCGTGTTCGTGATGGGTTCCGTGGCGCTGGGATGGTTCGTGGATCCGCGCTTCTACCTCTTCACCGCGTTCGTGGGCTTCAACCTGTTCCAGTCGAGCCTGACCGCCTGGTGCCCGCTGGAGCGTGTGCTCGGGCGCTTCGGATGGTTCGGGTGCTCGGCGGCACGGACGCGATGAAGGCGGGAGGATGAAAGTCGAAGGGGCCGAGACGCAGTCGGCCCCTGCGCCTTCCCCGCCCGGTCCTTTCCCTCGCCTGCCCCCCGCAGTAGTTCTCCTCCAACCTCCCTCAACCGCCTCCTCCCATGGCCACCTATCACGCGCAGGTCAGCTGGCAGCGCGGCAGCGACGAGTTCCTCCGGCAGAAGTACTCGCGCGGACATCGCTGGACGTTCGATGAGGGCGTCTCGGTCCCCGCGTCCGCCTCCCCGCACGCGGTGCGTGCGCCGTGGCACGTCACGGCGGCCGTCGACCCCGAGGAGGCGCTCGCCGCCGCGCTCGCGTCGTGCCACATGCTCTTCTTCCTGTCGTACTGTTCCGCCGCCGGCTTCACCGTGGAGGCCTACGAGGATGCGCCCGAAGGCCTCATGGCGAAGAACGAACGCGGCAAGGACGCGATGACCGCCTTCACGCTCCGTCCGCTCGTGACGTTCAAGGAACGGGCGCCGAGCGAGGAGGAGTTCATGGCCATGCACCACAAGGCGCATGACGAGTGCTACGTCGCCAACTCGCTGCGCGCCGGCGTCACGATCCAGCCGACGATGCGCGTGGTCTAGCGCGGCGGGTCAGCCGGCGTCGAGGATCGCGCGCGTGTCGCGCGCGATGACGCTGCCGATCTGGTCCAGCGGCAGGTCATTGATGTCGGTCCCGAACGGTTCCTCGATCTCCGTGGCGAGCAGCTCGAGCCCCATCGTCGCGAAGAAGGTGAACATGCTCGCGACGATGGTGCCGTAGCCGAACTCGCGCACGAGCCCGAACGGCATGACGAGCGCGTAGAGCACGACGAACTGCTTGATGTACGACGAGTAGCTGAACGGGATCGGCGTGTTACGGATCCGCTCGCACGCGCCGGTCACGTCGTCGAACGCCTGGAGCAGGGGGGCGAGGGCGATGCGATGCTGCGCCGCGAGGCGGCCCCCGGCGAGATCGGCCTGCACCTCGGCGTGCAGCGCACGGATCAGCTCGTTGGGGCGATGCGAGTCCTCGGTCCCGCCGCGTCGCCGCAGGTGCGCGGCGAGCGCCACCGGGAACTCGCCGAGCAGCTGCGCGTAGCGTGCCCGGCGCGCGGCGTGCACCTCGCCGGCGAGTGACGCCCCCAGCTGCTGCGAGAGGCCGCGGGAGATGTTCACGAGGTGTCCCCACTGCCGCCGTCCCTCCCACCAGCGATCGTAGGCCGTGTTCGTCCGGAAGACGAGCAGGAGTCCGAGGATGATGCCGAGGATGCTGAGGAAGGAGGGGCCGAGCGGGACCGAGATCCCCACGACCTCGAGCTCGATCCAGGTGACGAGCGCGGCCCAGGCGCCGGCGCCGAGGACGTCGAAGAAGAGCGTCCGGAAGACCGGACTGCGCGGGAAGTCGAAGAGCACGCGGATCCAGTTCTTCGGATCGTAGGAGATCATTGCGATAATATTGGGGAGTCCCCCACCCCTCCGCACCATGCGTCCGACCGCTGTCCGGCCCCGATGAGCGAACTCGTCCCCGCGCCGATGGCCGAGGTGGGCGACCTCGACGCGCGTCTGCGGTTCCTCACCGAGCTCGCGCGACGACTGCACATCGCCGGGGTGAGTTCCCAGCGCCTCGAAGGCGCCGTACGCGCCACCGCGCAGGCGATGCACGTGAGCGCGGAGGTGTGGAGCACGCCGACGGGGCTGCTCCTCTCGCTCGCCGACGCCGACGTGCTCCATGGGACGCAGCAGACGCGGGTGCTGCGGCTCGACCCTGGGCAGGTCGACCTGCGCGCGCTCGTCCAGCTCGACAAGATCGCCGAGGAGGTGATCGGCGGTCACCGGACGGTCGAACAGGCGTGGGAGACGATACGCGCACTCGACCGCGCCATCCGCCCCGGCGATCGCCTCCAGGTGATCGGCGCGTTCGGGCTGGCCTCTGGCGCCGTCGCCGGATTGCTCGGGACGGGATGGCTCGACATCGTCGTCGCGCTGGTGCTCGGACTGGTCATCGGGTGGCTGGCGGTGCTGAGTGCGACGCGGCCGCACCTCGCCGCGGCGAGCGAAGCGGTCGCGGCGATCGTCGCGACGACGCTGGCGACGGCCTTCGCCCACTTCGTCGCGCCCATCTCGCTGCAGACCGTGATCGTCTCGGCGCTGATCGTGCTCATGCCCGGGCTCTCGCTGACGACCGCGGTGACCGAGCTCGCGACACAGCAGCTCGTCACGGGGACCGCGCGCTTCGCCGGGGCGCTCACGGTGCTGCTCAAGATGACGTTCGGCTCGGTGGCGGCGACGCAGGTGCTCACGGCGATGGGATGGACCTCGGGAGCTCCGGCGGCGATGGAGCTGCCGTTCCTCGTCGAGGTGATCGCGTCGGTGGCGGCCGCGGGGAGCTTCGCGATCCTGTTCAAGGCTTCGCGCCGTGACGTGCCGCTCGTGATGGCGTCCGCGATCCTCGGCTACGTGCTCACGCGCCTGGCGGGGAACGTCCTCGGGTTCGGGGAAGGGACCTTCGCGGGTGGGGTGTTCTTCGCCTCCCTGACGATCGCGGCGCTCGCCAACCTCTACGGGCGGTTCGCCGGGCGGCCGGGAGCGCTGGTGCGCCTGCCGGGCATCATGCTCCTCGTGCCGGGCAGCGTGGGGTTCCGCGCCCTCGGCTTCGTGATGGAGAAGGACTACACCGTGGGGTTCGACACCCTCGTGGCGGTGCTCTCCGCGCTGCTCGCGCTCACGGCGGGGCTCTTGTTCGGGGCGTTGCTCGTGCCGCCCAGGAGGTTCCTGTGATCCGCCTGCTCCAGGGAGCGTTGGTGTCGGTGGCCCTCAGTGCCGCGGCGAGCGCGGTCGGAGCCCAGGCCGCGTCGCGCACGATCCCCCTCACGCCCGGCATGGTGATCACGGAGTCGGTGCGCATCCGGCCGGGCGTCTATCGGCTCCCGGCACCGGCCTCGCTGGATTCGGCGCTCGTCGTCGTGCGCGGCCGCGGCGTGGTCGTCGATATGCGCGGCGTGCGGCTCGAAGGGACCGCGGCGGATGCCGACCCCGATCAGGCCGCCGGTGTGGCGGTGCGCATCGATGGCGGCGACGGCGTCGAGCTCCGCGGTGCGACGATCCGCGGCTATCGCATCGCCGTGCTCGCGCGCGGCACGCGACGCCTCACGCTCCGCGACAACGACCTCTCGCACAACTGGAAGCCGCGCCTCTTCTCGCAGGTCGGACATGAGAGCCTCGTCGACTGGCTCTCCTTCCACCAGAACGAGAAGCGCGAGTGGATGCGATTCGGCGCGGCGATCTACCTCGAGGACGTGCAGGACGGCGTGATCACCGGCAACACCGTCGAGCAGGGGATGAACGCGCTCCTCATGACGCGCAGCGACGGGAACGTCATCGAACGGAACACGTTCGCGTTCAACTCCGGCCTCGGCATCGGGATGTATCGCTCGAGCGCGAACCGCATCATCGGCAACCGCATCGACTACAACGTGCGCGGCTACTCGCACGGCTGGTATCGGCGAGGGCAGGATTCGGCGGGGTTGCTCATGTACGAGCAGAGCAGCCGCAACGTCGTGGCGTGGAACTCCGTGACGCACGGCGGCGACGGGCTCTTCCTCTGGGCGGGCCAGTCGAC
>Ga0075163_10006863_pt1 | contig 15089 bp, 15 predicted proteins | sample JI1023141ADNA_FD_71478 | JGI IMG/M metagenome (GOLD analysis project Ga0075163, IMG submission 71478) | Wastewater effluent complex algal communities from Wisconsin, to seasonally profile nutrient transformation and Carbon sequestration -... | ecosystem: Engineered > WWTP > Effluent > Algae... | reverse complement strand
GGGTCTAGAGGCGAAGGTCCCTCGCCGGTGCGGTGGGATCGGGCGTCAGCCGTTGCCCGATCGCGCCGACGAGAGGCTGCGCACCGCGTCGATGCGCGCCTTGATCTGCTCGCCGGTGGCCGCCGCCAGCGGCGGCCCGCCGCACATCTGGCGCAGCTCGTTGTGGATCTGGCCGTGTGTCTTGCCGGTTCGATGATGCGCGATCGATACCAGGGTGTTGAGCTCGCGCCGGAGTTCTTGCAGCTGGCCGTGCGTCGTGCGGGGTGCGGGCATCCCGGCCGCCGCGGCGGCCGCGGTCCGCTTCTGCAGCTGCTCGTCCTGGCGGCGGCTCAGCAGATCGCGCATCTGGCTGGCGTCGAGCAGTCCGGGGATGCCGAGGTAGTCGGCCTCCTCCTCGCTGCCCGCCGCGGCCGCGGTGCCGAAGGACGACCCGTCGAAGATCACCTGGTCGAGTTCGGCGTCGGCGCCCAGGGATTCGAATCCCCGGTCCTGGTCCGTCTTCTCGTCCTTGGTCTTGTTCGCGTCCTCGATCAGCTCGTCGTCGAGGCCGTCGGACTCGCGGTGCGGCTTGCCCAGGACATGGTTGCGCTGGGCCTCCAGCTCGCTGGCGAGCTGCAACAGGTTGGGCACCGAGGGCAGAAAGATGCTGGCCGTCTCGCCCGGGCGACGGCTGCGCACGAAGCGGCCGATGGCCTGGGCGAAGAACAACGGAGTGGACGCGCTGGTGGCGTACACGCCGACCGCGAGCCGCGGCACGTCCACGCCCTCGGACACCATGCGCACCGCGACCATCCAGGGGTCGGAGGAGTCGGAGAACTCCGAGATGCGGTTCGACGCCGTCGGATCGTCGGAGAGCACCACGGTGGGGGCGGTGCCGGTGATGGTGGTCAGCAGCTTCGCGTAGGCCCGCGCGGTGGTCTGGTCGGAGGCGATGATCATGCCGCCGGCGTCGGGCACGTGTGCGCGCTTCTGCTGCAGCCGCCGGTTGGCGGCCGCGATGACCGCGGGCATCCACTGACCCTCGGGGTTGAGCGCGGTGCGCCAGGCCCGCGCGGTCTGCTCCGCGGTCAGCGGTTCACCGAGGCGGGCGGCGTGCTCGTCACCGGCACTGTCGCGCCAGCGCGCCTCACCGGAGTAGGCCATGAACACCACCGGGCGCACGACCCCGTCGGCCAGCGCTTCGGAGTAGCCGTAGACGTGGTCGGCCTTGGACCGCTGGAACCCCGCGGCGTCGGTCTCGTAGGTGACGAACGGGATGGGGCTGTCATCGGAGCGGAACGGTGTCCCGGTCAGCGCCAGCCGCCGGGTCGCGTCGTCATAGGCCTCCCGGATGGCGTCACCCCAGGACTTGGCGTCACCGCCGTGGTGGATCTCGTCGAAGATCACCAGCGTCTTGTAGTTCTCGGTGCGCACCCGGTGCCGGGTCGGGTGGCTGGCCACCTGGGCGTAGGTGACGACGATACCGTGGTAGTCGCTGGAGGTCTGCGCCGCCGAGTTGCTGAACTTGGGGTCCAGTGCCATCCCGAACCGAGCCGCGGCCTGGGCCCACTGGGTTTTGAGGTGCTCGGTGGGCACCACCACCACGACCTGCGTCACGGTGCCGTCGCCCAGCAACTCCGCGGCGATGCGCAGCGCGAAGGTCGTCTTACCGGCGCCCGGGGTTGCGACAGCCAGGAAGTCCCTCGGCTTGGCGGCCAGGTACTTCACCAATGCCCGACGCTGCCAGCTCCGCAAATCCTGGGCGCTGGGCGCTACGTATGCCCGCACCCGAGACTCCTATCTGGTCGAAGGGCAGTCTAGGGCAAGGGGTTACGGGTTCGCATATCCGCGCCGGGAGTGTCCCGGCCAGCGGCGTGTCAGACGAAGAAGTTGTCGTTGTCGACGAACCACTGGGCGCGTTCTTCGTCGGTCAGCTCGCCCAGGTGGGCCAGGCCCTCGAAGTAGTGCTCGCGCGGCGCGCCGGGAGCAAACAGCATCAGCATGGAGGCCGGTGCGTCGGCCGTGTTGCGGAAACCGTGGATGCCCCCGGGCGGCACGTACAAGAAGTCGTTCGTCCCCGTCGTCGACCACTGCGCGCCGTCGTAGATCTCCACCGATCCGGACAGCACGAAGAAGGCCTCCGACATGGCCCGGTGATAGTGCGGGCCGGGCCCGCCGGCCGCGGCGGCCAACTCGATCCGGTACAGGCCGTAGTCCCCACCGGTCTGTTGTTGGTTGGCCAGATAGTGGTACTGGACCAGGCCGAAGGAGTCGTAGTCCGCGGGCGTGTCGCCGCGGCGCACCGTGGCGCTGACTTCCGGCTCGGCCGCGGTGTAGCGCGGCGGCGGATAGGCGGGCACATTCTTCGGGTCCCAGAACGACACGCTCCCACGCTAGACGGCGAACGTCACTCCGGTGAGTTCTTCGGAGACCGCCCACAGTCGGCGTTGCAGGCCGATGTCGTAGGACTGGTCGCTGGAGGCGACCACGACGGGGGCGCCCTTCTGCTGCCCGATTCCGTCGGGTCCGTAGTACTGGCCGCCCAGCACACCGGGATCGGTGGCCGCCCGCAGTGAGGGCAGCGCACCGCCGGCGGGGCTCTGGGCGATCAGCGGGCTGACCACCTGGAAGGCACGTTGCAGCACGGTCGGTACGTTGCGCGCCAGCTCGGTGCTGGAGGTGCCGGGGTGGGCGGCCACCGCGATGGTCTTACCGCGCGGGGCGAGCCGGCGCTGCAGCTCGTAGGTGAACAGCAGGTTGGCCAACTTCGACTGGGTGTAGGCGCCCATCCGGCTGTAGCTGCGCTCCCATTGCAGATCGTCGAAGTGGATCGCGCCGCCCATCTTGTGTCCGTTGCTGCTGACGGTCACGATGCGGGAGCCCGGGACGTCCAGGATGGCGTCGAGCAGTAGGCCGGTCAGCGCGAAGTGGCCGAGGTGGTTGGTGCCGAATTGCAGCTCGAAACCGTCTTTCGTGGTGCCCTTCGGGGTTGTCATGACGCCGGCGTTGTTGATCAGCAGGTCGATCGTGTCGTTTCCGGTCCGCAGCGCCTCGGCCGCCTCGCGGATGGACGCCAACGAGGTGAGGTCGAGTTCCTGGACGGTGACATCGCCGGACATCTGCGCGGCAGCCTGTTTGCCCTTGCCGGTGTCGCGCACCGCGATGACGACATGGGCGCCCTTGGCCGCCAGTGCCTTGGCGGTCTCGAAGCCCAGCCCAGTGTTGGCGCCGGTGATGACCGCGGTGCGATCGGTCTGGTCCGGGATGTGTGCGGTGGTCCATGTGGTCATGAGGGATATCCTGTCTGAAGTGGAGGGATGGTTCCGTATATACGGAACGCACGCCCCGTTTGTTTCGTTCCCGGGAGGCCGAGAAAAGATGCGCGCCGATGCGGCACGGAACCGCGCGCGGGTGCTCGAGGTGGCCTATGAGACGTTTGCCGCCGACGGACTCGGGGTGCCCATCGATGAGATCGCCCGGCGTGCGGGTGTCGGTGCCGGCACCGTGTATCGGCATTTCCCGGCCAAGGAGGATCTGTTCCGGGCCGTGATCGAGGATCGGATGCGGCACATCGTCGATGAGGGGCGCGCCCTGCGTGACTCCGATCCGGCCGGCGGGATCTTCACCTTGATGCGGGCGATGGTGCTGGACTGGGGTGCCACCGACCGCGGCCTGGTCGAGGCACTGTCCGGTGCCGGGATCGACGTCAACCGCGCGGTGCCGCACGCCGAGGCGGAGTTCCTCGGGATGGTCGGCGACCTGCTGGCGGCCGCCCAGGCGGCCGGCACCGTGCGCGCCGATGTCACCGTGCCCGAGGTCAAGGGTCTCGTCGTGGGCCTGCAGGCCATGCAGTCCTACAACCCGGCGGTCGCCGAGGCGGGGCTGACGGTGGTGTTCGACGGGCTTCGCGCCAAGTGAACAGGCGCTGATCGACCTTGCACTCGCCAGGGGTGAGTGCTAAAACTGACGTTGGCACTCTCGATACGTGAGTGCTAGGTCGGGACGGTGAGGCTAGGGAGCACACCCCAGCCGTCCGTCGCGGGCACTGCGCCCGGCCAACAGACGTGCAATTCCCAACCGGAGGAATCACCTCGCAATGGCCAAGACAATTGCGTATGACGAAGAGGCCCGTCGCGGCCTCGAGCGGGGCCTCAACGCCCTCGCCGACGCCGTAAAGGTGACGCTCGGCCCCAAGGGTCGCAACGTCGTCCTGGAGAAGAAGTGGGGCGCCCCCACGATCACCAACGATGGTGTGTCCATCGCCAAGGAGATCGAGCTGGAGGACCCGTACGAGAAGATCGGCGCTGAGCTGGTCAAAGAGGTCGCCAAGAAGACCGATGACGTCGCGGGCGACGGCACCACCACCGCCACCGTGCTGGCCCAGGCCCTGGTTCGCGAAGGCCTGCGCAACGTCGCGGCCGGCGCCAACCCGCTCGGCCTGAAGCGCGGCATCGAGAAGGCCGTCGAGGCCGTGACCGCTCGCCTGCTCTCGACCGCCAAAGAGGTCGAGACCAAGGAGCAGATCGCTGCCACCGCCGGCATCTCCGCCGGTGACCAGTCCATCGGTGACCTGATCGCCGAGGCGCTGGACAAGGTCGGCAACGAGGGTGTCATCACCGTCGAGGAGTCCAACACCTTCGGCCTGCAGCTGGAGCTCACCGAGGGTATGCGCTTCGACAAGGGCTACATCTCGGGTTACTTCGTGACCGACGCCGAGCGCCAGGAAGCCGTCCTGGAGGATCCGTACATCCTGCTGGTCTCCGGCAAGGTGTCGACCGTCAAGGACCTGCTGCCCCTGCTGGAGAAGGTCATCCAGTCCGGCAAGCCGTTGCTGATCATCGCCGAGGACGTCGAGGGCGAAGCCCTGTCCACCCTGGTGGTCAACAAGATCCGTGGCACCTTCAAGTCTGTGGCCGTCAAGGCCCCGGGCTTCGGTGACCGCCGTAAGGCCATGCTGCAGGACATCGCGATCCTGACCGGTGGCCAGGTTGTCAGCGAAGAGGTCGGCCTGTCGCTGGAGACCGCGGACATCACCCTGCTGGGCACCGCCCGCAAGGTCGTCATCACCAAGGACGAGACCACCATCGTCGAGGGCTCGGGCGACTCCGACGCCATCGCCGGCCGGGTGGCCCAGATCCGCGCCGAGATCGAGAACAGCGACTCCGACTACGACCGCGAGAAGCTGCAGGAGCGCCTGGCCAAGCTGGCCGGTGGCGTTGCCGTCATCAAGGCCGGAGCTGCCACCGAGGTGGAGCTCAAGGAGCGCAAGCACCGCATCGAGGACGCCGTCCGCAACGCGAAGGCTGCCGTCGAAGAGGGCATCGTCGCCGGTGGTGGCGTGGCTCTGCTGCAGTCGTCCCCGGCGCTCGACGAGCTCAAGCTCGAGGGTGACGAGGCGACCGGCGCGAACATCGTGCGTGTCGCGCTGTCGGCTCCGCTGAAGCAGATCGCCTTCAACGGTGGTCTGGAGCCCGGTGTCGTCGCCGAGAAGGTGTCGAACCTGCCCGACGGTCACGGCCTGAACGCCGCGACCAACGTGTACGAGGACCTGCTGGCCGCCGGCGTTGCCGACCCGGTCAAGGTCACCCGCTCGGCGCTGCAGAACGCGGCGTCCATCGCGGCGCTGTTCCTCACCACCGAGGCCGTCGTCGCCGACAAGCCGGAGAAGGCCGCCGCACCTGCGGGCGACCCGACCGGTGGCATGGGCGGTATGGACTTCTAAGTCCTGTTTTCGGAAAGCCCGGTCCCGTTCGCGGGGCCGGGCTTTTCGTAATGTTCGCCTGACAGTGTCGTCGTGCCTATATATCCACGACGGCGCTGTCAGCGGAACATTGCGTCGGGCCACGATGCGCGCGGCGGCGGATGACGGCCAGAATATCGGCCAGGACCACGTCCCAGCGGTAGACAACATCCTCATACGTCAGTCGAATCACCAAGAACCCCAGGCTCGTTGCGACCCTGTCCCTGGTTCGGTCGTTCTGGTACTTCGGGAGATGGTGCTCGCGGCTGTCCGCTTCGATGATGAGTCGACGGCCCACCAGAAAGTCGACCCGCCCGACGCCGGGTATGTCCACTTGGGTCCGGAGCCGGATTCCGAGGGCCCGCAGCCGTAATCGGATGATCGTCTCGGTTCCCGACTCGCTCCTGGCATCACATCGCTCGGCGAGGTTCAGGCGCGCGAAAGGGGAGGCCGCCACGATCGACCGCGCGTCGGCCATCTCGATCATTCGCTTGTTCAGCATCGAGTCCAAAACGATGACGAGCTGCTCGGCGTCGAGGCAGTTGGCCGCCGAGGCCACTGCGATGTCGACCGGGTCGACGGCAGCGACGATCGGTGGGTCGAGGCGGTAGGGGTGGCAGGACCGCACGCCCGGGCGGCGCGCGCGTTTCGAATAGCGCACGTGTAGCGCAGGATCGAGAATCCAGACTCGGCCCAGGCGCAGCGCCGAGGTGCACCCGAGGACGCCGCCAGCCGATACGGCGCGAACCACCTGCGGATCCGCGGACGGGCTGGCGTACCAACCGCGCCGGAGCCGCATCCAGGTCGGCGGTTGCGCTACACCCGCCGCACGCAATTGCGCCGCCGAGAGCACCCCGCCGTTCGCCGCGAGGGCACGCTCGATTCCGGCCACACTCCGATCTCAGCTCACACCGAAGCCGCACGACAGCCCCCTGCAGTCGCCCTGTGGATAACTCAGTGCTTGAGCGGGACGCAGTCGTGCAGCCCGTCGGGGTCGGTGCCGGCGCCGGGCTCGATCGCGCTGCGGTGCAGCACCGCGCGGGTGGGCGTCAGGTGCACACCGTCCTCGGTCACCTCGGTGGTGCCGTCGACGATCAGCGAGTATCCGGTCGGCTCCCGCGGCGGCCACAACACGGTGACGGCCTCGTGCGACAGCGCATTGCGGCGGGTGGTGTTGCCCAGCGGCCCGATGGTGAAGACGCCGTCGGCAAGGATCGGCGTGACGGCCACCGTGTGTGCGCGGAAATCGTCGCCGACGGTAATCAGATAGCCGAACGGAAAATCGGCAAGGGTCTCGGCGAGCTTGTCCAGATCGACCTTCACGCTCATGTGGTCGGCGCCTTCCGGCGTCCGCGCACCAGTCGCCCGGGCCGCGCCTCGGTGGGCACCCCGTTCTCGGCGATGATCTGCCCGGAGACCACGGTGGCCACGTAGCCGTCGGCGCCCTGGTCCAGTCGGCGTCCCCCGGCGGGCAGGTCGGCGCGCACCGTGGGCCGGTGCAGCCGCATGGTCTCGGCGTCGATGATGTTGAGGTCGGCCTTGTAACCGAAGGTCAGCTGGCCTCGATCGGCCAGCCCCGCGATCCGGGCCGGCACCGATGTCAGCTCCTGGATGACCCGCGGCAGCGGCAGCCGCCCGGTCGGGCGGTCGCGCACCCAGTGGGTGAGCATGTAGGTGGGAAAGCTTGCATCGCAGATCATTCCGTAGTGTGCGCCGCCGTCGCCGAGTCCCAGCACGACATCGTCGCGCTGGATCAGTTCGGCCACCGTGTCCAGCGAGTGGTCGCGGAAGTTGGCCAGGGTGACCAACAGCATGGCGTGGCCGTCATCATCGAGGAGACGGTCATACGCCTCCTCCAGTGGACTGATGTTGCCGGCGCGGGCCCGCGCGCCGATCGAATCCTGCTCTGCAGGTTCATAATTCGGTGGATCGCCGAGCGGGTACATGTAATCCCAGGCCTGGGCGGCGAACATCAGCGGGTGCCCGTCGCTCGCCGGCTTGTCGGTCAGGATCCGCTCGCGTACCTCCGGTTTGCGCATCTGCGCCACCCGCTCGGCCAGCGGCAGATCGGCGATCTCCCGGTAGGAGGGGTACATCACGAACGGGTTGCCCGACAGCTCCAGGCCGAGGACCAGTCCGATCGGGCGCGGGAAGATCTGCCCGGTGACGTCACCACCGTTGGCGTTGGCCTTCTCGACCATGCGCAGCGCGTCGAGATGGATGGGCGGGCCGGCGTTGCCGATCGCCAGCGTGAAGGTGACCGGCAGGCCCACGTCCGCGGCGACGTCGAACACGGCCTTCAGTGCCCCCTCGTAGTCACCGGCCATCAGGTCGGGCACGAACTGCAGCAGCCCACCGCCGGCGTCGTCGACGCCGCGGGCGATGGCCTCGATCTCGGCGTATTCGGCTTCGTAACTCGGGATGGGCTGCCCGCCAGCGGTTTTGTGCAGCGTCAGCCGTGACGACGCGAAGCCGAGCGCACCCGCCCGGACGGCCTCCTCGGCGAGCTTGCGCATCAGCGCGAGGTCCTCGCCGGTGGGCAGTTCGCGGTCGACGCCGCGTTGTCCCATCACGTAGACCCGCAGCGGCGAGTGCGGCAGGAACGCGGCCACATCGATATCCCGGTGGCGGCTGTCCAGGGCATCGAGGAACTCGGGGAAGGTCTCCCAGGTCCACGGCAGACCGTCGACCATCACCACCCCGGGGATGTCCTCGACGCCGGCCATCACGTCGACGAGCGTGTCGTGGTCCTCGGGCCGGCACGGGGCGAAGCCGACCCCGCAGTTGCCCATCAGGGCGGTGGTCACGCCGTGTGCCGAGGACGGGGTCATCCGATCGCTCCAGATGGCCTGACCGTCATAGTGGGTGTGCAGGTCCACGAAGCCAGGGGTCACGACCAGTCCGGTGGCGTCGATCTCGCGGACACCGGGGCCGACCGTGCCGATCGCGTCGATCACCCCGTCGGAGATCGCGACGTCCCCGATGTACGGATTGCCGCCGAGTCCGTCGACGATGGTGCCGCCGCGGATGACGAGGTCGAACATTCTCCCGTCGCTTCGCTCGCCCGAAAACAATCTCCCGTCGCTTCGCTCGCCCAAAATTGTCATACCCCGAATGTACGGTCACGGTGTGATAGATCACTTCGGAATCAACTGTGCGGATTGGGAGCGGTCGAAGGCCTTCTACGACAAGGTCCTCGGCGTACTGGGGTTCACCCGGCAGATGGACTACCAGGTCGCCATCGGTTACGGTGCCGGCGGCAAACCCGACTTCTGGATCGCGGACATGAGCGCCGGTGAGGCCGCGGGCCCGAACCGCGAGACGCATTTCGCGTTCCAGGCCGCCGACGTCGACGCGGTGCAGGCGTTCTACGACGCGGCGCTCGCCGCGGGGGCCGAATCGCTGCACGCGCCGCGGCTGTGGCCGGAATATCACCCCGGGTACTTCGGAGCCTTCGTCCGCGACCCGGACGGCAACAATGTGGAGGCCGTCTTCCACGGGGCGGCACCGGCATGACGTTGCCACTGGGAGTGCCGCGATGAACCAGGCGCAGGAATTGCTGCGGGATTGCTTCACCCGGCTCATCGAGCACGTCGACGCGCTGACCGACGGGCTCACCGAGGAGGTGTCGGCATGGCAGCCGGCGCCCGGCGCCAACAGCATCGCCTGGCTGATCTGGCACAGCGCGCGCTGCCAGGATCTGCAACTGTGCGATATCGCGGGCACCGAGCAGGTCTGGACCCGCGACGGGTGGGTGGACCGGTTCGGCCTCGGCCTGCCGCCCGATGACATCGGCTATGGCCACGGCGCGGACGAGGTGGCCAAGGTGCGCGCCTCGGCGGACCTGCTGAGCGGGTACTACCGCGCCGTGCACAAGGTGACCTTGGAGTACGTCGCCTCGATCGACGAGCGCGAGCTCGAGCGGGTCGTGGACGAGAACTGGGACCCGCCGGTGACGGCGAGTGCGCGGCTGGTCAGCATCATCGACGACTGCGCTCAGCACCTCGGGCAGGCCGCGTACATCAGGGGCACCCTGGCCGGCACTTGACAGGTGTCAACCCCGGTGCGAGCTGCGTCACAGCCCGGGTTTAGCATGGGCCTATGACTGCCACTGCAGACCGTTCCGACGTGTCGACGATCCTGAATCCCGCCACCGGCGAGGTGGCCGGCGAGGTGCGCTGGACCAACCCCGCCGATGTCCCGCAGATCGCTGCCGGCCTGCGCGAAGCGCAGCGCGGGTGGGAGGCGCGCGGGGCGAAAGGCCGCGCCAAGGTGCTGGCTCGCTATGCCGTCTGGCTCGGTGAGCACCGCGACGAGATCGAGCGGTTGCTGATCGCCGAAACCGGCAAATCGGCAACCGACGCGGCGCAGGAAGTGCCGCTGCTCATCATGATCCTGTCCTACTACATCAAGACGGTCGAGAAGGCGATGGCGCCGGACAGCCGGCCGGCCCCACTGCCGTTCCTGTCGATCAAGAAGATCGCCGTGCACTACCGGCCGCGCGCCGTCGTCGGGATCATCGCGCCGTGGAACTACCCCGTCGCCAACGCGATGATGGACGCCATCGGTGCGCTCGCCGCGGGAGCGGCGGTTCTGCTCAAACCCTCCGAGCGCACCCCGCTGACCGCCGAGGTGCTGCTGCGTGGCTGGCTGGATTCCGGTGCGCCGGAGGTGCTGGCACTGGCCCAAGGGGCCCGCGAGGTCTCCGAGGCCGTCATCGACAACTCCGACTACATCCAGTTCACCGGGTCGTCGGCCACCGGTGTGAAGGTGATGGAGCGTGCCGCGCGCCGGCTCACTCCGGTCAGCCTGGAGCTGGGCGGCAAAGACCCGATGATCGTGCTCGACGATGCCGATGTGGAACTCGCCGCCAACGCCGCGGTGTGGGGCGCGATGTTCAACGCGGGCCAGACCTGTGTGTCCGTCGAGCGGGTCTACGTGATGGAGCAGGTGTATGACCAGTTCGTCGCCGCCGTGGTGAAGGCCGTGCAGAACCTGAAGGTGGGTTCCGGTGAGGGTTACGACTTCGGCGCCCTCATCGACGAGTCCCAGGTGGCGGTCACCGCCAAGCACGTCGACGACGCGCTGGCCAAGGGCGCCAAGGCGCTGACTGGCGGCAAGCGCCCCGACGGTGCGGGCAGCTTCTACCCGCCCACCGTCCTGGTCGACGTCGACCATTCGATGGCCTGCATGACCGAGGAGACCTTCGGGCCCACGCTGCCCATCATGAAGGTGTCCTCCGTCGGTGAGGCCGTCCGGCTGGCCAACGACAGCCCGTACGGGCTGAGCGCGGCGGTGTTCTCCAAGGATGTCGAGCGAGCCAAGGACATCGCGCTGCAACTGGACTGTGGTGCGGTCAACGTGAACGACGTGATCTCCAATTTGATGTGCACCACCGCGCCGATGGGCGGCTGGAAGACCTCCGGTATCGGTGCCCGCTTCGGCGGTGTCGACGGGGTGCGCAAGTACTGCCGGCAGGAGACCGTAGTGGTGCCGCGGCTGTCCGTCGGTGCCGGCGGCAACTACTACAACAACTCGCTCAAGGCGCTTGCCCGGATGAACAAGATGATGACCAAGATGGCGCTGTCGCGGCCCAAGCGCGAAGCGAAGTAGACCACCCGCTGTTCACCCGGGCGTCACCGTCCCGTACGCCCGGGTGGATAGCTTTCGCCGGTGACCTTGGATCTCTCCGCCCCGGACCTCTCCCGCTATGCCGTCCGTGACGATGACGACGACGATCCCGAACTGCTGTTGATGCCCGGCGGCGAGGTCGTGGACACCTGGCGGGAGAACTATCCGTACGACGAGCGGATGAAGCGCACCGAGTACGAGGAGCAGAAGCGGTTGCTGCAGATCGAACTGCTCAAGCTGCAGAAGTGGAGCCAGGCCAACGGGCTGCGGCACGTCATCGTCTTCGAGGGCCGCGACGCCGCCGGCAAGGGCGGGACCATCAAGCGGTTCATGGAGCATCTCAACCCGCGCGGTGCCCGGGTCGTTGCGCTGGAGAAGCCGACCGAGAAGGAACGCACCCAGTGGTATTTCCAGCGCTACGTGCAGCACCTGCCCGCCTCCGGTGAGGTCGTGCTGTTCGACCGGTCCTGGTACAACCGGGCCGGCGTCGAGCGGGTGATGGGGTACTGCACACCCAAGCAGCACGCCGAGTTCATCCGCCAGGCCCCGCTGTTCGAGCAGATGCTGGTCAACGACGGCATCAGCCTGACCAAACTGTGGTTCTCGGTGACCCAGAACGAGCAGCGCACCCGCTTCACCATCCGTCAGGTCGACCCGGTCCGGCAGTGGAAGCTCTCACCCACCGATCTCGCGTCGCTGGACAAATGGGAGGACTACACCGCGGCCAAGGAAGACATGTTCGCCTGGACCGATACCGAGACAGCGCCCTGGACTGTCGTGAAAAGCAACGACAAGAAACGCGCCCGGATCAACGCGATGCGCCATGTGCTGAGTAAGTTCGACTACGACAACAAGGACCACGAGGTGATCGGCCAGCCCGATCCGCTGATCGTGGGACGCGCGCTTTCGGACTGACGAACCCTATTGCAGTGCAGGTACTTTGGCCATCATCATTTGCGTGAGTGCGACAGCCAGAGCCGAGATGGGCGTTCGCAACTCGACGTCGATGATGCAGTTCTCGGCCACCCCGAGAGCCCGGGCTGTTTGTATCCGCATTCCCGTTGATTCCGCGGTCATGACGACAACCGCCGAGACAAAGTCAGGCTTAGCATCGACGGAACTGACTGCGTCGATGTGGGTGAAGTTGCGGCTCGCGCGTACGACAGCGCGGCCGTCACATGCGCGCCACTGCTCGACGAGGGTGTCGAACAGGGAACGGGCTCGTTGTGCGGACGGCAGCGCTACCGCGCCGAACGTGGCATCCGGCAGTGTCGCGTAAGCGACCTCGTCCACGGGCGCGCGATCGAAGGTGCGCCGTTCCAACGGTGCTATCGCACTGATGCACTGGTCATCGGATACCTTGTCGCCGATCATCGTGTCGCGCAGGTCTGATGCATCGCCGACGAGGGGATCGATGTCGTCGGCGGAAGTGGTGAAAACCTGCGACAGTTCGGTGATATCCGGTATCACCGATGCGATCCAGGTGGCACCCGGCGGTGCCGACGTGGTCGCTGGTGCGTCGTCCGCCGCCCGTGGATTGCCCTCAATGGTGGGTGCGCAACCGCATGCCACCGCCAAAGCGACGACAAGTACCGCGAGTCGGCGGGTCATGGCTCTGGATACTTGTCGCGAAGGTGGGGATGCGACCGGTAGTTGAGCGAGTGTTTCGACCGCAGCGGACGGCGTTGCGCCATGGCGTAGGCCGCCAGGTAGAGCACGGTGAACGTGCTGATGGTGACCACCGCCAGAATGGCGAACTGGATCGTCTGGCCGCGAGCGATCGGGTAGCCCCAACTGACATCGCCGTAGCCGACCATGACGGCCAGGAAGATCAGGAAGGCGATCCCGATCGCCGCCACCCACCATTCGCCCTCACCGATCATGAACGCATAGGTGTTTCCTGTCGAGATGAGCATGAGCGGGACCATCAGCCACCACATTTTCGGGGCGCTGAGCACTCCGCTGTATGCATCGGGTGCCGGATCCTGTTGGTCCGCATGTGGTTCGGCGGGAACATCCTCCGGGTCCGGGGTCTGCAGCCCCAGCGAGCGGATCTTGCCGCCGATTTTGATGTAGGGCGTGTAAGCGTAGGCGACGACGGTCAGCCCGATCACGGCCAGTGCCGAGAGGCCGACGGCTCGCTGCCAATCTGGATAACCCGCGACGAATCCCGAAATCGAGGCCAACCCTGTGCAACTCCAGTAAATCCTGCGCTGCGATGCTCGGCTGTGCTTCAAGAACAGCTGGATGACAGCCACCCCGATGCACAGAGCAAAGATGGCGATGAATAGATCCGACATACCTATTTGCCCATCATCCAGTTGACCACTTTCTCTCCTCCAACTCCGCCTGCGATCGCACCAAGGAAGCCGACAACGAGTGTGCCTTGCGGACCCACCAATGTTCCCCATGCAGCCCCAGCTGCCCAACCACCACCAATCGTTCCCAGCGTCCGGCCACCGAACTGCGCGAGTTCTTCTCCCGTGGAAGCGCCGTGGTAGATATCGACGCCGGTGAGCACGAGATCGACGGCTGTACCGGCCGTCCCCAGTTTCGACCCGAAACCCTTCAGTGCCTCGACGTCGGCGGGTGACCACACCGGGGCCGTGCCCCAATGCGCGCCGCTCGGCATGGCGCCGGCATGGGCCTTGGCGCCTTCACCGAGCGCGCTGGCCTGCGTAGCGAGACCCGACGTGGCGTCTCTGATCACCTGGCTGGGCGAGGCACCGTTCTGTACCTGGTTGACCGCCGCTGCGGCTCCTTGCGGGGATACGCCTGCTTCCTGAAGCTGAGTGGCGAACTGTTGGAGCACCATGGCGCGACCTTCCGCCTCCCATTGGTTGAGCATCTGGGTTGCCTGGTCGGGCGTCATCGGCGGCTTGTCGGCAAAATAGGCTTGAGACTCAAGTACGTCCTGCATCTGCAACCTCGCTTGCGCTCGGGTGCGTGCGTCGCCGCCGATTACGGTGTCCTTGGGTAGCGGACCCGAGAACTGCGACATGAAGTGGTCGTTGAGCCGTTGCCCGGCGTACTGCACCTCGTCGACCCCGGCGGTTCGATTGTTGATTGTGGCGAAATCGCGCAGTCTTGCCGCGGCTGCGGTTATCTCCGGTGTCCAAGGCCCGGCGGAGGTCACAAGCGCTTCGTCGGCGGCGCGATTCCCGGCTCCGTACCTGTCCGCTGCAGCACGAGCCTCAGTGTTTACGGCTCCGTCCGCGGCTCCGTCCACGTCCGTGGTGGCGCCCGGGCCGTACCCCTCGGCCGCCATTTGCAGTCTCGATGCGTCGAGGTTCTCCGCGTAGGCATCCCTGACTGCCTGCACCTCTTGTAGTGCTCGCGCAGTCGCGTCGACAGCCGCCTGCTCGAGTTCCGATACATCGGCGTCGTGGCCGCTCGCGGCGGCTACGACGATCTCGAGGTCAATCTGATTGTCGATCATCTGCAGGCGAATCTCGAGGTTGCTGACGGAGATGTCTGCACTTCGTTGGGCTTCGGCCAAGGACGCGGAGACGGACTGCAGGTCGGCCGCGATCCGGCTCATCTGTTCTTTGCTGAGATGGAGAGATTCGGTCGCTCGGCGAACTTCCGCGGAGTCGTTGATCGGGTGCTCTCCGCCATCCTGGCGATCCCATGCGGATTCGAAACGCTGTTACGCGGCGTTGAACTCCTCGCTCGTCTCTTGCGTGCATACGCCGGCTTCGTAGAACGCATTGGCCAACTCGCTGATCTCACCGGGCGA